>Ga0102924_1001461_pt1 | contig 27265 bp, 25 predicted proteins | sample PaiPotPPM11metaG_FD_80116 | JGI IMG/M metagenome (GOLD analysis project Ga0102924, IMG submission 80116) | Iron sulfur acid spring bacterial and archeal communities from Banff, Canada, to study Microbial Dark Matter (Phase II) - Paint Pots PPM... ... | reverse complement strand
GTCGCGACTCTCGCGCACGGCAGCGTCAGGCAAGCCGTCGGTGTGGAAATGATCTTCGTCGCATTTAATGCTGGAGACGTCCACCTCAACCTCGATAATGCTGGCGTCAATACCGTAAACGGCGGCGCTGAGAGTTTTGTAGAGCATGTAAGGGGGATCGCAGGGAGGGCAATCCAGCTTCACCGTATCCCACAGGCAGCAGTATCGATTGTGACGGATGTCACACGCCTGGTGTGACGGGTGAGCTTGCAGTTGAGGAAAACGCTTGTGGAGACAACCGCCCCTCAGCTGTCCGGCCTATCCGAGATTAGGAAGTCAGGTTAAGCGCGCGCTTGATGGTGCCACGCTCGGCCTGAATTTTCTGCTGAAGAAGGGTGATGGAATAGATCAACTGCTCTGGACGCGGCGGGCAGCCAGGGACGTAAATGTCCACGGGAATGACCTGATTCACGCTTTGGACCAGAGCGTAATTATTGAACACTCCGCCGGAGGTCGCGCAGGCGCCCATGGAGATTACCCACTTCGGCTCGGGCATTTGTTCCCAAAGTTGACGAATGACGGGCGCCATTTTGTTGGACACGCGGCCAGCGATGATCATCAGGTCGGACTGGCGGGGCGAGGGACGAAACACTTCAGCCCCGAAACGGGCAATGTCGAAGCGGGATGCGCCCATCGACATCATTTCGATCGCGCAACAGGCGAGGCCAAACGTCATGGGCCAGATCGAGTTCTTGCGCATCCAGTTGATAACGTTGTCCACGGTAGTGAGAACAACACCTTCCGGCGTGGGATTGCCGTAGGTGAGTTCTTTGACGACGCGCTTACCGTTTTCGATTTCTACGTAGGGGCCGAAGTCGAGTGCGTTTGCCATTGCTTTTATATTAAACCAACCAAGGCATTACCACAGAGGACGCAGATGCACACAGAGCCAATTGACGACCCGAAACTCTGTGCCCTCTATGGTTAAAGGTTTACGGAGTGAGCACGATCTTGCCGAACATCTGGCTCTTTTCCATGTATTCGTGGGCGGCACGAGCTTCTTTGAGCGGAAACGTACGATCCACAACCGGCTTCAATCGTCCGCTGAAAACGTGTCTCAGCACTTCATGCAGCTCGCCCATGGTTCCCATGTAAGACCCAAGAACTGACAATTGGCGGGAATACACAAATCGGAGATCAATGCTGACCTGCGGGCCAGTTGTAGCGCCGCACGTCACCAGGGTGCCAGCGGGCTTGAGCGAGCGAATGCTTTCGTCCCACGTGGCCGGACCGACGTGCTCAAGCACGATGTCAACACCCTGCTTGTTTGTGATCTTGCGAACTTCCTCCGAAATCTTCTGCTGATAGTGGTTGATGACGTGGTCGGCGCCGAGTTCGCGGGCTTTGGCCATTTTGTGGTCATCGCCAGCGCTCGTGATGACTTGGCAATTGAAAAATTTCGCAACCTGGATACCTGCAATGCCGACGCCCGAATTTGCCCCGAGCACCAGCACGGTTTGGCCGGGACGAATTCCACCACGACCGACGAGCATGTGCCAGGCTGTGAGGAAAACCAGCGGCACACTGGCAGCTTGCTCGAATGTGAGTGAATCCGGTATTGGGATAACGCTCACAGCAGGCGCCGCGATCAGCTCGCAGTTGCCGCCATCGACACCGTTGCCTAGGACGGTGAATTCAGGGCACTGATTTTGCAGCCCAGCGACACACTTCGCGCAATGATTGCAGAAATGCATGGGCGCGAGCAGCACGCGCTGGCCGGCTTTGAATCCGCTCACGTACTCGCCGATCTCGGCGATTTCCCCAGCGACATCGCTGCCGAGAATGTGCGGCAACTTCACTCCCGGCAGGCCTTTCCGTACCCAGATGTCGAGGTGGTTCATGGCGCAGGCTTTTACGCGAACGAGAACCTGATCTTTGCGGAGCTGCGGATCAGGAACGTCTTCGTAGCGGAGCACTTCCGGCCCGCCAAATTCGTGAATGCGTACGGCTTTCATGAGGACTCCTCGCGAAAATTAAACCATCGACTTGGTCCAATTCCCCTTTTGGAAAGCGGGAACATATATTGTGACGCATGTCACAGCCACGTGGCGCTCAGTCTCCTAAATTGTGGAAGATGGGTCGTGTTTGGAGGGCGTTGCCAGTCGGTACTGGACACGGACCGTCAATCCGGTGAATGGTTATCAACCACTAGGTCCCCTCGACTGCGCTCGGGATTTCGGCAGCAGGCTCGGACGCCTGCTAAGCGCCTCAAGTTCAACTCCGCCGTCCTCCGTACTCCATTCCCCAGAGTTCTATTGACACGGTGGGTTATCAGTGGCCATCATTAAATTGGATTGACGGTCGCGTCTGAGGTACCCGCTGTTTTACGCCATAGCCCCGGAGTGATGATCCGGGGCTTTTGCTTTGTAGTTTGACTTCTCTTCCTCGCAGCCAAATAATTGATCAGTGGACATTTACGAAGAAATCGTACGTCTGCGTCAGGAGGGTCGCCGCGGAGCCATCGCGACCATCGTGAACGTGCGCGGGTCGATTCCTTCGTTCGAAACCGCCAAGATGCTGATCCGTGATGACGGTTCAATCTTGGGTACGGTGGGCGGCGGGTGTGTGGAGGCGGAGGTCTGGCAGGCTGCGCGCGAGGTGATGGAAAGTGAGAAGCCCCGAACGATCACCTTTAACTTAAATCAAGACCCCAGGTACGATACCGGGCTGGTATGCGGCGGAACTCTGGACATTTTTATTGAACCGGTATTGCCTCCGGCATCACTCGATATTTTCGGGGCAGGTCATGTGGCATTAAGCCTCTACCGGACCGCCAAAAACGCTGGCTTTGATGTAAACGTAATTGACGATCGCGACAGCTACGCGAACCGCGAGCGTTTTCCCGAAGCGAAAGAAGTGATCGCAGAAGACTTTGACCAGGTGATGGCGCGAATCAGTCCCAATGAGACTTCATACATCGTAATTGTGACCCGTGGACATCACGACGACATGCGCGTGCTGAGGTGGGCGGTGCAGACGCAGGCCCGCTATATCGGCATGATTGGATCGAAGCGCAAAACCATCACCATTTTTCGCGAACTGGTGAAAGAAGGAATTCCAGAGCACCTTTTCGAGCGCGTCCATGCTCCTGTGGGACTCGACATTGGCGCGATCACGCCGGAAGAAATTGCGGTGGCGATCACCGCGGAATTGATTGCTGTCCGGCGCAGAGTCGAGCGCCCTCTGCCGCACATGAGCTGGTTTCATTCGCGAAAGATTGATGCAAACTCACCTAACGCCGAAATCGAAACAGCGAACAACGAATTCAAACAAGAAAAGTCCTAAGAACCACCCGCCACACTTCTTTTCAGTTCATTAGCGATTTAGGATTTTTCTATGTCTGTGCTGCAAGTGATTGTGCTTGGCATAATTCAAGGCCTGACCGAACTGCTTCCCGTTTCTAGTTCAGCCCATGTAGTAGTGGCGGAAAAGCTCATGGGACTGGATCCTTCCGCGCCGGAAATGACTTTGCTGCTCGTCATGCTGCACACCGGCACCATGTTGGCCGTCATCGTTTTTTTCTGGAACCGCTGGCGAGCAACGCTGACCGAAGGGCGCGACAGCTGGAAAAATTATGTGGTCTTGCTGGCGATAGCCACCGTGATCACGGGAATAATCGGCGAGGCGCTGATCAAATTAATCGAGAAGGTCTGGTTCCGCAATGTCCCACATTCTGATGTGGAAATGCTCTTCAGCCACCTGGAACTGATGGCCCCCGCGCTGGCACTGGTTGGAGTGCTGATCCTGATCGCCGGGATATTCGGAAGATCGCCTGCTTCAGCCACGAATGATGGCGGCCTCAACGCCAGCCGCGCCGGATTGATCGGCGCCGTGCAGGGCCTGTGTCTTCCCTTTCGCGGATTTTCGCGTTCAGGCGCAACCATTTCCACTGCGATACTCGCCGGCGTAGAGAAAAAACGCGCTGAGGATTTCAGCTTTGCGCTGGCAGTTATTCTGACGCCTCCGGCAATCGCGCGGGAAGCGCTGCGACTGGTGAAAGCTGAGCATGCCAATCAGGGGCTGGCATTGCACGCTGCTGTGGGTGTGAGCGCATTGGGCCTAGTCTGCGCGTTTATTGCCGGATTGCTGGCGCTTAAGTGGTTGAGCAAATGGCTGGAAGGCGGAAAGTGGTACTGGTTCGGAGTCTATTGCCTGGTCGCTGCTGTGGGAGTGGCGTACCTGTATCACGCTGGGTATTAGCAATAAGCGGTGGACCGGATGATTGCTAACGTTGTCCTGGCAGGAATAGTCTAATCCGTTGCTGCAAAAGACTTGTTGCATCCGCTAAAACTTCACTTCTAACAGGAGACATTCATGCTGAAGAATTCTGGATTCGCAGTTCTGGTCATTGCGTTATTGTCTGCTCTATCGTCCGCTCAACAGGACAAGAGCAAACGTCCCAGCCCCCCGGCGCAGGCGCAATGCAAATTTTCTGACGGAAAAACTATCACCGTCGATTACTCGAGCCCGCGCGAAAAAGGCCGCAAGATTTTTGGCGAACTGGTTCCCTATGGACAGGTTTGGCGAACCGGCGCGAACGATGCCACGACGTTTGTGACAACCGCAGCATCATCGGCTGAGGGCAAAGATATTCCCGCGGGCAGCTACACTATCTTCACCCTTCCTGAACAGAACAAGTGGACCCTCATCGTCAGCAAGCATACTGGCGAATGGGGTATCCCCTACAAGTATGGGTCGGAAGAACTGGCGCGTATTCCGATGTCGGTGTCGAAAACGTCAGGGCGGGTTGAGAATTTCACCATCAGCTTCGACCAGGGCGGCAGTACGTGCACCATGAAACTGAGCTGGGAGGAGACACAGGCCTCCGTTCAGTTCTCTGAAAAGAAATAATCACAGCTCTGGACGTTCCCAATGGGACTAGAATTTTCCTGAATTTATCGGGAGGTGTTCCATGCCCGTGTACGATTACGTCTGCAATGACTGTCATAAGACGTTCGAACAAACCCTCACTCTTCGGCAACACGATGGAAAAATACAATGTCCGCATTGCGGCGGGAAAAATGTGATGCAGGAAGCCGCAGCATTCTACGCTGTGACTTCGAAGAAGAGCGCCTGAACTGAATTCAGGCTTTAGGCTTCGGGCTCTCGGCCTGCGGTTTCCAGCGGAGTACGGGGTTCCGGGCGGCGGCCGTTTCATCCAAGCGCGCGACACGGGTTGAGTGCGGCGCGGTACGGACAATTTCTGCGTCTTCGTCAACCTCGTCGGCGATGGATTTCATGGCCTCAATGAAGAGATCCAACTCTTCCATTGATTCGCTTTCGGTAGGCTCGATCATCATGGCGCCCGGAACAATCAACGGAAACGCCGTGGTATAGGGGTGGAAGCCGTAATCGATGAGGCGCTTGGCAACGTCCATGGTGCGAACACCTTTTTTGGCCTGTAGCTTGTCGCTGAAAACGACCTCGTGCATGCTTGGGCTTTTGTAGGGCAGATCGTAAGTTCCTTCGAGCCCCTTGCGAATATAGTTCGCGTTGAGCACTGCATCCTCTGTAGTCTGGCGCAATCCATCCGGTCCATTCGCCAGAATGTAGGCCAGAGCGCGCACAAACATTCCAAAATTCCCATAGAAGGAACGTACCCGACCGATCGACTGCGGGCGTTCATAGTCGAAGCCTAACGTACCGTCCGATTTCGACTTCAGCACAGGCTTCGGAAGGAACGGCTCGAGAAATTTCTTGATCGCGACCGGGCCTGACCCGGGACCGCCGCCGCCGTGCGGAGTCGAAAATGTCTTGTGCAGATTCAGATGCATGAGATCGACCCCAAAATCCCCGGGACGAACTTTGCCCACCAGCGCATTCATATTGGCGCCGTCCATATAGAGCAGGCCGCCCTTGGCGTGAAGAATGTCGGCGATCTTATGAATCTCCTGCTCGAAGACGCCCAGCGTGTTGGGATTAGTGAGCATCAGCGCGGCCACATCTTCATTCATTTGCGCCTCAAGCATGCCGGTATCCACGATGCCACTGGCGTTTGATTTCAGATTCTCAATGGCATAGCCGACCATGGCCGCCGTGGCAGGATTAGTGCCGTGGGCCGAATCCGGGATTAGGACCTTTTTCCGCGGTTTGCCCTTTGCGTCGTGGAAGGCGCGGACCATCAGCAACCCGGTGAGCTCCCCGTGCGCGCCGGCCGCCGGTTGCAGCGTGATCGCGTCCATGCCGGTGATTTCGGTCAGGCAATCGCTGAGAGTTTTGATGATGCGCAGAGCGCCTTGGGAGATTTTTTCAGGCTGATAAGGGTGTCCGTTCGCAATCCCCTCGAGCCGCGACACTACCTCGTTTACGCGCGGATTGTACTTCATAGTGCAGGAGCCGAGCGGATACATTCCGAGGTCAATTGCGTAATTCCAGGTGGACATGCGCGTAAAGTGCCGGATAATTTCGATCTCGCTCACCTCGGGCATATTGCCGAGAGTTTTTCGCTCTGATGACCCAAGAATCTTGGACGCATCCACTTCCGGGACGTCGAGGGGCGGAAGCTTCCAGGCAGCTTTGCCAGGCGATGATTTTTCAAAGATCAGGCCTTCGTTTTGGTTGACATGGCGAGTGGCCTTGCGGGTCATGTGCTTCGACATTACTTTGCCACCTCTTCCACAGTGGCTTCGTCGGCCGTACTATTCTCAGAACCTTCGCTCTCGGCGACCACCCCAACTGCGGTGTCGATCGTGCTGCGCGTGGTCAACTCGGTGCAGCACCACAGAGATGCGTTGCCGAGCTCGGGATAAAACTTCTTCAGCGGGAGCCCTCCGACGATTTTGTGTCCAAGCAAACGAGAGTTGATGGCGTAAGGATCTTCGCTGGTCCGCACAACGAACTCGTTGAATCGCGGCGCACCGCCAAACAGCACGGTTGCCTGCTTTCCGAACTGCTGGGCAGCGTACGCGGTTTTCGCGAGATTCTGACGGGCAAGCTCCTTCAGACCAACTTTGCCGTAGATGGTCATGAAAATATTCGTCATCAATGCTACGAGGGCTTGGTTTGTACAAATGTTAGACGTCGCTTTCTCGCGCCGAATGTGCTGCTCGCGGGTCGCAAGCGTGAGCACAAAGCCACGCTTACCGCTGCGGTCGGTGGTTTGTCCGACCAAGCGTCCGGGCATCTGGCGGACGTAAGCTTCGCGCGTAGCGATAACCCCGCAGTACGGGCCTCCGAAGGTGAGCGGCACACCGAACGACTGCGCTTCCATGGCGATGATGTCCGCCGCACGCGGTGGCTCAACAATTCCAAGCGAAACAGCTTCGGCGATGGAGACCACGAGCATCGCGCCCTTGCGGTGCGCGATTTCCGCTAGTGCCTCTACATCTTCGATGGTGCCGAAAAAATTCGGCGACTGAATCAAGAGGCAAGCTGTATCGGCAGTGATTGCCCCCTCCACCGCTTTCGCGTCCAGCCGGCCAGTCTCACTGAACGGAACGGTCGCGAGCGGCATTCCCTGATGAAACGCGTACGTGGCGAGCACTTCGCGGTACTCGGGATGAACGCTGCGCGCCATCACAACCGACCGGCGACCGGTGAGACGCACGGCCATCATCACCGCCTCGGCGGCTGCGGTAGAACCGTCATACATGGAAGCGTTAGCGACCTCCATGCCGGTCAATTCGCAGATCATAGTCTGAAATTCGAAAATAGATTGCAGCGTCCCCTGCGAAATTTCCGCCTGATACGGTGTGTAGGCGGTGAGAAATTCGCCGCGCGAGATCAGCGAGTCAATGATGACTGGACGATAGTGGGAGTAGGCTCCCGCACCGAGGAACGTGGCGTGGCCGTCTCCGTTTTCGCGCGAGCGCACGCGGAACCAATCCACGATTTCGGACTCCGCCATTTGCCGCGGTACTTTGAGATCGCGATTCAGGCGGTACTCGTCCGGAATCGACTTGAACAGATCGTCGATCGAGCGCGCGCCCATGCTCTTGAGCATGGCTTCACGGTCAGCGGGAGATTTGGGTAAGTAACGCATGGAGACATTGAATCATTCAATCATTAAATCATCGGATCATTGATGCGGACGCCGCCTTCAATGATTCAATCGCTCAATTCCTCAATGATTCAATTGTTCAATGGCCGCCCTCCTCGGCGACGAATTTTTCGTAGTCAGCGGCGGAAAGAAGCGAGTTCAGATCGCCTGGATTCTTCAATGCGATTTTGATCATCCAGGCGCTGTGCGCATCTTTATTGATTTTTTCAGGCGCGGTTGCGAGTTCGCCGTTGACTTCGGTCACGGTGCCGGATGCGGGAGCGTATAAATCCGAGACCGCCTTTACGGACTCGACACTCCCAAATGTTTTTCCCGCGTCGAGCTCAGTGCCGACTTTCGGCAGATCGACAAAGACGATGTCGCCCAGAGAGTCTTGAGCGTAGCTGGTGATTCCGATCGTGGCAGCTTTGCCGTCGGCTTTCAGCCACTCGTGTTCCTTGGTGTACTTGTAATCAGCAGGAAAAGGCATTTAGCTCCTAGTTGTGCCGTCCCCAAAGGGACTCGATCTTTATCTTCTGCTCCCCGGCACTGCCGTGCCGGGCTTTCCCATACCGCCCCTGTGGGGCTGATGCGTAGTCGCTTAAAGCACTCGATAAAACTCAACTCAGCAAATCTTGACGACCCCTGGACTTACTCTGTGCAACTCTGTGTCCTCTGTGGTTAAAGTTTTTAAAAGCATAACCACCGAGGTCACAGAGTTACACAGAGCAAAATCATCGATTCTTCTTCGGCTTCTTGTAAAACGGCGTAGGCACAACTTTCGCCTTCACGCCCTGTCCTCGAATCTCGACCAACAAATCGGCCCCGAGCGCTGAAAATTCCGGGGGCACATACGCAAGCGCAATATTTTTCTTCAGGAACGGAGCGTAGGAGCCGCTGGTCACATATCCGATTTCCTGGCCCCGTATATTCAAGATGCGGTAACCGTCGCGTGCGATTCCGCGGTCGATCATCTCCAAGCCGATCAGGGTCCGCGTAAGCGCGTTTGCCTTGGCTTTTTCCAGGGCATCGCGTCCAATGAACTCGGGCTTATCCATCTTGCAGAAGCGGTCGAGCCCGGCCTCCCACACATTGATGTTATCGGAAATTTCGTGTCCGTACAGCGGCAGCTTGGCCTCGAGGCGAAGCGTATTGCGCGAACCCAAGCCGCAAGGGACCGCGCCGAATTCTTTGCCAGCGGCAAGCACTTCGTGCCACACGCGCACGCTGGTTTGCTCGTCGCTGGGAACGTAAATCTCGAATCCATCCTCGCCGGTGTAGCCGGTACGGGCGAAGAGGGTTCGTTGCTTATGTTTCCTCACGCCGTTCTCCGATAACCAGAAAATTCCGTGAGCGAACCAGTAGGGTTTGATCGTCGAGAGATCCAGCTCAGTTAATTTCTGCAGTAGACCAACTGCCTTGGGCCCTTGGATGGCAATTTGTGTGTACCAATCGGAGACATTCTCCACTTCGGATTTGAATTGCCTAGTATTCTCCCGAACCCAATTGAAGTCCTTTTCGCGGGTGCCGGCATTGATCACCAGCAGATATTCTTCTTCGCCGAGCCGGTGCACGATGACGTCATCCACGAACGTTCCCTGTGGATAGAGGAGCGCCGAATACTGCGCCTGTCCGATAGCAAGCCGTGAGGCGTCATTCATCGAGATGTGCTGCACGGCGGCAAGCGCCTCGGGACCGGCGAGGCGAATGTCCCCCATGTGGCTTACATCGAAGATGCCAAGGCTAGTGCGGACAGCCATATGCTCGGCAATGATGCCGCCCCAAGAGGGATATTCGACAGGCATGTCCCAGCCATTGAAGTCCACCATCTTCGCGCCCAGCTTGCGGTGGACGGCATTGAGGGCGGTTTTGCGAACGGCAGGTGTGGTTTCGACGGTGGACAAAAAGGCCTCGGGTCACCGGCGGTAGCTGGGCCGCCAGTAGGAAACTTATGAGGCTAACACGCCGATCGCTCTAGCATCAACGGCGACCTCGTCCATGACTAAAGCCTTTAACCACAGAGAGCACAGAGAGGAACAAGACAGAGGAAGATTTACCAAACAACCCACTTGTATTATTGCGTCTATGCCTTCCTCCCGCTCTCTTAAGAAAGCTCGCGTGCTCTCCTCCCGCGTTTCCTATCGCGGCCCAGTGTTTTGGGTTACTACAGACGACGTCCTTGAACCGACCGGAGTTCGCGCCCACCGCGATGTGGTGCGCCACTCGGGATCTGTAGTGATACTGGCCGTGGACGAGAGTTCCGGCGGACGGCGTGTGCTCCTGGAAAAGCAATACCGGCACGCAGCGGGGCGGTTTCTCCTGGAACTGCCCGCGGGTCGCATTGATGAGGGCGAAAACGCATTGAAGGCCGCCAAGCGCGAGCTGCTGGAGGAAACCGGCTACTCGGCCCGGAGCTGGAAACGCATTCTGCACTTCTGGGCCAGCCCTGGATTTGTCGCGGAAGCCATGTCGCTCTATCTGGCCCGGGGTCTGCGGCCGGGAGTAGCTCAGCCCGAAGACGATGAAGTAATCGAATCAAAGCTCGTTCCCTTAGAAAAAGCCGTGTCCATGATCTTCAAAGGAGCCATCCAAGACGCGAAAACGATTGCCGGAGTGCTCTGGTTGGATTGTGAAACAAGGAAATCCCGCAAGAAGGCTGTTCCATAAGGAGATATCAGCTTTCATTGCTTTACATTTCTTGACACTACTCTCCAGCCGGACGCAAAATGGCAACCAAATAAGACAGTGGGGAGCTCGGACCCGCTGTTCAGAGGAGAGTACGTGGATCGCTTGAAAGGTACAGTTAAGTGGTTCAATAACGCCAAAGGATACGGGTTCATCGGACGCGAAGGCGGGCCCGACGTTTTCGTCCACTACAGCGCTATTACCAGCGATGGGTACAAGAGCCTGCAGGAGGGCGATGCCGTCGAGTTCGAGATTGTGCAAGGCCAAAAAGGACCGCAAGCCGCGAACGTGAGCAAGGGTTCCTAGGAGTCTTCCGGTAAATTCTGGCAGTCACAGGCGCATTGCGGCGCCTTGCGAATTGCCCCAGTCCTGCAGCTCTGCAGCAGACGAGGTGGCCATCGACTTGCCCCGCATTAGGCCACGCGATTGTGTCAGAGTCCAGCAGTTCTCGTTGGCGGTCCTCCTTGCGGCGAATCCATTCTGAGCGCGATAATTTCTGGCATGATCGGCCGACCCGAGACTTCCGAAGCCGCGCCGTATTACTTCACCTACATCAATCTGGTCGATAGTGATAATCCGATCCGTGTCATCGAAGACCAGATCGACCAGGCTTCGTCGATTTTTTCCGCAATCCCGGAGCAAAAATCTCTGTATCGTTACGCGCCGGACAAGTGGAGCATGCGGCAATTGCTGAACCACGTCACAGATACGGAGCGAGCCTTTGCTTTTCGGGCGCTCTGGTTTGCGCGCGGGTTCAAGGAACCGCTGCCCAGCTATGATCAAAACGTGGCAGCGGCTGGGGCTGCAGCGGATGGAGTCCTCTGGGCTGCGCACGTCGAGGAGTTTCGACAAGTACGTCTTGCGACGATTGCGCTTTTCAGGAACATGCCGCCTGATGGCTGGATGCGGAGCGGGATTGCCAGCGACAATCGCTTCACCGTGCGCGCGGTGGCTTTCGTTATTGCGGGACATCTCACGCACCATTTGAAGATTCTGCGTGAGAGATATTCGTGAGCTGGCTTGGACAGCCGAGGGCTACTGTCCGCACACGTTTTTACTTGAAGAACAGCCGAGGGGCGATCCCCACATTTCAGGTCAGGCGATTTTGCGCTCCTCTTCCGTGTACGCGCTAGCTTGGTCTAATTTTTCAACTGCGGCGTCGTCGAGACCAAGGCGCGTGGCTCCCAACAATTCATCCAACTGCTTCACGCTGGTTGCACTGGCGATGGGGGCGCTTATGACCGGCTTGGCAAGCAGCCAGGCCAGAGAAACCTGGGCAGGAGTTGCATTGTACTGTTTCGCGACTTCGTCCAGTGCCGCTAGAATCCGGAATCCGCGCGGGTTCAGATACTTTTGAACCCCGGAGCCGCGGCTGCGATTGGCGAGATCTTTTTCCGACCGGTATTTTCCGGTCAAAAAGCCGGAAGCCAGCGAGTAATACGGGATCACGCCGAGATTGTTCTGCTGGCAAACTGACTCGATCTCACCCTCGAATTGCGCGCGATCATAGAGGTTGTAAAGCGGCTGCAAGCTCTCATAACGCGGAAGGCCTTTCTGCCGGCTGATCTCGATGGCGGCACGAAGAGTCTCTGCCTTGAAGTTTGAAGCTCCGATTGCACGCACTTTGCCCGCCTTGATCAGTTCCGCATACGCTGCGAGGGTCTCCTCAAGCGGGGTGTCTGGGTCTTCGGTGTGCGATTGGTAAAGATCAATGTAATCGGTTTGTAGGCGCGCCAAAGCTTCATCGGCCGAGCGCAAAATGTGGTTTCGGGAAAGTCCTTTTCGGCCATTACCCATATCGAGGCCAGATTTGGTTGCGATGAGCACGCGGTCACGTTTACCACTCTGCTTCAGCCATTTGCCGATAATCGTCTCCGATTCACCGCCGTGATTTCCTGGTATCCAACGCGAATAGACGTCGGCGGTGTCGATCATGTTGAAACCGGCATCGACGAAATGATCGAGCAACTCGGACGCAGCTGCTGCGTTTACGGTCCAGCCAAAGACGTTCCCGCCTAAGACCAAGGGAGCAACCTCCAACCCTGAGTTGCCCAACTTGCGCTTCTCAACCTGCTTCTGTGGCATATGCCTTCCTTGCGGTCACGAAAATAACAGCGCTTCTTTAGGTGCACAGTTCGCGAATCTGGATACTAAAAATTGCGGCAAGATCGAGTTCTCGAAAATTGGTATCGGGGGCCGCTGTGTAACAAAATTGATACCCGTGCGGAGAATAAGGGGATGGCGAGGACTTCGCGTGATAGCTTGGCTTGCATGAGCGCCAACGCCAGACCAAGCGTCAAATTTAACGAGGTTAAATTCCGGTGAAGCTGCCTGCCATGCCCGAACCCTACACTAACGAAGTGGACGGAAACTGATGAGCGCTCCAGTCGCAAGTGGCCCACTCCCAGCCGATCGGCACGGAGATGAAAGCAAAGGGCACGCTGGCCGGGTTTCAGCTTACCTTTGCTACGCGCTGCTCACGCTTGTGATTGTGCTCTTTAGCGCCATACGTTACCGCCTCCGTGAGATGCCGCTGGAACGTGACGAAGGGGAATATGCTTACGCCGGGCAATTGATCTTGCAAGGTGTTCCACCTTACCAGTTGGCATACAACATGAAGTTGCCGGGTACGTATGTTGCGTACGCTGTGATTATGGCGGTATTCGGCCAAACACCCGCTGGAATTCACGTTGGCGTGCTGGTGATGAACGCGATTACAACCTTGCTGATGTTCCTTCTTGCGAGGAGATTTTTTGGGTTTTTACCTTCGGTCGTTGCGTCCGCAACCTATGCGCTGCTTTCTATTAGCCCGGCGGTCCTCGGTCTGGAAGGTCATGCCACTCACTTCGTCATATTCTTCGCAATTGGAGGTTTGTTGCTTCTGTTCATTGGGCTAGAGAAAGAAAACTCGTGGTCACTGTTCAGCGCGGGTTGCTTGCTTGGAATGTCCTTCATGATGAAGCAGCCTGGAATTTTCTTCCCCATCTTCGGCGCTGTATACCTGTTCACGCATGAATGGAAACGCTCGGCCGGATTGCGAAGTTTGTTGTCGCATGCCGGAGTTTACGCGCTGGGGACGGTTCTTCCTTTTGCGATCACGTGTTTGGTTCTTTACCGTGCTGGTGTGTTTAACAAGTTCTGGTTCTGGACTTTTTCTTATGCTCGCACATATGCATCGAGTGTGCCCTTCCATCAGGGTATGACATATCTGCGTACAAGCGCGGCCGGAGTGGTTCGCCCCGCAGTTGTGGTCTGGATTATGGCCCTGTTGGGAGTCATTGCCTCCTCGTGGGACTCGACCGCGGAACGAAGCAGTAGATGGTGCCTGGCATTCTTGTTGTTTTCCTTCGTGGCAGTGTGTCCGGGGCTCTATTTCCGGTCGCATTACTTTATCCTTCTACTCCCCGCAGTGTCGTTGCTGGTGGCGGTCAGTGTCAGCTCTGGGACCCGCGTCTTGGCAAAGCTACGCCACCGAATGGTTTTTGCGGCACTCCCTAGTGTGCTGTTCGCACTTGCATTTGCCGGAGCGCTCATATCCCAACGAAAACTCCTGTTCGTCATGGATCCGATAAGCGCCTGCCGTTCGATTTATCCGAGGGATCCGTTCGTCGAATTATTAGACGTGGCGAAGTACATCCAGAGCCAGACGGCAAAAAGCGAACCCTTCGCGGTGCTCGGATCAGAGCCGCAAACGTATTTTTACGCGAGGCGGCGGTCCGTGACTGGATACCTGTACACGTATTCCCTGACAGAACATCAACCTTATGCGGCGGTCATGCAAAAGGAAATGATCTCTGACGTCCAGGCGGCGCGGCCTAAGTTCATTGTTTGGGTAGACGATTGGAACGTGTCGCCAGGCCCCCCACCGCTCATACTTACTTGGGTTGGAAAATACCTGGCTGCAAATTACGAGGTGGTTAGAGTGATACGCCTGCCAAATTCACCCGCGTCTGGCTCACCGATCATTGAGGTGTTCGTGCGTCGGGCCTAAGAGCGTGTTGCGTCATTCTGAGTACAAATTAACAATTCCTTTCCAGCTTACCTGGTTTTGAGTAGCTATAATGAGTTGGTTCTTAGGCCTGTGTTCGGCTGACCCTGTTCTCCAGGTTCAGTATCAAAAACCAGAGCGCCAGCTCATGAAGTCTCTTCGCATTTCGGTTTTTTGTGCGCTGGGATTTGTGTTTCTCCGCGGAGTCCCGGCCGCTGATGGGCAACTGCACTGGCCGCGTCCGAGAAAACAGGAGATAGAAGTTCGGTTAATTGCGCTGGCGGTCGAATATCCGCGATCTTCTTTTTTCTCCAATGATGAAGTATTTGTCGCCGAGCAGGAGTTAAGCAAAGAAGAGTCGCGATTTATCAAGTTGGTTTATGACTTTCTTCCCTACCAATCTCCGCTGTCGGATTCGGGCCTAAACTACTCGTTGGTGCACAAGGTGAATGCGTTGCGCGACACCACATGTGACGAAAACCTCTGGGAGATGCGGCGTTTGATGAAACAGCGGCCGCGAGCTGAGCAACCGACTTCAAGCTGGAAGTATGCAGCCGAAAGTCCAATTGCAGATTTGGACCGGCGACAGGCCCGGCTGCGGTGCTACCGCACGACGTCGGATGACTACGAGAGAGCCGAGCATCAGCCCACTAACGAGATTCCATACTAGTGCACGAGTCTGGTCACTTAGTTTGTTCGTGTTAGACTCGAATCAAATCTTCTCCTGAAAGAAAAATTCATGAAGTTCGGCGTCATCATTTTTCCTGGCTCGAATTGCGACCACGATGCTTACTGGGCGGTTGAGCAAGTGTTCAAGCAGCCGGTGACGTTTCTGTGGCACGAGTCGCATGATCTCGAGAACTGCGACGCCATCATTGTGCCTGGCGGGTTCGCGTACGGGGACTACCTGCGTACGGGCGCGATTGCAAAGTTCTCCCCGGTGATGGAATCTGTGCGCAAGTTTGCAAACGGCGGCGGGTTGGTGCTGGGGATCTGCAACGGGTTTCAAATCCTTTGCGAATCAGGGTTGCTGCCGGGCGCTCTGATGAGAAATGCCGGCCTGAAATACGTGTGCAAGCCGGTGCGCGTGCAGGTGGAGAATGCGGACACTCCCTTCACCAATGCGAACCACAAGGGCGACGTTCTCTGCATCCCGATCGGCCACATGGAAGGAAATTACTTCTGCGACGAAAATACGCTCGAAGAGCTGCGACGCGATGATCGGATAGTGTTTCGTTATTGCAGCGCGTCAGGTGAGATAACGCAGGAAGCGAACCCGAATGGGTCGCTGGACAACATTGCCGGAATCTGCAGTCCGGGGCGCAATGTGTTGGGGATGATGCCGCATCCGGAGCGCGCCAGTGAACCGGCATTGGGCTGCACAGACGGCGTGAAGATTTTTGAGTCGATGGTTCGGGCTGGAGTCGGGGCTGGCGTGTTGGCGGCGAAATAAACCGACTTCACTGCTCTTTCAAGGAGCAAGCGCCGGTTGGGGCGGTTTCCGGCTATAAGATCTGAACCGGCATCTCTGGATTCATAGACTGCATCTATCCTGAAAGTTGCTGCGTCGAGCAGCGTAACGATACCTCCAGCGAACTGCTATATTACTTGTTCCAAAAAACTTGAGGAGACTTGAACCGAAGCTGATGGCAACCCGCCGGATGTTGTCTCTCCAGAAGACTGCAGTCTCCAACAAGTTTTCAGTCTTGAAAAACTTTTCAGTCTGCTCCCTGGCGTTTCTTGCGTTCTGTTCGGTCGCAAGCGCGCAGACCAAATCGCTGTTGCCCGGAGTTGAAGTCTTCGGAGGCTATTCACATCTCAGCTTCTCCAGCAGTGGACTCGGATTCGCCAACTGGACCGAGATGAACGGCTGGAACGTTGCTATAACTCTGCCGCATATTTATAAGGACTTGGGGATCACAGCGGACGTGAGCGGTGACTACGCAACCGCGCTCGAACAGTACGTTTATATGATCGGCCCGCAGTACAAATGGGAGTTCAACCGCTTCCGGTTTGTTGCCCACGGTCTTTACGGGAGAGCTCAGACGCGGCTGCGCCAGCCAGGAAGTACTTTCACTGGGCCTTCCGATCGACAACGGGCGATAGCCTTCGGCGGGGAAGTGGATGTACCGATAAGCGACAGAATTTCTATCCGCGCGGTGCAGGCGGATTATCTGTCCACATCAGCTTTTGGCAGCAATCACAATGGTTTTCGCATTTCGACGGGGCTGATCTTCAGATTTGGAAAACACTAGATTCGGAAAGGACTAGGTTCGGCAAACATTGAAGCAATCCATCAACATCGGTGCGCGTAAGCGAGGCGAGGAAACTCGCGCGCACCGCGTAGTCTCGCGATCGCGCTCGTTCGGTCTGGCGGCGATGGTAATTCTGGTCCTGACAATCGCCGTTGGCTGCTCGTCGTCGTCAGTCCGCTTTGCGTATATTGCAACTGGGCAAGGAATTTATGCCTTCCGCATGAACAGCCGTACTGGTGCTGGAGCGCTCGTATTCGGTTCACCATTTGTCACTAAGATTGCTCCAACGACAGCTGCTGCCCCCTCCAGTGTGGTGGTTCATCCCTCAAATCGTTTTCTGTACGCCGCCAATCAGAACACCAATACGATTTCGCTGTTTACGATCAATTCGACAACCGGCGCGCTCACGGAGGTACTGCCACCCACCGCGCTGGTCACTGCGTCTGGCGGCGTAGGACTTTCACCCGCGGTCATGACCATGGACAGCGCCGGAAGCTTCCTGTTTGTTGGGAATCAAGTCACGAACGACATTTGGGTGTTTTCGATCGGGTCGTCGGGAGCGTTAACTTTTGTTTCCAGCGCGCAAGTGGGAGCGAGTCCCACTGGACTTACGCTCACCGCATCAGGCGGTTTCTTGTATGTGCCGGTTCCAACTTTTCCAGCGATTTACGTTTTCAGCGTAAGCTCGGGCACATTGACGCAAGTTGGATCATCCGGGCAAGGATCAGCGCCATTTATCGTGAACGGCGTGGGCCAGCTGGGAGTCGATCCCGGCGGACACTTTCTGTATGTTCCGAATCCATCTTTGAATACGGTTACGGTGTTGAAGATTCAATCCGATGGCACGTTGGCCGCAGGGCCTGGCTTGTTTGCGACAGGAACAACGCCGGTGGCAGCGGCCACGAACGCTACCGGAGCATTTCTGTACGTCGCGAATTCCGGATCGACGGACCTTTCTCAATTTCAAGTCGATACTACGACCGGTGCGCTCACCGCCTTAACAACTTCGATCGCGGGCACAGGGACCAATCCCGAGTCCATCCTCATCGATCCGGACGCGAAATTCGTTTTCGTCATCAATGAGCAATCGGATTCCGTCACCGAATTCACGATTAATACCAACGGGACCCTAGCCACCACCGGCAATGCGCTGCAGCTCAGCGTTGTCCCCCGCTCGCTGTCGGTTACACGCTAACGCAAAATGATCCGCTTCGGCATCGTTGGTTTCGGATTGCACGCAGTCAAGCGCCTGATGCCGGGTTTTGCGTTGTCGAAAAACTGCACCGTGACTGCACTCTCGCGCCGTGACCTCAGGCAGGCGCAAGCATCGGCCCGCGAGTACAAGATTCCGCTGGCCTTCGATTCTGCCGCTGAGTTGTGCCGTTCACCCCAAGTTGACGCTGTACTGGTGACCACGCCAAATTCGTGCCACCTCGGAGACGTGCTCACGGCGATTGAAGCGGGCAAAGCCGTGCTGTGCGAGAAGCCGCTGGCGATGAATGCGGCTGAAGCCAAGGAAATGGTCGAGTCGGCGCGGCTGCGGAACGTGCAGTTCGGAGTTGCGCATGTGTTTCGGTTCAATGAGAGCGTTCGGAAATTGCGCGACCGCATCGAGGCTGGGGTGATCGGACGGCCGGTCTTTGCGCGATCGGAGTTTTCGTTTCTGGCTGATCCCTCCCATCCGAGAAGGTGGCTGTATGACGCCAGCGTCGCTGGCGCCGGGCCGATCTTCGATATCGGCGTGCACTGCATCGATACGCTGCGTTTCGTGCTCCAGGACGAAGTTGTACGAGTAAGCGCAATGGCAGCCTCGGACAAACGAGCCGGCGATGTGGAATCAGTGGCGGCGCTCACTATGGAGTTTTCGCGCGGGACACTTGGGACAGTGCTGGTTTCCTACCGTGCGGAATACCGCACGCCGCTTGAGTTTGTAGGCGACACCGGTGTTTTATGGGCGGATGACGCGCTCAACGTTGAGCATCCGATTGAAATCGAGTTGCGGCGTGGACAGGAAGTGGTGCCGCTGGACACGGCTTCTAATCGCTTAGCCTATGCGTTGCAGGCGGACGCGTTCGCGGATTGGGTCGAAGGCAAGGCGGAGTTTCCCGCTCCCGGCGAGGAAGGGTGGCGAAACCAGGAAATTCTGGACGCGGCACTCCGGAGTATTAAGAGCGGCAGGGCTGAGGCGGTTCCGAGGGTTGTCAGGTAATTCCCATCTCAAACTTTAATCACCGAGGACACAGATATCACGGAGGGACTGAGACGTCCCTTTTTTGTCGAACTCCCTTTGACGGGCGTATCTTCGGTCAGACTGTTTTTCAGTCAGATCATTTCTCAGTCAGATCTTGTGCCAAATTGATTTTTCCATTTAATTCGATTTGCTCTGACGAGCTCCCGACCAATACCTCATAAGTGCCCTTATCAGCCCGCCATTGTTTGCCCTTGACGTCATAGTAGGCAAAGGAGCGGGTGTTCAGTGGCACTGTGACTGTCTTGGTTTCTCCTGGCTGAAGTTTCACTCGGGAAAACCCCTTCAACTCTTTCGACGGACGGGCGGCCGCCTGGCCCATCGTGCCGAGCATGTTCGATTTCGGCGGTGCGATATAAATTTCGGCTACCGCGTCGCCGGTACGCGCCCCGGCATTGCTCACGTCGAAAGAAACTCCGTGTTCGTCTGCTTTCAAATTGCTGTACTTGAAAGTCGAGTACGACAGTCCATAGCCGAAGGGGAATAGGGGCCGGGTGCCGTTGTGTTCGTAACCGCGATATCCAACGAAAATGCCTTCCTTATAAACGACGCGATTGGTTCCCTTCGCCGGATAATAGTTGCTGTAAACGGGATTCTCCTGCCACTTACGTTCGAAGGTCGCCGGCAGGTGCCCTGACGGATTGACGTCGCCGAACAGAATCTCAGTCAAAGCTCTGCCGCCCTCCTGCCCCGGATACCAAGCTTCGATCACGCCAGCAACTTTGTCGATCCACGGAGTCATGTCAACTCCTCCGCCCGAAGTAATGACGACGATGGTGTTTTTGTTTTTTGCGGCGATCTTCTGAATAAGTTCGTTTTGTCCGGGCGGCAGTTCAAACGTGCGGTCCCACCCTTCGGTTTCGCTCTGCGGATTAAAGCCCACGGTCAGCACGACCGCATCGGCCTTCGCGGCCAGTTGTTCTGCCGCTGGATCAACCCAACTACCCTCTGGAATAATTCCCATGCGGACGAAGGGCGGACCAAAGCCCGACCCGGTGTGGTGCTCGAATACTACTTTGTGAGCCTTGGCATCGAGCGGAATGCTGGTCTGCGCCAAAATAAATTTCTGATTGCTCCAGTTATCGAAGAGCAGCTTGCCATCCAGGTACATGCGGAATCCGCTTGGAGAGAATCCACCTTGCTGGACAAAAACGTCGAAGGTGCCGCCGGCTTTGGGCACGTAATATCCCGTCCAACGTTCAGCGCTGCCCTGCGCATTGAACAGGTCAGCGGCATCGATTTCGTCCAGATTCAGCAAGCCGAGTTCGAACGGCTGACCAAGGCTGATGTGCTGCACTACACGCCGGCTTGCGGGAGCGCCTGAGAATTCTTCGTTATTGAAGCTTTCTTGGGTCAATCCAGCCTCGCCATTTTGCGCGGCGGTTACGAAATCGGTCGCGATAGCTCCAACTCCTGGAGTCAGAATGCCGGGGTCTGAAAAAACCGTTGCATGTGTTCTGAGATCATTGCTCAGGCCCGCAAGGAAGCTGACTGTAGTAAAAGGCTTCAACTGCGCGCTGCCGCCGCCGACCGGCACAGCTGGATATGCATCAGGTCCGATGACCGCGATGGTCTTGATTTTCACCTTATCGAGCGGAAGCAGGTTGCCTTCGTTCTTTAGCAACACCATCCCTTCGCGTGCGGCCTGCAATGCGATCTCCCGGCCTTCCTGATTGAAACGCGGAATTGCAAGATCGCGCTGCTCACGCTCCGGCCAGTGAAACTCGAGTTCGGTGCGGATGATGCGGCGAACTTTGTCGTTAATCGTCTCCTCAGACACTTGGCCGGATTTGATGGCGGGAAGCAACTTTTCGCGATTGAGAAACTTTCCAGAGGGCATTTCCAAATCCAACCCGCCGTTAGCGGCGCCCGCCGCGTCGTAGGTGGCGTCCCAGTCGGACATCAGAATTCCTTGGAATCCCCATTCTTTTTTTAAGACCTCATTATTCATCCGACTGTTCTGAGTGAGGTGCTCACCGTTGGTGAGATTGTAGGAATCCATGACTGCGCCGACGTGGGCTTCTTTCACTGCGGCTTCAAAAATCGGCAAATATATCTCGCGCATGGTGCGCTCGTCGATGATTGAATCCGTGTTATGGCGATCGAATTCGGAGTTATTGCCCATGAAATGCTTGACGGTCGCAGAGACGCCCTGGCTCTGCATACCTTCGATGTAACCTACGGCGATGCGAGAACCCAAGAATGGATCTTCGCCAAAATATTCAAAATTGCGGCCGTTTAGCGGGGAACGGTAAATATTCACCCCGGGGCCCAGCAGAAAATGTTTACCTTTTGAGCGAGCATCTCTTCCGATCTGTTCGCCGACACGCTCGGCAAGGGTGGGATCCCAGGAGGACGCAAGGGAAATGCCGCCGGCCATGGCAGTGGCAGGCCCGTCATTGCGGACTCCGATTGGTCCGTCGGCGGTATGCAACAGCGGCAAGCCAAGTTCCGGGTAGCCACGGACATCGAACGTGTTGATGCCGGCGAGCAAGTCAATTTTTTGTTCGAGCGTCATCTTGCCAAGGATTGCGTTAATTTTCTGCTCGAGTTCGGGCGTTGAAGGCGACGGAGCTTGCGCGAAACAAACTGACGCAAGCACAAAAAGAACTACACAACGGATTGTGAGCTTTCGCATCGCATCTCCTTGGTGTGTGCGGAAAGGGCGCACTCGAAAAAACGATATTGTAGTCCAGAGAAGCCGCCAGTTTAAAAAATAGGATGGAATTCTACTGCTGCGGACTCGAAGCGGGAGCCATTTGCGGAGTGACTGAGTTAACTTGTGGACCTGGTTGGCTCTGGACGAGGGGAACGGGAGCTGACAAGGAACTTGGCGGAGTTGTCAGCGACTGCGGGACGGTCGATGCCGGGGCTGCAGGTGGTATCCCACGAGCTCCAACGATGGCCCAGTGCCAATCCTTTGCTTCACTGAAGCTGCCGCCTAACGGTCCGCGAAAAGTTGTAGTGGTGTAGGGAGCGCTATTTCCTTGGAGGTGGTAGAGGACCGTGAGATCCGGAAGTTTTTCCGAGGTCATGGGCACCGGACCCATTAGCGCTGGGCGGTACTCCGGACCGGACTGTGCCTGCAGAACTGTCACGCCAACTACGATCTCCTTCACTTCCCATTGCGTACCGTTATGAACGGAAACTTGCAGGGCGCCGTCTTCGATTGAGGCTGGCCCTTCAAGCTTCAGCAGTTCATCCTGCGGAAGATCGGTGGCGATGTAGGCAGTTGGGGTCCGGTTTGCAGATTTTGCGACGAAAGAAAGGCTGCAGGTTCCATCCGGCGAAACCGCGGTAAAAGTTCTTCCCGAAGGACTGATGGCAAAAACCGGCTGGCCGTCGAGCCGCTCGCTCTCAGCTTTGTCCATCATGAGCGTGAAATTGTCGTTGTCAATGACTTCTGACTGATCGGGAGGCTTGGCATGCCTGAACTCGCGGGCCAGGTCACCCAAAGGGATGTCGTCTTGCTGTGCGCAGATAAACGGCGAAGCGCAAAGCAGGAACAGCACAATCGTAATGAGAAAAAATCGGGGCATCATGACAAGCTGACAGACTCTGAGCCACGATAATGCATAACACATCGCTCAGCGGAGAGTGTCTAGCGCAATTCTAGCGAGAGTTTCTGGCAGGTAATGATTACGACGGGACACTAAAGTAATAAGAGTTCAGGCCGAAGCAGGCATGCCCAGACGAAGAAGGACACGCACTCAGAGCAGGCCAGAAGTGCGGAATCGCGAGACAGGATCTTTCACCGGCTTTGTCTCCCGTTTGAATAACCAACGGGCGACCGCGTAGCCCACAGCTGCGTAGCAGACGTAAAGGAACTTCATGTCACACCCCCGAAGTACGCCTTCACTCGCCTGCCACAGCGGAGAACATCTGCTCTCAACTTATCCGTGAATACGCGGAAGGTCAATGACCCGAAAGTGCTGTTACAGTGCACAAAGGTAAGGGGTTGTTCCGAGTGACAATCGCCGGCATCACCCGCAATTTCGAGGGCGAAAACCTGTCATTTCTGGTTCAACGGCCACCCTCCACACGAATCTGAGGTTGAACCGGAAGATACCGGGCACATCGCCGCAGTTTGCTAGACTGGCCTCTGCGATAACGGCAATGGCGACAACAGCTATTTCACTGCCGAGGCTGGCAACGCGCAATCCGCTGGCTGCGATCGGGTGCGTCTTTGTCGTCTGCTTTATCGTGTTCGCCGTTTTCGCACCCTGGATTGCCCCGCAGGACCCAGCGCAGATCAGTTTGGCAACTCGGCTGGCGCCGCCTTCTCTCCGCCAAATCTGCGGATCGGATGAGTTGGGGCGGGACATTCTCTCGCGTTTGATCTATGGCGCCAGGATTTCCATGCTGGTCGGCAGTTGTGTGGTTGCGGCGTCGCTGGGGATCGGACTGATCATTGGTTCGATTGCCGGCTACTATGGCGGACGCGTGGATCGATTCGTGAACGTCATTCTGATGAACGCTTTTCTGTCTTTTCCCGGAATCCTCATTGCGATTGCCTTTGTGGCGTTTCGCGGGCCAGGAATTTTCAATCTGGTATTCGCGCTCTCGCTCGGAGGATGGGTCGGCTACGCGCGCCTGGTTCGCGCACAGGTGCTCGCGGCTCGAGAGAAAGAGTACGTGGAAGCAGCACGCGCACTGGGTGCGACAGACCTGCGCATTCTGGGGCGGCATATTCTGCCGAACATTATTCAGCCAGTGATTGTGCAGGCCGCGATCGGAATGGCGGGCGCAATTCTGGCCGAGGCAACAATGAGTTTCCTTGGCCTGGGTGTGCCGCCGCCGACGGCATCCTGGGGAAGCATGCTCAATGACGGCCGCGGACATCTATTCGACGCGCCGCACCTCGTGATCTTCCCTGCTCTCGCAGTAATGCTGGCTGTGCTCTCGTTTAATTTCATCGGCGATGCGTTGCGGGATTTACTTGATCCGCGATCGAGGATCGAAGCCGGGTTGTGATGCGAGAGTGCGTCTACTCGGAAGGGTGTGCTGCCAGATTTTCGAAGTCGAATTCCAGCGCATCGGCAATATCGCTCTGGATTGTGTCTCCCATGGCGTTTTCATATTCACAGATGCGCACGCCTTGATGATCAATGGCTATGTAAGTTGCGCTGTCCTGGGTCCAGCTTCCGGTGTTGTAGTACTCCACGCCATCGCGCACCAGGCTTAAAGCTTCATGGGTATGGCCACAGAACACGCGATTTGAATTTTTGGATCGTGCATGCGCAAGCGCGCCGCCGGCGACCTTGGGGGAAAGTCGAAGCCACGCGGTGTCGAAACGCTCAAGAAAGCCAATCATCCGCTTTTTTCCAAAAGCGAATTTCTGCAAACCTAAATGAATACTCGACAGGAAAGTGCTGAGCACGCGATTGCGGGTGACGAAGCGATCAAACTGATGGCCGTGGATCGCCAGATGCTTCAGACCGCCGTATTCCCAGGAATACTCTTGATAAACTCGGATCCCGACGAGATGAGACATAACATCGGAAAGGCCGTGGTCGTGGTTGCCTTCGACCCAAACCACTTCTATCTCACGCTTGGGATTGGAAAGTTTGCGAATGTATCCAAGAAATTGCCAGTGCTCTTTCTTGAGACGACGGAAATTGAGGTCAGAAAAGATGTCGCCAAGGAGAATCAGCCGATTGAAATATGCCGACTTAAGCATGCGCAGAGCGTCCGACGCGCGGCTTACTTCCGAACCTAGATGTAGATCAGAGAGAACGATGGTGTCGGCGAAGATCATTTTGGAGATCCCAATTCCGCGCGCGACATCAACGAGGCCCAAGCCGCGCGCTCAAGTGGACTTGTGCTAAGAATCGGCGAAGCCGAACTATGTGAGTGCGAACTAGAGCGTTCCTGAATTTTGTCCAGGAAGCCGGGAATTTCGAGAAGAGCGCGGTTCGAATATGCGCCAGCATTGGCTTGTAGCTCCGCGAAAGTAGCCGTCTCAAGCAGCGTTTCGACTCCGGCCGTGATTTCGCGAAAACTCTTCAGCACGATTCCCAGGCGTTTTGCCGTTACCCATTCGGCGTTGTAGCGCTCCTGAGGCAGGGTTCGGCCGTTGCATTCCAAGATCACAGGCAGGTGGAATTGCAGGGCTTCGCTGATACTGCCCGGCCCCGGTTTGCCGATAAAAAAATCGGAGAGCGACATGTAGTAGTCGATTGCTTGAGTGAAACCTTCGGCAAAGATTGGAAACCTGGTTTTGAGGCTTTTCATTTTTTCCAAGAGCCTCTGGTTTTTCCCGCAAATCAGGATCAACTGCAAATTGCTTTTGCCACCGTGCAGACGTTTAACAATGTCAAGCATTGTGCTCGAGCCGTGTCCGCCGAAGAGGACGATCCCGGTCGGAAGGTCAGGAGTGAGTCCCAACTTTTTTTTCTCTTCGAGGCGATTGAGTGAACGCTTCTGATAAAACCTAGGCTTCATCACCATGCCGGAAGCAAGGAAAACATGATCACGATTGTGCCCGAGACTGTAAGCCTGCTGCTGGGCACGCTCGGTACCGCAGATGATGTATTCGGATTCGCGCTCAATCCAGAAATGTGGAGGATAATCGGCGAGATCGGTGAGCAGCGTGACAAATGGCACAGCCGGCATCGTCGCGCGAATGCTTTCCGCCAGGGCGCGATTGAAATGCGGTATCACAGAAAGCACCAGATCGGCCGGGTGCTGCTTCCAATATTTGCCAAGCATGTCAACGGTGGGTCGGTGATATAAGCGGATGACTCCCTGCAACACCGGGAGAAGCTGCGGGGTAAGCCGGGTCCATCCTTTGCGCAGGATCAAATTGTAAGCATCTTGAATGCGGATGCCGGTGACGCGCCGCAGGAGGTCAAGCCGATCCAATTCATCTTGCAGATTCAGGAGATGGACCTGCCACGGGCGCTCCTGGGTTTCAAGAACACTCTTGAGGGCCTCGGCGGCGCTGCGATGGCCGCCCCCTGCGTCAAAAAAGACGATCGTGAGTTTTCGGCCCATTGCAGGTCTCACTTTCCACGACGGCCAAAGTAACGCACAGCTACATTTATCCACTTTCAATTTTACCTATAGATACTTACAACATCGTGAAAACCAGATGAATGATTGATGAATCGGAGTTACTGATCGGGAACTCTGGTTGCCACCGCCAAGGCAGCGCGCGGGATAATGAATGCGGCCTTAATAAATCGCCGCGGGAAATTCCTGCGAGTTTTCTGTATCATGTCGCATCACTTCACCTTCTTCGGCTCCAGGCCTGCAGTCTAAGGCTTGTAGCCGAATCCAAGAAATGACTGCGACCGCACAACTGCAACAGACGTCATTCATCCACCGCTACTTCCGGCTCGCTGAAAACCAAACAACCGTAAAGCAAGAACTGCTCGGGGGTCTCACTACATTCGTCACCATGGCCTACATCGTGGTGGTGAACCCGCAGATTCTGGCACAGGCGGGAATGCCTCCCGATGGCGTGGTATTTGCGACCTGCATTTCCGCCGCCGTGGCCACGCTCGTCATGGGACTCTACGCCAACTATCCCATTGCGCTGGCGCCGGGCATGTCGCTCAACGCCTACTTCACTTATTCCGTTTGCTTGAATATGCACGTACCGTGGCGGACGGCGCTGGGCGTCGTGTTCTTTTCGGGATCCATCTTTCTGGTGCTGACGGTCACGCGATTACGCGAGCAGATCGTCAATGGCATTCCCGAATGCTTGAAGCATTCAACCGCCGCGGGCATTGGCATGTTCATCGCCTTTGTCGGTCTTCGCAATGCCAAGCTAGTGGTCGCCAATCCCGCGACTTTTGTTGGTCTCGGTAATTTTTCAGACAAAGAAGTGCAAACCGCGTGCATTGGCCTCGTGCTCACGATTGTGCTGATGGCGCGCAGAGTGCATGCGGCAATCCTGATCGGCGTCTGTGCCACAACTTTGCTTGGAATTCTACGCGGCATTTCGAGTTGGCCTTCAGCGCTCGTTGCCATGCCACACGCTTCGTCCACATTCTTTCAGCTTGATTTTCGTGGCGCCAGCCATATCGGCTTGCTGGAGATCGCGTTCGCATTCCTCTTCGTCGATC
>Ga0102924_1001458_pt1 | contig 27287 bp, 20 predicted proteins | sample PaiPotPPM11metaG_FD_80116 | JGI IMG/M metagenome (GOLD analysis project Ga0102924, IMG submission 80116) | Iron sulfur acid spring bacterial and archeal communities from Banff, Canada, to study Microbial Dark Matter (Phase II) - Paint Pots PPM... ... | reverse complement strand
GCTAGAACAGCGGTTCCCTTCTCCGGACTCAATCTGCCAGCAGCGACCGCCAACGGCCGCCTAGGATCGAGGTCGGCGAGCGCGCAGATTTGCTGCTTCAGTATTGCGCGTTGCTCCACGGTGTAATCGCAAATTTTCGCGGCATTCACTACTACTCGAACCCGCGATTTATAGATTGCACGCAATCGCGACGCCTGGATGTCAGATAAGCAGACAACTCGGTCTGCGATTCGCGTACAAAACCGCTCAATGGTTTCGTACAGCGCAACTTTGGAATTTTCTTTTGTCCATCCGCGCAAAAAACAGGTATACGGTACTCCGGTTAGCCTGGAAACAATGGTTGCGACGATTGCCGGTTTATATCCGTGAGCGCAGACCAGGCGCACGTTCGATTGCTGGACGACCTGCTTCAATGCGCGGATGGCGCCGATCACGGAGTCGGCAGGCAAGGGCGAGGTTCGGATCCCGCGGGATGCCGCCGCTCGAAGGAACTCTTTACCTTCGGAGTCGCCGCAGAAACTTGCAATAATGGTTTCCACGTGTTCAGAATTCGCATAAGCGAGTATCTGCTTCTCAGGCCCTCCTACGAAATTACTGCCACGCAGATGAAGGACGCGTGGCTTCATCGTCTCGCCCCTTCCATTGCCAAGGCCCCGCCCGACAGAGATACTTGCTTCCGGCCCGCGGCTGCCATCCATGCGTCTTCCAATTTCACTGCCGCCGCATTCCATCCGTAGACCTTTTCAACCGCGGCACGTCCGTTTCCTCCCAGGCGTGACTGCAGCTCCGGATTGGCGAAAAGAGTTTCGATTCGCGCCGCAAATTCTTCCGGCGAATTGGCAATCAGCAGCTCCCGCCCATCTTGAAGCTCCAATCCTTCTGCTCCAACTGAAGTTGAGATAACCGGCTTTCCCATCGCCAGCGCTTCGAGAATCTTGATTCTGGTTCCCCCGCCAATCCGCAATGGCACCACCACGGCTCGAGCTTCCGCCAAGTATGGACGCACATCTGGAACTTCCCCGACCAATTCCGCTCCAGGTAAGTTGCGTAGGGCCGCCGCTAACTTGTCGCTGGGCCGTCTGCCTACGACCTTTAAAGTGAGATCATTCTTCCTACGGCGAAGTAACGGCAGCGTATGTATTGCGAAGTCAGTTACTGCGTCTTCGTTCGGGAACCAGTCTAGCGAACCGACAAACACAAGAGCGTTACTCTGCTCGGGGTTTGGAACTGGACGGAAATAATCCAGGTCAACGCCATTAGGCACAACTCTGACATTCTTGGCTCTGTACGAACGGAACCTCTCAGCATCTAATTCGGATACGGTCACCACACAGTCGCACTGAGAGCCTGTGTGTCGCTCGAAATTCTCCATCCTCTTCGCTTGCAGGCCGAAAAACTGGCGGCCAATATAAGTTCCACTGTGCTGCGCACGTCTGTTCCAGATATCAGATTCGACGTTGTGCGCCGTGACCACTCGAGGTAGTCGCGGCGTTGCGTAGCGCGCATAAGGAACCCATTCAATGTGCGCAAGATCAAATTTCCCGCTTTGGCCGGCGGTGATGACTCTTTCCTGCAGACGCGCAGTGAAATGCTTGGACACCGAATATGGATATTCAGAAAACAAATTTCCGAATAGCCGTCCCCAAAACGCTGGACCACGGCTGGGGGGCAAAGCATCCACTAGCGTGCAACTTATGCCGTTGTTAGCCAGTGCTGTTTGCGTCTCAGGCGTGACCGGTCCGTAGGTGAAGAAATGGATCTCGTGCCGAGTCGCAAGCCGCTGTAATAGATTCCACGTGCGAATGCGTTTTCCGCTGTTCGGCGGCCATGGCACTTCCTCATCCAGAACCATTACCCGAAGACGTTGCGGATCAGCTACAGGCACACGTTTACCCTCGGTTCTGGTTCCTTCGAGTGCGCCGCCGATTTGGCACAAGAGAATGACGGGGTCGCACTCGCTGCGTTCAATGCGCAGAACTCACCGTTCTCTCCCATTTCGAATACCGGTAATTGCATTGACAATGCCTCGCTCATCGGCACAAAACGGAACTCTAGCATTAGTTTGCGCAATCGCGAAGCCGTTCTGGTCAATCCGGTGTAATGACGAAAACGCGAGCGCAGAGGAGCTTTAATCCTCGGCTGCTCTGGATCCAGTTCCCACGGATGCACATAGATCATCGTGGGCACGCCGTTGCCCTCGAGGATGCGAAATCCTTTTCGCTGAAAAGCGAGCGGCAGAGTGCGTAAATATCCACCGCCGGTGAATGGGAATCTGCCGCCGCACCACGCCAGCGTGGAGGGCGGAAATTCCACCAGTTGTCCACCAGCAAGCCGCAGCACGAAAGGCTTTTGGGGAGCCCCTGGCAAGCCGTAGAGATCGTGGCGGATTGGGAAAATACTGCTGTCGTGCGTGAACCCGGTTTCGACCAGAATATCCAGAGCCCAGAGCGAACGCTTGGTTATCGAAAAACTTGGCGCCCGATAAAAACTGACCCGCTTACCACCCGCCTGCTGAATTGCATCCAGAGCGCGCATGGTGTCGTGCCGGAATGCTTCCGGACCAAGGTCATAGATCAGCTGGTGCGAGTAGCTATGGCATCCTAGCTCGTGGCCGGCCTGCGAAATTCGGCGAACAATTCCGGGAAATTTTTCCGCGATCCATCCCAGCACAAAAAATGTGGCCTTCACTTCCAGCTCGTCGAAAAGCTCCAGCACCTTCGCGGTATTGTCTTCCACCCGGCTGGGCATTCGGTCCCAATCTCCCATCGAAACTGAATGCCGGAATGCGGCGACCTGGAAATAGTCCTCTACGTCAACCGTCAGGCAATGTATCGGGATGTGCTTGTCAGGCATTGGACGTAATCTAACTTCTTTGTCGCGCCCGTTATTGCGCGCCTCTCCTCAACAGCACGGTCTTAAGTGTTTCGAACATAATCAGCAAGTCGAGGGAGAGCGACATGTGCTTGATGTAATACAGGTCGTATTGGAGTTTCTCCAGGGCCTCTTCAAGCGATGCGCCATACCCATACCGCACTTGTGCCCAGCCAGTAAGTCCAGGACGAATGATGTGCCGCAGATTGTAATAAGGGATTTTTTCAGTAAGCCAGGCAACAAATTCGGGCCGCTCCGGCCGGGGCCCTGCAAATCCCATGTCTCCGATGATAACATTCCAGAGTTGCGGAAGTTCGTCGGTTCGTGTCTTACGCAGAAACCGTCCGACACTGGTCACCCTGGCGTCGTTCTTCCCAGCCCACACCGCGCCACTGCGCGCTTCAGCATCCTCGCGCATAGTCCGGAATTTGTAGAGTGTGAACAATTCACCGCGTCTCCCCACCCGTTTTTGACGGAACAAAACCGGGCCGGGTGATGTCACTTTCACGAGCAGCACGATCAACGGAAGGAATGGCGCGCAAATCACGAGCAATGCCAAAGCAACAATGAAAGAAACGCAGCGGCGCACAAACAGAAAACCTCTGCCCAAACGAAAACCTTCCGAGTAGATCAAGGCGCTGGGATGTAGGCTTTCAATCTCAATCTTGCCGAAGATTTTTTCCAGCAGCGAGGTCGCGTCCTCCACTTTGATCGCGCTGAGTCGAAGGTCCAGCAACTCACGAACGGGGAGCGTGTTGCGACGGTCGACAACCGCGACAATTACCCGGTCCACGGGTCGCTGCTTGCCCATGAGTCCCCGAACAGCGGCAGCCAGGCTCTCGGGGTCAGCGCCGCCATTGCCCATGGCTCCAACCCAACCCACAACCTCCATGCCGAGATCTTTACGGGACCGCAGCGCATCTACCAGCCTCTGGGCCCGGTCGCCCGAGCCGAGCACATATACCCGTTCCTGGAAATAGGGTTGCTGCAACAGCCACGCGTAACCAGCGCGCCACAACAAGAGGGTGATCGTGAGGATGATCAGTCCAAACACATCGGCATGTTTTCCCAGCATCAAGTTTGGAAAGTAGTAGCCGACGCCGGCGAGCAAAAAGGAAGATGTGCCCAGCACCAGCAGTAGGCGAAACCACGTCTCGCCGGCCGATGCCTGCAGTCGCGGAGCATAAAGATCGAAATAGTGGGAGCACATGACAACCAGGACGGTAATAGCGATGATCTTGTAGACACCCTGTTCATAGCTCAGGATGAGATACGAGTCCGGACCAAACTGAACTAGCGCCGCCAAAAGAAAGGACACACCGACGAGAAGGATTTCCCCTGCCAGCAAGACCAGCGTGCGGGTCGGATAGTACACATTAAATAAGCGGATCACGCGTCACCCTAATTGTTGAGCTCGCTGTTCGACTTAGCCAAATAGTAATACTGCATATACGGAGATTGGTCTGGAGTAATCCCGTTCAGCACGACGCCGACTAAATTGCGGCCAGCGAATTCATTGCGGGCGCGACGCGCAGCGTCGGTGGGAGTACTGTTCGATCTCACCACTAGCAGGATGCCATCACAGTCCTTGGCCAGGATCGCGGCATCGGACACAGGAACAGCTGGCGGAGTATCGATGATGATCCAATCAAACATCGGCTCCAGACGGTTCAGGAGAGATTTCATGCGCCCACTCGACAGCAGTTCAGCCGCATTCGTACCGACCCGGCCGGCTGGTATCAGGAAGAGGTTCTCCATCGGTCCACGCTGCAGGATTGAACTTTCATCCGCTTCTCCCCGCAGATATTCGGAGAGACCGGGACCAGGGTCAGCTCCCAGCAAATTGTGCAGCTGAGGATTCCGCAGGTCGGCATCGATCAGCAGGGCACGCCGGCCATGCTGGCGCACGATTACCTGCGCAAGGTTGGCCGCAGTGAACGACTTCCCTTCCTTTGGCAATGCGCTGGTCACGAGCAGCTTCGAAAGCGGCTTCTGCTCTCTTACGTGATACAGCCGGCTGCGCAGCGTGCGAAATTCCTCGGTGCCGAAGGCATGTTCATCGCTGCCGAAGAAAAGCATCGTCTGGGGATCAGGTGACCAGCGGGTTTCGCGGCTTCGCGCCAACAGAGATTCACTATTCAAGCCTGCCGCTGGCGCGGCTCCGGCCATAGCTGTTGGGCCGGCGCTCACAGCTGCTGCCTCGGTCAGCGTCTCGAGGACTACGGATACCGTCTCTGCGCGTCCGTCCGGCTGCGACATTGCCCGCTCCTGCTCTGCTTTCTTCAGTGCTTCGTGAATTCGGCTCATATTTTTCCTTCCTTAGGTAGTTCGCGCTCCGGTTCTTTCAGCCGTTCAGCCAGATTGGAAAGTGTCTTCAGTGCATCCACCAAATCAAATTTGTCAGCCGATGGCGGCGGCGCTGCGGGCGGCGGGGCGTGGTGGTTGTCTCCCAAATCAAAGTCGCGCGCTACTGCATCTACAATTGCGGTGGAAACGGCTTTCTGCTGGTCTACAAAGGCGCTGACTAGGCAGTGTTCACTGATCAGGTTCACCACTCGCGGAATGCCACTTGAATAAAGATGAATCGCGTTCACCGCTTCTTCATCAAAGATCGGCTGCCCGTTAGATCCTGCAATTCGCAATCGTTGCTGAATATAAGCGCGTGTTTCGTCCGGCGTGAGCGGATGCGTTTTAGCGCGCAGCGTGAGCCTTTGCCGAAGCTGCCGCAGGTTCGGTTGCTTGAGCTTCTGTTCCAACTCGGTCTGACCAACTAGAACGATCTGCAGCAGCTTCTCCGTGAACGTCTCCAGATTGGTCATCATGCGGATTTCTTCGAGCACATCATCGCCCAGATTCTGGGCCTCATCCACAATCAGCACGGCAGTTTCGCCGGCGCGATAGCGCTCGAGCAGCCAGTGATACAGTCGCATCAGGATTTGACTCTTCGAACGGGTGTCGCAGGGAATGCCAAAGTCCGACATCATGTAGTCGAGGAATTGCGGCACGTTCATTCTCGAATTGAAGATGAACGCGGTCGGCACCTGCTGTGCCCGCAGCCATTCCAACAACTTGTTGATTAGCGTAGTCTTGCCCGTACCCACCTCTCCGGTCAGAAGCACGAAGCCTTTGCGGCTCTGGATGCCGTAGGTGAGGCAGGCCAGCGCTTCCTCCGTGTGCCGCGTCAGAAATAGATAACGCGGGTCCGGATTGACGTTGAACGGGTTGGCTCGAAGACCAAAGAATTCCTTGTACATTCCGGGTTAGACCTCGATCTCGTGGTTGTTTGCTTCCTCAACCCGGCGCAGCTTTCGCTTGCCGTTCCCATTCTTCTCGGCCTGCGCAAGCCCGACCCAGGGGACTTGCGAGAGCACGGGCAATCCCAGAAGTGAGACCACATCCTGTTCTGTCCGAACCGACTTGTCGCGCACTTCGAGCCACAGGGCAATGCCAAAACCCATTGCGAAGCCCGCGGCAAGCCCTCCGCCGCTGAACAACCAACGGTCGGGGAAGCTGGGGGAATCTGGAAGGTCTGCGGGCCGAAGAACGTTCATCTGCTCCCCTTGCTGCTCCTGCTCCATCGCGGTTTGCATCTCTGATTGGCTCTTTTTCGCCAAGTCTTCGTTGTAGACCCTGTCCGCGGTTTCATAGTCGCGAGTAAGTGCTTTGTACTGTTCCTCAACCGCAGGACTCAGAGCCACCTTGCCCTGATATGCTCGAATTTCCTGTTGCAAGCGTTGCTGGTCGCGCGTGAGCTGCGAAATCAGGTTTTGGCTCTGGTGCAACTGCAACCGCAACTGCTGAATCTCCGGCGGTTCGGTCAGGTTTGCCTTGGTTTCATTGAGGGCGGCAGGGTTAGCGGCAGCAGTATTAATTTCGTCCAGCTTCTTTTGCAGTTCTTGAATATCGTTCTTGGTCTTGACCACCTCGGGATAACTCTCCGTATATCGCGCCTTGAGTGTGATCAGCTGTGACTGCAGATCTGCCAACTGTTTTTGCAGGGTTGCCGGATCGGTGTTCGACTGCGAAGACTTCCATGCTGCAAGCTGCTGGGCTAACATAGATTCCGCGTACGCTTTATCCTGCTGCGCCCGGTTGAGCGCTTGCGTATCGGCATCGAGCTGGGAGTTCATGGCGGCCAGAATTTTCAGGTTGTTATCCTCATCCCCGGGAAGCTGGCCGATGTAATGCTTCTTAAAGTCAGCCAATTTCGCATCCAAATCGTCCAGCTTGCCCTTCTGGTCCTCAACTTGGCGCCCCAAAAAGTCGGTCGTATCTTTCGAGACCAGCGCCATGTCACTGAAGTTTTCCTTGATGATGATGCTGGTCAGCTCCGAGCAGACTTGCTGCGCCTGCAGCGGACTGGATGCCGTGAATTCCACGTTAAAGCCCGGTACTTTTTGTCCCACCGACTGCGATCCCACTGCGGCCTGGACAGCCTCAATGGCAACATCCTTGCGGATTTGGTCGATTTGCTGGTCCACCCCATTTCCGTGCGCCAAATTGTATTTCTCAATTAACGGACGCAGTTGCTCCGCGCTGAGCGCCCGCTGTTCCAGCTGTGTGATCCGCCGTCCGAGGTCCTCAGTCACTACTGGTTTAACGTATCCTTCTGGGACCCTCTGGCCTTCCACCAAAACCAATGACTGCGAAGTGTATTTCGGCGAGAAGGCGAAAGAAATTCCGAAGCCGACGAGCGGGGCAAGAAGAGTTGGGATCAGAAGCACCTTCCAGCGGCGCCGCAAGATCGCGAAATAATCGTCCAATGTTAGTTCACGATTTTCAATCATTGTGATATTTCCGTTCTGCCAGCATTCGCTGGCTGAAAAATCAGTCCAGTCGAATAGGGCGCGGATGCCAGTTAAGGCCTAAAACTGCGATATACTGCTGGTGCCTGCCGCATAGGGTTCCAGAAGTCCCGCAACTGCCAGCGGCAAACTCGTTAAACTGATAGGTTGCAAAGGCGTCGAAATGAGGCCCCAATTGCCGCCGCATTGACGCGCCCAAGTACCAATACTGATAGGAAGCCGCAGTAGTGGTGGGACTGGAGGGCAAGTTCTGCAGTCTGCTGTTGTACGAGTATCCGACGTCTGCAGAAGCGGTCCACTTCCGTGCGAACCCGTGCGAACCTGATACTCGTACTGCATCCGTGTTAGCGCCCGCAAAAAATCCTGATCCCGCAGTTGTATAACGCATGAAAGCCAAACTGAACGTGGTGCGCGCCGACCATGTGTAATCGAGTGCCACGTTGGCCGTGGCCGAGACACTCGTCTTGGTCGAGCCCGGAATGGTAATTGGAAAAATCCCCAGCAAGAAAAATGAGAATGGCGGAGTCCGGATCACAACCACCTCCGGCCCCCCCCCGACCACGAAATTCAGTTTTCCCGTGACTCGATGCCCGTACAAGCCATTCCAGACATGAATTTCGATGGTTCCGCTGCCTGCCGTTGGAAAATGGAATTCTTGAAATGCGTAGAGCACCCCAACCTGGTCCTTATGGCTCAGTATGCGGTTATAGCCGACTTGACCCGTCGCTTGTTCGCTGTTAATAGGGTGAATTCCCTTATTCGAACTCCCTGAACTCAGGAAATTCGTGAAATCGTAGCCGCCCCCCAAAGTCACGGTTGCACGCGTTGAGAGTTCCTGAGCCACATCAATCACTGAAAGATTCTCAATTCGGGGCTCAAAGCCGAAGGAGCCGAACTGTCCCCCCCCGAAAAGTCCACCGGGGATTCCGCCTGCGATGCCACCACCTAGACCCGTGCCCGTCGTTCCCAGTCCCAGCGAGGAAGTAAAGCTTCCTACGCCTCCATACGAGTCAAAACCAAAGGTGCCTTGAGGGAGGTAGTCGAAAGTATCGCGGACAGCGATCTGACCGGTACGCCACGGAATCCGCTGGTCAGAGGCCAGGGTGTGCACCTGATAAAACCGGTCCACTCCCGCGGGCACCGGCCCCGTGTACGCCGCCTCGCCACCGACATAGTCCAATCCCACCTGGTACTTCCTCCACAATTTCTGCAGATCAACCGAGCCAAGAACGCGTGTTACCGTGTCGGCACTTCCGTTTGTCGCTTCCGTCGGGTTCGAATCCACACCTTCACTTATTTGCAGCCCGGGGACCAGATAGCTGCGACCTCCAAACGCCGGCTCCGCTCTCGGCTTGTCGAGCCCCGAGAGCGGCGGATTTTCGAGGTTCTGTTCTGAAGGACCGGTCGCCGCCGGTGGCGCTCCGCTGTCCTGCGCCTGACCGGAGGAGGAGGCGTCCTGCCCCCATGCGGTCAACGAAAGCGCCACAATCAGCACAGGAAGTAGATGCCGAATTTGATTGAGGCAGCGGCTCATAACCTTTCTACGGAACAACAATCGTGTCTCCCGGCCTTAGCGCAACGTTCTGGTCCATGGCTTCCCCTTTGACCAGCTTCTTGTAGTTGATGGGAATCTTTTGCTGTTGACCGTGCTGAGTGCGCAACACGTAAATCCCTTTCGTATTCGCAAATTGGGTAAAACCCGCAGAGGCCAACGCCTGCAGCGCCGTCATGTCCGGAAGCAGATTCATTGCGCCCGTGTGCTGCACTTCACCCATCACATAAATGCGCTGACTATTCATCTGCGTCACAACTACGGTGACGTGGGGATTAGTGACATACTGCTTAAGCTTTTCGGTTATGGACGCTGCCAACTGAGTGGGAGTCAGGCCTTCCGCTTGAACGTCGTTCAACAGCGGCAGAGAAATCATTCCATCTGGACGGACGGGCAGAGTGTTGGTCAGATCCGGCTCCTTCCAGACGGATACATACAGCACGTCAGTAGGTCCGATGATATAAGTAGACGGGACCTGTGGCAGAGGCGAGGCGGATTTCGATGGCTTGGGAGCATTTTGCGCCCCGGCCGACAATAGGCCTAGCCAGAGAGCCATCCCGATCAACATCGCGGTCGTGCTTTTCATGGAATCTCCGAGGTTACGACGACGCTCCATATTCGCCGTAGCCAATCTGTTTGAGTTTGTAAAGCAAAGCCTTATAGCTGATCTGCAATTCCTGTGCGGCGCGACGGCGATTCCAGCGGGTCCGAGTTAGCACCTTTAAAATCAGCTCTCTCTCAGCCTCGCGAGAGGCTGCCCGGGCAGTTTCCTTCAATGACGTCTTCTCACCGTTTGTCCGGCCACCAGGACGAGTCAACATGGATCGCAATCCACCCATGGCCACCGACTCATCGCCAACCGCCACAATCGCACGCGCTGCGGCTGCCAACTCCGAGAGATTTCCTGGCCATGAATATTCAAGGAACAACTTCTGCGTAGCCATGCTCAACGAAGGCAGCGGACGATGAAAAGCCTCCGAGTACCAATTGAGGAAGAACGCGATCAGATGAGAGACGTCCTCTTTACGTTGGCGCAAAGGCGGAATTCGCAGGCAAACGCCGCTGAGCCGGTAATAAAGGTCTTCGCGAAACGCCCCAGCCAGGACGTCGGCTTCCAGATCACGCGAACTGCCGCAGATCACGCGAATTTCAGTGTGGCTGGAACCATTGGCTTCATGCTTCGGGAGCAGTTCAAACAAACGATCCTGGCATCCTTTATTTAGTTCGCCAAGCTCTTCCAAATAGATCGTGACACCCCCGACCCAGGTCTCAGGGACTAGGTTCGAAGCTAAAAGGTCACGGCAGTTCCTGCTGTAAAACTGTCCTTTTACAAAACCCGCACTCTCGTGAATTCTCCGGGCAATTGTTCGCTTGCCCGTACCGTACTCGCCAACCAGCAGAACTGGTACGGAGCTGTGCGCGAGTTCCCGGATAACAGCTTCCACGGCGCGCATGCACGGACTGGAGGCCTCCACAAATACCCCTTCCGGCCCGGAATCCTCTCCGCTTCGGCTAACTGCAAAACCCTGTTCAGGGGAAATTTTGTTCATCCTTTGACTCACGAATACCCCAGAAACGCCCACATCGACGACCCTCGTTCAAGAGCACGGCCTTTGCCAGTCGCTCACACCTACCATTGCCGCAAAGCGCTGGGTGAGCTGCAGCTATGTTTTCAGAGACTTGGGCGAAGAAAACATTCCGGGAGGCAACTTCCTAAAACTACAACAGCTAGGCGAAAGAGAGAAAAGTTTTTCTCACTCCCTCGAACTCAAGTATGCAACTTTTGTCCACGGACGCACGACAAACGACCTAAGCTGCTGATATTGCTGGACGACGACACGCTCCTCAGTTTGTTATCCCACAATGAGAAAAGTGGAAAGTTTCTGTCCCTCCCAAAGAATCAACCGGCGCCAGGTCGCGGGCTATGCTGACATTCGGCGCTGCCAAAGGCCGTAAGTGGATCATTTCTTGATCTTTTTTGACGATGCATCGCGGTAAACGCGGCTGTAAAATTGCTCACGGCTCTCCTATGGGGGTTCTCGCGCCAAAGACCATGGCAGATGCAGCCCAAGCCATATCGCTCACCAAGCGTACTCGCCAGCCTTATTGGAGAGAACCCTTCATCTGGCGGGCGGCGCTGTTGGCAGCCCTCTCGGCATGGCTGTACTTCCCCGTGCTGATTAGGTTGTCGCAACAGTGGTGGTCTGATCCTAACTTCTCGCACGGTTTCTTCGTGCCGTTCTTCTCAATGTTTGTACTCTGGCAAAATCGCTCAGCTTTGGCTGTGGTGCCGAGGGAGCCGTCCTTATGGGGCCTTCCCGTTGTCCTCTTTTCACTCTGTACGCTGATTTTGGGCACCTTGGGGGCAGAGGTTTTTTTGGCGCGCACCTCCCTGATTCTGCTGGCGGCTGGAATGGTTATCTTCTTTCTAGGCTGGAAGATGTTGCGGGCGGTATTGTTCCCGCTCGCGTTTCTGCTCTTGATGGTGCCGATCCCGGCAATCATTTTTAATGAGCTAACTTTCCCTTTACAGATTTTCGCCTCGAAAGTGGCGGCTTGGGCACTGCCACTGTGCGGAGTTCCGGTTTTGCGAGAGGGTAACATCATCAATCTGCCGGCAATGCCGCTGGAAGTTGCAGATGCGTGCAGCGGGATTCGTTCTCTGCTCTCGCTCACCACCTTAGCGATCATGTATGGCTATCTCATGGAAAGATGGGCTCTAGTCCGCGTTCTGCTGGCGTTCGCGTCTATCCCCATTGCGGTTGCCGCTAATGGATTTCGAATTGTTGGCACTGGTTTGCTGGTGCAATACTGGGATCCGGACAAAGCCGAAGGCTTTTTCCATGCCTTCTCTGGGTGGCTGATTTTTGTCTCTTCGCTGCTGATGTTGTTTATGGTGCACCAGGGTTTCAGAGCGGTCTTTCGCCGGTCAGGAGGTGCGGCGTGAAATCCCATTGGCGTTTTGTGATTGTTGTGCTGTTGCTCGGCGGAGCCGCGCTGTTGCTGCAAGCCCGCAACACGCATGAGATCATTCCCGATCGCGCCCCTCTGGCTTCTTTCCCCCACGATTTTGATGGGTGGACATCTCGCGACGTTCCCATGGGTAAGGATGTGCTGGACGTCCTCGGGCCGGGAGATTTTCTGCTCCGGAGTTACAACAGTCGTAACTCGGTCGTGGATCTTTTCATTGCATATTTTCCCAGTCAGCGCGCGGGGGACACCATCCACTCACCCAAGAACTGTTTGCCGGGCGCGGGTTGGGTCCCTTTGCGATCGGACCGGGTCACCCTCAATCTGCCGGGACAAGCTCCGTTTCAGGCGAACCGGTATTTGATTGCCCAGGGAGAAGAGCGCCAGTTGGTTTTGTACTGGTACTGGGCGCACGACCGCGCTGTCGCCAGCGAATATTGGGCCAAATATTATCTGGTCGCTGATTCGATTCGCATGCGCCGCTCTGACGGATCTTTGATTCGGCTTACTACCAAATTTTTGCGCGGCGAAAGTATTGATTCGGCGCAGCGGCGATTGCTCGCCCTTGCGGCCGATATTGTGCCGGTGATTGATAACTATGTTCCGCGCTGATGAGTGCGACGGAAATTGGAGTACCTCCATAAGGCTTTTGATCGTTTTTAGATGTGATGAACTTAAGTAAGTAAGTGAAATTCATGTTGGGCGCGATGAGTGCCGCCTGGAGAGTCTGGAATGAGCAGTTCTTCCCATTTTCGTTTAGTCCTGGTGCTGGGTTTGTTAGCGGTAGTTTTGACTGGCTGTTCGCGCGATCCAAACGTGCGCAAGCAGAAATATTTCGAGAGCGGGCAAAGATATTACGCCGAAGGCAAGTATCGGGAAGCGGTGATTCAATTCCTGAATGCGACACAGGTGGATAGTACTTTCGCGGCTGCACATTATCAGTTGGCGCAGAGTTATCTCAAAATGCAGGATTGGCAACATGCCTATCTCGAAATTTCCCGCACCCTGGAGCTGCAGGCGGACCATTACAAAGCGCACGCGGACATGGCAAATATGCTCGCCGCTGACTATGCTTCAACCTCAAACCCTGGTGATCTGACTAGCGCCAAAGAACACACCGACCTGCTTCTTGAAAAGCAGCCGAATGATCCCGACACTCACGTTGCGGTGGCAAATTTACTAAATGCGCAGCAGAAGTATCCTGAAGCCGTTGCAGAGCTTCAGAAGGCGATCACGCTGGCACCGAACCGGGGGGATTCATATTTGAATCTAGCGCTGGTCGAAACCAAGACCGGCCAATATGATGCCGCCGAGGCAAACTACAAAAAGGCGATCGATCTGAAGGCGGAGGGCGAAAACCCGCACATGGCGCTGGCGGCGTTCTACCAGACCCGCGGACGTTATCCGGAAGCTGAACAGCAGGTGCAGGCAGTGATCGCCGCAGATCCCAAGGACGCTAATGCTCGCGCCTCCATGGCGAAACTTTACATGGCTGAAGGCAAGCGGGCCGAGGCAGAACAATTTCTGGGCCAGGTCAAACGTGATCTTCCCAAGGACTCGACCGCTTACCGGATGCTCGGCGACTACTATTTTGCCGAAGGTGATCTTGATAAGGCAGTGGCAGAGTACGGATCGCTCCACCAGGAACATCCGAAAGACCAGCAAGTATCTAAGAATTACGTCCAACTATTGATTTTAAAAAATCGTCTGGATGAAGCGGACAAACTGAACGAGTCTCTGCTGAGCTCTAAAGCCAAGGATGACGAAGCGCTGACCTTCCGCGGAGAAATCCAACTGCGGCGCAACCAGGGCAACGAGGCGGTGCAGACTCTGCAGGCGGTAGTGACCAAGAATCCGGGCATGGCGGTAGCCCATTATCAGCTGGGGTTGGCGCTGGATCGACTGGGCGAACTTGACCGCGCCGGAACAGAATGGCAACAGGCAGTTCACTTGCAGCCCAATATGGCGGAAGCCGATCGAGCTCTCGCAGGACTTGCCCTGCAAAAGGCGGATATGCCGGGCCTCGATCAGTACGCCGGCGAGATCATTCGGCTGCAGCCGACTTCTCCTGACGGTTACGCATTGCGATCAATTTCACTGATGGCGCGCAAACGATATCCGGCCGCCGAACTCGACGCCCGTAAGGCCATCGAAATCGCGCCGCAATCGCCGGCGGGCTATGTGGAAATGGGCAATCTGAGCGCCCAGCAGCAAAAGTTTTCGGAGGCAACTAACTGGTACGAGCAGTCGCTCAGCCGTGATCCAAACTCGGTCGATGCTTTGCGTGGGCTGGCCAACGTGTATGTTGCCCAGAAACAAGCCGACAAAGCCATTGCCCGTATCAACAGTCAGATTGCGACTGCTTCCAACAATAGCGGTTTCTATGACCTGCTGGGCTCGGTGCTGTTGAGCAAGAAAGATCAGCCAGGCGCCGAGGCCGCGTTCAAAAAAGCGGTGCAGCTGGACAAAAATAACGTGGACGCATATGTGAAGCTCGGCCAGTCTCAGTTGGCGAGAGGCGCCGTGGATGAAGCGCTAGGAACATATGCGGAAGCTACCGCGGCGAATCCCCAAGAGGCCGCCTTCTATATTCTGACCGGCTCGGCCTATGAGCATAAGCACGAATTGGACAAGGCCAAATCTGCGTACCAAACTGCCTTGCAGTTAAGACCCGACAATCCGCAAGCCTCAAACAATCTCGCCTATGTGTTGCTGCAAACGAATGGCAGTGTGGACATGGCCTTGCAGTTGGCCCAAACCGCTCGGCGCAACATGCCGGAATCTTCCAATGTCGCGGACACTCTCGGTTGGGCCTTCTACCAGAAAGGCGTGTACGAATCCGCAATTGGGATGTTCCAGGAAGCGATTAAGCTGGCGGCGAAGCACAAAGAAGCGGAAAACCCAACTTACCACTACCACTTGGGTTTGGCATATGCGCGCACGGAACAGCCGGCTTTGGCGCGGCAACATCTGGAGCGGGTTCTTAAGATCGACCCGAAGTACAGCAGCGCCGACGACGTCAGGAAGCAGTTGGCCCAATTGAAATCTTAATCGGCACAACGCGTGTGGCGCCGGATCGAGCTGCACAAATTCGAGATGCTAAAATCTTTCAACAACTTATGAAGAGTCCAGCAGTTTCCACAAGCCATTCCTCAGAGTTTAAGAGCAAGATCGAACAACGCCAGGCGAGAGTCGGGGTCATTGGACTCGGCTACGTCGGGCTTCCACTCGCCTTGCTCTCAGCGACCAGGGATTCCGGGTTACAGGCTTTGACATCGACGAACGAAAAGTTTCCACGCTCGCCGCCGGTGGCTCCTACATTTTCCGGATCACGGTGCCGGAAATCCAAAAAGCGCGTAGCCAGGGGTTCTCCGCGACTTCCGATTATGCGCAGCTTGAGCAGATGGACGCGATTATCATATGTGTCCCCACTCCTCTGAACGAATACCACGAGCCTGATCTTAGTTACATCACCGGAACGGCCGAGGCGCTTGCACCTCACCTTCAGCCGGGACAGCTGGTGGTCCTCGAGAGCACAACTTATCCGGGAACCACAGAAGAAGTTCTGGTCCCAATTCTCGAAAAAGGGAACCGACAAGGTTTAAAAGCCGCGCGCAATGGCGATGCCGAAGGCAAATGCTTTTTTGTCGCTTTCTCTCCGGAGCGCGAAGACCCGGGGAACCAGACAGTGGCCCGTCGCGACATCCCGAAAGTTGTGGGGGGACTGGAACCGAAGGCGTCTGAGCTTGCGGGCGCAATATATGGCGCCATCTTTAATCGCACGGTTCCGGTGTCGTCGCCGGCAGTTGCGGAGATGACGAAGCTGCTCGAAAATATTTACCGCTGCGTCAATATCGCACTGGTAAATGAACTCAAGCTGCTTTGCCTGAGAATGGGCATTGATATTTGGGAAGTAATTGAGGCTGCCTCCACCAAGCCTTTTGGGTTTCATCCGTTCTATCCCGGGCCCGGCCTCGGAGGCCATTGCATTCCAGTCGATCCGTTTTACCTTTCGTGGAAAGCCAAAGAATGGGACTTTCACACGCGCTTCATCGAGTTGGCTGGAGAAATCAACATCAACATGCCATACCACGTGCTGGAGTATGTGGCGCGAGCCTTGAACCAGCAAAAAAAAGCGGTCAATGGATCCAAAGTGTTGGTCCTCGGGGTGGCGTATAAAAAGGACATTGACGACCTTCGCGAGTCTCCTGCCCTGACTATCATCGAGCTCTTGCAAAGCGCAGGGGCCCAAGTCAGCTATAACGATCCCTACTTCCCCAAAGTGGGTCGGGGGCGCAAATACGACCTGCAGATGAAGTGCGCCCCGCTTGATAACCTTGGCCAGTACGATTGCGTGCTTATCGTAACCGACCATTCCGACTACGACTATGAGCGGATTGTGCGGGAGTCAAAGTTAGTCGTCGATACGCGCAACGCTACGCGTGGTATCCAAAGCACCAAAGTCGTCCACTGCTAAGTCTGGGCGCCGGGAATATCACGCGATCGGCTTGAGGGGCAAGGATTGATTCACCGCGAAGAGCGCCAGCTCGAGCCGGCTCGAAACTCCAACCTTATCGAAGATGTTACTGAGGTGGTGTTTGACTGTGTCCTCACTAATCTTGAAGTATTGAGCGATTTCCTTATTCGCAAATCCCGCAACCACTGCAGCGACGATTTCCAATTCGCGCGGCGTAAGACGATATCGATTGCGTTGCGGGAAATTTTCAGACGGAGCAACCATAGTCCTTAGATATTGGGCCAGGTTTGAGACGCTCTCCCGTCCAACCCAGTACTCGCCGTTCATGACAGCGCGGATGCTCTTCAGCAAAATCTGAGTGGCGGAATCCTTGAGCACCACTCCGCGTGCGCCTAGCTGCAGGGCCTCAACGATTTGCTCCTTCTCAGCAGCTGCGGTCAGCAGGATCACGCGAACCGTTCTGGCATCGGACACCAGCTCCCGGAGCGCATCGAGCCCGCGCCGACGCGGCATGGCTAAGTCGAGCAACAGCACTTCGGGGATCAGTTGACGAGCGAGCGTGACCGCCTCAACGCCGTCGCAAGCTTCGCCTATGACCTTGAACTCGCCTTCTGATTCCAATAGCCGCTTCAACCCGTCGCGGAAGATGGGGTGGTCATCGGCAATCAAAATGCGCACGGGTTGGAGGTTTAGATTATCCATCTCGCGTTTGCGAAATCTAGGGTGCGGGCTGCGGGACGCTGAAGAAACTACTTATGGTCTTATTAACTCGGGACACAATGCAAGACCATCATGTGAATAAGTTCTGGGAAGCGCTGCCAACCTCGACGGGTCGAACATGCGGCACATAGACTTCGATTCGCGAGCCTCTGCCTGGCCTGGATTCTATCGTGAGATCACCCTGAATGAGACGCACGCGTTCTCGGATAATGGCTGGCGCTCGCCCTGTAGCATCAAGTTCATGCTGTGAGATTCGCCCGACAAAAGGAAAGCCTGCGCCGTCATCTTCAACCGTCAGTTGCCATCCGGCATCCTCCCGCAAGAGCTGCACCAGGACCTGCTTGGCGCCACTGTGCTTCCGCACGTTGACCAGGGCTTCCTGAGCAATACGCGCCAGTTCCCTGCACACAGCTTGAGGAAGTATGACTTCATCTCCGTCCATGACAAATTGCGCAGCAATGCCGGTTTCCCGCTGAAATCTTTGCACAGTATCGCGCAAGAAGCCGGCTAACCGGCGGTCATCCACTTCGGTGGACTTCATCTCCTGCATCAGCTCGCGCAGATTCAAGACTTCCTCCCGAAGTAGTCCCTGAATGCGTTCCAGCTCATCCATCATGGATTCCGCGCCAGGCGGATGACGGCGAAGCACGTCCACTTGCATTTCGACGCCGATCAGAGACTGCACTGCGCCGTCGTGAAGCTCGCGCACCAGGCGCGCCCGCTCGGCAGCGCCGGCCTTCCTTCGCAACCGCCGCAAAAGATAAAGGTTATAGACTGCCGGAGTTATCTGCCGGACCAGGTCTTGCAAGAACCCAAGTTCTTCTTCTGTCGCAAAAGGAAAATTCGGCTCAAGCAGAAATATTCTCCCCGAAAGGTCCTGCGAGAAAGAAAAGAAAGATGCAGCCAGGGACTGAAATGAATGGAGATCGGCAAAGCCGCGAACTACGATAGGATCGACATCACGCAGAAGCGAGCCTGAGGAATTGAGTCCGATGATGCGGAGCTCGCTTTTGTTAGCATCCCGGGTTGCATACCAACTTGTAGCGACGCTGTCCCGCAAATAGGTCTCTGAAGCCAGAGCGCCTGCATCGGTCCACCGCAATTCAGGAGACGCTCCGTCCAATTCAAGTTCGCCAACATAGAAGCGGTGACTTCTGCTTTCGCGCGTGACAATCAGCGCCCGTTTCGCGCCATACAGCCTGAGCAATTCTCTTACGATTTGCGATAGGCTGCCGGCCAGTCCAATATCAATCCGCACCAATCGCAACATCCTGCCGACGATGTCCTTTTCCGCGCTCAGCTTCTTTTGGCGCTCGGCCAAATAGCCCAGTAGCAGTCCCATCACGATCAGATACACCGATTCCATGAAAAGCTGCTTGGGTTCAATTCCTAGGATGTTGATTTGAACGATCGGCATGCGGTGATGGGTGCTCCACGCGTTCACTGTCCGCACGATTCCTTCCTTGAATGACACACTCTCCAACCAGAGCAGCGACACCGAAGCGACGGCGGTCATCACCGTTTCCCAAAGGCCCCACCGATAGGCGGCAGCAGCCAGTACAAACACAAAAAACAGGAAGAAGGGATTGTTCTGACCGCTGGTATATGGAGAAATCAAAGCCGGCCAGAGCACATCAACGCAGTGAACCAGCAACCGAAAAGGAGACGTGGATTGCTGCGGCGAGCGCAGCAGGACCAGGATAGCCGTACTGTGTGCAATGTAAAAACCCAACAAAACGTACGCCCAAGGCGAGCGGACCTCCCCGGGATCGAGCCACAGGACGATCAGCGCCCATAGCGCAAGAAATACTCTGGCTGTCGCCAGCCAGCGCTCGGTCCTGAGGTTTTCTTCGGGGCTAAATGGCGACTTCCGCCACAATGATCGAGGACGGAAGCGAGGCAGCCAATTTCGGTGTAGGACAGCCAAAGCAGTGTTCTTGCTGGATATTATGGGCTAAAACACAGCGATGCAAGCAGAAACTCGCCTTAAACCCGAAGACAAGGGGGCAAACTCCGACGAGGCAAAAGCTGGCTCTGGTCTTACCAAGGTAGTTACCGAAGTAATATCAGGGGAAAACCAGAAACGTCCTAAAATTGCTTGGGGCGAGGTGCATGTCTTCGCGTGTCAAAACGTGGAGTGCAGGGCTGGTGTGTCTGGTATTACTCCAGACAACCGCCTCATTGCTGTCTCATCGCAGCTTTGGCCTAGTCGCGCTGAGTGACGTTCTACAGTGCCTGCTTCTGCTCTCGGCAGTGCTCTCTTGCCTGCCTAACGTCTTCCGTCACGACAGCCGCACCAGGCTGTTCTGGATTCTGATGGGTTTTGGGCTCGCGTGCTGGCTGAGTTATCAGTTTGTCTGGACCTATGTCGAAGTCATCCAGAGAAAAGAAGTTCCCGACCTTTTCAATTGGGACGCCCTGCTATTTCTCCACATTGTGCCAATGATGGCGGCATTAGCGTTACAACCTAATGTTGAACAGCATGAAAGGGACTGGCGGTCTGGGTCGCTCGATTTTGTGCTTCTGCTGCTTTGGTGGGTCTATGTATATGTTTATTCGGTCATACCTTGGCAATACGCTTATATCGACCCGGTATCCTACCAGGCGAACCTGAATACATCTTATTTGGTGGAGAAAGTCGCATTGCTGGGAGGTTTGGCGCTGCTCTGGTATCGGAGCTCCGGAAGCTGGAAAGCGATTTACGGGCACTGGTTCGGGGCTAGCCTTCTTTATTCGACCGGTTCCTATGTAGCGAATTGGGCTCTTGGGCGCCATACTTACTACTCCGGAAGCTTTTACGACGTCGCCCTTGTATTCTCAATGGCATGGATGAGCGTGCCCGGCCTGTTGGCGCTAAACATGCCAGTGGAGGAAACCAGGTCCACTAAGTCTCTTCCCCGCGGTGTTTGGGTTGCGCGGCTCGGCATGATTGCGGTATTTTCACTGCCTATTTTCGCGTGGTTTTCTGCATTTGACACCTCAATTCCAGCTCGGGTGCACACGTTTCGCTTACTGCTGACCTTGGCCGCCATGATCGTGATGGGCGCCATGGTTTTTCTCAAACAGCACTTTCTTGATATCGAGCTGATCCGCCTGCTCCGCTCGTCTCGTCAGTCATTCCAAGAATTGCAGCTGCTGCAAGCCCAACTGGTTCAGTCAGAGAAACTGGCTTCAATGGGGCAATTGGTTGGCGGAGCCGCACACGAATTGAATAACCCGCTTACCGCGATGCTCGGCTATTCCGAGCTTCTGTCAGCGACCGAGCTTACGCCTGAACAACGAAGTTTGACCGCGAAGATCTCGCAGCAGACCAAACGAGTTCGCGCGCTGGTCTCAAGCCTGCTCAGCTTCGCGAAACAACTACCCTCGAGCAAAGCTCCCGTCGACGTGAACGCGATCCTGCAAACCTGCTTCAAGCTGAGTCAACCGCAGATGGAAGTCGCGCGGGTCGCGTCTTCTATCGAGATGGCAAACCCGTTGCCGCGAGTTCATGCAGACTCCAATCAGCTGCTGCAAGTCTTCTCCCACATCATTACTAATGCCGTCAACGCGATGTCTGGACGCGGTGGAACTCTCACAGTTTCCACCCGGGCTGAAGGCAACCTGGTAGTCATTCAATTCGCGGACACCGGTCCGGGAATGGCCGAGCCCGGCCGGGTCTTCGACCCGTTCTATACGACGCGCCCTGTCGGTCAAGGAATCGGACTGGGTCTGAGCGCGTGTTATGGCATCATCCAGCAACACGGCGGGAAGATCACCGGCCGGAATCGTGACGAGGGCGGGGCAATTTTTCAAATCGATTTGCCGGCTGTAGAACAAGCGGCGGTCGCGGACTTTGCTCAGGCTCACGCGGCTAAGTAGTAGTCATTTCCACAGTGCGCTTTAGTTGACCGCAGGCAGCGTAAATATCACGTCCGCGCGGACGCCGAATAAATGCGGGCACACCAGCATCCGTCAAGATTTTCTGAAAGTGGAGCACAACCTCATCGCTTGGGGTTTGAAATGTCACCCCCGGACCTGGATTCAACGCGATTAAATTGATCTTCGCTTTCATACCTCGTACCAATTCAGCCAGTTCGCGGGCGTGATGAGCCGAGTCATTCGTATTCCTCAGCAACACATATTCAAACGTGAGCCTCTCACGATTGCGCAGTGGAAACTCGCGCGCCGCGGTCATTAGCTGGTCAAGATTCCACTTTTTATTGATCGGCATGAGCTGAGTTCGCAGCTCGTTGTTAGATGCATTCAAAGAAATTGCCAGCTTCGGCCGCACTCCGGCCTCGCCCAAGTCGTAAATCCGCGGCACAATTCCGGCGGTTGAAACCGTCATCCTCGATTCTGGAATTCCCACTCCTTTAACCAGCAGCCGTACTGCTTTGATAAAGTTTTCAAAATTCAGGAACGGCTCGCCCATTCCCATGAAGACCAGATTCACGCGATCTTGTGGAGGAGAAACCTTCTGCTCTCGTAAGACAGTGATTACCTGACCGATAATTTCGCCCGCAGTCAGATTCCGCTTCATTCCCAAAAGAGCAGTCAGGCAGAACTGGCAGTTCACTGCACAGCCCACCTGGCTGGAAACGCAGATCGTGGCCCGACTCCAGGTCCGCGCCTTGTCCGCGCCAGCTTCGCTGCCATCGCCGGTTTCGCCCTCATCGCCCTCGGGCATCCAGACGGTTTCGACGGTCTCTCCATCGTCAAGCTTCATCAAGTAGCGGATGGTGCCATCGGCTGACACAAATTGCTGTGTGATCTCGGGGAGACCAGGCGTGAACCCCTGAGTCTTCATCTTGGACCGGAAATCTTTCGGAAGGGTTGAAACCTCATCTAGCGAGATTGCGCGCTCGGCGTACAAGGCATGAAAAAGCTGTCGGGCGCGGTAGGAGGGCTCGTCCGTTTCTTCGGTGATCCGGGTAAGTTCCTGAAGCTCAAGCCCTAAAAGATTGGTATTGGATTCTTTGTTCATGCATCTAATCCTTGGCTTGAGCTGTTTTGGCCCCGCGTGCTTATTTTAGAAGAATTCCCACAGGAAAGCCGCGTTTCCCGCACTAAGTATTTCGTTTTCAGTTATTTATGCAAGGTTAGCGCAATCCTGCGCGGTATGTAAGAATTAATACACAGAAAACATCAACATGGATGAAGACCGGAACATTCGACGCGCGGTTTTGCCCAACGGGCTGACCGTCATCACCGAAGAGATGCAGCATATTCGCTCCGTCTCCATCGGCATTTGGATGAAGACCGGCTCGCGCGATGAAGACCTTCCTTGGAATGGCATTTCGCATTTTATCGAACACATGGTCTTCAAGGGCACCCAGCACCGCTCGGCCGAGGAAATCGCCCGCCAGGTAGATTCGATCGGCGGAAACATGGACGCATTCACTGCCAAGGAGTGCATCAGCTTCAGCATTAAAGTGCTTAATGAGCACGTTCCAATCGCTCTGGACGTCCTCAGCGATCTGGTCTTGAACCCGATCTTTGACGCGCAGGACATTAGCCGCGAGCGCGGTGTGATTCTCGAAGAAATCAAGATGGACGAGGACAATCCCGATTACCTCGTCCACGAAATCTTCACCCAGAACTTCTGGAAAGATCATCCGCTAGGAAGGCCGATCCTGGGGACCCGCGATACGGTGAAGCGATTCGACCGAACTCCGGTGTTTGATTTTTACAGCCAGCGATTTTCGCCTGGCAACATGATCATCACTGCCGCCGGCTATTTGAATCACGATCGTTTTGTGGAGCTCGTGGCTAAGCATTTCGAGAATATGAAACCGACGAGCAACGGCCTTCACAGCTCGCCGCCAAAAATTGTTCCCAGGATCATCCTGCGAAATAAAAAGTCGCTGGAGCAGGTACAGATCTGCGTTGGCGTGCCTTCCTATCCGATCACGCACGAACGCCGGCACTCGTCTTACATCCTGAACACGTTGCTGGGAGGCGGAATGAGCTCGCGATTGTTCCAGAACATTCGTGAGAGACAAGGCCTGGCCTACGCGATTTATAGCGACCTCAACCCCTATCGGGATACCGGTTGTATGTCGATATACGCCGGAACCTCGCGCGAATCCGCCAGCAAAGTTGTGGAGTGCATCGTTTCGGAGTTCCGAAAACTGAAGACCGAGATGGTGACCGAAGACGAACTTCGCCGCTCCAAGGATCAGCTCAAGGGCAGCCTGATGCTATCGCTGGAGTCGTCCAATGCGCGTATGTCAAACCTGGCGCGCCAGGAAATGTATTTTGACCACTTCTATGGGCTGGATGAACTGATCGCCAAGATTGAGGCTGTGACCGCAGAGGAATTAAAGGAACTCGCAAACCAGTTTTTCGAGACCGACAGCATCGCAGTCACAGTTCTCGGAAACCTGAACGGCCTGAAACTTACGCGCGATCAGTTGGCGTGCTAGGGCAGACCACAAGCCTTGCAGTAGCCCACCCAGATTGGCAGCTTCTGATCTCCCTGCGAAAATGCGCGATAGCGCGCATCCTGTAAAATTTAGTCAGCGATCTCCGGAGCCGCTCCTTCAATTGTCTTTTCTCTCCCAACTCAACCCGCAACAGCGTGAAGCTGTCGAAACCATTGACGGGCCGGTGCTCATTCTGGCCGGCGCCGGCAGCGGGAAGACTCGCGTCATCACCTATCGCATCGCGCATCTGATCGAAAACGCAGGGGTGATGCCGGAGTCGGTGCTCGCAATGACGTTCACCAACAAAGCCGCCGCCGAGATGGGAGAACGAGTCGACAAACTTGTGGGCGGACTATCTATCGCCAAGCCGGTCATCTCGACCTTCCATTCCTTCTGCGTGCGAGTTCTGCGGCGGGACATTGAGGCGTTAAGGATTCCGTCAGCTGTTCCTGGAAAGCCGCCGATTGGTCACTCGAAAAGTTTTGTCATCTATGACGAGTCCGATCAGCAACAAGTGACGAAATCGATCATGAAGCGGCTGGGAATTGACGACAAGCAGCTCACGCCGCGCGCGGTGCTGGGTCAGATCTCGTGGGCCAAGAACCACATGCTCGATCCGCAGGAGGTCTATCTCAACTCGGCCGATCTTAAGACGGAGCGGGTCGCGCAGATCTATGCCGAATATCGGAAAGAACTCCTGCGGGCGAATGGGCTGGACTTTGACGATCTGCTGCTCGAAGCGGTGCGGCTGCTGAAATCGGCGGCCACGGTGCGCGAGCATTACAACCGGCGTTTTCAATACATCCTGGTTGATGAGTATCAGGACACCAACCGTCCTCAATATGAGCTGATGCGAATGCTCGCCGGAACTCGGCACAACGTATGCGCAGTAGGGGACGAAGATCAGTCGATTTATTCCTGGCGCGGCGCCGACATTCGCAACATTCTGGAATTCGAAAAAGATTTCCCTGAGGCCAAGATCATCCGTCTGGAGCAGAACTATCGCTCCACCCAGAACATTCTGCAGGGAGCGTCGGCGGTTGTGGCGAATAACGTCCGGCGCAAGGGAAAGAACCTGTGGACCTCGCGGCAGGGCGGGACGAAGATCGGATACTACGAAGCTCCCGATGGCGAGAACGAAGCTCTGTTTGCGGCGGATGCAATTGCCCGCTACGTGCGTGAAGCGACCGAACGCGGCGAAGATGCGCGCGCGGCGGTGCTGTATCGAACCAATTCGCAATCGCGATTGTTCGAAGAAGCCATGCGGCGCTATCAGCTTAAGTACCATGTGGTCGGTGGATTTTCGTTTTACGAGCGGTCAGAGATCAAGGACCTGATCTCGTATCTAAAAGTCATTCACAATCCAGATGATTCGGTTTCCCTGTTACGAATAGTCAATACGCCGGTGCGCGGGATTGGAAAGACCACGATGGAGGTCGTCGAGCGGATAGCGCTTGAGACTGGGTTGTCATTGTGGGGAGCAATCGGACAGTCCATCGAACGCGGGCTCCTTCCGGCGAGGGCGCAGCAGGCGCTAAAGTCTTTTCGCGATCTGATTGAAGATGCACGCGCCATGGCGGCGGGAACGTATGTGGAAAGATTACAGGAGAGTGTTCGTTCGCAACCTGACCTTGAGGGTGCGCCGCAGGATGGCAATGTGGGGACGGGCGCCCTCGCCCGCCCGGCGGAGCACAGCCCCGCGATGCAAGTGAACATTCCTAAAGAGAGTACCGAATTCGATCCCTCAGCATTTGATTTCGGCGGAGGAGAATTTATCCACGCCGGCAGTACAGATGGAACGGATGTACAAGCGCAAGCTGATGCGTCTGGAGTCGCCGACGACAACCCAGCTGCGATCGAAGGTTTCCGCGTTCCCGGAGCCCCGGCCAACATCGCCGAACTCCTGAAGTTCCTGATCGACCGCACTGGCTACATCAAAATCCTGGAAACGGAGGACACTCCCGAGTCTTACTCGCGAATTGAAAACATTCGCGAATTGGTCAACGCCGCCATGGACTCGAAAGATCGCGGCGAGACACTCGACCAATTTCTGGACCATGCCGCGCTGGTCAGCGACGCCGATGCGTATGATGAACGCGCCCAGATTACATTGATGACTTTGCATGCGGCCAAAGGTCTCGAATTTCCGCTGGTATTTTTATGTGGGCTCGAAGAAGGTCTGTTTCCGCACTCGCGGACATTTCTAAACCCGGACGACATCGAAGAAGAGCGGCGGCTGTGCTATGTCGGCATGACCCGCGCAATGGACCAGCTTGTAGTCACACGGGCGGTTTATCGTCGGCGATACGGGACCGATATGCCTGAAGCCAGCGTGCCCTCGCGCTTTTTGGATGAGATTCCAGCGGAACTGATGGAGGAGTTGGGGAAATCTCGTGTGGGCACTGCACGTGTGGGTCGGACATTCTTGTCCGACCCGGGTGCAAGGTCCGGCTCGGGCCGGTATGCTGGGGCGGGAACTCAGTCCGGTGCTTATTCGAACAATAAGAGCGCTCGGACAGGAATGTCCGAGCTACACGGTTCTGATCCCCATTACGCTTACGAAGACGAAGATCAGTCCGCGCAATGGAGTGAGAGAACCGCTTCCGCGCGCAAGACGGCGGGGCCAAAATACAACTCGATTGACAACATTGCCGAATTCTTTGCCTCACGCGGAAAGAAGTTTTCCGTCCCGAAGGTGCCGGTTGAGGAACCGAAGGGGCGGCGCGGCTTTCGGCCCGGGCAGAAGGTCCGGCATCCTAAATACGGAGAAGGAACGGTCTATCATCGCGAAGGGGAAGGTGAAGAGGCCAAGATTACTGTACAATTTTCTCGCTTCGGACTAAAGAAGCTGGTGGAAAAATACGCGCAGTTGGAGAGCGTCAGATCCTAAAGTGTTAGCTTTCAGCCGGCGCCGGGACAGAATCAATTACGGATAAAAAGGAAATCACCCGCATTCATGGCAAATACAACTGCACTCAGCAAAGACGAACGTAAAAAATCAAAACGCGCTGCTCGCAAGAAGCGCAAAACCGAAAATCCGTTAAAGCCCCGCGATTACGCTCGCGGATCGAAGAAACCAAAAGTGAAGAAGCTCGCGCGCGGACAGGCGAAGCGATAGACAGCAGTTGGCATTTAGCACTTGGCTGGCGAAGATATTTAGCCGGCTAAGTGTTAATGCAATTGTCAAAGACAGATTTTCGGGCGACCAGGAGATCTCACCCATTTGGCACCCCAAACTTCGGATCCGTCCGCGGCTCCAGTCCGCACTTCAGAGAACCAGCTCTTCTGCTGCAAATCCATCGACAAGCTGATCTCTGATTCTGAGGAACCAGAGCGCAGACTGAAGAAGACCCTTGGCCCGATTTCACTGACCGCGCTAGGCATCGGCGCCGTCATTGGATCGGGAATTTTTACTGTCATCGGCACCGCCATCGCCGGTCAGAAGTTCGACACATCATCCATCCTCAACGCGCCCTTGCTCGATT
>Ga0102924_1001456_pt1 | contig 27297 bp, 27 predicted proteins | sample PaiPotPPM11metaG_FD_80116 | JGI IMG/M metagenome (GOLD analysis project Ga0102924, IMG submission 80116) | Iron sulfur acid spring bacterial and archeal communities from Banff, Canada, to study Microbial Dark Matter (Phase II) - Paint Pots PPM... ... | reverse complement strand
TCGTTCCGTGGCTGGTCGTGAGGCCTCTTCTCACCCTCGCCACGCGTGGGAGGGGCCGCCGAAACCGGCAATCCAATGCGGGCTACGGCCGCCCGTCGATTATTCAGACACGCCCTAGCGCCCGCCCTGCCGCAAGTGCACCAACGAGAGGATTGAAACGCGCAATGGCCCAGCCAAAGGACCAGCTCATCCCCGCCAACGACCGCGTGACCTTCCAGGTGAAGGTCGCCGGCCAGGGCGAGCCCGTCGTCTTCCTGCATGGCGCCGGCGGCCTGCTCTGGGATCCGTTTTTGGACGCGCTCTCGGACCAGTTCACGGTCTACGCGCCGTTCCTGCCCGGCACCGGCAACTCCACCGGCCTGGAGAACATCCTCGGCTTTTGGGATCTCTGTCTGGCCTACTACGACCTGTTCGACAAGCTGGGGCTGGAGTCGGCCAGCGTCGTTGGCCACTCGCTCGGCGGCATGATCGCGGCCGAGCTGGCGGCGACTGACCAGAGCCGCGTGCGCCGCCTTGGCCTGATCTGCCCCGCCGGTCTCTGGCTGGACGAGACACCGATTCCCGACATCTTCGCCATGTCGCCGGCCGAGCTGCTCGCGCACGTCGTCGCGGACGTCGACTCACCGCTGGGTAAGATGATGCAGCAGGTGCCGTCGGACATCGACGCGCTGATGGAAGTGACGATCGCCCGCGTGCAGAACATGCAGGCCGCGGCCAAGTTCTTGTGGCCGATTCCCGACAAGGGCTTGAAGCACCGCGCCTACCGCATCAAGGCGCCGACGCTGCTGGTCTGGGGCAAGCAAGACAAGCTGATCCCGCCCGCCTACGCCGACGAGTTCAAGCGGCTGATTCCGGACGCGCAGGTGACGCTGATCGACAACGCCTCGCACCTGGTCACGCTGGAGCAGACCGCGCAGGTGATCGAGGCGCTGAGCGGCTTCCTCGCGAAGCAGCCGGCCGCGGCGCTGGCCTGATCGATCGGCTCAGCGATGCATAGCAGTGCGCCCGCTCCTCCGGCGAGAGCTGCGAGGGGCGGGCGTTTTTCAGCGGTAGACGCTGCCACGCTGGCCGACGCGAATGACAAGCACCAGCAAAGACCGATCGCGGATCTCGTAAACCGCGCGGTAGTTGCCGATACGGATACGATAATCCGAATCGTGGCCTGCGAGCTTCTTGACTCCGGGAGGCCGTGGATTCTCGCCAAGGGCGAGCAGCGCTGGCACAACGCGCTCCTGCGCCTGCCGGGGAAGTGCACGGATCTGACGTTCTACTGCCGGCGGTATCTCCACCCGATACGGGGCGGCCGCCACTACAGCCCCAGATCCTTCGCCAGTTCCGCAAGTGAAATCGTCGGCTGACCCTTCGCCTCCTCGCGCGCTTCGGCGGCAAGTTCCGCATCGCGGCGGTCCTCGAACTCCTCAATCCAGCGCAGCTCCTCGGCCGGGATGATGGCGACCAGTTGCTCGCCGCAGCTGGTGAGCACCACGCGCTCCCAGTCCTTGACGACGCGCGCGATCACCGCGTCGAGCTGCCCGCGTAGCTCATCGACGGTCATCGTCTCCGTGCCGAGCTCCTGCTGCTCCTCGTGATCTGTTCGTGGCTCGTCCATGCGCGGCCCCCTTGTCCGGCCATTCTACGGCAGCGCGGTCACGGCTCAGCGGTACACGTCGCGGCGGTGATCGATCTCGACCACGAGCACCAAGAGCACCTCGTCATGGATTTCGTAGACGACACGGTAGTCGCCAATGCGGATGCGGTAGGTGCGCACCCTATCAGTCAGCTTCACCACACCATGTGGTCTGGGGTTGGAGCCGAGGGCGTGAATCTCGGGTAGAATCCGATCCTGTACCTGCTGCGAGAGCCGCCGGAGGTCCCGCTTTGCTCTCGGTGCCAATCGAACTCGGTAGGTCACCTTCCCGCCCACTCGGCGGCGAGTTCCGCTTCGAACTCTTCCAGCGAGATCGTTCCCTCTCGCTCGGCCTCCTCTACGGCTTCAGCGGCGAGATGTGCGTCGTGTCGGTTCTCGAACTCCTCCATCCAGCGCAGCTCTTCCACCGGGATGATCGCGACCAGCTCCTTGCCGCGGCGGGTGAGCACGATGTGCTCGCGGCCGTAGGCGACGCGGTTGATCAGGTCGCCAAATTGGTTGCGGGCCTCGGCGGTCGAGACAAGAACGGCATCGGACTCAGGCACGTTCTCATCGAGTGGATTGGCCTGTGCGTGTACCATCTCGCCCTCCATTCCGCTCAATTGTACGTTTCGGCGGTATCGCGCGCCACATGGTCGGCCGGCCGCGAGGCCGGCGAAGGCCGAGTGGGACAAGTGAAGGGCCGGGGCGTCGCGCGACGCCCCGGCCCTTGCCGGACGGCCGAATGGAGAGACCCGCCTTATTTGTTGATCGCCATGTAGGTGACGGTTTCGGTGCCGAAGTCGTAGTCGTCCGCCACCCAGGGGTTCACCACCCACGGCTGGAAGAAGGTATACGCCTTCGTGTAATGCAGCGGCACGATGTACATCTTGTCGTCCGCCATGCGCTGCGCATCGTAGACGATCTGCAGGCGCTTATCCGGGTCCAGCTCAACGGTCTGCTTCTGGATGATCTGAGCGAGTTCCGGATCGTCCACCAGCGAGTGGTTGCGGTTGCCGCCCTTGGTCAGCATGCCGGTGAGGAAGTCATCCGGGTCGGTGAACGGCGTCTGCAAGGCGTGGCCGATGCTGTTGGCCGGCACGCCCTTGTTGAAGAAGCCCTGGCCATTATTGATCCAGTCCTTGAGGTAGTCCACCGGCACAGACTGGACCTTGAAGCCGGCATCAGACAGCATGCCGCGTGCCGCATCGGCGTAGGCGTTGAACGTATCGCCGTAGGCATTGTTGGGATAGTAGAACTTGTAGTCCGTGCCGATCGCGCCCGCGGCAGTCAAGAGCTGCTTCGCCTGTTGCACGTCGTGCTTGAACCACTTGCCGGGGTCGCCGATCTCTTTGCCTAGCGGATCGAGCGACCATTTGCCCAACCCCGGCGGCACCACGTTCACGAACACGCCCTTGCCGCCGTAGATCGCGTCGATGATGCCCTGGCGGTCGATCGCCAGCGAGGCGGCCTGGCGCACACGCGGGTCTTTGAACGGGCTGTCGGCCGCCATCACGTTGTAGAAGAAGAGGAAGGCCATGCCGTCCGGCACATATTCGGCGACCACGGCCTTGGCGTTCGCCTTCTTGAGGTCGTCCACGTCGGCGGCGGTGGCGCCGTAGTAGTCGATCTTGCCGGCGGTGAACTGCGCCTCCTGCGTGGAGGTATCGGGGATGATGTTGAGCACAGCGCCGTCGGCGTAGGGCAGCCCCTTGTTCCAGTAATTCGGGTTCTTCTTCCAGGTGAACGCCGTCGGCGTTGAGCTGTCGAAGATCCACGGTCCGGTGCCGATCGCCTGCTGCGAGGGGTCGATCTTTTTGTCGACCGCGTCTTTGGACATAATCCAGAGATACTGGGTGTTGGCCAGCTTGTTCAGGAACGGGGCGTAGGGGCCTTTGAGCTTGAAGACCAGGGTGTTGTCGTCCGGCGCCGTGAGGCTGTCCACGATCGGCTTGTAGACGACGTTGTTGGTGTTCTTGGCGTCGTTGTTGAAGTAGTCCCAGCTCGCCAGCACGTCGGCCGACGTCAGCGCGCGGCTGAGCGGCGCGTGGAAGTTCACGCCCTGGCGCAGATGCATGGTGTACTGCGTGCCGTCGCTGGTGATCTCGTACTTCTCGACCAGATCGCCCACCGGCGTGCGGGCAGACGTGATCTTGGGGTCGGTGCCGGCGGCGAAGCGGAAGAGGCGGGCGTAGTGGAAGCCCGAAAGCCACTGCGAGCGGTAGGTCGTGTTCTCCACCGGATCGAGGTTTGCGGTGCCGACGATGATCCCCTGTACCGTGCCGCCCGTCTTCACGCCCGCCTGCGCCGTGGGCGCGGAGACGGCGTTCGTGGCAGCAGGCGTGCCCGTCGCGCCGGCGCTGGGCGAGCCGGCCGCGGCGCGCGTGGCCGTGGCCACGCCGGCGCTGGTGGCCGAAGGCGCGGCGCTGTTGGTCGAGTTGCTCTTGTTATTGTTGCTGCTGCCGCAGCCGACGATGCCGGCCGCCGCCAGGCCGAGGCTCGTCACCGCGCCGCCGCGCAGCAGTCGCCGGCGCGTAACCTGCCCGGTCGCGAGCCGCTGCCAGTACTTCCGTTCACCAGAATCGCGCATCCTGTTCCTCCGAGCATCTGCGCGGCCTGCGGCCGGGAACGCCCCGGCCCGGCCATTACGAGCACGGCTAGCCGAACGCACGGTGCGCTCGGCGCTCATTGTCATTAGTTTCGGTGATACACCTGCTCCATTACAGTTTGGTTAGAGTGTCGGGTTTGGCTCGATGACAGTCGAGGGTTGCCGGGGGCGCGCCAACGCCGGCAGCAACCGCTGCCGGCGTTGGCGCGATGGGTGAGCGGCGAACCTTCGCGTCGGAGGCTAGCGGGCGCCGCGCAGGCGCGGGTCGAGCACGTCGCGCAGGGCGTCGCCCAACATGTTGAAGCCGAACACCGCGAGCGAGATCGCCAGGCCCGGCCAGAACGCCAGCCAGGGATCCTGGCGGATACGGGCCCGCGCCAGGCCGCTGAGCATCAGGCCCCACGACGGCACCGGGTCGGGAATACCGAACGAGAGGAAGGCCAGCGTCGCCTCGGCGAGAATCGCGAACCCAAGCTGCAGCGTCGCGTAGACGATGATTGTGGGCATCACATTCGGCAGGATGTACGCCGTGAGGATGCGGAAGTCACTGGCGCCCACGGTACGCGCACCCTCGACGTACAGGTTGTTGCGCACCGCCAGCGCGGCGCCGCGAATCACGCGCGAGGCAGGCGCGACGAGCAGCAGACCGAGCGCGATGATGATCTGCCCGGCGCGTTGCTGCGCCGGGTCGAGCGAGAGCGGGCCGTAGTGCGCGATCGAAGTGGGCGTGCCGAACGCGGCGACGATCGCGAGCAAGAGAATCAGCGCCGGGAAGGCGATCCAGATGTCCACGAGGCGCTGAATGATCGTATCCACCCTGCCGCCGTAATAGCCGCTCACCGTGCCGATCGTCGTGGCGGCCACGGTGGAGATCAGCACGCTGCCGAAGCCGACGAAGGCGGAGACGCGGGCGCCGTAGATAATGCGGCTGAGCACGTCGCGGCCAAGCAGATCGGTGCCCATGGGATGTTTAAGGCTGGGTGTCAGCAGCTTGTCTTTGAGCACGCGATGGTCGAAACCGTAGGGCGCGAACTGCGGCGCGAAGATCGCCAGCACAATGATAATGAGGATCAGCACCGCGCCGATCGTGCCCAGCGGCTTGGTGCGCAGAAAGTGCGTAACCGCGTGCACCCAGCGGCCGAGACTGCCCCCGCCGCGTCGTTCGAGTTCTCCGGATGCCGGGAACGCCCGGCCTTCGCTCGCCGTCGCCACGTTGCCCCGTCCCTCCGGCCGTGGCGCTCCCTGCCCCACGGCTATCATCCCCTCTCTACGCCGCGTCACGCATAGCGGATGCGCGGATCGAGGAGCGGGTACACGAAATCGACCACCAGATTGGATACGATCACGATCGCCGCCGAGATCAGGACAACCCCCTGAATGATCGTGAAGTCGCGCTGGTTGATCGCAATAATGAGGTACTGTCCCATACCGGGCAACGAGAAGATCTGTTCGAGGACCACCGAACCGCCGACCAGCACCGGCACCTGCAAACCGATGATCGTGATCACCGGGATAAAGGCGTTGCGCAGCGCGTGCCGCGCGATAATCACGTTCAGCCGCAGGCCCTTGGCGCTCGCCGTGCGGATATAGTCCTGCCGCATGACCTCGAGCATCTGCGTGCGGGTTAAGCGCATCACCGAGCCGGTGAGGCCGATGCCCAGGATGATCGCCGGCGGCACGATCAACTGCAGGTTCGCGCTGAGGCTCTTATTGATCTCACTGCCGAGCGGCGGCGTGAAGTGAAACGTCGTGAATCCGAGCGGCACGCCGGTGGCCCCGTAGACGATCAGCAGCGTGGCCAGCCAGAAGCCGGGAATGGCGAGGAAGGCGATCGCCGCGCTGCGTGCGATGTAATCCAGCAGCGTGTCCTGCTTGATCGCCGCGAGAATGCCGACGGGCAGCGCGATCAGCAGCGAGAAGAGCAAGGCGAAGAGGCCCAGCTCGAAGGTCCAGCCGATGCGCGTGCTGATGTCGTGCCGGATCAGGTTGTGCGTCTGCACCGAGCGGCCGAGGTCGCCCTGCAGCACGCTGCCGATCCACTTGAAGTACTGGGTAACGAGCGGCTGATCGAGGCCGAGCTGGTGCTTGACCTGCGCCACCTGCTGTTTCGTCGCGCCTTCGCCGAGCAGGGCCGCGGCCGCGCCGCCCGGAATAATGCGTACGAGCAGGAAGACGAGGAACGTCACCCCGATCATCGTGGGAATCAGGAGCAGAACCCGGCGGACGAAATAGCGCGTCATCGTGGAGGCGCTCGGGCCGGGGCCGGCCGCGATCGCCCGTTACCTCCGTTCTGCAAATCTACGTCTTGTTCAGGGACACGTACGCCCACGCCTCACTGCCGAAGTCGTAGTCATCGGCCACCCAGTAGTTTTGCACCGCGGCCTGGGTGAAATTGTAGTACTTGGTGTAATGGATCGGCACGATGTACATCTTGTCGTCGGCCGCCCGCACCACGTCCCAGACCAATTGCAACCGCTTATCCTGATCTACTTCAAGCTGCTGCTTTCGCACCAGCGCCGCCAGGTCTGGGTCGTCCACGCGGGAGTGGTTGCGGTTGCCGTCTTTGGTCAGCATGCCGGTGAGGAAGTCGTCCGGGTCGGTGAACGGCGTCTGCAGACCGTGGCCGATGCTATCCACTGGCAACGAGCCCGTGGCCCAGTAGCCGTGCGTCGTGTCGATCCAATCCTTGAGGTAATCGACGGTCACCGGTTGAACTTTAAACCCGCATCCGCCAACATGCCGCGGGCGGCATCGGCGTAGGCGTTGAAGATGTCGCCGTAGGCGTTGTTGGGATAAAAGAACTTGAACTCGGTGCCGAGCGCGCCGGCCGCGGTCAAGAGCTGCTTCGCCTGCTGCGGGTCGTGCTTGAACCACTGCGCCGAGTCGCCCTGGTCTTTGCTCCGCGGGTCGAGATACCACTTGCCAAGCCCGGCGTTGGTCAGGTTCGCCCACACGCCGCGGCCGTTGTAGGCCGAATCGATCAGCCCCTGGCGGTCGAGCGCCAGCGAGGCGGCGCGGCGCACGCGCACGTCTTTGAACACGCTGTCGGCGGCGGTCACGTCATGAAAGAAGAGGAAGGCCATCCCGTTCGGTGTGTATTCCACCACGTTCGCCTTCGGGTTCGCCTTCTTGAGGTCGTCGTAGTCAGCCGCGGCCGAGCGTTCGTAGACGTCGAGCTTGCCGGCCTGGAACTGCGCCTCCTGCGTTGAGAGGTCGGGGATGATGTTGAGCACCGCGCCGTCGGCGTACGGGATGCCCTTGTTCCAGTAGTCCGGGTTCTTCTTCCAGCTAATCGCCGTGGCGCTGATGCCCTGGAAGATCCACGGCCCCGTGCCCGGCGCCTGCTGCGCCGGGTCGATCTTCCGATCCACCGCGTCCTTCGACACGATCCAGATGTACTGCGGGTTTGCGAGCTTGTTCAAGAACGGCACGTACGGCGCCTTGAGCTTGAAGACCAGCGTCTTGTCGTCGGGCGCTGTGAGGCTGTCCACGATCGGCTTGAAGACGGTGTTGTTGGTGTTTTTCGGATTGGTGTTGAAGTAGTCCCAGTTCGCCTGCACGTCGGCCGCAACGAGCGGCCGGCTCAGCGGCGGGTGGAAATTCACGCCCTGGCGCAGGTGCAGCGTGTACTGCAGGCCGTCCGCGGTCACCTCGTATTTCTCCACCAGGTCCGGCACGGTGTTGCGTGAGAGGCTTGTTTTCGGGTTCGGCCCCGTCTCGAAGCGAAACAGCCTGGCGTAGTGGAAGCCCGCAAAGTACTGCGAGCGGTAGGTCGTATTTTCGACCGGATCCAGGTTGCCTGTGCCCGTGATATAGCCCTGAATCACGCCGCCCGTCTTGAGGCTCGCCTGAGCAGCGGGCACCGTTGCCGCCGCGGCGCCTGCCGCAGGCGTCGAAGCGGCCGGGCTCGCGGCCGCAGCGCTGGAGGCCGACGGCGGCGCGGCCGCGCTCGACGCGGGGGCGGCAGCTTTGCCGGCCGTGTTGTTGTTTTTGCCGCTGCCGCACCCGGCCAGGCCGAGCGCAGCTACCCCGGTGAGCGCCGCCCCGCCCTGCAGCAGCCGCCGGCGTGACAGCGCCCTCCGTGCCGACCGCAACCAGTAGGATTCGCCTGCGAAGCCGTCCATGCTGCCCTCCTGCGCTGCGTTCGGGGCGCTGCGGCGAAGACTCGGGCCGGAGCTGCTTTCAGGGGGGCGGCGCCGCTCGCGAACATGGCGCGCGATATCGATGCGTAAACGATTACGCCAGCGGGCTGGTGAAAGGAGTATAGACGCGCCTCGCCTGTTGGCAAGGTGGCAGCGTCAATTGATAGAAGTTCTTCATATCGCAGTTGGAGGCATCTTGCAGCGCATCATCGAACGTTTGCGCGCCGTAGCGGATAGCGCTCGGCGGATATCGCGGACTGGCACGAAGACGGCGGGGTTTCCGACAATCAGAGCGGGCATGGCAGGCGGTTCGGGTGCAGTGATGACAGGCAGAGGCAACGACCTGAACGGTGCACGAGGCTATCTCTCGTTCGGCGGCGCGCTGCTGGCGCTGCTGGCGCTTGGCCTCGCGCGGCTGCTGCTGGCCGCGCCGCAGAGTCTTGCGCCGCCCGACTGCGGCGGTCTGCCGCCATTTATCGTCTCGCTGCCGGCAGATCTGCCGCCGCCGCTGCCGGCGGGCGCGACCCCCAGCGTGGGCGATGCGGCGCTGCCTTCCCCACCGCCCGAGTCGAGCCCTTCGCCTGAAGCGACGGCCGCGTCTCCTGCTTCACCAACCGCGGCGCCGGCCGCGCCAGCCTCGGCGTCGCCCATCGCCTGGCGCACGCTGCTGCGCGCCGACGATCCGCCGCAAGCGCACGCCGTGCAGATCAGCAACGGCCCCTCGATGCCGCTGCTTGTGCCGCCGCCATGCGCAGCCGACGAAAGCGTGCGTCGCTCCACCTCGCCGTGTGTGAAGCTACTGCCGCCGGCGAGCCGCTTGTGCGCGGGCGGCATCGTCGGGCGCGGCCAGCTCAGCGCCACGCCCGACGCGCCGGTGTTTGCCTTCGAGGCCGGGCGTGTGACCGTGAGCGATCTGGACGGCGCCTTCCGCGTCGATGCGCTGGAAGGGTTTTTCCGCTACGACGACCCGGCGCAGGGGCTGGCCCTCTTCTGCCCGCAGGTGCCGCTGCTGCAAAGCATCGGCCCCAATGCGCGGCAATTCATCGCCCTCTGCCGCAACTTCGGGCAGGAGGGCTGGGCCGTCTCCGGACAGGCGACCGACGGCGCTGGCGCCGCGCCCGATTCGCTCAGCCTCACGATCGACGGTCCGGACGGCGCCCGGCGGCAGCTTGTCGGCAGCCTGGCAAACGGCGCGATCGTGGTACGGGACCTGACGGACGCGGCGCGGTGACGGTCCGGTGGCACACTGCGGGAACGGAGCGCGGCAGCCGTTCGGCGCGCCCACGCTGCCCCACCCGCTGCGCTACCATGAGGCATGCCTCATTCCTCATGATTCATGGCGAAGGGGACTGGGGACCATGCAGGTTCGGCCCGCACGGCCCGGCGACGAGGACACGATCGTCGCGATGTCGCGGCGGGTGCAGGAACACCTGACCGCGAGCGGCAGCTTGCAGCAGTTCGGTCCGATTCCGCGCGACACCGTTGCCGCGCATGTCGCAGCCGGCAACGCCCATGTGCTCGTGGCCGATGTCGCCGGCGGCCCGCTCCCTGGCAGCGTCTTCGTGGAACCGGAGTGGGCACAAGTCACGCCCGACCTGATGCGGATTTTCGTGGCTCTGCAGTTGCCGTCCTCGCACGCGCCGCGCTGGTGGCTGCAAAAGCTGATGATCGAGCCCGAGCGGCAGGGCCAGCGTCTCGGCCATATCCTGCTGGCCGGCGTCCGGCGTCACGTCGCCGTGCTGGGCGGCGGCACCGTCCTGCTCGACTGCTGGGCGGGGAACGCGAAGCTGCGCGCCTTCTACCTTGAGGCCGGCTTCCAGTTCCACGGCGAGTTTGCCGGCGAAGGCTACGATGTGGCCGCCTTCACCTGGACCGCTCCCACGGCCGCGACGGCCCGACAAGATGTGCTTCCTGGTGATTGCTCACGAGCAGCGGCAGCCGAACGATCGGAAGTCAACTGACCTAACGAGCTTTCAACAGGGAAAGGCGGTGCCGCGACGCAAAGCGTCGCGGCACCGCCTCAATCTATCATTTGTGCGACGGTTGCTTTCTGGTCGACGGAGGTGTGAGCGGACAGCGCTCCGCCGTGGTGTCGAATTTCGGTCGTCGGCGCGGAGACCAGATGCAGTCTCCGCTGCGCCGTGCAGACGGATGATCGAAGCGACTTTCAAGGAGGCATTCCCCTTGCAACTCCGTCACTCGCATGCACTTCTGTACAGGGCCGCAGGGCTGCTGTTGCTCGCTTCGGCGTTCATGACGCTGACCGCCGAGTCGAGTTCCTGCGCGAATAACAACAACAAGAGCGGTTCGTCCAATACAACAAACAACTCCTCGTCCAGTTCCGGAGCAGGCGCCAGCGGGTCCGCGGCGCCCGCTGCGAGCAAAGCCGCCGCTCCGGGCAAGAGCCCGCTGCAAGCCGGCCAGAGCGTGAAACTCGGCGACGTGCTCGTGACGTTCAATGGCGGACGGATCTTGCAGCCCACCGACTTCGACAAGCCGAAGGACGGCGATCAGTATGTTGTCACCGACTTCACCGTCGAGAATACGACAGATAAGCCGTACAATCTGTCAACCTTGCTCTCGCTGTCGATGCTCGACAAGGACTCAAGGAAATACGACGAGACGATCGTGGGGCAGAAGCTGAATGGCTCGATCGAAGGCACGATTCCGCCGAAGGACAAAGTGACAGGCGAGGTCGTGTTCGAAGTGCCGGTCGCGGGCGCTCCGTACGCCGTGCGCTACACGCAGCCCCTTGGCGGAGATTCGGGCACCTGGGCCGTAACCTTGCCGTAGCTGGACACGGCTAAACGGCGACCCAGCGCCCCTCGCGCACGGAGCGGGTGACGGCGTCCGCGACGCGCTGGTTGCGCACGCCGTCCTCGAACGAGGGCGTCGCCGGCTCGCCGTCCAGCGCCCAGCGGCAGAAGCGCTCGGTCAGCGCCACGAACGGCATCAGGCGCTCGTCCTTCGCGTCGGGCAGCAGGTCGCGGCGGTGGAAGGCTTCGGGGATCGGCAGCGGCTGCAAGGCTGTATCGCTCGCGCGGGCGCCGCGCACGCTGCCGTCCGGCTCGATCGTCAGTGCGCCGCCGGAGCCAAACGCCTGCACACGCAGCCCCTCGCCGAACGGCGCCGCGAAGCTGCTCGTCGCCGAAACGAGCGCCCCGTTCTGCAAGCGTGCCATGAAGGCGTAGGCGTCGTCTGACGTGACCGGGCGGAAGCTGCCGGTGGGGGTGCGCCGGTCGGTGGTCCAGGTATCAAGCTGGCCGAAGACGCCGGCGAACTCGCCGAACCAGGTCCGCACCGCATCGATCACGTGCGAGCCGAGCGCGCCCAGCAGCCCGCCGCCCTGCTCGGCGTCCGACCACCAGCTCCACGGCCGCTGGGCGAAGGCCGGCCCGCCGCCGAACTGGGTGATCGTCACGGTGCGCGGCTCGCCCAGCCAGCCATCGCGCACGAGCTGGCCGAAGTAGGCCCGCGCCGGCACCCAGCGGAACTCGTGGTCCACCATCGCCGCGAGGCCGGTGCGCTGCGCCTCGGCCAGCAGTTCCTCGGCCTCGTCCTGGTTCATGGCGAAGGGCTTTTCGCAGAGTACATGCTTGCCGGCGCGCAGCGCGGCGAGGGTCATCGCGTGGTGCGTGGCCGGCGGCGAGGTGATCGAGACGGCGTCCAGCCCGTCGAGTTCGAGCAAGGCATCGTAGCTGGTGAGGGCGCGGGCAATGCCGAAGCGCTCGGCGGCGCCACGGGCGTGCTCCTCGGTGGCCGAAACAACGGCGACGACTTCCGTACGCGGGTATGCCTGAAAGCCGGGAATCTGCACCGCCGTGCCGAAGCCCGTGCCCACCACGCCGATGCGAAGCTTTTGTCCGGCCGTCTGCGTCATACCCGCTGCCTCCCGTCCTGCCCGTCATGGTAGCCTGTCGGCGGCGCCTTCGCCCGGAGGGTTTTGCCCTGAGCATCGAGCTGCGGCCGATCCGCGGCGACGAGCAGGCGCGTCGCGCCTTCATCAGCAGCGCCGCCTTCGCTACCGACGACCGTTTCCGGCCCGAGGCGCCGGGCTGGCAGCCGCCGCTCGACTGGACGCTGGGCGCGTTCGTGGAGGGCGAGCTTGCCGCCTGCCTGATCGTGATCCCCTTCACGATGTGGATCAACGGCGCGGCGATCGCGATGGGCGGCGTCGCCGATGTCACCTGCCTGCCGGAGTATCGGCGGCAGGGGCTGACCGGCGCCCTGCTGCGGCAAGCCCTTGCGCAGATGCGCGAGGGCGGGCAGCCGCTCTCGGCGCTGTTCACGCCGCACGTGCCGCTCTATCGCCGTTACGGCTGGGAGCCAGCCTCGCTGCTGTTGCAGCACAGCTTCGCCGCCCGACACGCGATGCTGCGCGAGCCGGCGCCGAACGCGGGCCGTTTCCTGCGCATGACGCCGGACGACTGGCCGCGGCTGGACGCCGTCTGGCGGCGTTTCATCGTCGGCCAGAACTGCCTGCTGGAGCGCCCCGAATCCTGGTGGCGGGAGGTCGTCTTTCAAGAGCAGGGCGGCATCGCCCAGCGCGATCTGATCGCCTGGACGAACGACGCGGGCGCGATCGAAGGCTGGCTCGGCTACCGCGAGCACGATCTGCGGCCGGCGCAGCGCGGCACGCGGCTGGTGGTGCGCGAGCTGGTGGCCGGGACAGCGGCGGCGCGGCGCCAGTTGCTCGCCTTGCTGTTGCGCCACGATCGGGCATTGGAGGTGCAGCTCAGCGGCGCCGAGGACGATCCGCTCTGGAGCTTGCTGGCCGATCCCTACGCCGTAGAGACCCGCGCCCAGGAGCGGCTGCTGTTGCGCATCGTCGATCTGCCCGCCGCAATTGCTGCGCGGCCCTGCCTGGCGAACGAGCCGATCGCCGCGACCGTCGAGCTTACCGACCGCGACTGTCCCTGGAACACCGGCGTGTGGCGCATCGCGGCCGAAGGCGGGCGCATGCAGGCTGAGCGCCGCGGCGGCGAGGCCGAGCTGGCGCTGGGCGCGAACACGCTGGCCGTGCTCTACAACGGCTACCGCACAGCAAGCTGGGCCGCGGCGGCCGGTTTGCTCGACGTGCGCAAGCCTGCGGCGCTGCCCCGACTGGACGCGCTCTTCGCCGTGAACGCGCGGCCCAGCACGATCGATGGGTTTTGACGCGATGCTGGCCCGGGATTGTGCGGTTGTGCGCGCGGCAGTCGGCCCTCAATCCCCCGTCCCCTTTCCCCCAATCCTGGAGAGCAGGGGCGATCCGGTGTGGCGCGATCCGTGAGGGAATCGGGGTCACCGCGTCGTGGTCATCAAGCAGCGGCCGCGCAGCGGCTGTCCGCGCCGCGGCCGCCGCCGCTCAGCGGGCTGCCAGACCTGGGCCGGAGGCCGGCTGCTGGGCGCGAGCGGATCGCCGCGTGGCATGCTGCGTGCCCTGGTGGTGCGCCTGCCCCTGGCGCCGGCCCCGCGCGGCCGGGGCATCCCGCCGTCTCCGCCGACCGGCGCGGCCGCACGGCGCTGGGGATCCTGATCGGGCGCCCGCTGGCCACGCTCTCCGCTCTGCGCGGCGTGCTGGAGCAGGCCCCCCGGCGATGATCCAGCCGCGGCAGCAGCGCACGCTGGGCGGCAGCTTCCCGGCGCGGCGCCCCTGGGCACGGCGGCGCGCCCGGCGCCCTGCTCGCGTGCCGGCGCCGAGCGCCTGGGTGGGCCAGCGCCTGCCAGGACCCGCCGCTGCCCGATCGCGGCGCGGGCGCGGGCGGGCGCCGGATCGCCCCGCGCCGCGGTCCGCGGCCGCAGCGCGACGCCGGGGCACCGGTACGGCGCAGCGTCCACCGGCGGCGCTCGCAGACCAGCGAGCAGGTCCAGAGCCAGTGCCAAGCGATCGGCGCTGGCCGGAGCCCCGTGCCAGCACGTGGTCTCCGCAACGCGCAGCGCTGCGTGCTCGCGGCCGTGCTGGTCTACCAGTGCGCGCGCTGGCAGCGGCTGGAGACCCGGGGCGCGTTGGGCAGCGGGCGCGCGGCCTTCCTCCGCGCGGCCTGAGGGTTGATGACCGTAACTCGGTTAACCGCGCCGGAGGGAACGCTGCGTGCCGGATCGGCGCCTGCGCCCCGCGTGCAACGCATGGGCGCAGGCGCCAGGCGCACCGGGGTGGGCAGCAGGGCGTCCTGTGCGGCTGCTCCGCGGGCTGCCAGGGCGGCTGGAGGCTGGCGCCGGGCGCGGCGCGGGCGCGGCGGTCCGTGCGCACCGCGCTGCCCACGGCGCCGGCCGGGCCCATGCGGGCGCGCCGGCGCCCGCAGCGGTGCGGGCGGCTGCCGGCGTCAGGGCCGCCGCCCTAGCGCCGCGCCGGCCGCGACGGCCGCGCGGCTGGACGGGCGGGCGCACCGGCCCGTTCCCAGCGTACAGGACCGTGACCATACACGAGGGTGAGGGCCGACGGCACAGCGGTCGCTGCCTCAGCCCTGCCGCAGGGGCTTGCGCATGTGCAGGTACGGGCCGCGTTCCTCCAGCACAGCGAAGCCGGCGGCCTGATAGAGCGCCGGTGGCCCGTGATAGGCCTGGCCATCGTTCTGCGGGTCCTTCGCGGGGAATCCCTCGGCGAAGGCAAGCCCCAGGCGAGCGAAGTCGCCGCAGGCAGCATCGAGCAGCGCACGGGCAAGGCCGTGGTGGCGGAACGGCGGTGCGATCACGAAGCAGGCGATCGTGCCGACGCGCTCCGGGTCGTCGATGGTGAAGGCCGGCAGGCGGGCGAGGTGCGGCAGCTCGCGGCGCGGTGCGGCGTTCAGCCAGCCAGCCGTTTCACCGTCAACGTAGGCCAGATAGCCGCGCTGGGCACCGCAGGCGATGCGGCCCTGCATCTCCGCGCGATTCTCGGCGGCGCTGCGATCCGCCCACTCCTCCTGCGTCACGGCCAGATGGTTGAAGGCACAGTAGCACGAGGCCCAGATCGGATTGTCGGTGAAGGCTTCGCGGTCAAAGAAGCGCAGCCAGTCCGCCAGCAGCGCCGGGCCGATCGGCCGTACTTTGACCGCACCGATCCGTTCGGCGCGAGCCCGGCGCGGCGCCAGCCGCTGCTGCGCCTCGATCAGGTTGCGGATCTGCACGTCGGTCGCAACGCCCAGATGCGCGGCCTGCACATGGGTGCGTAGCGCCTCGAACAGGGCTTCGTCGTCTACCGCTTCAATGGCCGTACCACAAAGGCAAGTCGTCGCGGGCATGGCTGCGCTCCCATGGCAACACAATGGGCCATGTGCCGCCGTCCTGCGATCGTGATAGCAGAACAGTCGTTCTGCCGTCAACCGCCTCCGCGACGTCTGAAAGCGAGCGCCGGATGAGAAACGAGCATGCCGCTGGCGGTCAGCCGCCTGCGGTCACGCTGATGATGGTAGTGCTGCCGTTGGGGATGTAGCACTTGATCTGCTGCGTGCTGCTCTGCTTCGGCGCGGTATAATCGACACTGCGCGTATGGCCGGCGGGCACTTCGACCTCCGGCACCTTCGTGCCGTTAATCCCCTCAAACTCGTGGTCCTTCTTGCCCTGGTTCTGGATCTTGAACGTCAGCTTTTCGCCGCTGGCCGCCCGTACCGTTTGCGGCGTGCAGCCGTCGTCCGTTTGCGTGATTGCGACCTGGCGTCCGCCGCTGCTGCCGCTGCAGGCCGTGCCCAGCAGGATAAAAACGGCAACAAACACCAGCAGCCCCGTCATGATCCGGTTCATTCACATCTTCCTCTGGCCCGGTTTGAGTATCGAGTGCAGCGCACGCTGCTTCAGGATCGACCCGGTGACGAAATCGCCGGCTTGGCCGCGGGACGCCGCGGCCGTGGCGCCACCGGCAAGAGGAGGAACGCCGCCGCCACGCCCAGCAGATAGGTCCAATAGAGCACGATCTGCGCCAGCGCCGGCGCCGAATCGTAGCCCAGCAGCGTGTTGAGGAACTGACCGAGCGTCGAGGTGCTGGCGATCAGCGTATCCGTGTCCCAGGGCCGCACGCCGATGTTGGAGAACAGGCCGGATTCGTGCAGATGGGCGATGCCGTTGGAGGCGAGGCCGGCCGCCAGCACAATCACCACGACGCCCGAGATGGTGAAGAAGGGCTTGAGCGGAATGCGCGAGCTGCCCTGGTAGATGCCCGCGCCGATGAACGCCGCCACGGCGAAGCCGAGCACGCCGCCCAGGGCAAAGCTCAGATCCGCGCCGGCCGTGGTCGAGCCGGCGAAGAGGAAGAGCGTGGTTTCCAGCCCTTCCCGGCCAACGGACGAAGCCGCCAGCAGGACCAGCGCCGCCACCGAGCCGGCGCCCAGCGCCTGATCGACCTGCGCCCGCAGTTCCGCGGAGATGCCGCGCGCCTGACGCTTCATCCAGAACGCCATCGCCGTAAGCAGCACGACGGCGAACAGCATCGTGAAGCCCTCGAAGCCCTCGACGATCTGCTGGTCCAGCTCGCGCGAGGCGATCTCCAGCGCCGTGCCGATGGCGAGGCAGATCGCGGCGGCCACGCCCGCGCCCAGCCAGACCTCGCGGAAGTGGCGCCGCTGCCCGGTGGAGCGCAGATAACCGAGCAGGATGGTGATCACCAGCGCCATCTCGACGCCTTCGCGTACGGTGACGAGGAAGGAGAAGAGCATCGGTCGCTCCGCGGTTCGGGCTGGACGCCTTACGTGAAGTGAGTATGCCCTAATATCAAGAGTTAGGCAACCCTCCCTGAGGGGGTTTCGTTGTGCGAAGCGCGCGGTCAAGCGGCCGCTCTCGACATCGCCGCAGCGCCATATGACATGGTTTCAAAACCGGCTCGCGGTCTGGTTCCCGGGCATTCAACGGCGTCTGGCTTGCCGGTTTTGACACTATCTGTAAGGAGGAGCGGAACGCGTTTGCCCGGCGTGGCAAAATAATGCAAGACCATGCGGTCAGCGCGCCGGCTGCTGTCGTGCGTGCCGGCGCCCGCCGCGCGGGAGCAGGACTATGACGACCGTCCCCTCGACCTCGGCCGGCTATCCGGTTTCGTACGACGTGCCCCGCCCGGAGCGCTACAACCGCTGGACCGTCGGCTTCCGGCTGATCCTCGCCATCCCGCAGCTCATCCTGTTCGGCGGCATCGGCTTCAACTATGTCTTCTCGCGGTTCGGTGGGCGTACTGGCGCGTTTACCGGCTACTTCTTCGGCGGCGGGGTGCTGTCGGCTGTCCTCGGCATACTCGTGTTCATCGCCTGGTGGGCGATCGTGTTCACGGCGGTCTTTCCGAGCGGGATGCAGGCCTTTTGCCTGAAGCTGTTCCGCTGGGAGCAGAACGTCCACGCCTACATGGCGCTGTTCACCGATCCGTATCCGCCCTTCAGCGGCGACCAGCCGTATCCCGTCCAGCTTGCCGTCGAGCCGATCGCACGGCACAGCCGCCTCACCGTGGGTTTTCGCTGGTTCCTGGCGATTCCGCACTTCATCGTGCTGATCTTCCTTGGCATTGCGCAGGGGATCATCACCATCATCGCCTGGTTCGCGATCCTCTTCACAGGCCAGTATCCGGAGGGCATGTTCAAGTTCAGCGTCGGCGTCTCGCGTTGGTCGGCGCGCGTGCGGGCCTACACGTTGCTGTTCGTGGACGAGTATCCGCCGTTCAGCCTGGAGGCCGAGCCGAACCTGAGCCTGGAGTAGCGGTGCGCCGGCGGCGTTGCATACACCAACGTGGGCGGCCGCGCGGGGCACCTAACCCCGATTTCGCTGAAGCGAAATCTCCCTTCCCGACACGGGAAGGGTTTGGTTAGAGGACGAATGGGCGGGTGGGAGGCACTGCCTTCGGTTGTCCCACAAGGACACTCCAGCCCCGCCGCCGTCGCATGGTGTCTGGAGCGCTCCAGAAGTCCCTTCCTGTGTCGGGAAGGGACAGACTTCGCTTCAGCGGAGTCAGGGTTAGGTGCCCCGGTGCGGCGATGCGCCGGCTCAACCTTCTTCCGACGGCGGCGGCACGAATGGATTCTCGCGCACATCCAGCTCTTGCTTCACCACGATCAGCCGGCGCGGCTCCACGTCGGCGGTCACGACCACGCCCGGCCCGATATAGGCGCCGTAGCCCACTTTGACGCCTGGGTAGAGCAGCACGCCGATGCCCGTGCGCACGCGGGCGCCGATGATCGCGCCGAACTTCACCCGCCCGGTCTTCAGCCGCTCGCCGCCGACCGTGGAGCGCACGGGCGAGGGATAGAAGGGGAAGTTGCCCGTCACCGTGCCGAAGCCGAAGTTGCCGCCGTCGTCCACCACGCTGTCGCCGAGATAGGTATGGTGCAGGTGCACGCCGTCGCCCACCCAGGAGCGGGCGATCTCGCAGCCGTAACCGATCTCCGTGCCGGCGCCGATCATACTCTCGCGCACCAAACTATTGTTGCCGATCACGCAGCCCGGCCCGATGTACGCGGGGCCGACGATGCGGGCGCCCGGGAACAAGCGCACGTCTGGCGCCGCCTGGATGACCTCGCCGCTTCGATGCAGATAAAAGTCCATCACATCCAGCACGTGCCACGGATATTTGATCGGATACCAGTCGCCGTCGTAGCGCAGCAGCTCGTAGCGCTTCTCGGCAAAGAGCGTCGCCAGCGCCCGCTCGTAGTGGTCATCCGTGGCGCCGGCGCCGGCGTACTGCTCGCGCAGCGCGGCGAACAATGCCGCCGCGTCGCGGTGCCAGTGCAGCACGAAGTTGATCAGGTCGCTCGGCTCGTTGCCGGCGCCGGGCTTCTCCACGATGCCGCGCAGCCGCCCGTCCGCCTCGGCCGAGAGATAACCGACGGGCAAATACTCGCTCGTCTGCCGGCCGGTGATAAAGCCGTCGATGCCCTCCTGCGCCGCCGCCACACGCTCGGCCACGCGGACAAACAACGCCGGCTCGACCACGTCGTGCGCCTGCGTAATCAGCAACGGTCGTTCCGCCGCGGCGCCGAGCCGCCGCGCCGCGGTCAGCACCGCATCGCCCATGCCCGCGGCGCTCTCCTGTACCACGCACTCGGCCACGGCGCCGCCCTGGCTGCACTCGCGCAGCAGATCGCGGATGCGGTGCTCCGTGCGCGCGTTGGCGACGACGACGACATCGCGAAAGCCGGCGGCGGCCAGGGCGTCCAGGTGATGCGCCAGCAGCGGCCGGCCGAGCATCGGCAGCAGCGTCTTGTCGCGCAGCGGCTGAAAGCGGCTGTTGCTGCCGCCGGCCAGCACGACGACGAGCGTGTTGGCGGGCGAGGTGGCGGGCATGTCGAGTCCTCCTGCTGAGGGCATCCAGTACGCGGCCCCTATCCCCTGGTTGATGCCTCGTGCCCTCAATAATAGGGGAAGGGGTGCTGCCGGGAGGTCGATTCGGTTGATTGAACTGGGTGCGAATGGCGTTCAATTGAGCCTGGCGATGGAGGAAGAGGGGCCGAGCGGCCTCAGCTAAACTGCGGCTTGCGCTTCTCGACGAAGGCGCGGCCGGCTTCTCTGGCGTCGGGTGCGATGCCGGAGAGCATCATGTTCAGCGCCTCGCTCTCCAGCACGGTACGCAGGTCGGCGTGCGCGGCGAGGTTGAGGTTGCGCTTCATACGGGCGTAGACGCCCACCGGCCCATCGGCGATCGTGTGCGCCAGCGCCATCGTCTCGGCTTCCAGTTCGTCGTGCCCGACGACGCGGTTGACGATGCCCACGCGCAGCGCCTCCTCCGCGTCGATCGCGCGGCCCGTGAAGTACAGTTCGCGCGCCACGCCGTCGCCGGCCAGGCGCGTCAGAAAGTAGGAGCCGCCGTAGTCGCCAGAGAGGCCGACGTTGCGAAACGCCGTGGTGAAGCGCGCCTTCTCCGAGGCGATACGGATGTCGCAGGCGAGCGCGATGCTCATGCCCGCGCCCGCCGCCGCGCCGTTGACGCTGGCGATCACTGGCTTCGGCAGGTTGCGGATGGCGAGCGACACGGCGGCCTGCCGCTCCTGCAAGTCCAGCACGTTCGCTTCGAGGTTGGCCGGCAGCGGCGCGCCGCTTGCCGCGTTGGCCGCGGCCTGCTCGGCGGCTTCGGCGCTCAGCTCGCGGCGGCGCACCTGGCTGCGCACGTCGCCGCCGGAGCAGAAGCCGCGCCCCGCGCCGATGATCACGAGCACCCGCACCGCCGGGTCGCGTCCGGCCCCACCCAGCACCTGCGCCAGCAACACCTGCATCTCCCCGCTGAGCGCGTTCAGCGTGTCCGGCCGGTTGAGCGTGATCCAGGCGATGCCACGCTCGCGGAGTTCGTAGAGTGCATCGGTCATGGCGGGAGCCTCCGGGTGGGTGACTGGTGAGCTACGGTGGGTGGTACGCCGAACGTAGCATAGACGCGCTCAGGCCGGCGGGCCAACGGCGTGGAAGCGCCCGGCCCGCAGTTCGGCGATCAGCGCCGCCTCGCAGTCGATGGCGCGTTCAAAGACGGTATGACAGCGGCCGAGGTCTTCGCCGTAGTGCGCGTCGCTGCCGCCGATGCCGCGTTTGCCGAGCAGCGCCGCGACCTCGGCGACGAAGGCGTTCTCCCGCGCCGTGCAGTTGCCGTTCCAGACCTCGATCTCGTCCACCATGCCGAAGACCGGCAGGCGGGCGCACTCGGCGGCGCTCATCGATGCCGGGCCATCGCCGGTCAGCCAGCGCCGTGCGGGCGGCGGGTCGAAGAAGTGCCGAAACGGGTGCGCGCTGATCGTGAAGCCGCCCGCCGCTGTCACCAACTCGCGCAGGTCTGCGAGGCGGCGCACACGGGTGTCGTAGCGCTCGACGCCGAAGACGAGCACGTGGCCGTGGTCGGTGTTCCACTCCACGCCGCGCAGGATCGGCAGCCCGCCTTCCGCTCGCGCCTGCTGCGCCTCGAACGCGTCCCAGACGCGGAAGTGCTCGGTGACGGCGACCGCGTCGAGTCCGGCCTCGCGCGCGTGCGCGGCGAGACGGCTCGCCTTCAGCGCGGAGTCGGCCGAGCCGGCGGTGGTGTGGACGTGCAGATCGATGCGCATCGAATACCCTCAACAGCCCGGACCTCACCGCGGCCTGTCTGACACGTGCTGGCTGTTCGGTGGGCGCCCGCGGGTCAGCGCACGATCAATCTGCTGCGCCCTGACTCCATTGGCCGCCAGGCAGTGTGAAGAACGGTGCGCCGGCTTCGTCCTGGCACAACTCCCAGTCCGTGCGGAGCCCGGATGCGTGAGACGGTTATCATTGCAGCCACAGCTTTGCATGAAGCGTCGCTCTGTCCTCCCTGCCGGCGGCTGAGGACGCCTGCCGTGGAAGCGGGAGCTGCTGGGCGGGGCCACCCCGCGTGTGACGGCCCTGGCGTACCTATGAGCGGCAGATATAGATGCAATTCCCCGGATTCGGCGTATCGACGACCTCGACCTGCGAGAAGCCTGCTTCCTTCAGCATCTGCCGGGCGCGCTCCATTCCCCAGGCGGTGCCCAGGCCAGCGCCCCCCTCGGCGAGGGAGACGGTCATGCAGTGCAGCGTGCTCACGGCGTAGATGTATGGGGCGCCCGGATTGCCGAGATTCTCCTCGAGCGCGCTCGCGGCTTTGACGTCCAGCATGAGGAAGATGCCGCCGGGCGTCAGCGCCTGCTGCACGCGGCGCAGGACGGTGGCCGGGTCCACCTGGTCATGAATGACATCGAAGGCCGTGATCAGGTCAAACCCCGGTGCGGCCGGTAACTGCGCCACGTCGAGGCGTTCAAAGCGGGCGTTCTGCAGTCCCCACGCCGCGGCTTCTGCCTGTCCGCGGGCCAACCCTGCCTCGCCGATGTCGTAGCCGACGATCTGCGAGTGAGGGTAAGCGCGGGCGATCAGGTTGACACAGTGGCCGTTGCCGCAGCCGATATCGGCCACGCGGATGCCCTGCTCCAGGCGCGGCGGCAAATCCGGCGCGGCGGGCAGGAGACTCATCAGCAAAAACTGATCGTAGAAACGGCGGAATTGACCATCGAGGACGTCCGCCATCTCCGGCTGATAGTCGGTGTAGGGCACCCCGCCACCGTTGCGGAAACTGGCGGTCAGCTTCGGCACCTGCCGGGCGAGCACGGCGAGAACCTGGGCAAGGGGAGCGAGATTGGCGGCCGTCTCGCCGGTCAGGCAGACGGCATGGGCAGGAGGTAAGGTATAGCGCTGGGAGCCAGGCTCATACGTAAAGATGCCGCTGGTCGCCATCGCGCCCAGCCATTCCCGGACGTAGCGCTCGTCCAGCCGCGCGCGGTCGGCGAGCTCCTGGCTCGTGACCGGCCCGCTGGCTGCGGCTTCGAAGAGGCCGGTTTTCTCACCGATGTCGATCAGCAGGGTCAGCAGCCCATCGGTGATGATGCCGAACAGCCGCCCGCCGAATTTGCGGATCTGTTTGGGGTCAAGCTGGTCTACGTCCTGCGTCTCCATCGTGCCCTGCTCCATCTCGGCTGCCGACCGATTCTGAGTGGGAATCATACTCGTCGGGCCGGCAGCGCCTCAATCGCTGGCGTCGGTCGCCGCCTCGAGCAGCTACTGCAACTGCGCCACGACCGTGAGCCCGAGTTCAATCGCGCCGTCGGGTGAAAGCGCTTCGCCCTCCGCCCACGCCGCCGCGAACGCCGCCGCATCCAGCGCGGCCTGCACCCGCGCCACCGCCGCCTGCTGATCCTCCGGTAAGCGAGGCACCTCTGCAGCGAACTGCCGCCGCTGCGCATCGACGGCAGCCAGGAGTCGCGCGCTCTCGCCGGGCCAGCCATAGCGCTCGGCTGCCCCGGCGAGCACGGTTAAGATCGCCGGAAGAAATCGCGAGGGTCCCACCTGGCGCTGCACCGCGAGACTTTCGGCGCAGGCGGCCACCGCCGCCCGCGTGTCCCCCTGGCGCAGTACCACCCGGGCGAACTGGGCGAGGCGCATCTGCCTTTCAGGGCTGTGCTCACCCTGTGCAGTGACCGTCTTGCGCAGCGCCTCATCGAGGAACAGGCGCGCCCGCGCATCGTCGCCGTGCGCCTCTGCGAGCAGTGCCTCTCCCGTCAGACCCAGGAACGAGCGATTCGTCAGCTCGAGCGCTCGATTTGCCGCGACCAGGCGTGCGGCGGCCACGCTATCGCCGCGGGCGACAGCTGACTGGATGAGGTAATCCTGCATGGCGGCAGCCTCCTGGGCGTCACCTGCCGCGAGATAGAGCGAGAGCGCTTCTCCAGCCAGCGGCACTACCGCCTCAAATCGACCCTGAGCGGAGCGCAGGTACGCAAGAGATTGCAGCGCCGCAGCAAGACCGTGGACATCGCCCAACGCACGACTGAGGGCCGTGGCTTCCTCGAGCTCGTTTGCAGCCTCCTCCTGTTCTGCGATGGAGAGCAGGTCACGCAACACGAAAGCCAACAGCCGTGCCCGCGAGATGTTGGGTTGCGCCGCCTCCGGGACGGCCAGCAAGCGCCGGCGCCAAGTCTGCAGTTCGGTCCCGTGCCCGCGACTATACAGGTACCAGCGCAGCGCCCAGAACAGGCGTACGCCGACCTCCAGTTCTGTCCGCTCGACGCACCAGCCCAGCACCGCCCGCGCGTTGTCCACGTCCGCATCAAGCCGTGTCCAATGGCCCGCGGTCGCCGCGCCGCGGGCCAGCTTCAGCATCTGCGTGGCAAGCTCACACCGCACGGCCTCCGCTTCGCCGCTGGCCTCAAGCTCTCCGAGCGCGAATTCACGAACCGTTTCCAGCGTGCGGTAGCGGGGCTCGCCGTCAGGGCCGTCGCTTTCGCGCAGCAGGCTCTTCTCCACCAGCGAGCTGACGCCATCCAGCACGTCCACGCCGAGGTCGCCGTTGGCGTTGCAGACGGCCTCCGCCAGCTCCAGCGTGCAGCCGCCGGCAAACACGCCCAATCGGCGGAACAGCCGCTGCTCGGCCGGTTCCAGCAGGGCGTAGCTCCAGACGATCGCGTCGCGCAGCGTCTGCTGCCGCGCCGGCACATCCCGTGCACCGCCGGTCAAGAGCGGCAACCGCTGCCCGAGCCGGGTCAGCAGCGCCTCCGGCGGCAGCGCGCGCACCCGCGCCGCGGCCAGCTCCAGCGCCAGCGGCAAGCCGTCCAGGCGGGTGCAGATGGCAGCGACGGCAGCGGCGTTCGCGTCGGTCAGCGTGAATTCGGCCCGTACGGCCTGCGCCCGCAGCACGAAGAGCTGCACCGCCGGGTTCTGCCCAAGCGCCGCCGTCGATCGCATCCCCTCCTCGGGCACCAGCAAAGGCGCAACCGCATATTCCCGCTCGCCGGTCACCCGCAGCGGCGCCCGGCTCGTCACGAGCAGGCGCACGGCGGGTGCGGCGTGCAGCAGCGCCCCGGCAAACTCGGCTGCAGCCAGCAGGTGCTCATAGTTGTCGAGGATCAGCAGCAGGTGCTTGTCGCGGAGAAAACGGAGCACGATCGCGCGCAGCGGCGTGTCCGAGATCCCCTGGACACCAAGCGCCTGGGCGACCGCGGAGGGTACGAGCGTGGGGTCTTGCAGCGACGCCAGGTCGATGAAGAACACACCATCGGCAAAGTCGGCCAGCAACTCAGCCGCGACCTGGAGCGCCAGCCGAGTCTTGCCGGTGCCGCCGGGGCCGGTGAGCGTCACCAGCCGGTGCTGCGGCACGAACGCCGCCAGGGCAGTCAGTTCCGGCTCGCGTCCGACGAAGCTGGTGAGTTGGAGCGGCAGGTTGTTGGGCCGGGCATCGAGCGTCTTCAGCGGCGGGAACGCAGCGGGCAGATCGGGCGCGTCGAGCTGGTAGAGGCGTTCCGGCTCGGCGAGGTCGCGCAGGCGGTGATGGCCCAACTCGCGCAGGCCCGCGCCCGCCGGCAGCGCCTCGCGCACGAGCCGGGCCGTCGCCTCGGAGAGCAGGATCTGGCCGCCGTGGCCGGCGGCGCGGATGCGGGCGCAGCGGTTGACGGCGCTGCCGTAGTAGTCCCCATCGCGCAGGTCGGCTTCGCCCGTGTGCAGCCCCATGCGCACGCGCAGCGAGCCGATTTCGCCCCAGTCCTCGGCCAGCAGCGCCCGCTGCCCATTCAGCGCGGCGGCCGCGGCATCCGACGCCCGCACAAAAACGCAGAACAGCGAGTCGCCCTCGCCGCGCGGGCGCACGACCACGCCATCGTGCTGCTCGAACACGCTGGTGAGCAGCGCATCGTGGCGGGCCATGACGAGGCGCATCGCCTGCGGGTGGTACTCCCACAGGCGGGTGCTGCCCTCCACGTCGGTGAAGAGGAAGGTCAGCGTGCCCGTTGGCAGCGTCGGACCCGACCATGTATTCATCGCCGCCAGCATACCCGCCTGCGGCCCCGGTGTGGGGCGCAGTGCGCAGCTTACTGTCGGGCAGCGGACACGCGTGCTGTTCGCGGCAGCACAGACGGGGCGCCCTGCCCCCGGTAGTCTTCGGGCAGGAACAGTAACGAGGGAACGCCGCCCGGCTCAGCCGCTGGCCGGCAAGACGGAGGGAACCGCAATGATGTCGTTTCTGGATGCCGAATCCGCCCTGCGCATGCACAACGAGACGGTCGAGCGCGTCAATCGTGACGGCTACAAACTCGCCTACCGCGAGGAGGCCGCACGCCTGCGCCGGCGCGACCAGGCGGCAGCCCAGCCCGTCCGCCGTGTGCGGGGCTTCGCGCTGCTTGCGGGGCTGCGCCGTCTGCGCCTCGCGTAGGGCGACGACCACCGCCCCTTTCCGCACCAACCAGATGCACGGCGCCGCGCCCCCAGAGGCGCGGCAGGGAGGATCGCCATGACGGACGAGCAGTATTACCAGATGCGGAACGAGGAAGGCGACGTGCGGGCTTTGGTGGCCGAGCCAGCGCTGCTGCCAGTGCTGCGCCGCGGGCGCCAGTGGCTGCGCACCGCGCTCGCGCCGCGGCACGCTCGGCCGGTCGGCCCTCGCGGTCGCACGGACGCCACGCACGCGTCCGGCGGCGGCACTGGCGCCCCGGCGCTGTGATCGCGACGGATGCCACCGACCTCCGTCCCCGCACGCGATAGCCAGAAGTCGCTCGGGAGCAAAGCTCATCCCCATGGGCGGCCGGGGGACGGTCGGCCGCGCTGCCGGCGGGCGATCAGCGGCCGGTCCAATTCGCCGGGCGCTTCTCTGCGAAGGCGCGCGGGCCTTCCTTAGCGTCGTCGGTCTGGCGCAGCGCCTGCTGGATCGCGGCCTCCATGCGCAGGCCATCGGCGAGATGCATGTATTGGCTGCGCACGGCCAGCTCTTTGATGGCGCGCACGGCCAGCGGCGCGTTGGCGACGATCTTGCGCGCGTAGACCTCGGCCGTAGGCATCAGCTCTTCTTTCGGCACCACGCGGTTGAGCAGGCCGTACTGCAGCGCCTGCTGCGCCGTGAGCTGGTCGCCGATCAGCAGCAGCTCCATGGCGATCGGGTACGGCAGCTGCCTGAGCGCCCGCTGCGTGCCGCCGTTGCCGGGCAAAATGCCGCGCTTGACCTCGCTGATACCGAAGGTCGCGTGCTCGGCGGCGATGCGGATGTCGGTGGCGAAGAGCAGCGTCATGCCGCCGGCGAGGCAGTAGCCGTTGACCGCGGCGATCACCGGCTTCCAGACTTCGAGGCCGCGGTTGAGGATCTGGTCGGCCTGAGTCTGCCAGAACTCCCACATCTCCGGCTGACGCGGAATCGTCTTCTTCAGGTCGGCGCCGGCGGTGAAGGCGCGGTCGCCGGCGCCCGTGATCACGGTGCACCAGATCTCGGGGTTGTCGCGCACCTCGATCCAGGCGTCGGAGAGCGCCTTATACAGCTCCGGGTCCATGGCGTTCATCGCCTCGGGCCGGTTGAGCGTCAGATAAGCGACCCGATCGCGGACTTCGAAATCCAGACCCATCGGTTGGCTCCCTCCGGTCGCCGGTGAGTGGTGAGTTGAGAGTAGGGAGTGGTGAAAACTGCCCCGCTCCGCCTATCGATCTCCCCTTCCCCTGGTATTGGGGGAAGGGGAGATCGATAGGCGGAGCGGGGCAGTTTTCACCACTCCCTACTC
>Ga0102924_1001454_pt1 | contig 27319 bp, 30 predicted proteins | sample PaiPotPPM11metaG_FD_80116 | JGI IMG/M metagenome (GOLD analysis project Ga0102924, IMG submission 80116) | Iron sulfur acid spring bacterial and archeal communities from Banff, Canada, to study Microbial Dark Matter (Phase II) - Paint Pots PPM... ... | reverse complement strand
GGCTTCGAGAACGGCGATGCGCTCTTTTTTCGGATCGACGATAAAGATCGCGTCAGGCAGGCGATGCATGTCTTTGATGCCGCCCAAGAAGCGCTCGAGTTTATTCATCTCGTCTTGCAACTTCGCGACTTCCTTTTTGGGAAGCCGGTCGAAGTCGCCTTGCAGTTTCATGTTCTCGAGTTCGCGCAAACGCGCGATGCGCTTTTGAATCGTCGCAAAGTTGGTGAGCGTTCCACCCAACCAGCGCTGATTCACGTAGAAAGTTCCGGCGCGTTCGGCCTCTTCGCGCACGGCATCCTGCGCCTGCTTTTTCGTGCCGACGAAGAGAATGACGCGGCCTTCGCGCGAGAGTTGCTTGACGACCTCAACGGTTTCGCGCAACTTTTGCACGGTCAGCGCGAGGTCGATGATATAAATGCCGTTGCGTTCCTGGAAGATAAACGGCTTCATCTTGGGGTTCCAACGGCGCGTCTGATGGCCGAAGTGAACGCCCGCTTCCAGGAGTTCGCGCATGGTAACGACGGACATGATGAAACAGACCTTTCTGGCTCCCGGCCGCGGGCCATCCTGGCGCTGCGGTCGCGTCGCGGAACCATCGCCGCCCAGCCTCCATGCCGGGCGAAGTGTTGCGCCGGGGTCCCCGGCGGCCGCGCAAGTATAGCACGGCCGCCGGTCGCGGTCTACGCGCCCCGGAAACCAAGCGAGTATAGGGCGGATGCCCGCCCTACATGACTACGCCGAAGCCGCTTCGCGCGAGGCGTCGATCAGGATTCGGGCCACCTCGGGTCGCGAAAACTCCGGCGGCGGCAACTCTCCGGCGCGCAGCATCGCACGAACCGCCGTGCCGCTGAGCGACACGTGATCGGCCTCGTCGTGGCTGCACGTCTTGCGCGTGGCCATCGACTGGCAGCGCCGGCAGTAGAAGCTGTTTTCGAATTTGAGCGGCATGATGCCCAACTCGTCGGCAGTGAACTCGTCGAACAGTTTTTGCGCGTCGTAGGTGCCGTAATAACTGCCGACGCCGGCATGGTCGCGTCCTACGATGAAATGCGTGCAACCGTAATTTTTACGCATCATCGCATGGAAAATCGCTTCGCGCGGTCCGGCGTAGCGCATGGCCGCCGGCAGCGTGCTCAAGAGCACGCGGTCCGCCGGATAGTAGTTTTCGAGCAATGCGCGGTAACAGCGCATCCGCACGTCAGCCGGAATGTCGTCGCTTTTGGTCTCGCCGACAAGCGGATGCAGCAACAAACCGTCGACGATCTCCAACGCGCATTTTTGAATGTACTCGTGCGCGCGATGGACCGGATTGCGCGTCTGGAAGCCGACGATCGTTTTCCATCCGCGGCGCTCGAACTCGGCGCGCGTCTGCGCCGGCGCGAGACTCTCCGGATTCTGTCCGCGCGGCAGCACCCAAACCGGGCCGCCGATGAGCACGTCCTTGCGCTCGTAAAGCGCCGCGACGCCCGGGTGCTTTTCGTCTTCGGTGCGGTAGACGTTTTGCGCTTCGTGTTTCTTGTCGTATTCAAAAACGTCTTCGACGTCGATAACGGCGCGCAGTTCGCCCTCGCCATCGTACAGCGCCGCGCGCGATCCGACCGTGGGCGCCTCGTCGCGATCGACCGCCAGTACGACCGGGATGCTCCAAGGCAAGCCGCTTGCCAACCGCATCGTCGGCACGACGCTTTCGTAGTCGGCGCGACTCATGAATCCCGAAAGCGGACTGCAGGCGCCGATCGCGATGAGCGCGAGGTCGTTCAACTCGCGTCCGGTGAGCGTCAGGCTACGCAGGCCCTTCGCATCTTCGCGCAGCTCTTGCTCGGCTTGGGCATCGCCGATCGTTCGGTTGACGAGCGTGCCGCCGTGTGGCGCAATCATACGGCCGCCTTGACGCCTGCGGGCACGTGGCCGCGGCGCTCCAGTTCGGCGAGGATTTTTCCGACGCTCTCCTCGACGCTTTCCGTCTCGCTGTCAACGACGACGTCCGGATTGTCCGGCGCTTCGTACGGATCCGAAACCCCGGTAAAATGTTCGATCTCGCCGGCGATGGCCTTGGCGTACAGTCCCTTGACGTCGCGGCGAGTCAATTCTTTCAGCGAGCAACGCACGTAGACTTCGACGAACTGGTTTTCACCGATTCGCTTGCGCGCTTCAGCGCGGGCCCGGGCGTAGGGCGAGATCGCAGCAGTAATGACAGCAGCGTCGTGCTTGACGAGCAGCGACGCGACGAATGAAATGCGCCCGATGTTGATATCGCGATCTTCGCGACTGAACCCGAGTCCTTTGGAGAGATGGGTCCGGACCTCGTCGCCGTCGAGCACTTCGACGTTACGACCGCGCGCGGTCAGTTCCGGTCCCAGCCGTTCGGCAATCGTACTTTTACCCGCGCCGGACAGGCCCGTAAGCCACACGGTGAATCCCTGCTTCACCTGGAATTCCTTTCTAGAGAGGAGTTTTATGAACAACCGATCACTCGGACGAACCACAGAATGGCGATCGGCGAAACGGACGAGTACACCTCGCAAAACACACAGACCGGCGCGCCTCGAAATTCGAGGTCTGACTCGGTCTACTGTGGGCGTCCGCTACCTGCGTATCGACACGGGCGGTCTGGTTTCCTACCCGTTCGCCTCGATTCGGCCTCGGCGCTGCGGGAGCGACGCGTCATGCTGGTCCTGACGCGAAAGGTCGATCAATCGATCGACATCGGCGACGATGTTCGGGTCGTCGTCGTGGCCATCGACGGCGACAAAGTAAAACTGGGCATCGTTGCACCCCAAGAGCGGGCGATCAAGCGCAGCGGCGCTGCAAAGCGCCGGGCTTAACCGGGGCGCGCGGCAAACTGTGCTGCGTGCAGGCGAGCGTAGGCGCCGCCGCGTGCCAACAGTTCGTCGTGCGTACCGATCTCGACGACGCGGCCCGACTCGATGTACAGGACCTTGTGCGCGCGCCGAATGGTGGAGAGACGATGCGCGATAATTAGGGTTGTGCGACCCGGCAACAGCCGGTCTAGAGCCTGTTCGATCATCGCCTCGGAATGGCTATCGAGCGCGCTGGTCGCCTCGTCGAGAATCAATATTCGCGGATCGCGCAAGATCGCGCGCGCGATCGCGATGCGCTGACGTTCCCCGCCCGAGAGGCGCACGCCGCGCTCACCCGCTTCGGTTGCATAGCCGCCGGTGAACGCGCGCACGAAGTCGTCGACGTTGGCGTCGCGCGCCGCCGCGAGGACCTCGCCGTCGGTGGCATCGAGCCTGCCGTACCGAATGTTTTCCAGAATCGACGCACGGAAGAGTTGCGGATCCTGCGGCACGATGGCGATCGCGCGGCGCAAATCCGCTAGACGCACGGACGCGATGTCCATCCCGTCCACGAGAATGCGTCCCTGCTGCGGCTGGTAAAAACGCGGCACCAGATTGACGATCGTCGTCTTGCCCGCGCCCGAGGGCCCGACCAGCGCGACGATCTCACCCGCTTCGATGGTCGCGTTGACGTGCGAAAGTGCCGGCGTTTCCTCTCCCGCGTACGAAAACGAGACGTCGTCGAACGTGATTTGCCCACGTACGACGGGCAGCGGCTGTGCTGCGGTCTCGTCGCGCGTTTCGGCCGGAAGATCCAGCACTTCGAACACGCGGCCGGCTCCGACGATCGCTTTACTGATGTCGCCGAAGAATGCCGCGACGCGATTCATCGGATTCATGAGATTGACCAGCAGCGCCCAATACATGAAGACCGTGCCGGTATCCAGGTGACCGCGCAGCACCTCGCGCACCGACAGCCACATAATGAAGACCACCGCCGCCACCATGATCGTCGAAACGACGACCGGCTGCGTCTGAATGAACTGCGTGAGTTTCATGTACGCGCCGAAGAAATCGTCGTTGCGGTTGGCAAAGCGCGCCACTTCGTGTTCTTCGCGGCCGAACGCCTTGACCACACGTTGGCCTTGCAATACCTCGGTGAGGTTGGCGGAGAGATCGGCGATGCGGTCCTGGGCGCGATGCGTGCTCACCGTAATGAGCGTCTGAAAGCGCGAGACGGCAAACGTCACGACCGGCGCGACGACGATCAGCGACAGCGTCAGGAGCCAATCGAGATAGATCATCGTGGCAAACGACGAAACGAAGGTCACCAAGGCGACGACCAACTGCGGCAGCGATACGCTCACGGCGTCGGTCATGAGTTGCAGGTCGGTGCTGAAGCGCGCGATCAGTTCGCCCGGACGCCAGCGATCGAAGGTTTCCAGCGGCAGGTTGAGCAGACGCTCGAACAGGCGAATGCGAATCCGCGCGATGAGGTGCTGTCCGCTCCACGCGGTGAGGTAGGTCTGGTAGTAGATTGCAACGTTGGCCAATACCAAGGCGCCCGACGTAATGCCGAGCGCGATGTAGAGCGCGTGCAGATCCGGCGAACGCCCGGCCGGCGGCGCCAGCACCTGATTGATGATGATACGGAATGCCGTCGGTGGTACGAGCGTGAGTACGCCGGCCAACGCGCCGAGAACGGTGGCGACGACAATGCGCGGATAGTACGGACGCGCCTCGTGCGCCAGGCGACGAAGAATCGAGCGGCGGCTCATCGGCGATTTCGTCTTGCGGCCGAAGCGGGATGAAACCTGCCCTCCCTCCTGCCGGTACGTGCCAGTAGAAAAAGAAAGGGGAACCCATGGACTGCTATTTCCACTCGAACGTTCCGTCGGTCGGACCGTGCGCGGAATGCGGTAAACCAATCTGCACGACGTGCCGCGACGAAGCCGGCGCATGCCCGAGTTGCCGGCTCGCCGCCAAAGTCGACGCGGCAACGGCATCGCGGCAACAAATCGGTGGACGGGTTCCTCCGCGTCCTACGCCCCGGCCCGCAGTCGTCACCAAAGCCGAAGTGGCAGTTCCATCCGATCCCCTCGAGTCGCGAGCGCTGGTTGCACTCGGGTATCCGCTCTGGCCGCTCGCGTTACTTTCGCTCTTCGATCGCAAGCAGTCGCGTTATCTGCGGTTACAAGCGCTGCAAGCGCTCGGATTCAATCTCGGAATGGCGGGCTTCGCCGGGCTGCTGACGCTGCTGACGAACGTGCCGATCCTCGGATTTTCCGCCGCGGTATTGCTTCCGTTCCTCATCCCGCTGTTTTTGGTGGCGAGCGTCTACTTTGGCATCAAGGCATGGAACGGCGACGACGTTCGCGTTCCGATCATCAGCGGTTGGATCGAAGACCGGCTTCCCGCCGAAAAGCACGTCAACTGATTGTTGCCGTGAACGCGCGGTAGCGCGCTAGGAAATTGCGCGCCGCGCGTTCGTGATCGACCACCGGACGCGGATAGCCGCCAGGGATTGCGAGATCGAAAGCGAGTTGCGACGAACGTAAAGCACGGTCGTTCCAATACGCAATCGGTATGCGCTCGAGCTCGGGAATCCAACGGCGGACGTAACGCCCGTCCGGATCGACGCGCCGCCGTCCGCGCTCGGGATTGAAGATCCGTGGATACTGCGCCATGTCGGCGCCCACGCCGGCAATCCACTGCCAGTTTCCAACTGCTAACGCCGGATCGTCTTCGACCAAGTAATCGTCCCATTCGCGCCAGCCGACGCGCCAATCCACTCCCAAATCGAAACACAGAAACGACGCGGCGATCGAGCGCACGTGCGGATGCATCCATCCGGTTTCGCGCAATTGCCGCATGCCCGCATCGACGATCGGAAACCCGGTGGCGCCGAAACGCCAAGCGTCGAGCGCGGCGTGCGTCGTTGCGAGCGCGAATCCGCGCATCTTCTCTTGTAGCGGTTCGGTTTCGCTCGCCGGATGAAACCACGCCAGTTGCAGGAAGAAATCGCGCCGCGCGAGCGCGCGTAAGAACAGTCGCAGCGACGCGCGTTCTTCGACCGGCCGCAATCCGTCGCGCGCGCGCTCGCGCACCGCCGCGACCATGCTGCGTGAGGAGATCGTTCCGAAGGAAAGATGGGCCGACATTCGCGAGGTCGCATCGTCGGCCGGCGCGAGGAGCGCTTGCGCGTATCGCGCGGCGTCGTCGCGCAGAAATCGCTCGAACGCATCGCGGGCCGCCGCTGCGCCGGCTCGTGCGTGGAACGGCTGCGCGCCAAACTCTACCGGCTCCGGCAGGGCCTCGGATTTAACGCCGTCGGAGGCAAAGCGTAGCAGCAACGGATCCTCGTACGAAACCACCGGCAACTCTCGCCACACCTCAAAATACGGCGCGAACGCGCGGTAGCCGGCGCCTGCGCCCGTGTGCGCCGCTGCGCTTTCTTCGGGAGGAATCGCCGGCGCCTCGTGAACGATCGCAACTTCGAAACCAGCCTCTTCGAGCGCGGCTTGTACGCGCGTGTCGCAAGCTTGCGCCGACGCGCCGTAATCCGCGCTCCAGGCGACGCCGGCGGCGCTCGTTTCGCGCACCACCGAGGTCACGACCGCCGTAATTTCACCGCGCCGTACGATCAAACGGCTGCCGCGTTCGCGCAACTCGGCGTCGAGCGCGGCCACCGCGGCGCAGAAAAACGCCGCTCGGCGCGGCGAGCTTTCGAGTCGTTTTCCCAGCGGATCGTCAACGACGAGCAGCGGGACGACCGCCCCGCGCGCAGCGGCTTCGCGCAGCCCGGCATGATCGTCGAGGCGCAAGTCACGGGTGAACCGATAGACGAACCGGTTCTCAGGCATGGTCGCGCGATTCGCGGACATGGCGACCGCTCCCTGAAGTGGGAGCACGGTCGGTCCGGTTGGGTCTAGCGGTTATCTCCGGCTTGGAAGGTCAGCGCGTCGTGATACACGCCGGGAACCGGTCGTCCGTTCAGGGTACGCGGCGAATACCGCGCGCGCATCGCAGCAGCGCACACCGCGTCGTCGAGCACGAGGAATCCCGATGATTTCGCGACCGAACATTTCACCGCAACGCCGCGTTCGTCAACGCTCACGTCGAAAACCGTCGTTCCCTCGGCGTTTTCGTAGTACGCGATTGCCGGCGGTCGCGGAACGATCGCATTCTCGCCGCCCAACGGCACGACATCGTGATTGACGCCGCTGCCCATCAGCGCCAGCGACTCCGCATGTTCCGGCGCCGGCGGCGCGCTCCCAACCGTTTTCAGCGCCGCGACCGATCGCTCGTCGCGCTCTGACGGTGCAGCCATCGCGACGACCGCGGCAGCGGTGTGTGCGCGGGGATGCGCGACGTGCGCCACCACGTCGTGACGGACGGGCGCCGGAGCCGCAGCGACCGCGCTCGGCGGCGCGGCCGGAAGCGGCGGACGTTTCAGCGTCGCAACGTGATGCAATACGATGAGATCGTGTCCCGCGACGGCATTGTGTTTCGGTAGCGGAAGCACGACGTGCGTTCGCACGGCGGCGACGACGCGCGTCACTGCCGGCGCTTGCGTCGAGAGCAACGCTCGGCCGCCGAGCCAAACGGCTGCGAATGCCGCTGCGGTGGCGAGTCCAATCGTCAGGCCGCGGCGTTTCCAATCCGGCTGCCGGAATACGATGCGCAGTTCGGGCTGCCAACTCTCGTCGTCGCGTGCTCGTGCGATCGACGCCATCGTCCGTTCGATATCCCGCTCGCCGCCGAGACGCGCGAGACATTCGTGACAACCGGCCACGTGTCGCCGGTACGCCTGGCGCTGCGCCTCCGAAGCCTCGCCCAGTGCTAGCGCACCGGCCGTTATTTCAGCCCGCGAACATTCGTCGAGCATCATCCGTTGGTTGTCCTCTCCGTCATCACCGTTCGTAGCATGCGCATTGCGCGGCAGACGCGCTGCCGAATCGCATCCGAAGTCGTTCCGAGTATCGCCGCCGCCTCTTGCGAGGAGTAGCCGGCATAACTCGTCAGCAGTACGGCCGCCGACTGTTCCGCCGGGAGCCGTCGTAGCGCGGCCTGCAGATCCACCGACGCCGCGCTGCGCTCGTCGATCCGCCATTGCTCGCGATCGAGATCGCGCTCGAGCGGCAGAATGCGCACGATCTTGCGGCGGCGCATGAACGAGATCGCGCCGTTGGTGGCGGCGCGGTAGAGCCAACCCGCCGTGAGTTCGCGCTGCGGGTCTGCTTTCAAAATGCGATACGCCGCCAGAAAGACGTCCTGCGTGAGATCGAGCGCAACTTCCGCGTCACCGACCATGCGCCGCACGTAGCGTGCGAGTTTCGTTTGATACTCGCGCACCATCGCCTCAACGCGCGCCTGCGCCGCATCGGCACCATCCGCCCGCAGGTAGACCTCGTCCATCTGGCCCCCTTCCGTCACGCAACGTTCGACGGCACGTACGCGTGACGCTATGCCTCTTCTAAGGCTAGCCCCCGATCTCGGAAAAGGCCCGCATGGCCGCCGACGCTTCCCCCAACCGCAGATGGTGGCGCTCGGGCTTGATGAGCATCGCGCTGCGCAACAGGCCGCCGATTGCGTCGGTGCTCGCGCCGGCCCGTAGGGGACCCCGCAAATCGATCGCGTTGTCACCGAAGAGGCACAGCCGCAGCCGACCGTCAGCCGTGAGGCGCACGCGATTGCAGCGCTCGCAATAGTCGTGCGAGAGGGGGCTGATCACCCCGACCGCCCCGCGCGCGCCGCCAAACGCGAAGTAACGCGCAGGTCCGTTGCCGTTAGGTCCCGCGCACGGCGTCAGCTGCCCGGCGCCGGCGATGCGCTGGAGGATCTCATCAGACGAAACGTACGTCTGCGCTTGCAGCAGTGCGTTCTCGCGGACCGGCATCACTTCGATGAAGCGCACGAATACCTCACGATCGCGCGTCAACTCGGCAAACGCCGGGATCTCGTCGTCGTTGACGCCACGCATCACGACGCAATTGATTTTGACCGGTCGCACTCCGGCCGCGATCGCTGCGTCGATGCCGCGCAAAACCTGCGCTAAACCTGGCCGGCGCGCGATTGCAGCGAAGCGATCCTCGCTCAACGTATCGAGCGAAACGTTAACGCGCGACAGTCCGGCCTCGCGTAACGCCGGAAGTTGATCTTCGAGCAGCAGCCCGTTGGTCGAAAGTGCGATCTCCTCAATACCTTCAACCGCTGCGATTGCGGCCACCAGCCGGTGCAAGTCGCGGCGCACCAGCGGCTCACCACCGGTCAACCGAATCGAACGAACGCCGACGGCGGCGGCCGCCCGAACGATCGCAACGATCTCTTCATACGAGAGAATTTCGCTGCGCTGCAGCCACGGCAAGCCCGCTTCGGGCATGCAGTAGACGCAACGCAGATTACACTTGTCGGTAACCGATACACGCAAGTACGTGATCGGACGATTGAAGCCGTCGCGCACCGGAGTGCGCGTGAGATCCAGCAACATTACTGCGCGAATACTCCGTCAGGCACGGCGGCATTGATCTTGTAGGCGTCGATCGTCGACGTAATGTCGGCGGTGTAGCCGGGTTCCTGCACGTGACCGGTCTGCGACGTCACCACGAGATTACCGTTCACTTGACCGTAGCGATCGTTCATCTCGGCATAACCCCCGTTGTCGTACGTCCAGCGCATCCAAACGACGGTGGCCGCTTTATCGTCCGCGCGAGCGTCGACGTGGTCGATGTTGCCGCGCTTACGCGGAACTAGGTGAAAGGTCGTCACCGAGCCATCATCGGAGACCTTTGCAACGTCGTACACGTCGCGCCAACGCGACGGCGGTTCGATATGCGCGTACAGTTTGTCGAACTGATCGGCGACGGCCGGCACGCCGCTTGTGAACACGACCTTATTTTGATCGGGCTCTTTGTGGTAGTACGTTCCGACCAGTTGCACGCTCAAGAACGGAAAGGTTTTCAACGCGACGTTTGCGTGCATGGTCGCGGTGAACGTGTGCAGCCCCGGATTGAGCGCCGCCATGCGATCGAGCAGATCGCCGGCGGCGTAGGCGTGCGTCGCGGTGGTGCTCAGTGCGATGGCGGCGGCGGCGGCGGCGATAGCGCGTTTCATATTCCTCAGAATTCTAGGGAGAGTTCCCTAACAGGGCGGCCTGAATCTCTTCGCGGACGTCGGTGTCGTTCTCCACCGAATACCGCCGTCGTAAGGCTGTGAGCGCCCTGGGAGCGCCGATGCGGCCGAGCGCCCACGCCGCGTGGCCGCGGACCATCGGGTGCGGATCCTCACTCAGTGCTAACGCCAGCGCCGGTATTGCGGATCGGTCGAGCGCATTGCCGAGTGCAACCGCGGCATTACGCCGCAATACGGCGGCGCCGCGCCATCCCATGGCAGTTTTCGCGTACCGTCGTTTGAATTCACCGCTGCGTAACCGCAGCAGCGCCGTCAGCGGCGGTCGCGCCATATCGAGGTCGGTCGGCGCATCGCGCTCGGGGTCGCCGGTATTGCCGGCCGCTTGCGTGGGCGGACACGCGAGCTGACAGAGATCGCAACCCCATACCCAGTCACCGATGAGGGGTCGCAACGCGCGCGGAATCGCGTCGGTGCGCTGCGTGAGATCCGCGATGCACCGCGTTGCCTCGATCGTATAGTCGCCGCGCAGCGCACCCGTCGGACAGACATCGACGCAGCGCGCGCACGTTCCGCACGTCTTCTTCAACGGCGCGTCGGGCGGCAACGGCAACGTCGTGATGACTTCGCCGAGAAAGACGAACGAACCTAACGTGGGCGCGATCAGGTTGGTGTGCTTGCCGATCCACCCCACGCCCGCCCGCGCCGCAAAGGCGCGCTCCGCAAGCGGCCGCGTATCGCAAGCAACTACCGCAACGGACTCGCCGGCAGCACCGTCAAGCGCCGCAGCGACGGCGTCCAGCGCGTGACGAACGCGGCGATGGTAGTCGTGCGACCACGCATAGTTTGAGACGCGTCCGCGGAGCCGGTCGCGCTCGTTTGGCGCGGGCGTCGCGTACGGAAACGCAAGACAAACGACGCTGCGCGCGCCGTCGAGCAGCGTGCGCGGATCGCTTGCCCGGCCGGAATATACGGCATCGTATCCCCACGTTTGCAAGTCGCCGCGATCGAACGATGCCTGCATGCGCGCGCGCGCCGCATCGTCGGCAAATGCGTCCGTAACGCGCACCTCGGCTGCGCCGAACGCGCGCGCGGTCCGTACCGCCAGCGCCTTGACGTCCGAAAAGTTCACAGCATGCCCAACGCCTCGGGTTCGCCGCGCGGAAATGCTGCGTCGATGGCCGCTACGTCGTGCGCATCGAGCGTGAGATCGGCGGCGCCGGCGTTTTCGCGGACGTGTTCGATATGCGACGCTTTCGGAATCGTAAACACATTATTTTCGCGCGTCAAAAAGGCGAGAATCACCTGTCGCGGCGTCGCACCATGCTTGCGCGCTATCGCCTCGAGCGCGGTGCCGCCGGCAGATTTGAGGCCCGGGAACGCGCCGCGTCCGAAGGGTGTGTACGCGACCACGGCGATCCCGTGTTCCCGCGCGACCGGGATGACGCGATGTTCGACACCGCGAGCATTGAGATGATAGAGCACTTGATTGCAAGCCAGCGGGACGTCGTTGAGATACCCGGCGGCCTCAATCATTTCGTCGGCATCGAAGTTGCTTACGCCGACGTAGCGCGTCTTGCCATCGCGAACCAAGCGCTCGAGTGCGCGCATCGTTTCTTCCAGCGGATGGTCGCCGGGCCAGTGCAGCATGTAGAGATCGACGTACTCCAGCCCCATACGTGTGAGACTGCGCTCGGCTGCAGCGAGCGTCCCCGCGTACCGGGCGTTGCTTGGAAGCACTTTCGTAGCGATAAACAACGATTCACGCGGAAAGCCGGCAATAACGTCGCGCAGCAACTCCTCGACGCGTCCGGCGCCGTACATTTCGGCGGTATCGAGGTGCGTCATCCCGAGTTCGATGCCGCAGCGAATCGCTGAACGCGCCTGGTTCGCACGCGCGCCGGTTTCCGAAACGTTCCACGTTCCTTGCCCAATGACGGCTACGTCAACACCGGTATTTCCGAATGGCTTTTTCTTCATGTCGGCCGTTCACACACGTTAGTAGAATTCGAAGTCGGGGTGTTGCGCGGCGTACGCGAGCAAGCCTCCGCGCAAATGTGCGAGCCGCGAAAAGCCCGCCTCGTGCAGCCGGCGCACCGCCCAGCGCGATTTCGCGCCGACGCGACAGGCGACGACGTAGCGCTGCGCGCTGTCGAGTTCGTGCATCCGCGCTTCCAACAGGCTGGCCGGCATCGTAATCGCACCTTCCACCGTACCCAAGATGACCTCGTGGGGTTCGCGGACGTCGAGCAGCCGAGCCCGTGCGAGTTCGGAATCGAGGTGGGCCGGTTCGATTTCCTCGATGACGCCGTCGCCGTCGTCGTTGTAGGTCATGGCGCTGACGCTCGCTATCGTCGGACGATCGCCGCATATGGCGCAATCAGCGTCGCGCGTGAAGCGAATCTCGCGCACGCGCGCAACCAGCGTTTCGATCAGCAGCAGGCGGCCGGCAAGCGTTTCGCCGATTCCCACCACGATTTTCAGGGTTTCGCTCGCCTGCCAAGCGCCCACGATACCGGCAAGCGCGCCGAGCACGCCCCCTTCGGCGCAGGTTGGAACGGTGTCGGCCGCCGGCGGTTCCGGATAGAGACAGCGATAACACGGGCCGCCGCGCGTGCCGAAGACGCTCACCTGTCCGTCGAATCGGAAGATCGATCCGAATACGTCCGGCTTGCCTTCCAGCACGCACGCATCGCTGATCAAATAACGCGCCGGGAAGCGGTCGGTGCAGTCGACGGTAACGTCGTAGCAACGCACGAGTTCGCGCGCGTTGCGCTCGTCGAGATCGACGGGTATGACATCGACGGCTACCAGTGGATTTAACGACGTCAGACGCTCCGCCGCGGCCGTCGCCTTGTTGCGGCCGATATCGGCGGTAGCAAAAATCGTCTGGCGTTGCAGATTCGTCTCGTCAACGGCGTCGCCGTCGCAAATTCCGACGCGGCCCACACCGGCCGCAGCGAGATACTGCAAGACGGGCGACCCCAGTCCGCCGGCGCCGACGACCAGCACGCGCGATGCGCTCAGCCGTTCTTGTCCCTGCAGGCCGATTTCCGGAACGAGCAGATGGCGGCTGTACCGGCGCAGGGCTCGCGCGTTTAGTCCCGCGGATGCAATCCGTTCAGCCATTCCAACACCGTGCTGCGCGCACGTTCCCCGGCGTAGGTATGATCGCTGTCGATCCGCGCAAACGTTTTCGGATCGGGCGATCGTTCGTAGAGCTCGCGTACGCTGGCCTCGCTGACCATCGCATCGTGTGTCGCCGCAACGTACAGCGCGGGACGGCCTTCCAATCGCGGCAGCATCGCTGCATAGCGATCGTCTACGCCGTCGACTAATTCCGGCAAACTGACGCCCACGACATAGGACGAGCGAAAGTCGGTCGCGCCCGCTTTACGCAGCGCCGATAGCGAGGTTGGGCGTCCGTATCCGGTTGCGATGGCAATGGTTCCGAGCAAGCCGGGATCGAGCGCCGCAGTAAAGATTGCAGACATTCCACCCATGCTGTGTCCCATTGCGTAGATGCGCGTCTCGCCGCGCTCGCGAGCGAACGCCGCTGCCGCGGCCATCGCGTCGATACAGTCGTCAACGCCGCGCAACGCTCCGCCGCTGGAACCGAGCTTGTGACCCGGAAAGTCTATGCTGTAAATTCCAAATCCGTGACTGGACAGAAACCCGCAAAGAAAGTCGAGATTGTGTTTGCTCGACGAGTATCCGTGACCGGCCACGAGTGCGATGCCTCGCGGCCGCCGCGGTTCGTACCACAGCACCGCAACTCGGTTGCGATCGCCGGCAACGTTGAAGAGTTGGACGTTACCCAAGCGAATTGGCCTTCCATGCGGCCTTGCCGTCGGCATAACGTTCGCATTTCCAAATCGGCGCACGTCGCTTGACTTCGTCTATCGCATAGCGGCACGCATCGAATGCCGCCGCGCGATGTTCCGCCGTTGCCACGACTGCGACCGCAATGTCTCCGACGGCGACGTCGCCGACGCGGTGAACGATCGCTACCTGCCGCGCACCAAACCGTTCGCGCGCCTCGGCGGCAATACGTTCGAACTCGGCAACCGCCATTGGTTCGTAGGCTTCGTACGCGAGGCCGGCGACTGCGCGTCCGTCGTCGCCGTGCGCGCGAACGGTGCCCAAGAACGTTACGCTTGCGCCCGCGCCGTCGTCAGACGCTTCGGCGAACGAGCCTGGATCGATCGGCGCGCGCGAAATGCGCAGCAACGAATCTTCGCTAGCCGCCGCCGACCGGCGGCAGCAGCGCCAATTCGTCGCCGGCCGAAAGTACTTCCGTGGCGGTAACGAGACGCCCGTTGCGCGCAATGCGCGTCGTTTCCGCAAAATCGCTCAGGGCTGGATATTCGCGCATCAGCGCCGCCCACGCATCGCCCACCGACGAACCGGCGCCCACGTCAAGGCTGATTTCGGCGGCCATCAGTTCGCGCAACCGCGCGAACGCGAGTACCCGAACCGTCATATGAGGCAAGCGACGTATTGCTCGATGGCGCGCGCGACGCCGTCGCGGTCACAGGTTGCCGTCACCCGCCCGACCGCATCGCGCACGTCGGCCGGCGCGTTCCCCATGGCAACGCCGACACCGGCCCAGCGCAGCATCGGAACGTCGTTGCGCGAATCGCCGATTGCGAGCACGCGTTCTGCCGGAACTTGCAGGTCGGCGCACAAACGCGCCAGCGCATTTTCCTTTGTTGCCTCGGGACTCGTGACGGCGCACTCTTCGAAGTCGCCCCACACTTCATTTTTGAAATGCAGCGGTAAGTGATCGAAGACCGCACGCATACGTTGTGCGGCCTGACGCCCCATAAAGCGCAAGAATGTGGGCGCAAACGTTACCGCGCCGGCCAGCGAACGCACTTCGTGCCAGTGTGGTCCGAGCATGTCTTCCATGTGAACGGTCGAGCCTTCGATGCGCAAAAAGCGTTCTTCCAAATAGACTGCCGCGTCAAGACGGTGTTCCTCGGCATAACGGATCATCGGCAACGCGTGCGCCAGCGGAACGGGAATGTGGCCCAGCGTGCGACCCGAAAGAAAGTCTTTCGTCAATGCGCCGTGCGCGCAAATCGCGGGGACGTTCAGCCCGAGTTCGCGCACCAAACGGGCGGGCAGATCGGCGCCGCGGCCGGTCACCAGGACGACGCGCACGCCGGCCTCGAGGGCGCCGCCCAACGCCTGCCGGTTCGCGCTGGAGATGCCGTCGTTGCGATCCAGCAGCGTACCGTCGAGATCGAGTGCGACGAGGTCGATTCGGTGCTGCACCACGTCAACTATAACCCGCCGGTCAAACCGATTCGCGAGGGGGTGCGACCTTTGCCGCAGCCGAAGAACTCTTTCCCATATGGCCGGCTGGTTCGCTCGCACCGCTGTCGCGTTTATGGTCCTCGCGGCAGCCGTCACTGCGCGCAGCGCCGCGGCGCCGCCCGGCTGTACGCAGGAGACGCTGGCCGTCCGCGGTGTTCCGCTTACCCTCGTCTATTGTGTCACCGGCGCACCACATTTCGAAGGTGACGAAATCGTCGTGCCGATTGCTGCATCGTACGCCGCGCCGGGCGGCAGCTTCGGGCGCGTGCGCGAACTGCGGTTCGTCGATGGTGAAGGCGCTTCGCGCATCCTAGAAAACGTCCAGCTCGCACGGCTCGGCATGCCCGGCGTGCTTCACCTTACGCTCCTTTACGCGGGCGGGGAAGTGCACGTTGAAGGTGCGCTGTTGAGCCCCGGGGGCATCACGGTCAAATAGCCCCGCGATTGCAACCCTTGGCGCGACCGGGTACTTTATAGGGCTAGCATGCGCCGGCTCTATATCGCGTTTAGCAGTTCGAAGATTCCGGACGGTTGTCGACGGGGAGAATAGTTTCTTTCTATGCCTTGTACGGCCATTATGCCTAACCTCACGGTTCGCGAGCAGGCGCGCCATCTCTACGAAGCGATACCGCCCGGCTTGTTCCGGGTCAGCGACGAGCACGAACGTATCGCCTGGCGCATCAGCCCCGAACCGTTTGTTTTGTCCGCCGAACAGTTAGCCCGAATCCAAGAACTCGGCCGCGACCTGCTCGCCTTCTATCGCGCGCTTAACAACTTGTATAACCGCAGCGCACGCGGAAGCGCTCCCGCATTCATCGCCGAATATCTCGACCGCGGCAAACCCGAGCGCGTCGTAAAACTGGGACGCCAAAACCGCTTCAAGCAAGACCTTCCCGCGATCATTCGCCCGGATCTCATCCTTACCGACGAGGGTTTTACTGCCACCGAACTCGATAGCGTTCCCGGCGGCATGGGCTTTCTCGGAGCAACGACGGAAGCGTATTGCCAACTCGGAATCGAGAGCGCCGGCGGAGCCGACGGTATTCCGAAAAGTTTTGCCGCGATGACGCGCTACCTCACGCACGCCGAACATCCGACCGTTGCCATCGTCGTTTCTGATGAATCGGCGGACTACCGCAACGAAATGGGATGGCTGGCAAGCGCGATGCGCCGGCTCGGCGTCGCCAACGCCTGGTTGCGAGCCCCCAACGAAGTCTTCTTTACCGAAGACGGACTGTTCATCCGGCACGATGACGGACGCGAAGAACGGTTGGACGCGATTTACCGGAACTTCGAGATGTTCGATCTCTACAACGTGCCAAAACAAGAGCTGATGCTTTATGCGGCACGTCACAATCGCGTCAAGATGACACCGCCGCCGAAGGCTAATCTCGAAGAGAAACTTTCATTCGCCCTCTTCCACCACTACGCGTTAGCGCCGCTGTGGATCGCCGAACTCGGGCGCGCCTGTTTCGAGCGGCTACGCACGCTCTTTCCCAAGACGTGGGTGATGGATCCCCGACCGCTGCCGCCGCAAGGCGTCATCGCCGGCTTGGAAGCCGGTGGTTCGCCGGTTGCCGATTTTCGCCGGTTGATCGAGCTCGGTAAAAGCGAACGCGAATACGTCGTAAAGCCGTCCGGTTTTTCCGAACTGGCCTGGGGTTCGCGCGGCGTCAAGGTCGCCAACGATCTCACTAAGGAGGAGTGGTCGGCCACCATCGACGATGCGCTCGCGTCGTTCGATCGAACGCCATACGTGCTGCAACGCTTTCACAAAGGCAAACGCCTACGTCAGGACTATTTCGATCGCGAGCGCGACGAGGTGCGCACCTACGACGGCCGCGCGCGTCTCTGCCCATATTACTTCGTTACCGGCGACGACGAGGTCGTGTTGGGCGGCATTCTCGCGACGATTGCGCCGGCGGACAAACGCTTGATTCACGGCATGACCGACGCCGTGATGACGTCGTGCAAGGTCGAGTCGTAGCCTCGTCGCTTTCCGTCGTCACGGCGCCGCCTTCCCCGCAACCTCCGCACTAGCGCACGCGGCCTCGACGAGACGGTCGATCTCGTCGCGGGTGTTGTACCCGTGCGGTGACACGCGCACGCCGGTCGTACGATATGTCGTAACAATGCCCGCGTGCTGGAGCGCACGTCCGAGTTCGACGCTATCGCGTCCGCGCAAACCGAACGTGACGATGCCCGACGAAATGCCCGGACCGCGCTGCGTAATGATGTCGGCGCCGCACTGCACGAGCCGCTCGCACAGATAATCCGTCAGATCGAGGATGTGCCGCTCGATGGCCGCCGTTCCGCAACGCTCGAACAAGTCGACCGATTGCGCGAGCGACAGCGAACCGACGATGTTCGGCGTTCCGCCCTCGAAACGCATCGCCTCGGGCGCGTACGGCTGTTCGTACGCGTGAAAATCCCACATATCCAGCATCGAACGCCATCCCGGCATCGCGAGTTCGAAACGATCGATGAGGTCGTTGCGAACGTACAGCACCCCGATCCCGTGCACGCCGAGCATCCATTTGCCCGCGCCGGCGTACAACGCGTCGATACCGGCGTCGCGCACGTTCAGGCGAATCGCCCCCAGCCCTTGAATGGCGTCGACGCAGAGCAGCGCGCCGCCGGCATGAGCGACATCGCTCAGCGCGGCAAGATCGTGACGGTACCCGTCCGCATACGAAACCCACGAAAGCGCCACGGCGCGCGTCTGCGGGCGCAGTTCGCGACGCAAGCGGTCGGGCGTGAGCCGTTGCTCGTTGGTCGAGAGCAATCGAACGGTGACGCCGCGGCGCCGCAGTGCGAACCACGGCACGGCATTGGCCGGAAACTCGTTATCGCACAGCAGAATCTCATCGCCTTCGCGCCACCGAATGCCGTTTGCAAGCACGCCCGCGCCCGCGCTCGTGCTCGGAACCGTGGCGATTTCTGACCCGTCGGCGCCAATGAAACGACCGATACGCGTGCGATACTCGGCCATGCGTTCGTCGTACGGCCACGTTCCGAGTACCCCCGCCTCGCTGTGCGCGCGCAGTAACGCGTTAATTGCTTCGCGCGACGACTGCGGCAATACGCCGACCGCGGCGTGGTTGAGATAGACGAGACGTTCGGTAGCGGCGAACTCCCCGCGCGGAAGCGGCGTGTTCACTCGCTGCCGATCATGTCCTTGGTGTGCCAGGCGATGTTGCCGGCACGATCGCCGACGCGTTCCAGCGACGCAAGGACGAAAAGGTAGCGCGTGCCCGGGCGCACGATGTCGGGATCCCCCCGCATCTCTTCCTGCAGCAACTTGATGCTGCGTTTGTAGAGTTTGTCTACCTGATCGTCGCGATCGATGACGTCGCTGGCCAGTTTTGGATTACGTTCGGTGTACGCGCGCATGGCATCCAGCAGCATCGCGTGCGCGACCGCGGCAATGCGGTCGATCTCGACTTTTTGCGGGCGCATCGCTTGGTCGGAAAGTTTAATCGCGTTTTTCGCGATGTCTACCGCGTAGTCGCCGACGCGCTCGAGATCGGTGGCAATTTCCAGCATGGCGGCTATTTCGCGCAATTCTCCCGCGACCGGCTGCTGGCGCCAGATCAGTTCGATGCAGTGGGACTCGATGCGGCGCCGCAAATCGTCGATCGTGTCGTCGCCGGCGACAACCCGCGCACCCGCCGAAGCGTCACGACCGTTGAGGGCGTCGACCGCTACGCGAATCGCGTCGCCGACCAGCGCGCCGAGCCGAACGACGTCGAGCCGCGTGCTTTCCAGTGCCTCGTGATATGCGATCCGCAATTCCTCTCCTGTCCTTGCCCAAAGCGGCGCTCGGCTTCGAGCGTCTGGCGCACTAGTATAGGCGCAAAGGTGGGTTCCCTGCAACGCAACGAATGGACCTGCGCTCTTTACCAAACCATAAGCAAGAGGGGAATCGTTTCGTGTCTGAAATCCGCAGCGTCGGCGTCTGTGGCGCCGGCTTGATGGGAAACGGCATTGCGCAAACCTGTGCCAGCGCGGGATTCAACGTCGTCGTGTTAGAGGCGGCGCAGGAACCACTCGACCGCGGGATCTCGGCAATCGCGAAGTCGCTCGATAAATTTGTCGAAAAAGGCAAGGTGTCGCTCGACGATCGCAACGCAACGGTTGCGCGCATTACGCCGACCACGAACGTCGCCGATCTTAACGCGTGCGATCTCGTCATCGAGGCCATCGTCGAGAACGTCGAGGTAAAAACTGCCCTGTTTCGCCGCCTCGACGAAGTGCTTGCGCCGCACGCAATCATCTGCACGAATACGTCCAGCCTGTGCGTAATCGAATTGGCCGCAAAAACGCGGCGCCCGGACCGGGTCGCCGGTTTACATTTTTTTAACCCCGTCCCGATCATGAAACTCGTGGAAGTCGTCAAGACGATTGCTACGACGCAACCGACGATCGATGCGCTCTTCGAATTTTCCAAAGCGCTCGGCAAGGAACCGGTGCTCGCTCAAGACACGCCCGGCTTCATCGTCAACCGGTTGCTGGTTCCGTATCTGCTCTATGCGATTCGTTTGCTGGAACAGGGTTTGGCTAGCAAAGAGGACATCGACAAGGGCATGAAACGCGGATGCGGCTATCCCATGGGACCGTTCGAGTTGCTCGATTTCGTCGGTCTCGACACGACCTACTACATCGCCGAGATCATGTTCGACGAGTTCAAAGACCCGATGATGGCCGCGCCGCCGCTGCTCAAGCGGATGGTGTTAGCCGGACGTTTTGGCCGCAAAAGCGGGAAAGGCTTTTACGACTATGCCTGATGTGGCAACCTACGAAAACATTCTGGTGACGGTCGAGCCGCCGGCCGGCATCATCACGTTCAATCGGCCGAGCGTACTCAACGCGCTGCGCACGAGTCTGCTCGACGAAGTCTCCGATGCGCTGTCCAAACTCGACGCCGATCCCAGCGTGCGCGCGATCGTCATCACCGGGGCGGGTGAAAAGGCCTTCGCAGCCGGAGCCGACATCTCCGAACTCAACGCATTGCCGACCGCCGGACACGGCGCCGATCAAGCCCGGCGAGGGCAAGCCCTAACGCGCAAGATCGAGCGTTTGCGCACGCCCGTCATCATGGCCGTCAACGGTTTCGCGCTTGGCGGCGGTTGCGAACTCGCGATGGCCGGCGACATCGTCATCGCTTCGGAAAATGCCAAATTCGGGCAACCCGAGGTCAATCTCGGGCTGATTCCAGGCTACGGAGGATCACAGCGCACGACGCGTCTCATCGGCAAAGGTATGGCAACGTACTTGTGCCTTACCGGTGAGATGATCGACGCGCAGGAAGCGCTGCGCATCGGCCTCGTGCAAAAGGTCGTGCCGCTCGCCTCCTTGATGGACGAAGCGAAACGCATCGTATCGGCTATAGCGTCCAAAGCGCCGCTTGCAATCGCCGCCTGCAAACGCGCGATCAACAACGGCGCGCATCTTTCGATCGACGATGCGCTCGAACTCGAAGCGCTGGAATTTGGAACGCTCGTCGATACCGAGGACATCAAAGAAGGCACGGGCGCTTTCCTTGAAAAGCGCAAACCCAACTGGAAGGGACGGTGAGGCGTTATCGGCTAGCGTTCCGGCGTCGCTAGCGTCTTCTCGGCATTCGTCATCGCCAACGAAATCGCCGGATTGAGGCCCTGCCACTTCGCGCGAATTCGTCCCTGTGGGTCGACGACGACGATCGTTGGCAAACCTTCGACGCCAAAGATTCCCTGCGCGTCGCCGTGCGGATCGAACGCGACGTTACCTAAATCCTGAGCTCGTGCAAAAGCCGCCACCGCGATGCGCGGTTCGGCAACGTCGACCGGCACGACCAACGCGGCACCGTGCGCTCTCGCCCACATTTCGACCAACGGCATTTCGATGCGGCACGGCGTGCACCACGATGCATAAAAATCGAGAAACAACACGCGACCGCGCGCGTCCGCGACGCGAAACGCGCTGCCGTCGAGGCGTGCGAAGACTGCGTGCGGAACGGGCTGCGCGTGGGCCGGATTCCCAAACGAACGCGGCGCGACGAAAACCTTCCATAACGCAAAAGCCACCATGACGACGGCGGCGACGTCCCAGAGTCGCGCCCAGCGAAACGCGCGCCGCGGTCCGGTCGAAAAATTACTCGGCGGCGAAGACTGCTGCAATCCCCTGACCGCCGCCGATGCACGCGGAGGCTACGCCGTAGCCGCCGCCGCGTTCGCGTAGATCGTGCAACGTCGTAATCGCTAGTCGCGCACCGGAAGCGCCAAGCGGATGTCCGAGCGAAATTGCGCCGCCATGCGGATTGAATCGCATGCCGTTGCGCGACACGCCGAGTTCGCGGAGGCACGCGAGCACTTGCGGCGCAAAGGCTTCGTTAATTTCCATTACCGCAAGATTGTTCTGCGCAACGCCGGCGCGCTCGAGCGCCTTTGGAATCGAAAACGCGGGCCCGATACCCATGATGCGCGGATCCACGCCGACGACGCTGGCGCCCACCAGCCGGCCGATCCACTCGATGCCGTCGGCTTTGGCTTGTCTCACGGTGGTCATCACAACCGCCGCGGCTCCGTCGGTGATGCCGCTCGCGTTTCCGGGCGTAACGACGCCGTCTTTGACGAAGCGCGCGGGCAATTTCGCCAGCTTCTCCATCGAAAGACCCGCGCGCGGACCTTCGTCCTTTTCAACCTTCGCGGTCGAGCCTTTCGGCCCCGGAACGTCGACCGCCACGATTTCTTCGGCGAAGTAACCGTTCGACTGCGATTCGAGTGCGTGCTCCTGGCTTTCCAGCGCGAACGTATCGCATTCCTCACGCGTGACGCCGTATTGTTTGGCGAGGTTTTCGGCGGTGATGGCCATCGGCGTATTTCCGTACGAGTCGGTCAGTGCAGTCCAGAGCGAATCCTCGAACGCAACGTTTTCACCGAAGTGAAAACCGCGCCGGCCGCCGCGAACGACGTGCGGCGCTTGGCTCATGTTCTCAGTGCCACCGGCGAGCGCGTACGTGGACGTTCCCAACGCGAGCGACTGTCCGGCCGATAAAATCGCTTGCAGCCCCGAGCCGCATAAGCGATTCAGGGTTAGGGCCGGAACCCCGATTGGCAGGCCGGCACGCAGGCCGACATGCCGCGCGAGGTAGATCGCATCCGCGCTCGTCTGCATGACGTTGCCGAACACGACGTCGTCGATGCGTTCCTTAGGAACTCCGCTGCGGGCGATTGCGGCCTCGGCCGCCGTCACCGCCAAATCGGTTGCCGTGAGCGATGCGAGCGCGCCTCCGAGATTGCCGAAGGGCGTGCGGGCGCCGGCGACGATAACGACGTCGTTGTTATTTAGGGGTGTGTTCATGCGCCGCGCCTTCGGCAGGCGCCGTGGTTCGCCATCCCTAAAACCGCCCGACTATGCCCATCAACCGTCCTGCCGCCGTGACGCTCGATGCCCGCTCGCTTTCCCCCGCAACCAAGACCGACCAAATTCTCGAGGCGTTCGACAAATTGCAGATCGGGACGGCGCTGGAGATCAACGAGGAGACCGACCCGCGCGCGCTTCGCAACGAGATGACGCAGATGCGGCCCGGTCAGTTCTCATGGGACGCGCGTAACCTCGGCAGCAATCGCTGGACGATTCGGCTCGAGCGCATCGACGAGCACGCCAATGGTGAGACACTCCTCGCGCACGTGCCCCAGTTCACCGCCGCCAAAGCCAGCACGATCAAGGAATTGGCAGCGCAGATGAGCGACCGGATCTACAAGTCCGGTGACACGATCTTCGACGAGGGCGAGATGTGGCCGTATCTCGGCCTCGTCAAGACCGGGAAGGTCATCTACACGCTGCTTTCCCCCGACGGCAAGACGCACACGATCGGCGAGCGGCTCACGCACGACACGCTCAACGAAAGCGGCACCTTCGACGGCGGCGGCGCCACCACACGCGCCGAAGCGCTTACCGACGCGAGCGTGATTACGATCCCGAGCGAGGCCGTCATTCACGCCGCGCGAAACGACGCCGAACTCGCGCTTGGTTTTCTCATCGCGTCCTCGCAGGCTCGCCGGCGCTCGATCGACACGATCGCCGACCTAGCCTTCGCGCACGTGCTGCAGCGCGTCGCGAAGTTTCTGCTCGGCTACGCACGCGCCTCGGTTGGAATGACGCGCGGTTTACCCGGCGTCGAGAATCTGTCGCAGGCGCAAATCGCGGCGGCCGCCGGCACCGTGCGCGACATGGCGGCGCGCGCGTTACTTCGTTTGAAAAATGCCGGTGCGGTCGAACTCGATCGCGGCCGCGTCAAGGCGATCGACCGCGCACGGCTCGAGGCGTTCGCGCACAACGTGCAGGCGCCGCCGGTTTAGGGATCTACGGTACTAAGGAAATAACCAGCCGCCGGGAACGGCAAACGGATCCCATTGCTGCGCTGGCCACGTGCAGTTTGGAACGGCGGCGTTTCCCGCCAAGCCGACGATCCACCCGGCAGTGGCGATGCTGACGTCGTTGCACGTCTCAAACGGTCGCTCATAGATTGCGAACCACCGCCGTTTGTGCCCGTGACGTTTGAGATCGCCGAACGCGTTCGGGCGCGTAAATGCCGACGTCGTCGCTACGCGGCCGGGCACCGGGGCGTTGTGAAACGAGGGTGCAGCGTTTACGCTCGTCTCGCCGCCGAAAAAGCAAATGCCCGCCGCCGTAGCGACGAGCATCGTTCGTATCACGTTGTTCGAAGGCGCCCTGCGCTCAGATGCGATAGACATCCGCCGTTGCGTTCGGGTCGATCAGCGTGGGATGAACGCGCGGCCCGGTGCAGACGATTGCGTCGCGTCCGATTTCGATTCGAATACGCGAGATTTCACCATTTTGCACGTCATCCACGGCGCACCCCAAGACGCGTCCCGGAACCTGGGCCATAACGATGTAGCGCCCTGGTTCGAGCGTGATGTCGCGGAAATAGCCGTGGCGATCGGTTTCCATCTTGCGGATGGTCGTGCCGTTCTCGATATATGGAGCGCGGTAGTACATGATCTGCGCTTGGTCGATCGGCTGACCCGTCTTCAAGTCGACAACGTAGCCGGCGATACCGCCGCTCATGTTATCGGCAAGGGCCGGGACGGCAAGGATGCTCGCAAGCGCGAGCGCGGCTGCTACGAGTTTCATGGCCTCGGTATACCCATCTTTCGCACTCCTTACGCTTCCACCGATTCGAGAGCCGCCGTCTCCTCGCCCGCTGTCTGCGAATCGAATGCAGCTCGCTTGCTCTTTGCCGCCGCTTCGGCCAAGGGAGCCGCGGGTTGCTGCGAAGGTGCTGCGCCGGTTGCCGTGGAGCGAGCGAGCGACTCCCGCCCTTTGCGGACCGCACCGATTGCGCCCGATAACCGGCTTTCCATTTCGGCCAACACCTGGACGGCGTAGTGATCGGCACCGTCGCGAATCTTACGTGCGGCCGCCTCTGCCTCGCGCAGAACGACCTCGGCCGTTGTGCGTGCGCGTTGTACGATCTCGTTCTGCTCGACGAGCTCCTCGTGCTTCGTAGCAGCCTCGTCGACGATCGCCTGGGCTTTCTCTTGAGCTGCCCGGATGACCCGATCTTGATCCTTCGCGATGATCTTGGCTCGGCCGACTTCAACCGGCAGAGACGCGCGAATCTTCTCGACGAGTTCGATCAAGCGTTCCTCCGACAGCACGCGGTAACCGGCGGGCAGCCACGTTCCTTCGTGCACGTAGGCCTCGAGTTTGTCCAGCACGCGATAGACCGACATCAGTACCTCCTTAAACGATCGCTACGAACGAACTTCGTGTAATTCCGCGCGTTTGGCCGCCATCACGCGCAGTACTGGTTCGGGCACGAGTGACGCTACGTCACCGCCCAGAAAAAACACTTCTTTGACGAGGCTGGAAGATACGAACGAATATTTTTGATCCGACATCAAGAAGAACGTATCCACCTCCGAAAGCGAACGGTTCATGAGCGCGGCCGACATTTCGCTTTCGAAATCCGATACAACCCGTAGGCCCTTGACGATGACGTCGGCCTGCGCCGCCTTGACGTAGTCGGCGAGCAACCCACGAAAGTGCTCGACGCGGGCATTGGGAATTCCAGCGACGCACTCCTTGAGCATCGCGACGCGTTCGTCGAGTGAGAACATGGGTTGGCGCTTTTGCGGATTGACGACGATTGCGACCACAAGTTCGCCGAAACACCGCGCTGCGCGCTCGACCACGTCGAGGTGGCCGCACGTGGGCGGATCGAAAGAACCGGGATAGATCGCGCGGGTATTGCGCGATGGCTTACCGTTGGTCAACTCGCCGTTTGCACCGCGAGAAAAGCCAAGGCGACATCGCCGTAGACTTCTTCGCGTACCGAGCGATACCCCGGTATCTCCGGAAGAATCGTTCGCGCCGCGTGTTCGTAGATGACGAGCGCGTCGGGTGCGAGCAAGTTGCGTTCGCGCAGGAGCGCAAACAGTTGCAACGGCAGTGGATGTGCGTACGGCGGGTCGAGATACACGATATCGAACAGGCCGTCCAAACGATAGAGCGCGCGCTCGGCCGGAGCCGGAAAGACCGTGACGGTGTCCGCGACGCCGAGGTTCTGCGCCGCCTCGCCGATCGCGGCCGCGGTTTCGCGATGCGCTTCAACCGAAACGACGCGTGCGGCGCCGCGCGACGCCGCTTCGAATCCGATCGCGCCCGTTCCGGCAAATAAGTCGAGCACCCGCGCGCCCTCGAGGCGACCGGCGAGAATTGAAAACAGCGACTCCTTCACGCGGCCCGGTGTCGGGCGAACGTGCGGATCCTTCGGCGAACGCAGTTTTCGGCTGCCGAGCGAGCCGCCGGAGATCCGCGGACTCACGAGAACGGCTCCGGCGCGAGTGGTTCGGAGACCGGCGCGAGCCATGCATCGTCGGCGAGCCACTCGTAGCGAATCGTGGAAAACGGTACGGTGCCGTAGGAGAGCAGGCGGTCGTGAAAGGCACGCAGCGAGAAGCCCTCGCCTTGCGCGTCGGCAACCAGTCCGATCAGCGTTTCGATCTGCGTCTTGCCGACCAGATAGTCGATCGCTTGTCCTGGATTCATAGCGAAGCGCGTCGCCTCGCCGCGGGCCGTTTCCGCATCGATCCCGGCATTCTTTCGAAAATATGCGATTGCCTCGGGGAGCGTCATTGCGCCGGTTGCCAGCCCCACATCCACGCCGATGCGCGTCGCCCGATGGCGCATCAGGTGGATCACTTGGCGGCGTGCTGCCGGGTCGCGATCGTACAGTCCGGCTCGCATGAGCATTTCTTCACCGTAGAACGCCCAGCCTTCGGCGAAAACGCCGTCGTCGTGGACGTGACGAATGAAGTCCGGATTGTGGTACGCATAACTAAACTGCAAGAAATGTCCGGGGATGCCTTCGTGGCCCAAGATTGGAAGCACCGATTGACGCGCCTGCGCGACGAAGAAACTGGTGTTGCTCGGGCTGAAATCGGGAACGAAGTAGAATCCTTGCGGATCGTGCGAGAGCATCGCCGGCGGATTCATGAAACCGCCGGGATACGTTGCCGCCAGCGCCTTCGGAACCTCGACGATGTGAAACGGTCCGACGTAGGAAGGAACGTCGACGATGCCGTGCGACGCGATAAATTGTTTCAGGCGGTTGAGTGACGACTCGTAATACCGTAAGAAGGCTGTTTTGCCGTTAAATGACGGCTGCGCCGGCCCAGGCGGCGCATGGCGATCGCGATTGGCCTCCCACGCCTCCAGCGCGCGATCGCGCGCGAGCTCCAAACGTCCGATCGTCGCAACCTGCTCGCTATCGAACGGAAGCAACAGCGCGCGCCGGAGAAACCATTCGTACTGCGCCTTTCCCACCGCAAAACCGCCGGCGTGAAAGTGCAACATTTCTGTGTCGAGCCAACCGCGATAGGCGTGAAGGGCCGCTAACGCCGTCGTAGCGGCGGAATGCAATTCGGCTCGCTGCTGGGCGCCGGCGCCCCGTCCCAGCTCGTCGAGCGTCGACGTATACAGCGAGTCACCATCGCGAATGTCTTCCGAAGCGATTTGCGCGAATTCCCGTACCGTGTCGGTCAAGTTTTCGCGGCCCT
>Ga0102924_1001453_pt1 | contig 27327 bp, 24 predicted proteins | sample PaiPotPPM11metaG_FD_80116 | JGI IMG/M metagenome (GOLD analysis project Ga0102924, IMG submission 80116) | Iron sulfur acid spring bacterial and archeal communities from Banff, Canada, to study Microbial Dark Matter (Phase II) - Paint Pots PPM... ... | reverse complement strand
GGAGGAGGAACGGGATGGATAAGCGTGTGGTCATGAGAGGTTCGAGGTTGTCGGTGGTAGCTGCATGGCGATTCCGAATCCAAGCGCTGAAGGCGCGACGCTATACCAGCATGGGGCGTAGCCCCATGACGTGTCGGGGGTCACGTTGGAGGGCTGAAGGCCCGACCTATACTCTTCGCGATGCCCTTGTCGCTCGCGTTTGTCGTGGTGCATGTGATCTTCAGTACGAAAGGTCGCAAGCCTGTTCTGGATGATCCCGTTCGCGCGGAATTGTATCCGTACCTTGCCACGATCATTCGCAATGCTGGATGCGAATGTTACCGGGTGGGCGGCGTTACGGACCATGTTCATCTCGCGGTGCGATTGTCGCGGACCGCGAATGTCGCGAAGTTGGTTGCGGAGTTGAAGGCGTCGTCGTCGAAGTGGCTGAAGACGAAGTCGCTGGCACTGGCGAAATTTTCGTGGCAGAGAGGTTATGGGGCATTTTCGGTTGGGCCGGCGGATTTGCGGGCGTTGGTCCAGTACATCGATGCGCAGGAGATGCATCACAAGAAGCGCCCGTTCCAAGAGGAGTTTCGTGCGTTCTTGAAGAAGTACGGGGTGGAATGTGACGAGCAGTATTTGTGGGATTGAGCGTATAGGTCGGGCCTTCAGCCCTCGGACACCTTGGGCGGCCGTACATGGGGCTTCGCCCCATGCTGGTATAGGACGCGCCGTTGGCGCTCTCCCGCCGTCCTTCTCTCTGTGATGCCGCGTGGAGTGAGATCTTAATTGCACGGTTATGCGTCCTCGGGGGTTTCGAGGAGGGGGTTGGGGCGGAGGACCATCTCGTGGAGGGCGCTGCCGGGAGCGATCATTGGGTAGACGCCGTCCTCCTTTTCGACGCGGAAGTCGATGAGGTGGGTCTTTCCGCTGGTGCGGGCGTTTGTCACCGTGGCGATTACATCCTTCCGCTGCGTGACACGGGTGCCGGCGATGCCGTGGGCGGCGGCGAGGGCGACGAAGTCGGGCGAGAGAATGGGCGACTCGGCGTAGTTCTTGTCGTAGAAGGCCTCCTGCCACTGGCGGACCATTCCGAGGAAGCCGTTGTTGATGACGGCGATGTTGATGGCCATCTTCTCCTGCTGGATGGTGGAGAGCTCGGCGGCAGTCATCTGGAAGCCGCCGTCGCCGGCGATGACCCAGACGTCCTTCTCGGGGCACGCGGCTTTGGCGCCGATGGCCGCTGGGAGGGCGAAGCCCATGGTGCCGAGGCCGCCGGAGGTGATGAGGGTGCGCGGGGTGTCGTGGCGGAAGTACTGGGCTCCCCACATCTGGTGCTGGCCTACATCGGTGACGATGATGGTCTGGTCGAGGCGGCCGGCGGCCTGGGCTTCGCGCCAGATGTCGTGGATGACGTGGGCGGCGTAGAGGTGGCCGTTGTCGGGAAGGTTGATGATGTCGCGGACACTCGCGTCGCCCTTGGCTGCGTTTATCTCGCAGAGCCACGCGGCGTCGGAGTTCTGGGGCACGAGCGGGAGCAGGGTGTCGAGGACTTCCTTGAGGTCGCCGATGAGGGCGACGTCGGCGCGGACGTTCTTGTTGATTTCGGCGGGGTCGATTTCGATGTGGATCTTCTTGGCGTTGGGCGCGTAGCTGGCAAGGTTGCCGGTGACGCGGTCGTCGAAGCGCATGCCGAAGGCGAGCAGCAGGTCAGATTCCTGGATGGCGTGGTTGACCCAGGATTCGCCGTGCATGCCCATCATGCCGAGGGCCAGGGGATGGTGGGTGGGGAAGGCGCCGAGGCCGAGCAGCGTGCTGGCGACGGGGATCTGGCGGCGCTCGGCGAAGTCGATGACCTGCTGGCGTGCGCCGGAGTGGATGATGCCGTGGCCGGCGAGGATGAGGGGCTTTTTGGCAGCGGCGATGAGTGTGATGGCTTCGCGTATGGCGTCGGATTCGGCGCGGAGCATGGGGTGCGGGCGGTGCGGGCCGGCGGCGGCGGCGGCGAAGTCATAGGGCGCGGTAGCCTGCTGCGCGTCCTTGGTGATGTCGACCAGGACGGGGCCGGGGCGGCCAGCCTTCGCGATCTGGAAGGCTTCGCGCAGGGTGGGGGCGAGGTCCTCGGCGCGGGTGACGAGGAAGTTGTGTTTGGTGATGGGCAGGGTGATGCCGGTGATGTCGATTTCCTGGAACGCGTCGGTGCCGAGGACCTTGGAGGAGACCTGACCGGTGATGCAGACGATGGGCACTGAGTCCAGTGCAGCCGTGGCGATGCCGGTGACGAGATTCGTCGCGCCGGGGCCCGAGGTGGCGATGCAGACGCCAACTTTGCCGGACGCGCGGGCGTAGCCGTCGGCCATGTGGGCCGCGCCCTGCTCGTGGCGGACGAGGATGTGGTGGATGGGGAATTTGCGCAGCGCGTCGTAAGCGGGCAGGATGGCTCCGCCGGGATAACCGAAGACGGTGGTGACGCCCTCGCCGACGAGGGTGGCCCAGAGGATTTCGGCTCCGGTGAGGGTGGGGATGTTTTGCGTCTGTGGCGATTTTGTGGACTTCGACATCGGTTGCTCCTTGTGCTGCGACTTGCTGATGCGACTACAAAACTAGTTCTTGTGGTGCGCCGGGCTGAGACGGGTTGTCATGCGTTGGTTCCCACGGGGGGAGTTTTTCCTGCGCGGTAGCGGCGAACCGTCTCCGGCAGGCCGCGAAGTTTGTTCTTGAAAATGTTGCCTGGATGGCCGGCGAGAATGCCGATGGTCACGACGAACAGGAACATAAGGACCTTGGGCAGGAGTTTGGCGTGGTCGTAGGGTATGCAAGCCGCGATGAGAACGTAGATCGGGAAATGAAGGAGGTAGGTTGGGAACGTGCCTTCCGAAAGAAAGGTCACGGTGCGCACAAAGCGCGTACGCGGCTGCAGGGAAATTTGCCGGGCTAGGAGCAGCAGCGCAAAGAAGATGGTGGCCCACATGACGCCGAAGAGATACTCGGTTGGGCGGAGATGGATGCTGTAGATGAAGTGCGTGAAGCCGTGCATGGTCTTGGCGGGAACGTGAAAGCGCGCGAACACGGCGAGGGCCACGCTCGATAAACATCCAGCGCAGATGGAAACGCGCGTTCGGCTCCAGGGCGGCGAAGCGACCCATTTCTGGTAGAGGTCGTGGATGACGCAGCCTGCAATCCAGAGAGGAAACAGGTACATGATTTCCGGGCCCTTGATCAGGCCGACCGCGAGAACGCCGATCCAGCGCTTGATGCCGGTGAGATAGAACCAGAATCCGTAGATCAGGTAGTAGGTAACTTCAAAGTCGACCGACCAGTAGGGGTTGTTCGACATGGGGTAGCGAATGTAGTTCCAGAAGTGCCCGCAGAAGGCCAGGTTCATGATGACGCGGCGCCACGGGTGAACGTAGTCGATATACCAGTAGTGATAGAAGGATGGATTGACGTGGAGGGCGACGGTGTCGGTGAGGACGGTGAGGAGCAGCGCCGGCACGGCAATGGAGTAGATTCGGGATGCGCGATCGCCGAAGTAATGCCCGAAAGTGGTGGGCCTTCCGGTGGTGACGTAGCGAATGACGAATCCGGAGAGGACGAAGAACACGCCAACGGCGCCGCGGGCGTAGCTGGTGAGGTCAGGGATGCCGGTCGAAAAGTAATGCTGCGTGACGTGTCCGAAGGCCACCAAACCTGCGGCGGAGGCCCGGACGATGTCGAGCATGACGGATTCGGAGGTGGTCAGGCGTTGTGTCGCCATGGCGTCATTCCCTGGTGAAAAGATGAGAGCTAAGGCAAATGCAAAATACGGGGATTCTTCGCCGCGCTCAGAATGACAAGCGCAGGTTGGTGGTTAAGAGGTGATGGCTCCTTTGCTGGCGGAGGAGACGGTGTTGGCGTATTTGGCGAAGACGCCGCGGGCGAACCGGGGCGCAGGGGCCTTGAAGTCTTTGAGGCGGGCGGCGATCTCGGCGTCGGAGATGTTGACGGAGAGCGTGCGTGCGGGGATGTCGAAGGTGATGGTGTCGCCTTCGTGAACGGCGGCGATCGGGCCGCCGAGAAAAGCCTCGGGTGCGACGTGCCCGGCCATGAGGCCGCGAGTGGCTCCGGAGAAGCGGCCGTCGGTGAGGAGAGCGACGGTGTCCGAGAGCGCGGGGATGCCTTTGATGGCGGCGGTGACGGCGAGCATCTCGCGCATGCCCGGGCCGCCTTTGGGACCTTCGTAGCGAATGACGCAGACATCGCCGGGGTTGATCTTGCCGGCTTCGACGGCCCTGTGGCAATCCTCTTCGCACTCAAAGACGCGGGCGGTGCCGGTGTGGTGCAGGCGCTCGTGGCCTGCGACCTTGACGACGCAGCCGTCGGGCGCGAGGTTGCCGCGCAGGATGACGAGGCCGCCGGTCTGCTTGAGCGGCTTCGACCAGGGGTAGATGACCGCCTGGCCAGGAGTCTCGACGGCGGAGTTCGCCTCTTCGTGGAGAGTCTTGCCGGAGACGGTGGCGCCGTCGTGGAGCTGATCACGCTCGAGGAGGCGCTTGGCGAGGAGACGCGAGCCGCCGGCGTCCTGGTAGTCCTTTGCAGCGTACTTGCCTCCGGGGGAGAGGTCGCAGATGAAGGGCGTGTGTTCGGAGATGCGGTCGAAGTCTTCCATCGAGATGGGGATGTTGAGTTCGTGCGCAATGGCGATGAGGTGGAGGACGGCGTTGGTCGAACCGCCCGATGCGGCGACCGCGGCGATGGCGTTCTCGATAGATTTGCGGGTCAGGATGTGGCTGGGCTTGACGTCGCGGCGGGCGAGGTCCATGACCATGCGGCCGGCGGCGCGGGAGGCTTCGTGCTTCTCAGGCGACATCGCGGGGACACCGGAGATCATCATGGGCGAGATGCCGAGAAACTCGCCGGCCATGGCCATGGTGTTGGCGGTGAACTGGCCTCCGCAGGCGCCGGGGCCGGGACAGGCCGCGGCTTCGAGGGCTTCGAGTTGGTCGTCGTTGATCTTGCCGGCGGCGTGCGCGCCCATGCCTTCGAAGACCTGGAGGATGGTGATCTCTTTCGTAGTGCCGTCAGGCTGGGGCAGGAAACCGGGAGCAATGGAGCCGCCGTAGAGCATAAGGCCCGGGATGTCGAGGCGGGCGAGCGCCATGATGCTGGCGGGCATGTTCTTGTCGCAGCCGGCGATGCAGACGAGGCCGTCGAAGGAGTTGCCGCGGGTGACCAACTCGATGCTGTCGGCGATGACTTCGCGCGAGATCAGCGAGGCCTTCATGCCTTGTGTGCCCATCGTGATGCCGTCGTGGATGGTGATAGTGTTGAACTCCATGGGCGTGCCGCCCGCCTCGCGGATGCCCTGCTTCACGGCCTCGGCGACCTGGCGGAGATGGAAGTTGCAGGGGCCAATCTCGGTCCACGTGTTGGCGATCCCGATGATGGGCTTGTGCAGGTCTTCCTTGGAGAAGCCGACGCTGCGGAAGTATGAGCGCGCGGCGGCGCGGTCGGGGCCTTCGGTTAGGACGATGGAGTTCTTCTTTGCGGGATCGAGTTGGTTCGACACTATTGGTGTTCCTTCCATGTGCTAGCGGTGGCGGTTGGCAGATTTGGGATGATCGCGATCATCGCCTTATGGAAACGGGGCTGATTTCCCATACCAGGGTAGGGTGTGCAGAACGGCTCATACAGGAGGCGGGCTTCTCGCATCGCTTGCAGCACCATCGGCCTTATCGATTTGAGAAGAATGACGATGGCCCTTGGGTTATAACTCTTCAACCTCTTTGCGAAGGCAGTGACGGAGTTCCGGCAAAGCGACATGCGATCTTTGCGCTGAAGATGGTTCACGGGTTCGAGGACCAGATCGTCGAGATAGAAGCCGTTTCGTTTGAAGTCGTCAAGGAAGAGTTCGGAGCCTCGAAAAGCTTTCCGCATTTCGCGGAAGAGGCCGCTGTCCTGGTTGTAGAAGAACGTGCCGCCGTACGGCGCCGACTCACCCACAAACAGAGTCGTAATGGGGGCCGGACGGTAGCTGCTGCGCACGTTCTCAAAGTTGGGCATTGGGTTCACGCAGTTGCGAGTTTGGGGGTGGACCAGAATTCTTTGTCGTGGGCGGACTCGAACTTGTCGAGTGCGTCCTCGTGGCGGAGGGTCAGGCCGATGTCGTCGAGGCCGTTGAGCAGGCAGTATTTGCGGAACGGGTCGATGTCGAAGGTGGCCTTGAAGCCTTGATCGTCGGTGACGGTCTGGGCTTCAAGGTTGATGGTGATCTTGTGCTGCGGGTTCGCGGTACTGCGCGCGAGGAGGGTCTGCACGTCTTCTTCGCTGAGGCGGACGATGACCATGCCATTCTTGCCCGCGTTGGAAAAGAAGATGTCGGCGAAGCTGGGAGCGATGACGGCGAGGAAGCCGTATTGGACGAGAGCCCAGGGAGCGTGTTCGCGCGAGGAGCCGCAGGCGAAGTTCTTTTCGGCAATGAGGATCTGCGAGCCCTTGTAGGCCGGGTTGTTGAGCACGAAGGACGGGTCGGGCTTGCCGGCGTCGGGGCCTTCCTGGATGCGGCGCCAGTCGTAGAAAAGGAACTCGCCGTAGCCGGTGCGCTCGATACGCTTGAGGAACTGCTTGGGGATGATCTGGTCCGTGTCGATGTTGGGCAACGGGAGCGGGACGGCGGTGGAGGTGAGGACGTTGATCGGGATCATCGGGTTCCTTTGGAACAGTTGTTAGTTGCTGGTTGCTAGCTGTTAGTGAGAGCAACGGCAAATGCAAAAGCCAATACGGGGGTTCTTCGCTGCGCTCAGAATGACAAGCGGTTGGTTGGCGCGGTCATCCTTTCCAGGTGCGGATGTCGGTGAAGTGGCCGGTGATGGCGGCGACTGCGGCCATCTGCGGGCTGACGAGGTGGGTGCGGCCTCCGCGGCCTTGGCGGCCTTCGAAGTTGCGGTTGGAAGTGGAGGCGCAACGCTCGCCGGGCTGGAGGATGTCGGGGTTCATGGCGAGGCACATGCTGCAGCCGGGTTCGCGCCACTCGAAGCCGGCGGATTTGAAGATGGCATCGAGTCCTTCGGATTCGGCCTGGCGTTTGACCGCCTGCGAGCCGGGGACGACCATGGCGCGGATCTTGGTGGCGACGTGGTGGCCCTTGACGACTGATGCGGCGGCGCGGAGGTCCTCGATGCGGCCGTTGGTGCAGGAACCGAGGAAGACGGTGTCAATTTTGATTTCGGAGATGGGCGTGCCGGGCGTGAGGCCCATGTACTCGTAGGCGCGCTCGTAGGATTTGCGGTCGGCTTCGGTCTTCGCGTCGGCGAGGGTGGGGACGGCTCCGTTAATGGTGGTGGTCATGCCGGGCGAAGTGCCCCAGGTGACGGCGGGTTCGAGAGTGGCGGCGTCGATGTGGAGTTCACGGTCGTACTTCGCGCCGGGATCAGAGGGCAGGGTGCGCCAGTGGGCGACGGCGTCGTCCCAGGCTGCGCCGGCGGGTGAAAAGCGGCGGCCTTTGAGGTAGGCGAAGGTGGTCTCGTCGGGAGCGATGAGGCCGGCGCGGGCACCGGCTTCGATGCTCATGTTGCAGACGGTCATGCGGCCTTCCATCGAGAGCGAGCGGATGGCGGAGCCGGCGTACTCAACGACGTAGCCCGTTGCGCCGTCGGTGCCGATGCGGCCGATGATGTCCAGAATGATGTCCTTCGCGGTGACGCCGAAGGGGAGTTCGCCGTCGACGGTGATGCGGAAGGTCTTCGGCTTGGACTGGGGCAGCGTCTGCGTGGCCATGACGTGCTCCACTTCGCTGGTGCCGATGCCGAAGGCCAAAGCGCCAAACGCCCCGTGGGTAGCGGTGTGCGAGTCGCCGCAGACGATGGTGGTGCCGGGCTTGGTGGCGCCGAGTTCCGGGCCGATCATGTGGACGATGCCCTGATCGCGATCCTGCACGTCAAAGAACTCGACGCCGAATTCGGCGCAGTTCTTGCGCAGCGCGCTGACCTGCGCGTTCGAGATCTGGTCGGTGATGACGAGGCGGTCGGCCGCGGAGGTAGTGGGGACGTTGTGGTCCACGGTGGCGATGTGGCGATCGGGACGGCGAATGCTGCGGCCGGCGAGGCGAAGGCCTTCGAACGCCTGAGGCGACGTGACCTCGTGAATGAGATGGAGGTCGATGTAGAGGATGGAGGGCTCGCCTGCGGGCTCGGCGACGAGGTGCTGCTGCCAGACTTTTTCGAAGAGGGTGCGGGGAGTGGCCGATATAGTCATAGTTTTTGAGGTCTCAGTTGCTAGTTGCGAGGTTTGAGCACGGGTGCGTTAGTGTCGGTGTCGGTGGATGAGGAAGGCGGTTGGATGCCGAGGTCGGCGGGGCGGACCTCGTGGGGCGTGCCGTCGGGGTCGACGAGGACGGCGTGGGTGATGTCCTGGACGATGCCGTTGCCAGGCATCGGCGTGGCGGTCCATCGGGCGATGGCTTTGGTGAGCGCGGCGGGCGGATGCGCGGCGATGCCGGCGATGGAGAGTGGCTGGCTGGGGAAGACCCAGAGCGTGTACTCGGCGGCGGGGTCGTAGGTGGGGTGGTTCTGGCTGATCCAGTCGATGGCGGCGAAGACGACGAGATGATCCTGCTTGCCGTTGAGGTCGACCCAGAGCATGCCGCGCGCCGGGCAGAAGTGCACGACGCAGCCGGTGATGGTGATATAGCGGTTGTCGTCGGCGAGGACCTTGTCGGGGACGGAGAGGTGGTCGAGCGCGGTATTGGCGAGCGAGCGGTACTTGCCGTCGATGGGCTTGCCCCAGAAAGTTTGCGGCGCGGTGAGGAATTGCTCGAGGAGCGGCTTGAAGCGGAGGTCCTGGGCGAGGTCGTTCTCGCGGCCGTCCTTGTGAGTGGCGTCGGGAGTGTATTGCCAGAGCCACTCGACGTCTCCTCCACCGTGCTTCGACGGCTTGGGCGCGGCGAGCGCGGGCGCAAGGGTAGTGAGGAGGATGGCTGCGGCCAGCCATGACAATGGCTTAACACCGATGACACCGATTGGACCGATCCCATTCTGGCATTCGGCTCGACGCGAGTTGTGTTTGATTGGTTTCATTGGTGTGGTCGGTGTTAAGCGGTGTGTCTTAGACGGCGTGCATGGACTGGCGGCGGTCAATGGATTCGGCGAGCGCCTGGTGAACGAGTTTGCCCATCTCTGTTGTGGAGACGAGGTGCTGGTTGAGATCTCCGCCGCGGGCGATGTCAGCGGTGCGGTGACCGGCACTGAGAACGGTGTTGACGGCAGTCTCTATGGCGGCGGCGTCCTGCTCCAGGTGGGCGGAGTGGCGGAGGACCATCGCGGCCGTGAGGATGGCGCCGAGCGGATTGGCCTTGCCCTGGCCTGCGATGTCAGGCGCAGACCCGTGCACTGGCTCGTAGAGATTGACGGAGCCGCCGATGGTGGCCGAAGGGAGCATGCCGAGCGAGCCGGTGATGACGGCGGCCTCGTCGGAGAGAATGTCGCCGAAGAGGTTCTCGGTGAGGACCACGTCGAAGTTGCGCGGGATGTTCATGAGGTGCATGGCCATGGAATCGACGAGTTGGTGCTCGAGAGTGATGCCGGGATAGTCCTGCGCGACTTCGGTGACAGTGGCGCGCCAGAGCTGCGAGACTTCGAGGACGTTGGCCTTGTCGACGGAGGTGACCTTCTTCTTGCGCTTGGCCGCGAGTTCGAACGCGATGCGCGCGACGCGAACCACCTCGGCGCGGGTGTAGACCATAGTGTTGTGGGCACGCTGGGCGGTGCGATCCCAGGCGCGGGGCTGGCCGAAGTAGAGGCCTCCAAGCAGCTCGCGGACGAAGAGGATGTCGGCGCCTTCGGTGACCTCCTGGCGCAGGGGCGAGTTGCCGCTGAGCGCGGGATACGCGATGGAGGGCCGGAGGTTGGCGAAGCCGCCGAGGGCCTGGCGAATCTGCAGCAGGCCCGCTTCGGGGCGCTTGTCCGGCGGGAGCGCGTTGAACTTGTTGTCACCAACCGCGCCCATGAGGACGGCGTCGCACTCGAGCGCGGCGTCGAGCGTGGCGGTGGGGAGCGGCGAGCCGGTCGCGTCGATGGCGACTCCGCCGACGAGCAGCGGGACGAAGGTGAAGTCATGGCCGCCGAACTCAGCGACGGCTTTGAGAATGTTGACGGCTTCGTTGGTGACTTCGGGACCGATGCCGTCGCCGGCGAGGATGGCTATCTTGAGACGCATTTACTGACTCCTAAGGGCAAAGGCTTAACACCGATCCATACTGATGAAACCGATTAAGAACGTCACTGTGAGAACAAGCAAAAGCCAAATGCGGGGATTCTTCACTGCGTTCAGAATGACAACTTGAAACTATGCGATGGCGGAGACTTTGGGTTCGGGTTTGAGCAGGCTTAGCAGATCCTGGTCGTAGATGGTTTTCTTACGGTCGGCGAGTTCGGTGAAGCGGTGGTAGACGAGGTCGAGCTGTTCGCGCGTAAGGGGCTGGCCGAGTTCGATATACCGCTGTTCGAGGGCGCGGCGGCCGCTGTGCTTGCCGAGGACCAGCGAGTTGTGGGGCACGCCGACGGAGGCTGGCGTCATGATCTCGTAGGTCAGCGGATTCACCATCACGCCGTGCTGGTGGATGCCGGCGGCGTGGGCGAAGGCGTTGGCTCCGACGATCGCCTTGTTGGGTGCGGCGCCGAAGGTGATGCACTCGGCCAGCATCTGGCTGGTGGGGTAGAGCTGGCTCATCACGATGTTGTGCGTGTAGGGCAGCTTGTCCCTGCGCGTGGTGAAGATGGCGGCGAGTTCTTCGAGCGAAGCGTTGCCGGCACGTTCGCCGATGCCGTTGATGGCGCATTCGACCTGACGGACGCCGGCTTCCACGGATGCGATCGTATTTGCTACAGCCAGCCCGAGATCGTCGTGGCAGTGCGCGGAGAGGATGATGTTCTCAATTCCCGGCACGCGAGCGCGGACGTCGGTGAACATTTGTGCGTAGTCCTGCGGGACGCAATAGCCGACCGTGTCGGGGAGGTTGAGGGTTGTGGCGCCGGCCTGGATTGCGACTTCGCAGACCTTCATAAGGAAGTCGCGGTCGGTGCGGGTGGCGTCTTCGGGGGAGAACTCGACGTCGTCGGCATAGGTTTTGGCGAGGGCGACCATCGAGGCGATCTGGTCGATGGCCTCTTCGCGGGTGATCTTGAGCTTGGCGGCGAGGTGCAGGTCGGAGGTGGAGAGGAAGGTGTGGATGCGGGCGCGCGGGGCTGGCTCGATGGAGCGGGCGGCGGCCTCGATGTCCTCGCGTTTGCAGCGGGCGAGGGAGGCGATGACGGGGCCGCGAACTTCGCGGGCGATGGCGCGGATGGACTCGGAATCGCCGTCGGAGGCGATGGCGAAGCCGGCCTCAAGGATGTCGACGCCGAGGGCGGCGATCTGGTGGGCGAGGCGCAGCTTTTCGTCGCTATGCATGGTGCAGCCGGGTGACTGTTCGCCGTCGCGCAGGGTGGTGTCGAAGAAGTAGACGCGGGGCGGTTGCTGGCGGTCTGTCGGGGGGACCGTAACGTCGGTTTCGGGCATGGATTCGACCTCGACTCCTTGGTTCTTAGAATAACGCAGGCTTATGATATTCGCTAACAGTATTATAAATTGTAATTGAATCATTCGATTCGGGCGGGTTGCGGGCGAAGTTGGCAGGGGTGGGTTTCGGGCTTTCAGCGCCTGCGGCTTTGCTGGACACCGTTTAGATGCTTTGGACGTACGGGGTGGAGATGGATCTATTTCAGTTGGAGACGTTTCTGGCGGTGGCGGAGGAGCGGAGCTTCTCGCGGGCGGCGGCGCGGCTGCACCGGACGCAGCCTGCAGTCAGCCAGATTGTGGCCAAGCTGGAAGCGGAGCTGGGCGAGGTGCTGCTGGAGCGGTCGTCGCGCGATGGCACGCTGACGGATGCGGGCGAGGTGTTGCGCGAGTACGCGACCAAGCTGCTGAATCTGCGGACGGAGGCGACGGGCGCGCTGAACGAGCTGCGGGAACTGCATCGCGGGCGGTTGAACCTCGCGGCGAACGAGTATACGTGCCTGGTTCTGCTGCCGCTGCTGGATGAGTTTCGGCGACAGAATCCGCGGATCAAAGTGACGGTGCAGCGGGCGCTGGCGAGCCGCATCGCGGATGATGTGCTGGTGCATTCAGTGGAGATTGGTGTGTTGGGCTTCCCGCCGGATGATGCGCAGATCCGCTCGGTGGTGGTGTATCGCGATGAGCTGGACTTCGTAGTGAATCCGAAGAATCCGCTGGCGCAGTTGGGCGAAGTGTCGATCCGGCAATTGGGGACGCAGAATTTTATTGCGCACAATATTTCTTCACCGCAACGGCAGAAGGTGATTGATACGTTCAAGCGGCACAAGACGCCGCTGCGCATGGGCGTGGAGTTGCCGTCCCTGGAGGCGATCAAGCGGTTTGTGGAGATGGGCAACGGGGTGGCGCTGGTGCCGGGGTTGACGGTGCGAACGGAGTTGGCGAGCGGCGCGCTGGTGCGGGTGCGGGTGAAGGAGTTGCAACTGGAGCGCAAGCTGCGGCTGGTGTATCGCAGGCAGGCGGCTCTGTCGCATGTTGCCGTTGCGTTTCTTAAGGTGGTGGAAGCGTATGCGGCGGCGCACGGCGATCCCTATTGTTTTCATCCGGAGCGGGGCGCTTGACGTTAAAGGAAGGGGAATCGCAGAGAACACAGAGGGGAGATCTTTGTGGTTGAAGGGTTTACGCCCTTTTCGGGAAACGGGAACAGGCCGGTGAAATTTGTTTTCGGATTCTCAAACTCTTCCAGCCGGCGACTCGTCTGTAGCGGTAGACTTGTCCGCCGGAGAATGTAGTCCGGCATCGACACTGGAGAGCAACCAATGAATATGGAAACGATTCGCAGATATGCCGCACGCGCAGGCGTTGTGGCATTGTGTGGCGCCGCGCTTTGCTCGGTGCCGATGATGGCACAGGGTGGCGGCGGTGGCGGCCGCATGAGGATGACCCCGGAACAGCGGGTTGCGGCCATCGACAAGGCCGTAACTTTGACCGATGACCAGAAGACGAAGATCACGGCACTTCTCACTGCCGACCAGAAAAAGATGGCCGACCTGATGGCCGCGCAGGATCCGGATATGCGCACCAAGATGATGGCGATGCGTGCGGACGAGAACACGCAGATCAAGGCTATGTTGACGGACGACCAGAAGCCGAAGTATGACGCTTACGTTGCTTCGATGCCGCAGGGCCGTGGCGGTGGCGGTGGCGCGCCTGGCGCTGGTGGGCCTCCTCCTGCGACACCCCCACAATAACTTAGAGACTTAAGAGGAAATGAAGGCCGGGGAAAAATCCCCGGCCTTCTTACGTGGGGCGATGCGCCACGAACCTCGGGCTGCGGTTACAATGATGGGAGTGATCGTGCCGGTGTCCGTGGTCTTCGGGGCTTGGGGTACAAGGGCCGAGTCGCGAAGGAACAAGAAGGGGTAGAAACGAAGAATGAAGAAGACGATGTTGTTGGGCGTGCTGATGCTGTCGGCCGCTGCAGGGTATGCGCAGGAGAGCCGGCAAGACGTGAGCTTCAGCGGCACCGGAATCTTCGGTCCCACGATTCATGGAGCAGCCAACGTGGTTCAGAGCCAAACTGGCGCGCTTGGTCTGCTCCTCAGCTACCGGTACATGGTGACTCCACACAGTGCGCTCGAGGCGAACTACAGCTTTGGGCAGAACAACCAGAAGTATGCGACCAGTTTCGAGCCGCATGCACGGATTCACTCCCGCCAGCAGGAAATAACGGTGGCATATGTGTACAGCCTCAACTTCAAGCGATATAGCCCGTTTGCCGAAGTGGGTGTCGGAACCCTGATCTTCACGCCGGTGCTGGACAACGAGACGAACCTGCTGGGGACGAAGTCGACCAAAGGGCTCGCCGGATTGGGCGGAGCGGGTGTGGCGTACGAACTGAGTCCGAGCTTCGACCTGCGGTTGGAATATCGCGGTTTCCTGACCAAGACGCCGAGCTTTGGCGAGACGAATTTCTCGACCAATCGCTATGAGTGGATTTCAAATCCAGTGTTTGGCGTGGCGTACCACTTCTAGAACGATCCGACTGCCGGGCCGGGCACGATTTTCAACGATGCCCCACACCTCCCCAAGGGTGTGGGGCATCGGTTTTTGGGGGGCGTATTGCCCCGGGCGAAAGGGAATTCGGGGCTATTGGGAGAGGGATCGGCCGGCGAAGTGGTAGGCGACGCCGATGGTGACGAGCCGGGGCGCGAGGCTAGGGGTGAAGCCGTTCCAGCGCTGGAATTCGTACTCGCCACGGACGCGGAGCCAGGGGCCGAGTTTGAAGTCAGCTCCGGCCGCCGCTGCGAACATGACGTAGCCGAGGTTGGTCTCGCCAAAGGGATAGTTGTAGTTGCCGCGTCCGATCATCCCTTTGACATACGGGGCCAGAGCGCCGTAGGTGCGGAAGTAGCGCGCGCCAATATCATAAGACTGTTCGTAGCTCTGGTTGCCGGTGGTGCTGTAGACACGGTGGATTTCAGCCTCGATGCCGAGGTGCGGGCGGAAGTCGAAGTCGCCGTAAATGGCGGCTCCCTGGAAGGTCGTTCGCGGGGGATAGCTGGGTGCGGCCAGGGTGTAGGCAATGCCAACCTGCACGTCGCCGAGGCGGGACGCGGTTGGAGTGGCCTGGGCGAAGAGTGCGGTGGTCCCCCCGAGCAGGAACGATAACGCCAATCGTCCAATCAAGAGGAGTTCTCCCGCGCTGACAGCCGAAACGACAACGAGAGCGATTATATCGCTCTCGTTTGCCGGTGCCTGAGCCCAATGTGGGCATTGAGGAAGTATTCTAGCGGAATCGATAGGCGGCGCCCACGGTGTAAACCATAGGAGTCAGGCCGGTCAAATACTGCCAGTGCTGGAATTCGAAGTCGAATGCGCGGATGACGATATGTTGACGGATCGGGATGTCGACTCCACCGCCGAACGAGTAGGCGAAGTTGGTCCCGGCAGGCACGCCTTGATTGTCCTGCGTCTCCTGGATGACCAGATCGCCGACGCCGATCATGGCTTTCGCATAGAGTTTGAATCGGCCCCGCGGGTAGATAAACCTTGGACCGACGAAGTAGGAGTTTTCTGCAAGGTCGGTCGGGGTGATCAGTGAGAGGTAGTGGATGTCCCCTTCCACTCCCCAGTGAAGCCCGAGGTCAAGATCGGCAAATCCTGAGATTCCCTGGATATTTTTCTGGCCATAGTCGGGACTGGCGAGACTCCACCCCCCTCCCACCTGGAAAGCGCCTCGTCCGGTCGCGGTGGGGAGAGCCTGGGCACTTCCCGAAGAAGTTTGGGAGAGCAAAAAAGCAAACAAGCTGATCGTAAATAAGTTCTTCAGCATTCCATCTCCTGAAAGAATTGCAGCGAAACTCCCGCCTTACAACAGTATGATGCTGCGAGTCTTCCGGCGGGAGCCCCCCGAAGCGGCGCCCGAGTTGAGACTCCGATTATTGAGGTGTAGTTGTTGCAGGCGTGGTCTGCTGTGCGCTGCCTCCAGGCGCTGCCGCCGGTGCGGCTTGCTGTGCCGTTGTATCGGCGGGCGGAGCCGCTGCGTTAGCCGCCGGCGGCGCATTTGGGTCGGCGGGTGCAGCTGCTGCTGGGGCGGGCGCCGCTGCCGCTCCCGCATCCGGCTTGGGAGCCGCAGGCGGGGCGTAGTAGGAGAGCTTCATGTAGACCGGCGTGACTTCGAACGGCATCTTATCGCGTTCGCTGAGGATCGGTTCGAAGCTGGTATGCATCTGCACGACCTGATCGGTCCAGGGATCGAACCGCAGGAAGCTCGCGAGCGGCATCGCAGCCTGCTGCTTGAGGTCCTTCATGTCGAGCTTGATGCCCTTGGGAACCATGGCCTGCATCCAGAAGCTGGTGTCTTTGTCGCTCTTGATCAGAGCGTCGCCGATCATCGGCGTGTTAAGGGCCGAAAGCGTCTTGACGCGCTGCTGGAGCTGCTGCAGGTAGAGTCCGAAGTACTGCTGTCCGCCCGCGAGTTCCTTGGCGTTCAGCAGGTCCATCGCTTTCTTGGCGGCCTCTTCGTTGTCCTTGTCGGTGTGGTGCATGGGGATGCGCTCGAAGACCGAGGTGGAGGGGAAGAGCAGGCGATCACTGAACGCATACTTGGTGTCCAGGCGGTGACCGAGAATGATGTGGGCTAGCTGGAAGGCGAGCAGTGCGTTCAAGTCGCCCATCTGTTGTGCGCCGTCGGAGGTGATGACGCTGGTGGTGTCGATGAGGCCCTTGGAGAGGATGATCGTGTTGCCGACGGCGAGCGACTCAAGCGGCTCGGTGAGCAGCGTGCGGACGCGAATCGGGCGGCTGGTCTGAATGTTGTTATAGACGAGAATATTGTTAGCCAGCGCTTCGAGGGTCTTGTCGAACTCGCTGGGCGCGTCGAGGAGGCCGGCCTGGAATAACCGCTCCAGGACGTTGTCTTCGGCCTGCTGTACCCATTCGCGCTGGGCGCCGAGCGGGCTAAGGTCGGGAGCGTCGTTGGAGACATCCTGCGCGTTGACGACTTCGACGTTGGTGCTCTCGGCGTTGTCGACCGGGACCTTGAGAACGTAGCCCCAGACGTAGTTGATGGCCTTGAACTTCAGAGTGCTCTCGGGACTGCGCGGATCGCTCTCTTCCACGTAGAAGGAAGTGGGCAGCCAGAGGCCGGGCTGCACATTCGTGCGCCAGCTATCGAAGTGGTAGAACTCCTTGATGGTCTGAATGGTCCCGGCGAAGTCGCCGTTGAAGCGGACCACGTTGCCCTCGCGGGTCTCTACCCAGATGCGGCCGAAGAAGCGACCGTACTCACGCTTGCCACTGATGGGCGACACGTCGAAGACGGCGGTCGGGATGTTGCCAAGGAAGTCGTTACGGATAAAGGTGAAGGTATAGTGCTGACGGTCAAAGTCGTTCGAGTCCATCAGAATCATCTGGACGAATCCGGACTCGTGGAAGGTGAGGCGAAGGCTGCCAGAGATGCCGCCGAGGGCTCCAAGGGAATTCTTGAAGAAGGACATCTTACCCTTCTTGGCTTCGAAGTTGCCCTTGTTCTGCTTGTAGGCGTCATCGTTGATGACCTTGCTGAAGTCGACGCGGGCCAGGAAGTGCTGGTCCGATTCCGGGACTTGCAGCAGCATCGGGTCCGGCCGCATGTTCTGGATGTAGGTCTCGACGAGGGGAGCGCGCTCCTTGACGACCTTAATCACTTCCTTTTCGCGGAGGATCGCTTTGTCGATCAGCGCGTTCTGTGCCGGTGTCAGCTTGCGGCCCGGCATCGTGTCCTGCTCTACCTTCTTCTTGCCGAAGATGGAGGCTCCAGCGATGGCGGGAGAGGTGGCCGCGAGGAGAAGCGCCAGAAGCGTTGCACCAGCGGTAGATCTTGCACGAAAATTCATGATTTGCGGCTCCCTGTGTGGCCCGAAGGCTACGTTCGTAAATAAAGTCAGCGTGTTCGTAAAGCTGTAGTTCTAGAGCGACCGGGCGTTACCGGCCGGAAACTACCCGGCAAGTTGGAAGGCGACATTCACAACGCCTTCCCAGACGATCGGATGCCCCGAAGCATCCGTCGCGGGTTCAAACTTGATTGCCTGTGCAGCGCGCTTAGCGGATTCGTCCAAACCGTAGCCCAAACCACTGGTAACGCCGAGGACTTCGACTGCACCGTTCGGCAGGACTCGAATGCGGACGGCGACGTTGCCTTCCACATGCTTCTCTTTAGCCTCTTCGGTGTACTCCGGCTTCGGCTTATAGATGACCTTGGGCGACGTGCGCTGAATGGGCGTGGCAGCCGCGGCAGGCTTGGGCATGGGCGGCGGCACGACCTGGCCCATGTTTACCTGGGAAGGACCTGCGGGACCCTTGCCCGTGCCTCCGGGAACTCCGTGGGGAATGCCGACAGCGGCGACTACGCCGTTGCCTTTGATGCTGGTGCTATCCGGGCTTCCGTTGCCCATGATGACTTTGGTGGCGCGCGGACCGTTGCCGGTGTTGGCTTCATTCATCCCGGGCATTCCGCGGGCGAGATTGACGCTGGCCACCGCGGGGCCATGAAGGTTCGGGACAGGGCTATCCGGGTTGCCAAGCCGTACCGCGGACGGGTGGGCATCGTTGTTCGGGACCGAAGCGGCTTGTGGATGTCCGAGGTTGACCGCCACCGGGGCTGCCACGGCAACCACTTTCGGCGGCGCGACGGGAGTCAGGACCGGCTTCGGCGTGTCCATCTTCACGACGGGCTGCTTGGGCAGTTCGGGCGTCTTGATCTCGGGGAGCTTGATCTTGGGTGGTTCGACCTTGACGACCAGTGGGGGAAGCTTGGGCTTGGGCGGAATAACCTTGGGCTTGATCGGCTCCGGCTTCTTCTCTTCGATGGGGCTGACAAGGTGGGTCAGCAGCTTGTTCCGGGCGATGGTCTGTTTCGCCGCGGCCGCGCTGATGACGATCAGGACAAAGGCAATCGCCAGGTTGACGACCAGCGAGGTAACCGTCGATGCCTTGCTCTGGCCACCCGTATCAAGAACGCCAAAATGCTTGAACTGCAGGTCTTTCGCCGGGCCCGGATTTGCACTGCGAAGTGGCGCTACCATAGTCGGGAAGGAATCCTTTTGTTCGACCTGCATCGCAAGCGGCAGGAGTGAAGTTAAGTATGACGCAAAGTAAGACGCAGAGGTAACAGAAAGCGGTTACAAGCGAGTTTCGGTTGACATCATAATCTCTGGAATGGCCCGCGTAAGTCTCCGTAAAACCTTGAAAAAGCTCTGATTACCCAAGTCTGCCTGAGAGCGGCAACCGGATCGTGGGACGACGGTTACCGATGTCATTTCCCAAGGGCCAGCGACAATTGACCAGAGCATACCATTGATGGGAGGAAATCAGGCTGAAAGCCGTAAGATTGCGCGCTCCGACCTGGCGTTATTTCTCTCATCCCGCTCTCCGGCGGACAAATGCTCCTATGTCATATTCAATGAACCCGGGTGCTCGTGAAATCACTCTTTTGCACTCGAATTCCTATACTTTGGTTGTAGTCCGTTGGTTCTTTTTTGTGGAGAAGCGATGAAGATTCTGGTAACTGGCGGTGCTGGCTATATCGGCGGCACCGTGGCAAGGATTCTGCTGGGCGGCGGTCATGGGGTTACCATTTTCGACAACCTTTGTCATAGCCGGCGATCGGCACTGCCGCCGGACGCGGAGTATATCGAGGGCGAGTTGGCCGACCGCGCGTTGCTGGAGAAGACGCTCACGGCCGGGCGATTTGATGGTGTGATGCATTTTGCGGCGCTGATCGAAGCCGGCGAGAGCATGCAGAAGCCGGAAATTTACTTCCGCAACAACACAACGGGGACGCTGTCGTTGCTGGAAGCGATGCTGGCGACCGGGCATGTTCGGCTGGTGTTCAGCTCGACCGCCGCCTGCTATGGCGAGCCGGTGAGCACGCCGATCCTGGAGGATGCGAAGCTCGAGCCCACCAACCCGTACGGCGAGAGCAAGCTGCTGGTCGAGCACATGCTGCGCTGGTTCAACCTGGCGCATGGGTTTCGCTACGCCAGCCTGCGCTACTTCAACGTCGCGGGCGCAATTGAGGGATACGGCGAAGCGCATGAACCGGAGTCGCACCTGATTCCGCTGATCCTCGACGTGGCGCTTGGCCGCCGGAAGAGCATCAAGATCTTTGGGCAGGACTACCCCACGAAAGACGGCACGTGCATTCGCGATTACATTCATGTGCGCGACCTGGCGGACGCGCATCTGTTGGCGCTGGCGGCGCTCGAGAAGCAGACTCGCGTGATCTACAACATTGGCAACGGGCAGGGGTTCACAGTGCGCGAGGTGATCGACTCGGTGCGCCGCGTGACCGCGCGACCGATCGCGGTGGAAGAGTGTCCGCGGCGGCCGGGCGATCCTGCGGTGCTGGTGGCGGGCTCGGAGAAGATTAAACGGGAGCTTGGTTGGCGGCCGCAGTTCGCGGACCTGGACACGATCATCGCCAGCGCCTGGGAGTGGCATCAGAAGCGATACGCATAAAGTCTCCTGGGAGGAAATGAATGCTTCAGAACGTATTGCAAAGCATGTTTCAGTTGCCGGTGCCGCTGCTGGAGAAGATTGCGCGGCCGATTATCGTCTATCTCTTCCTGGTGATCTTTCTGCGGATCTTCGGCAAGCGCGAACTGGCGCAGTTGAATCCGTTCGACCTGGTGGTGCTGCTGAGCCTCTCGAACACGGTACAGAATGCGATCATCGGGAACGACAATTCGGTGTCGGGTGGCGTGATTGGAGCGTTTTCGCTGTTGACCATCAACTGGCTGCTTACGCGGCTATTGTTCAAGCTGCCCAAGGTGGATGAAGCGCTCGAAGGCACGAAGACGGTGCTGATCAAGGACGGCGTCGTGGACGACGAGGCGCTGAAGAAAGAGACGATGACGGAGGCGGAACTGCTGTCGGTGATCCACAAGCAGGGGCTGAATTATTTCTCCGAGGTCGCGACGTGCGCGCTGGAGCCGAACGGATCGTTTTATGTGGAGGCGGTGAAACCGTCGACGGAGGAGCGCCAGATGAATGCGCTGAAGGAAGCGGTTGACCTGTTGACGCGCGAGGTGAAGGAGATGCGTGTGCAACTGGCGAGCCGGCCGGCTTAGCGGGAGAGCTTGGCGAGCGCCCTGGTGTAGCGTTCCGGGAGCGGATCGATCTGGGAATCCTTGATTGCGGCGCGGTATCCGCCGAGGTAGATCGAATACATGACTGCCAGGGCGCAGCCTACGCCGAAAAAGAATCCGAAGAACCAGCCGATCCCGGCCGACCAGAGGAACGTCATGAGGGCAAGTCTAGCAGTGAACGCAGTTTGGACTGCGAAAGTTTGCCCATCCCTGAGGGCTTAGCGTACCTTTTTTCTGCGGCCAGATTTTCGAAATTCAAGCGCCAAAATCACAGCAATGGGGGAAACGTGCAGACTGTGTCGGTTGGAACGAACATGGATTCTTTGCTGCGGGAGAACCGGGTATTTCCGCCGCCCGCGGAGTTTGCGGCGAAGGCGCACGTCGGCAGCCTGGAGCAGTACGAGGCAATGTACCGGCGCAGCATCGAGGACCCCGAGACGTTCTGGGCGGAGGCGGCGGGTGAACTGGAGTGGTTCGCGCCGTGGACCAAGGTGCAGACCGGCGACATCTCGCATGCAAAGTGGTTCGTGGACGGTAAGCTGAACCTGAGCCACAACTGCGTGGACCGGCACGCCAAGGGCGCGCGGCGGGATAAGGTGGCGTTGCTGTGGGAGGGCGAGCCCGGCGAAGTACGAAAGCTCACATACGGCGACCTGCATGCGCAGGTCCAGCGGTTCGCGAATGTGCTGAAAGGGCTGGGGGTGAAAAAGGGTGATCGTGTCGCGATCTACATGGGCATGTGTCCGGAACTGGCGATTGCAATGCTGGCGTGTGCGCGGATCGGGGCAGTGCATTCGGTCATCTTCGGCGGGTTCGCGGCGCAGGCGATCGTGGACCGGGTGAATGATTCGGAGTGCGTGGCGGTGCTGACCCAGGATGTCAGCTACCGGCGCGGCACGGAAGTGCGGTTGAAGGACATTGTGGATGAGGCGATCGACCGCTGCCCGACGGTCCGCAACGTGGTCGTCTACCAGCGCGGTGCAGCGAGCGACGCCACGATGAAGTCGGGGCGCGATCTGTGGTGGCACGAGTTGATGTCGGCCGTTGAACCGGATTGCCCGGCGGAATGGATGGATGCCGAGGACGTGCTGTATATCCTCTATACCTCGGGGACGACGGGGAAGCCGAAAGGCCTGGTGCATACGACCGGTGGCTATTCGGTGCAAAGCTATCTGACGACGAAGTATGTCTTCGACCTGCGCGAGGACGATGTGTACTGGTGCACAGCGGACTGCGGCTGGGTGACCGGGCACTCGTATGTGGTGTACGGGCCGCTGCAGAACGGAGCGACCGTGCTGATGTACGAGGGCGCGCCCAATTTTCCCGCGAACGACCGTTTCTGGCAGATCATTGACGACCACAAGGTCAGCGTCTTCTACACGGCACCGACGGCGATCCGTGCGTTCATTAAGTGGGGTGACGACTGGGTGCATAAGCACTCGCTAAAGTCGCTGCGGCTGCTGGGAACGGTGGGCGAGCCGATCAATCCCGAGGCGTGGATGTGGTATCACCGCGAGATTGGCAAGGAGCGCTGCCCGATTGTGGATACGTGGTGGCAGACCGAGACGGGCACGATCATGATTTCTCCGATCCCCGGGGCGATTCCGACCAAACCTGGATCGGCAACGCGGCCCTTTTTTGGAATTGTGCCGGAGGTGGTTACAAGAGAAGGCGAGGCGGTGCCGCTGGGGCAGGGTGGTCTGCTGGTGGTGCGCAAACCGTGGCCGTCGATGGCGCGGACGATCTACGGCGATCCGGAGCGGTATCAGCAGGCGTACTTTTCCGATGTGCCGGGCAGCTACTTTACTGGCGACGGCGCTCGCTGGGACGCGGATGGCTACTACTGGCTGATGGGCCGCGTGGATGACGTGATCAACGTGAGCGGGCACCGGCTGGGCACGATGGAGATCGAGTCGGCTCTGGTGGCGCATGCGAAGGTGGCCGAGGCCGCGGTGGTGGGCCGTCCGGACGACATGAAGGGGCAGGCGATCGTGGCGTTCGTGACGCTTGATCACGGCCTGGAGCCGAGCGAGGAACTGCGCCAGGAGTTGCGCAAATGGGTGGCAAAGGAGATTGGCGCGCTGGCGAGGCCGGACGATCTGCGCTTTACGCAGATGTTGCCCAAGACACGGTCCGGCAAGATCATGCGCAGGCTGCTGCGCGAACTTGCAACCACCGGTGAAGTGAAGGGTGACACCACGACGCTCGAGGATTTTGCGGTGCTGGCGAAGTTGCGCGAAGGGGATGAGTAGCGAAGAAAAAGGGGTCGCACGGTCCATTGCAGATCGAGTGGCCCCTCTTATCGCTCCGGATCGTCTGGATCCGGCGCGTGCAACGGTGCTGCGGGTTTGGTTACCGGATAGAACTGCGGGGTTGAAGGTTGAGGTTGCAGAGGCTTAAGCGACGGCGTTCGTGAGGGCGTTGCCTACGCCGCTGAAGGCGTTGCCGAGGGAGGTCGCGAGACCTTTCATGCCGGCAACGGAGCCGAGTCCTACCAACGCAGCAACCAGGGCATATTCAATGAGGTCCTGACCGGAATCCTCAACAATCAACTTCAGGATGAGCTGTTTCATTTCTTTCACGTACTCCTAGTTTCGGATTTGCACGGTACTCCGGGATGGAGACACCTTGCGGTGAAATGAGCGTAGGGCGTATCGGGGATTCCCCGATATCCCTACAAAGTGTTAGGGTCAGCTGTTTGGTTGTGGCCATCGCTCGCGGCGGGGGTGAGGTGGCTTGATGCAACCGGCCTTCACCCGCTCTGCAAGCGTTCTACAAGTCTTCGGGGTACAGCAAAAATCCCAGATCGTATGGCGAGATCTGGGATATGCGATTTCGAATCGGCTACTGGCGGGTTAGGAAACTGCGTTGGTGAGAGAATTTCCAATACTGCTGAACGAGTTCTTGATCGAGTTGTCCAGACCCCTGATGACGGTGGCTGTGCCGAGTGCGACGATGGCAGCGATCAAACCGTACTCAATCATGTCCTGACCAGAATCATCGGCAATGAGTTTTGCAAAAAAGTGTTTCATTCTGTGATTTCTCCTGTGCACTGGCGAGTGCGCGGCACCGTGAGCGCTGGAGGTTGCCCGGTTGAGCCAGACTAATGGACACAAGTGGTAAACCCCAATCCCATGAAAGTGCTACGGCGAGCGGTGGTTCCCATGAGCCGACTAGAAATACAGTCTACTGGAGAACGCCCCGGGTTGACAGCCTAATGAGGAGGAGGGCTACAGCAGATTGCCACTTGGCTTGGTGGGAAGCGTGAAGTGGAAGACCGAGCCCTGACCAGGGGTGCTGGTGGCCCAGATACGGCCGCCGTGCTGGGCGACGATGCTGCGGCAGATGGCGAGGCCGAGACCGGTGCCGCCCATGGTGCGCGAATCGGATGCGTCGACTTGGTGGAAGCGTTCAAAGATGCTCTCGAGCTTGTCTTCAGGGATGCCGCGGCCCTGATCGCGAACCTGGATCTCGGCCTCGCCGGCGTCGACGCGGCGCGCGCGCAAGTGGATCTCGGTGTTGGGCGGCGAGAACTTGATGGCGTTGGAGATGAGGTTGGTAAGCGTCTGGAGAACGCGGTCGGGGTCAGCCCAGACGTTGACGCCCTGTGAATTGAAGGTGATGCGAAGCTGTCCCTTGGAGGCTCCTGCCTGCTGAAGTCCGGCGGCGCGGCGGAAGAGGTCGTCAGCGGAGCACATGGTGTAGTGCAGTTCGGCCTTACCGGAGCCAATGCGCTCGAGTTCCAGGATGTCGTTGACCAGGCGGACGAGGCGGTCGGTGTTTCCGGTAGCGATGTCGAGCATCTGCTGCTGCTTCTCGGGGCGGGAAGCGAGCGACCCTCCGGTGATCAGGCCGAGCGCGGCTCGCAGCGAGGTGAGCGGCGTGCGCAGTTCGTGCGAGACGGTGGAGATGAACTCGTCCTTCATACGGTCGAGAGCGCGGCGCTCGGTGGTGTCGGCAAATGCGACGACGACGCCAACGGCCTTGCCTCCGGGCTTGCCGTCCGCGGAAGACGAACTGTCGGTTGCGGATTGGATTTCGATCTGGGGCCGCGCGACATACTCGACCGGGAAGCTGGTGCCGTCTTTGCGCCAGAAGACTTCGTTGGAGACGCGGACAGTGGCGAGGTCGCGGATGCTGTTCTGGATAGGGCATTCCTCGGGCGGATAGGGAGTGCCGTCGGCACGGCTATGGTGGATGAGCGCATGCATGTAGCGGCCCAGAACCTCGTCCGGCTTGAAGCCGAGCATTTGCGAGGCGGCGGGGTTGATGACGGTGACGTTGCCGTCGAGATCGATGCCGTAAATGCCGTCGCCGACGGACTCCAGGACGGAGTTCGACTGGCGGCTTAACGTGCGGAGCTGGTCTTCGGCTCGGACTTGTTCGGAGATGTCGACGCCGAATCCGAGGACATACGGGTCGCGGCCGGGAACCTCGATGAGTTTGTTACGGTAGGCGATGACGCGCACTTCGCCATCGACGTGGCTGAGGTGAAGCAGGCCCTGGACTTCGCCTTTCTGGACGATCTCGGCAAGGTATTTGTCGAAGCCGGCGCGGCGTTCTTCGGGCATGAACTCGGCAAGGCTATGGCCTGTCATGTCTTCGCGGGTGCGGCCGACGCTTTGCGCGCCGTGGGTATTGACGGAGAGGAGGATGCCGTGGAGGTCGTGGGTGCACACCATGCCGAGCGAGCCTTCGACGAGCTGCCGATAGCGCGCCTCGCTCTCGCGGAGGGTGTCTTCCGCCTCGCGTTGGATGGTGACGTCGACGCCGGTGGCGATGATGAAGTTGACCTGGCCGAGGTCGTCGACCAGCGGCGATGCCGACCACGCGATGCGGCGCAGCGATCCGTCGCGATGCAGCCACTGATTCTCGAAAGCCGCGGGGACGCCCTCGGCACGCAGGCGATCGAAGTTCTGGATCGCGGCGGGGACATCGGAGTGAGGGATCAGCTTGTCCCAGAGATAGCGTCCGACCAGGGTGGGAAAGTCGTAGCCGGAGGCGGTCTCGCACGCGCGGTTGAAGCGGACGATGCGGCCGGCGGTATCGAAGACGGCAACCAGGGCGTCGACTGTGTCCAGCACGGTAGACACGAAGTTGCGTTCGACGGTGAGCGCGGATTCAATGCGCTGCCGCGAGCGGGCAATGCTTTCCATCTGGCGCAGGGAGTAGTTCAGCTCGATGGAGGTCATCACCTGGCGGCCGAGCACGGTGAGCGTCTGCAGTTGAAACGGCGTGAGCCGGCGCGTGCCGGTGTCGAGCACGAAGAGCGAACCGATGCGCACGCCGGAGGGGGTTATCAGCGGAGCGCCGGCATAGAAATTGAAGGCGCGGCCGGAGAGAAAGATGCCTCCCGGGGTGAAGCCGGGATGCTGGCGCGTGTCGGGGATCTCGTAGACGTTGGTGGTGCGAAACGGCGGGGCGGTGGGAAGGGTTCCGAGCGGCAATTCAAGCTCGCGCAGGCCGTAGCGGGCGTGGATCCAGATGCGATCCGCGGCGGCGAAAGAGACGCCGGCGATTGGGGTACTGCAGATCTTGGCGGCAAGCTCGGCAAGGTCGTCAATCGCTGGGTCTGCAGCCGCATCGACGATCTGATATCGGTCGAGGGTCTCAAGACGCAGGGAGTCACTGCGTGTGACGTCGCTTTTTGCCAATGTGCCAGTCATCTTACCCCATCCATGGTAGGGGATGCATCCTGTTGAAGGCTCTGGCACTTTAGGGGAACGGCATGGTACTTCAGATGCTTTTTGAGGGCGAACAAGGGTGGAAAATCCCAAAATGGGAACGCCAAATGCGTGGGATTGCCTGAATGGGGCTGCTGTGGAAGCCGCGGGTGCATGCCTCCCGAGCCTGCCATGATTGATATACTTAGTGGCTGGGGTTGCGGCAGATTACCGAATCCGTCAAACATCTGGGAGCGGCTGAAGCAGGCGAAAGCATGGATGAACTGTTAAGCGGGATAAAGTCTCCGGCGGATGTGAAGCGGCTTACGATTCCGCAACTGACTCAACTCGCTGCCGAGATACGCGAGAGGCTGATTCTCGGGGTTGCGAAGACTGGCGGACACATAGGCCCGAACCTGGGCGTGGTGGAACTGACCCTGGCGATGCACTACGTCTTCGACACGCCCCGGGACAGCTTTGTTTTCGACGTGAGCCATCAGGCATACGTCCATAAAATGCTGACCGGTCGCAATGATCGGTTTGAGACTATTCGGCAGCCGGGCGGGCTGAACGGCTTCATGCTGCGGACCGAAAGCGAGCATGACAGCTACGGGGCGGGGCACGCCGGCACGGCGCTGAGCGCGGCACTGGGCATGGCGGTGGCGCGGGACATGTCCGGTGGCAAAGAGCACATCGTGGCGCTGGCAGGGGATGCGGCGTTTACCAACGGCATCTCATTTGAAGCGTTGAATAACATCGCTGCGCAAACGCGGCGGCTGATCGTGGTGCTGAACGACAATGCCTGGTCGATCGACAAGAACGTTGGCGCGATTGCTGAGTATTTTCACAAGATCGTGACGAATCCGACGATCGCAGGCCTGCATGACCGCGCTGCCGATCTACTGGAGAGGTTCGGCGGCAAGACGGTGCGCCATGTTGCGCGCAAGGCGGAAGAGGCGGCCAAGGGCCTGATCGGACCGGGCATGCTGTTCGAGGAGTTCGGCCTGAGCTACTACGGACCCGTC
>Ga0102924_1001451_pt1 | contig 27342 bp, 26 predicted proteins | sample PaiPotPPM11metaG_FD_80116 | JGI IMG/M metagenome (GOLD analysis project Ga0102924, IMG submission 80116) | Iron sulfur acid spring bacterial and archeal communities from Banff, Canada, to study Microbial Dark Matter (Phase II) - Paint Pots PPM... ... | reverse complement strand
GTCCAGATGTCCGCATCGCTGGCGAACGATGAGTTCGCGGTAAACCGGCAGCGGCGTGTGTCCCGTGGGCAGCCCCAGGACCGCCCCGGGCTTGTGCTGAACCACCGCGGTAATCACGTCGGCGGCAGCGCCGGCGAACTCCGCCCCCGATACGATGCGGAATGTCTGCGTACTGGCCACCATAGGGTTCCAGTATATACAAGTTCAATCAGCCGCCGTGAGGGTGCGCACCGCGCTTGTGCCCGCCGCGTACCGGCCCTGCTGCGGCGCTTGACCGAGCGGTAAGCTCGCGGTACATTGTCCAAGACAACTGAATAGCCCGATTCAGAGACCCTGAATCTTATCGAGAGTGGCTGAGGGAACAGGCCCGACGAAGCCACGGCAACCGGTTCGGAGCGCGCTACGGCGCGTTGCACGAATGTCAAGGTGCCAACTCCTGCCCGTAAGGGGAAGATGAGATGAGGGCTGTGAGCCGACTCCAGCCAATCGTCCCTCTTCCCATGGAAGAGGCTTTTTTTGCCTTTTCCCCGACCGTGCTGCCTCCCGCCGCGTCACCTGGCGGTCGGCAACCGAGGAAAGGAAGCGAGTCGTCATGAGTTACGTGCGCGGATTGCGCTGCCGGGAGTGCCGCAAGGAGTTTCCACTGGAGCCCATTGCGGGCTGCGATGAATGTTTCGCCCCCTTGGAGGTTTATTACGACCTGCCGGCGCTCAAGGCCGCGCTGCATCCCCGCGACTTGGCTTCCCGACCGGCAGACATGTGGCGCTATCGCGAGCTGCTTCCCTTCACCGCCGCTGAAGTAACCGGCTTGGCGATGTTGCCGGTGGGCGGGACGCCGCTGCTGCCCGCTCCGCGCTTGGCGCGGGAACTGGGCGTCGACTCGGTGTACCTCAAAAACGACGCCGTTAATTTCCCCACGCTTTCGTTCAAGGATCGCGTGGTGGCGGTGGCACTCAACAAGGCGCGCTCGTTCGGCTTCAAAACGGTCGCCTGCTCGTCGACTGGGAATCTGGCCAACGCCGTGGCGGCGCAGGCGGCGGCCATGGGCCTCGAGGCCTACATCCTGACCCCGGCCGACCTGGAAGCGGCCAAGATCGCCGCCACGTTGGTTTACGGAGCCACGTTGCTGCGTTTTTCCGGCACCTACGACCAGGTGAACCGGCTGTGCACCCAGCTCGCCCAAACCCGACCCTGGGGCATCGTCAACGTCAACTTGCGGCCCTACTACGCCGAGGGCTCAAAAACCGTCGCCTACGAGATCGCCGAACAGTTGAACTGGCAGCTGCCCGGCGCCGTGGTGGCTCCCATGGCGGGGGGCTCGCTCGTCACCAAACTCGCCAAGGGTTTCGAAGAACTGCGGCAGCTCGATTGGGCGAGCGGACCCACGCGCATCTTCGGCGCCCAAGCCACGGGTTGTTCGCCGATCAGCACGGCGGTCAAACAGGAAACCGAGGAGATCGTCCCGCAACGCCCCAATACGATTGCGCGTTCATTGGCGATCGGAACACCGGCGGACGGATTTCACGCCAGCCGCACCATCCGCGCCACCGGCGGCTGGGCGGAAGACGTCAGCGACGCCGAGATCGTCAACGGCATGCGCCTCCTGGCACGGGCGGAGGGCGTCTTCGCCGAGACCGCGGGCGGCGTCACCGTGGCTTGTGCGCAGAAATTGTCCCGCCAAGGTCGCTTGGACCCACACGCCCCGCTGGTGCTGGTCATCACGGGTAACGGCCTCAAGACCTTGGATGCCCTGATCGCGGACCAACCGGCTTCGCCAGTGTTGGCGCCACGCTTGGAGGCGGTGGATGCCCACCTTGCCGCCTTGCTGGCCGAGGTTTCTTTTGCCTGACTTTCCTGAATCCCTGGAGATGGACATGTCTTACGTGGTTCGCATTCCCACCCCGCTGCAGAAATTCGCCGCGGGGGCAGAAAACGTCGCGTGCGTAGCGCCCGACCTTGCCGCCTTGCTGCTTGAACTCACCACCCGTTATCCCGACCTGCGGGACCGGATCTGCGAGCCCGACGGGCGCGCCCGGCGTTTTTTTAACATCTACGTCAACGACGAGGACATCCGATTTTTGGGTGGCCCGGGCTATCAGTTCAAGGACGGCGATGACGTCCTCATCTTGCCCTCGATCGCGGGCGGGCGTTAAGCGGCCTTCCGCCCCGCCGGTGAGGTCCACGCAGCCGGCACGCTGCGCCACGACGCGCACGCGACACCGGTTATCGTTGACGGGGGTGGGGGTTTTTGTTACGGTGCCCATGGGGTGACGTGTGTCTTCGTCTCCCACTTTTCTCCGGAGGCTAGGGTTCTCGGCCCGCAATGATTGCCAAGAAGATCTTTCTCACCAAGGGCGTGGGCAAACACCGCGAACGCCTGACCAGCTTTGAACTGGCGTTGCGCGACGCCGGCATTGCGGCCTGCAACCTGGTGCGCGTCTCCAGCATTTTCCCACCCCGCTGCAAGATTGTGCCGCGCGCCACCGGTATCAACCTGCTCAGTCCCGGCGAAGTGGTCTTCTCGGTCATCAGCGAGAACTCCACCCGCGAGCCGCATCGCCTCATCGCGGCGTCCATCGGCTTGGCCCAACCCGCTGACCGGAACATGTTTGGCTACCTGTCCGAGCATCATTCCTTCGGAGAGACCGAGGCGCAGGCCGGGGAGTACGCCGAAGAACTGGCCGCCGAAATGCTCGCCACCACGCTCAACCTCGACTTCGACCCCGACCGGTCATGGGACGAGAAGAAGGAGATCTACCGCATCTCCAACCAGATCGTGCGGACCATCAACATCAGCCAGTCGGCGGTGGGCGACAAACGCGGGCTGTGGACGACCGTGCTTTCTGCCGCCATTCTGATCGGCGAGTAAGCGGCTGCCGCAGGGCCGCGCCCCGGTCCCCCACTCCCTCTTGGATCTGTCGCCATGGACCTGCATCGTGAAATCCTGCAAGTCCTGGCAGAGCACGGCGACTCCACCCCGGTCAACGGGGTGGCCATCTACATGCTTCTCAATACCGTCGTGGGCGGGCACTTCGAAGACCGCTATTCGGAGGAGGCCATCCGTGCCGAGTTGCAGCGCTTGCTGAATGCGTCGCTGGTCACCAACGCGACCAACGACGAGGGGCGTGAAAAGGCCGATGACGCGAAACAACCCGGGTGGCGCGACCAGCGTTACCGGCTGACCGCCTTGGGTCGCAGCGCGCTATGAGGCTCACTTCCCTGTGCCTGCTCTTCGCGCTGGCGGCCTTGGCGGTGCAAGTTGCAGCGCAAGACAACTACGAAATTCAAACCTACGGTGCCGACACCATCCCTCCCGGGCAAACCATGCTGGAGTTGCACAGCAACTTCGCCTTGCAAGGCAGCAAGGAAACACGCGACGGGGTCCTGCCGACCCACCACGCTTGGCACGAAACAGTTGAGATCACGCACGGGTTCACGCCCTGGTTCGAGACCGGCTTTTACATTTTCACCAGCGCCCGATCCGGTGATGGAATTGCGTGGGTGGGCGACCATATCAGGCCGCGCATCCGGGCGCCGGAGACATGGCACTGGCCGGTCGGCGTCAGCTTGTCGGCCGAGGTGGGGTATCAGCGGCCCGCGTTTTCAGCCGACACTTGGACCTTGGAGCTGCGACCCATCGTCGATCAGAAACGGGGGCGCTGGTACTGGGCTTTGAATCCCACCTTGGACCGCTCCTTCCACGGTCCCGGCGTGCGCCAAGGGTTCGTTTTCTCTCCGAACGCCAAGTTCAGCTACGACGTTTCCCCTACGGTCGCGGCCGGGCTGGAGTATTACGGTTCACTCGGCCCCATTACCGGATTTGATCGCCTGCAGGATCAGCAGCAACAGATCTTTCCCAGCATCGACCTCAATCTGTCGCCCCGCTGGGAGGTCAACTTCGGCTTGGGCGAGGGTTTTACGCGCAGTACCGATCATTTGATCGCGAAGCTCATCCTCGGCTACCGTTTCGATTTTTGATCGCGACCGCCCGGTTGGAGCGGCGCCGCAGTGGAATCGGCTTCCCTTTGCGTGAGCGGCTTTCAGCCCACCCCGCTGCATCCAAACCCTACGGTGGTTCCTGAACTCAGCGGTTTGCGCGGCCCCTCCCAGGTTCTGGTCGTCGATGACGACGAGGTGACACTAATTCTGTCCCGGGAGCTGCTCACCAACGAGGGCTACGAGGTGACGACCGCGGTCAACAGCGAACAGGCGAGAGGCCTGATTGCGGAACATCATCCCGACCTCGTCCTCACCGACGTCGTCATGCCGCGCGGCAGCGGCATCGAGCTGTGTCGGAGCCTGAAGGACGATCCGCAGACCCGGCTCATCCCGGTCATTCTGGTCACCGGTCTCACGGACCGCGATTCCAAGTTGCGCGGCATAGAAGCCGGAGCGGATGACTTTCTGGGCAAGCCCCTCGACCCGCAAGAGCTGTTCGCGCGGGTGCGCAGCCTGCTGAAGCTCAAGCAGTTTACCGACGAGCTGGAAAACGCGGAGACGGTGCTGGTGTCGCTGGCGCTGGGCGTCGAGGCGCGCGATCCCTACACGGTGGGACACTGCGATCGCTTGTCGCGCAGTGCCGCCGAGCTGGGGCGCCGCCTCGGACTCGCTGAACCCGACGTAACGGCCCTGCGTCGAGCCGGCATTCTGCATGACATCGGTAAGATCGGCGTTCCGGACGCCATCCTGAAGAAGCCTGCCGGCTTGGCGCCCGACGAATGGGAAGTCATGCGGCAGCACCCGGCGATGGGCGAACAGATCTGCCTGCCGCTACGCTCCCTGCGCCGCGTGCTGCCCATCATCCGGCACCATCATGAACACTGGAATGGCGGCGGCTATCCTGACGGGCTGGCGGGGGACGCCATTCCTTTGTTGGCGCGGGTCTTACAGGTCGCGGACGCCTACGATGCGTTGACCACCGATCGCCCCTATAAGCCGGCCTTGGCTCACGCGGAGGCGCGCTCCATTTTGCGTCACGAGGCGGACCACGGCTGGTGGGATAGCGATCTGGTCGACGCCTTCCTCCTCATGAGCGAAGACGACCTGGCAGTTTCGCGCGCCTGCTGCCCGTAACCACCCCACGCCCGCGACCCGCCCACCCGTCGCGCCCCCTCTCGGGGGTGGGGTGCGGGCAAATTCGCTGTACCTCCACCCGGAGCTGACGGACAATAGAGCCGCTTCCGCCGGCCTCCCCGCATGACGTCTGTACTCCAATCCGACATGGCAGGAACGGCGCTATTCGAGCCGCCCGACTGCACTTTGAGCATCGTCATTCCGGCTTACAACGAGGCGGAACGATTGCCACAAACCTTGGCAGAGCTGCGTCGCTTTCTAGCGAACTTCGGCGGCAGCGCGGAAATCCTGCTGGTCAACGACGGCTCCACCGACGCCACCGCCGCCGTGGCCGCCCGCTTCGCCATGCCCGGCGTCCCGCTGCGGGTGCTCGACAACCCGGGCAACCGCGGCAAAGGCTACAGCGTCCGGCACGGCATGCTCGCAGCGCGCGGCGCCCTGCTTTTGTTCACCGATGCCGATCTTTCCGCCCCCATTGACGAGCTGGGCAAGTTGGAGTCCGCCGTCGCCGCCGGGGCCGACGTGGCCATCGGAAGCCGCAAGCAGCCGGAGTTGATCCGCCGCCATCAGAGCCGCTTCCGGGAATGGGCCGGGCGGTGCTTCAACCGCTTCGTCGTCCTGACCTTGGGGCTGCCGTACAGCGACACACAGTGTGGCTTTAAACTTTTCCGGCGCGCGGCCGCACAGGCCATCTTCCCGGCGCAGCGGATTGAACACTGGGGCTTCGACCCGGAGTTGCTCTTCCTGGCCCGGCGCTTCGGCTTTAAGGTGGCCGAGATTCCCGTCGTCTGGGCGCACGCCGATGGCGCCAAGCTGCGCCTTGGAATGGACAGCGCCAACGCCTTTCTCGAGGTCCTGCAGATTCGCTGGAACGCCCTGCGGGGACGCTATCGCGATGCCACCGGAACGCGCCCGCGCGCCATTCCAGTCGCGGAGCGCGACCGCAGTCTGCCGCCGCAGCCGCCGCCCACGAACTGAACGATCTCGTACTGGTCCTCGGCGCACACCGCGACCCGCGGCCAGTCGACGCGCCGCACCAGCACCCGGTTGCGCTCCAGGGCAATCCGCTCACCGACCCCGAGCGCCACCACCAACTCGGCGACGGTAAGGCCGTCCTGTACCTCTTGCGACTCCCCGTTGACGACGACGCGCATGAGCCATGGTACCGCGTGCCGTCCACGCCGCCAGCGCAGCGCGAAAATGCGGTTTGACACGTGTCGCGCCGCGGCGCGATCATGGACGGGTGAACGGCAGGTGCGATATTCCGGCCGTCACCGCGCGACAGGGAACCAGTTCTGGTTTACAACGCCCGGGTCAGGGTGCCGTCGAGCGAATCTGAGAACTATGGTCAGCACCCCCTCCAGCGAGTCTGCCGTTTCGGCCACGGCCGGTCCCGATCAATTCTTTTGGCGACGACTGCACTCCCTGACCGGGGTGCTGCCCTTGGGCGCGTTTCTGCTCGAACACTTCCTCTCCAACGACGCGGTACTCAGTTCCGATCCCGCCCGCAGCTACGGGGACCAGGTCAAGTTCCTCAACTCGCTGCCCTTCGTGCTGCTGCTCGAGATCGGCCTGATCTACCTGCCGCTGCTCTTCCATGGCTTTTATGGGGTGTGGATTACCAAGCAAGCGGAACCCAATACACGCCGCTACTCCTGGTGGGGCAACTGGGCGTATCTGGGGCAGCGCATCAGCGGCGTGGTGCTGTTGGCCTTCATCGGCTGGCATGTCTGGACGGCGCGGTTCAGCGGACTCAGCATCCCCGACCATCCCTACTCCGCCTACGACAAGATGGCCGCCCAGATGGCCAGTCCTTGGATCTTTGCCTGGTACCTGATCGGAATCTCCATGGTCTGTTACCACTTCGCGTATGGCCTCTACCTGTTCGCGGCAAAGTGGGGCATCACGCTGGGTGCCGGGGCGCGCCGAAATTGGGGATGGTTCTGCCTGGTCTTGGGCATCGTGCTGACCTACGCCGGGGTGGCGTCGGCCTTCAAATTCCGCGGCATCGATCTCTACCCCCTGCGCTGAGCGGTACGAAAGGGTTCTGATGGCGACACCGAAAGCCAACATCATCGTGGTCGGGGGCGGCTTGGCCGGCCTCGCCGCCACCATGCGAATCGCCGAGCAGGGACACCACGTCGACCTGTTCTCGGTCGTTCCGGTCAAGCGCTCCCACTCGGTCTGCGCCCAGGGCGGCATCAATGCCGCCAAGAACCTGAAGGGCGAGGGTGACTCCACCTGGTCGCACTTCGACGACACCGTCTTTGGCGGCGACTTCCTCGCCAACCAAGGCTTGGTGAAGCGCATGTGCGAGGCCGCGCCCGGCATCATCGACCTGCTCGATCGCATGGGGGTGCAGTTCAACCGCACCCCGGAAGGACTGCTCGATTTCCGCCGGTTTGGCGGCACGCTGTTCCACCGTACCGCGTTCGCCGGCGCCACCACCGGGCAGCAACTGCTCTACGCCCTCGACGAACAGGTACGGCGCCACGAGTCCGAGGGCACGGTGAGCAAGCACGAGCACTGGGAGTTCCTCTCCGGCGTGCTGGACGGCAATGGCGTATGCCGCGGCATCTGTGCCATGGATCTGCGCAGCATGACGGTGGCGACCTTTCCCGCCGACGCGGTCATCATGGCCACCGGCGGCATCGGGGCCATCTTCGGCAAGAGCACCAACTCCATCGCCTGCACCGGCAGCGCGCAGTCGGCCCTCTACCAACAGGGCGCCGCTTACGCCAACGGGGAGTTCATCCAAGTACATCCCACCGCCATCCCCGGCGAGGACAAGCTGCGCCTGATGTCAGAGTCGGCCCGCGGCGAGGGGGGAAGGGTCTGGGTGCCCCGCGACGGTCGGCCCTGGTATTTTCTCGAGGAGTGGTACCCCAAGTACGGCAACCTGGTCCCCCGCGACGTCGCCACGCGCGCCATTCACAAGGTGGTCTTCGAACTCGGCCTCGGGGTCGACGGCCAGGATGCGGTCTACCTCGATGTGACCCACCTCGACCGCCATACGCAGGATGCCAAGCTGGGCGGCATTCTCGAGATTTACGAGAAGTTCGTGGGCGACGACCCCCGCAAGGTGCCGATGCGCGTTTTTCCCGCCATGCATTACACCATGGGCGGGTTGTGGATCGACGATGAGCGCCAGGCGACCAACATTCCCGGTTTGTTCGCCGCCGGGGAGTGCGAGTACCAGTACCACGGCGCCAACCGGCTGGGCGCCAATTCGCTGGTGGCGTGCATCTTCGGCGGCATGGTGGCCGGGCCGGCGGCGGTCGCATACGCGCACGGCCTGGGCCGCGGTGCGGCCGCCACGCCCTCCGGGGTCTTCGAAGCCGAGCAGAAGCGACAAGTGGAAATCAATGACCGCCTGTTTCACAATTTAGGCCGTGAGAACCCCTTCGTGTTGTGGAAGGAGATGGGGCGGACGATGACCGAGCACGTCACCGTCAGCCGGGACAACGCCAAGCTGCGGGGCGCCGACGCCAAGCTGCAGGAACTCCTGGAACGCTTCCGCCAGGTCAGCCTGGCCGACCAGACGCGCTGGGCCAACCAGACATTTTTTTTCACCCGCCAGCTCTACAACATGCTGCAGCTGGCACGCGTCATAACGCTGGGCGCCCTGGCCCGCGACGAATCGCGCGGCGCCCATTACAAGCCCGCCTTTCCGGAACGCGACGACGTCAATTTTCTCAAGACCACTCTGGCGCATTTCGCGCCCGATGCCGACGAGCCGCGCCTCAGCTATGCGCCGGTCGACACCTCCCTGATCGCGCCCCGGGCCCGCAAGTACTGACCCGGCAGAAAGACGACGCCATGCCCGACGCCCCTGTACACGCCCCCGCCCCGCCGCTGCGCGGCAAGTCGGTGAAGCTGCGCATCAAGCGCCAGGCCGCCCCGGAGGCGCCGGTGCGCTGGGAAGACTTCGAGGTTCCCTACCGGGCGGGCATGAACGTCATCGTGGCCCTGCTCGACATCGCCGAGCGACCGGTTACCGCGCAGGGCACCGCCACCAGCGGCGTGGCCTACGACGCCAACTGCCTGGAGGAGGTGTGCGGCTCCTGCGCCATGGTTATCAATGGGCGCCCGCGTCCCGCCTGCTCCACCCTCATCGATCGCGTCCTGCCCGACCTCGAACAGCCGCTGGTGCTCGAACCCTTGAGCAAGTTCCCGGTGGTGCGCGACCTGGCGGTCGATCGCCAGCGGTTGTTCAACGATCTCAAGCGCGTCAAGGCGTGGATCCCGATCGACGGCACCTACGACCTCGGCGCGGGTCCGCGCGAGGCGCAGAGCGCGCAAGAGACGGCGTACCCGCTGTCGCGCTGTATCTCCTGCGGCAACTGCCTTGAAGTGTGCCCGCAGTACAGCACCGACACCGGTTTCGTGGGCGCCGCCGTCATCTCCCAGGTGCGCCTGTTCAATCTGCATCCCACCGGCAGCCTGAACGCCGCCGAACGGCTGCAGGCGCTGACCGGGCCGGGCGGTATCCAGCAGTGCGGCTTCGCGCAGAACTGCGTCAAGGTCTGCCCCAAGGACATTCCCTTGACCGATTCCATTGCGGCCGTGGGACGCCAGGTGCTCGGGCACGCCGTGGGGCGCGCCCTGCGCGGCTGACCGGCCCGCCGCGACGCCCGCCAGCGGCGATTGGCGCACCCATCAGAATCGTTCATACTGGCGCCTATGCGCGCTCCCACTCCCCAGCCGTCGCTCTTTATCGTCTTCGGCGGTACCGGCGACCTGATGCGCGAAAAGCTGCTGCCCGCCCTGCATCGCCTGCATCGCACCGGCCAACTGCACCCCGGAACGCGCATCCTGGCCACCGCCCGCAGCCGCGACTTCAACGACGCCAGCTACCAAGCCGAGGCCGCGGCCTGGCTGGGCCGCGCCGTGTCCGGCGATGACTTGGGGGCCTGGTGCCGCGCTTCCCTGTTTTTCCAGTCCATCGGGAATGGACAGGAGGCGGACTTCCGCAGCTTGGCGAAACGCATCGTCAGCCTGGAAAAGGAGCATGCCCTGCCCGGCAACCGGGTGTTTTACCTGGCCCTGCCGCCGCAGGCATTTCCCGACACCATCCAGGGACTGGGCGCCGCCCAGCTCAACCATGGGCCGGGCTGGACGCGCCTCGTGGTGGAGAAGCCCTTCGGCCGCGATCTCGCCTCCGCCCGCGACCTCAACCAGCTCGTGCACCGTGAGTTCCAGGAAAGTCAGGTCTACCGCATCGACCACTATCTCGGCAAAGAAACGGTCCAGAACCTGCTGGCCTTCCGGGTCGCCAACCCCATTTTCGAAGCCCTCTGGAATCGGGACCGTATCGACAACGTGCAGTTGACCGTGGCCGAGTCCGCCGGCATCGGCAGCCGGGCCGGTTATTACGAGCAGGCGGGGGCGTTGCGCGACATGGTGCAGAACCACCTCACCCAGCTGCTCACGCTGGTGACCATGGAGCTGCCCGGCAGCTTTGACGCCGACGCCATCCGCGACGAGAAGGTCAAGGTGCTGCGTTCCATCTCGCCGATCGAACCCGCGCAGGTGATCTACGGACAGTATGGCCGCGACTCCCGCCTGCCCGCCGAGAACGCGCCGCCCGGCCCCAGCTACCGCGAGGAGAAGGGTGTCGCCAAAGACTCCCGCACCGAGACCTATGCCGCCCTGCACTTGGAGATCGCCAACTGGCGGTGGCACGGCGTTCCCTTCTACCTGCGCACCGGCAAGCACCTGCCGCAACGCCTGACCCAGGTGGTGGTCAACTTCCGGCGCGCTCCCTTGTCACTCTTGCAGCAGGCGGCCAGCCGCCGCACCAACGCGCTGGTAATCAGCATTCAGCCCAACGAGGGTTTTGACCTGTTGTTCGATGTGAAGGCTCCCGGCCAGGGCATGACACTTCAGCCACAGCGCCTGCACTTCCGCTACGCGGAGGCCTTCTCAGAGCTGGCCGAAGCTTACGAGACCCTGTTGCTCGACATCCTGGCGGGGGACCAGACGCTGTTCGTGCGCGCCGACGAGGTCGAGGCGTCCTGGACGCTCTATGCTCCGCTGCTGGCCGCGCCGCCACGCATCCATCCCTACCCCTCCAACACCTGGGGGCCGCCGGCCGCCGACGTGCTGCTGGCCCGCCAACATCACGAGTGGGGCGCCTGCGAGTAGTCCGACCGCGGGCGTCTGCAGGCGCGGTCTGCGCTACACTGCCGGGCATGCGCTCCTGCTGCTTGGTTTTCCTGCTGGTGTTTTGCGCCGCGGCCCAAAGTGCGACTCGCGAGCCCGACGCCGGTCCGCGGGTGACGGCTCGTGCCCGCGCACTTGCCCGCTCCGCCCTCGTCGTCGACACCCACGCCGATACCACGCAGTGGATGCTGCCCGCCGACTACGACTTTACGCGACCCGACAATCCACAGATGGTCTCGCTGGCCAAGGCCCGCGCCGGAGGCCTCAAAGCCGAGTTCTTTTCCATCTGGGTGGAACCCCGCTTCACCGGCCACTACGCCCAGCGGACCCTCGACCTGATTGACGCCGTGCGCCGCCAGGTCGAGCAACATCCCGCCCAGATGGGGCTGGCCACCAGCGCCGCAGCCGTGCGCCGCCTGGCGGAGCAAGGGCGGTTCGCCGCCCTCATGGGCATCGAGGGTGGCCACTCCATCGAAGCCGACCTGGCCGAACTGCGCGACTATTTTCGCCTCGGCGTCCGCTACATGACGTTGACCTGGTCCAATAGCAACGAGTGGGCCGATTCCTCGGGCGATCAGAACGATCCCCACGTCGCGCACCATGACGGGCTGACCCCCTTTGGGCGCCAAGTGGTCGCGGAGATGAACCGGTTGGGCATGCTGGTGGACCTCTCCCATGTCTCCGACAAGACGTTCTGGGACGCGCTCGCGGTCACGCGCGCGCCGGTCATCACCTCGCACTCCTCCGCCCGCGCCCTGACCAGCGCACCGCGTAACCTCAGCGACGCCATGCTGCGGGCCATCGCCAAAAACGGCGGCACCGTTCAAGTTAACTTCTACTCCGCTTTCCTTAGCCAGGAGTACTACGATCGCAACCAGGCCCTGCGTGCCGCCGCGCAAGCCTTCACCGATCCGGTCGAGAAGCAGTGGGGCCCTGACTGGACCAACGGCTACCCCCACATCGACGCGGCGCAGCGGGCATTCGCCGCCCAACATCTGCCGCGGCCCCCGTTCCACGTCTTGATGGACCACTTGGTTCATATCATCGACGTCGCCGGTATCGACCACGTCGGCCTGGGCTCGGACTGGGATGGGATCGAAAGCTCGCCCCAAGGCATGGACTCATCCGCCGACGTGCCGCGAATCGTGCAGGGGCTGCTCGACCGGGGCTACTCGGGAGCCGACATACGCAAGCTGCTGGGCGGCAACATTCTGCGGGTCTTGCGCGTTGCCGAACAAGTGGCGCGCCAGCAGGCGACGCGGAAGCAGGTGGCGCGGCAAGGGCTGCCAGCATCATGAATTCCGCCCGGGGCTGGAGCGCACGCCACGTCCGAGGAGGAGGGATGATGGTGCGGTTCACGACGTTGCTTCTGGTGGGGATGCTGCTCGCGGCAGGGGGAGCCTCCCCGCAGGACGACCCACCGACCAGTCGCGCAGAACGCCTGCAAGGCGGTCCGTCAACGGCTGCGGCGCGGCGTATTCCGGAAGCGCCCGAGGGGGCGGTGCGGACGATATTAGAGATCCAGCAAGAGGCTTGGAATCATGCTGATATCGAACTTTTCATGAAGTACTACTGGCACTCTGCCCAACTCACCTTTATCTCCGGAGCGGAGGAGTATCGGGGCTGGCAAGCGGCGCATGACCGCTACCTGCAGCGTTACGGCCACGATCACGCCCACATGGGCGAGTTGAGCTTCACGCAGCTCGAAGTGGTGCCTTTGTCCCCCGATGCAGCGGCCTGCTGGGGAGGCTGGCATCTGTTTGTGGCGGCGCCCGGCGCTCCTCCCAAGGAGCTGGGCGGACGCTTCACCTTGCTATTCCGCCGCTTGCCGGTGGGCTGGCGGATTGTTCACGACCACACGTCGTGAGCCGCGGCCGGCGCCGCCAGCCGTCGCCGCGCCCAGCACCGCGGCAGCCGTCACCTTAGTCCCAGTTGCCCGGTCGGCCCCCGCGGGAAGCAAACCCGGCCGACGCCATGGCATCTCTCGCCAGGCGGGAAGCAGCGTGATAGAAGCTTTCATGCTCTGGAATGAGCCGAACAACCGCTCGCACTGGGACTTCGATCTGGACCCGGAGTGGCGGCATTTCGCGGCCATGATCCGCCCGGCGGCGCAGGCCCTGCGACGCCTCGCGCCCGGAGTGCGCATCGTGCTGGGCGGCATCTCGCCCATTGATCCGCTGTTTGTGCGCCGCCTGGGCGGCTTCGGGCTGCTTGACGAGGTCGACGTGCTGGGCGTGCACGGCTTCCCGCTCGACTGGAATCACTGGATGATCGACGAGTGGCCGCAGCAGTTGCAGTCGCTGGCCCACGAGACCCGCTTGCCGCTCTGGGTGACCGAGGCCGGCGCCTCCTCGTTCGGGGCCGAAGAAGTCCAAGTCTTCGGTCTGGAACGCACCACCGCCCTGCTGCAGGACCGGGTCGAACGCGTGCACTGGTACAGCCTCTTCGACCTGCCGCCGAGCTGGCCCGCCACCACGCGGCACCGCGAGGCGGAGGGCAGCGCCTACTATCGCCACTATCACATGGGGCTGCTGCGGCATGACGGCACCCCCAAGGCGGCCGTCCAGTGCTTCCCTTCCGCGATGGGCATCTGCCAGTGGTTTCATTTCGAGGATCCGCGACTGGACTTGGCGGTGCGCTGGTTGCGGCGCTTGCAGGTGCGCCATCTGCGCACCGGGTTGAGCTGGGCCGACTGGTTTCGGCCCGGCGCCGAGGCCTGGTTTGACCGCCAGATGGCCGCGCTGGCGGAGTTCGACCTGACCCTGACCCTGTGCTTCACCCCTGCACACCTGGGCGTGGCGCCGCACCACAGCAGCCCGCCGCACCGGCCGGAGGATTTTGCGCAGTTTGCCGAGTGGATCGCCGAACGCTACTGCGTCCCGCCGCCCGCGGCGGCGCTCACCGCGCCCAGCTCGGGGGCCCCCCGCAGGGAGGCGGCATGAAGGACCGCGTTCTGATCACAGGCGGCGCCGGTTTCATCGGCTCCCATCTGGCGGCTGAGTTGTTGCAGAACGGCTACCGGGTGCGCGTCCTCGACCTGCTGACGGCGCAAGTGCACGGTACCGCGGCAGGCTGGCCCGACTACCTGTCGCGCGATACCGAGCGGGTCCATGCCTCGGTCCTCGACCCGGCCGCCCTGTGCCGGGCGCTGCGCGGCTGTCACGCGGTGATCCACCTGGCGGCGGCGGTCGGGGTCGGGCAGTCGATGTATGAGATCTCGCACTACGCCGCCAGCAACGTGCAGGGCACTGCAGAGCTGCTGCAGGCCATTCTGGCGCTCAATCGCCGACCCCGTCCGGGCGGCGAGCACCCGGAGATCGAACGGCTCCTGGTGGCCAGTTCCATGTCGCTCTATGGCGAGGGACGCTACCGCTGCAGCGCCTGCCACCAGCTCTGTGACACGGTGCGCCGCGACCGCGCCCAGTTGGACGCTCACCGTTGGGATCCGCTCTGCCCCACCTGCGGCGCCCGGCTCGATCCGCAACCCACGCCGGAGTCAAAACCGGTGGCACTGCACTCCTTTTACGCCCTCACCAAGCAGGTGCAAGAAGCCATGGCGCTACTCTTCGGACGCACCTATCGCCTGCCCACGCTGGCCCTGCGGCTCTTCAATGTCTACGGGCCGCACCAGGCGCTTTCCAACCCTTATACCGGCGCGGTGGCCATCTTTGCCGCCCGGCTGCGCGCCGGACTGCCGCCGCTGCTGTTTGAAGACGGCGAGCAACAACGCGACTTCGTTCACGTCAACGACGTGGCGCACGCCTTCCGGCTGGCCTTGGATCGCCCGGAGGTCTCCGACACGGCGCTCAACATCGCCAGCGGCGTGCCGCTGCGCCTCAACCAGCTTGCGAGCGCGCTGGCCAACGCCATGGGCAGCACACAAACCCCGCGTCGCAGCGGGCGCTACCGCTGGGGCGACATCCGGCACTGCATCGCCGACATCAGTGCCGCCCGCAGCCATTTGGGCTATCAGCCGCAGATGACGCTGCAGGCCGGGTTGGCGCAGCTGGCCGGCTGGCTACAACCCATGCCCCGCGTGCCGCGCCACCGCCTGCAGCGCGCCACGGCGGAACTCGCAACCTTCGGTCTGACCGGCTAAGGACCTTTCTCCGCGCATGCACTTCCTGTTGACCACTGATTCTGTGGGCGGCGTTTGGGTGTTCACCGAGGAACTGGCACTCGGCCTGGTGGAACGCGGACACCGCGTCACGCTGCTCAGCTTCGGACCTGCGCCTGGGCGGGAGCAGGGCGCGGCCTTGCGCCGCCACGGCATCGCGTGTCGTTCGGCTCCCTTTCCCCTGGAGTGGATGCAGGAGGCGCCCGCCACGATGCGCGCGGCACAGGAGTGGCTGCGGAAGCAGGTCCACCAGCTTCGACCCGACCTCGTACACAGCAACCAGTTTGCCTTCGTCGGCCTGGGCGAGGCGGTGCCCACGGTCCTGACCGTGCACAGCGACCTGTTCTCGTGGTGGCGCGGGGTACACGGCTCCCGCCCCCCGGCCACCCCTTACTTCGCGTGGTACGAGGCGCTCGTGCGGCACGCCTTGCGGTTGGCTCACGCCGTCGCAACTCCCAGCGCGGTGGCCGCCGACGACCTGCGCCGCCACTTCGACCACTGGGCCCCGGTGACGGTTGTTCACAACGGGCGCTCGCCCTGTCACTTCCATCCCGACCGTCACAAGCGCGACGTCGCCCTGTCGGCGGGTAGGCTCTGGGACCCTGCCAAGAGTATTGACTTGTTCAACAAAGTGGCGCTGCCACTGCCGCTACGCCTGGCGGGTAGCCGCTGCCCTCCCGGGGCGCGAACCGTGCCCCCGACGGTCGCCGCCATCACTTACCTCGGTCAACTCGGAGCGCGACAATTGGCGGCCGAAATGGCCGAAGCCCGACTCTACATTGCGACCAGCTGCTACGAACCCTTCGGCTTGGCCCCGCTGGAAGCGGCGCTCTCCGGCTGCGCCCTGCTGCTACCCGACCTCGGAAGCTTCCGCGAGGTGTGGGGTACGGCTGCGGCCTATTTCACGTCGCGTTCTGCCTCCAGCCTGGAAGCCGAATGGCGGCGCCTGACCTTCGACCTGTCGGATTGCGCCCGTCTGGCGGTCGCAGGGCGCGATCACGCGCGACAGCACTATAGCGCGGAGCGCATGGTGTCCGACTACCTGATGCTCTACCAACGGGTGCTTGGCGCGGCCTCGCTCCGGCCGCCGGCCGGCGCTGGATATGGCGCGACGCAGCCACCGTTACCGGAACCGGGAGGCGGCGTCTGATGCGCATCGCGTGGTTTGCCCACAGTTGGCTCTCCGATTGGAACCACGGCAACGCGCATTTTTTGCGGGGCTTGGCGCGCGCCCTGATGCATCACGGTCACGCCGTGCGGCTCTACGAGCCCTTTCCCACCGCCCAAGGCGGCTGGTCACTGGCCAACCTGATCCAGGAATCCCGGGGAGCCGCCGCCATCGCCCAGTTTCGGGCCGTCTATCCGGAGCTGCACGTCACCTTCATCGCTCCTGCCGCCCGCCCGTCGCAGCCGTCCCCGCACCTCGCCGCCCGAATTCTTTCGCCGGCGGAGTGGGAGGCGCAACTGGCGGATTGTGACCTGGTGCTGGTGCATGAGTGGGTACTTCCGGAACTGATGGAACGACTGGCGGCCTTGCGCCGGCGTCACGCCTTTTATCTCGTGTTCCACGACACCCACCACCGCGCCCTCAGCGACCCTGCCGCGCTGGAGCGCCTGCCCCTGCGCCAGTGCGACGCGGTGCTGGTGTTCGGCGCCAGCCTGCAACGCTACTACCGACAGCGCTTGGGACCCGGTCGCGTCTACACGATGCACGAAGCGGCCGACGTCAGTTGGTTCTATCCGCGGCCGCGGCAGTTTCGCCACGATCTGGTCTGGATTGGAAACTGGGGCGACGAGGAACGCACTGGAGCGCTACAGCGATACTTGGTGGAACCAGCCCGCGCCCTGCAACGGGAAAGCCGGCGGCTTGGCTCCGATCGGACGGCGGCGGCGCGAGTCTTGGTACACGGCGTGCGCTACCCTGCCGCTGCCTTGGCCCGGCTGTCCGACGCTGGAGTCGAGTACGGCGGCTACCTGCCCAACCTCGCCGCGCCGGCCGCGTTCGCCGCGGCGCCGCTGACACTGCACGTACCACGCGCTCCTTACAACGCCTGCGGTGAACTGGACGGCATTCCCACCATCCGCGTGTTTGAAGCGCTGGCCTGCGGCGCGACGCTGGTCTGCGCGCCCTGGATTGACAGCGAAGGGCTGTTCGAGGCGGGCAGCGACTATGCCATGGCCGCCGACACCGCCGGCATGACGGCGCTGTTGCGCTCGCTGCTGGCCAACCCCCGGGCGGCGCGGCGCCTGGCCGAGCACGGTCGCGATACGGTTCTGGCCCGCCATACCTGCGCCCACCGGGCGCGCGAACTGGAGTCCATATGCCGGGATATCGGCCTCACTTGTTCGTCTTCGGTTCCAGCCTGACCTCGTCGTTCTGGAACGGCGCCGCGACCTATTACCGCGGCATCTATGGGCAGCTCGACGCGTTGGGGTATCGCGTCACCTTTGCCGAACCCGACATCTACGGACGGCAGGAACACCGCGACCTGGCCGGCGACCCACCTTATGCCGCCTGTCCGATCTATCGCAACGACGCCGAGTTGGAGTTGCTGCTGCAGGAGGCGGCGGGCGCGGACGTGATCATCAAGCACAGCGGCGTCGGCGCGCGGGACTTGTACCTGGAAGCGCGCATCGCCGCCATGGCGGGCCCCGACCGGGTGAACATTTTGTGGGACGTCGACGCCCCGGCCACCCTGGCCGCCATGGAGGCCGATCCGCATCACGCGCTGCGCGCACTCCTTCCGCGATTCACGGCCGTGCTGACTTATGGCGGTGGCGCAGCGGTTCTCCGGCGCTACGGCGCGCTGGGCGCCCGCCAATGCCATGCCATCTATAACGGGCTTGACCCGTGGACGCACTACCCATGCCAGCCCGATCCGGCGTGGACCTGCGACCTGCTTTTCCTGGGTCATCGCCTGCCCGATCGCGAGGAACGGGTACAGCGCTACTTCTTCGACGTGGCGCAGCGTGTACCCGAGGCACGCCTGATCCTGGCCGGTGAAGGCTGGCAGGGCCTGGCACTCCCGCCCAACGTGCGCTACTTCGGACATGCTCCAACCGCGGCGCACAATCGCCTCAACGCCTCGGCGCGGCTGGTACTCAATCTCAACCGCGACAGTATGGCGGACTGCGGCTTCTCGCCGCCCACACGCATCTTCGAAGCCGCCGGCGCGGGCGCTTGCGTGGTCACCGATGCCTGGCCAGGAATCGAGACCTTTTTTATCCCTGGTGAAGAAATTCTGGTCGTCGAGTCACCCGAAGATCTGGAGCGGCTGCTGCGCACCCTCGCGCCAGCGTCCGCCCGGGCCATCGGCACCCGTATGCGGCGCCGCGCCCTGCACGGTCATAGCTACGTGCAGCGCGCCGCGCAGGTCCACGCCATCCTGCAGGCCTTGGGTACAGGTCGCGCCCCCGGGCGCCACAGGGCGCAGATGGCGAGGGAGGGCTGAGACGTGAAGCTGGTGTTTTTCGGCCTTTCCATCACGTCCTCCTGGGGAAACGGTCACGCCAGTACCTATCGCGGCCTGTTGCGCGCGTTGCACCGGGGCGGGCATCACCTCACCTTCTTCGAGCGCAACGTGGAATGGTATGCCTCGAACCGTGATCTGCCGAGCGCCCCATTTGCCCGCATCCGCCCCTATACCGCGTGGCCTGAGATCAAGGACGCCGCCCTGGCCGCCGTCCGGGATGCCGATGCGGTCGTTGTCGGCAGCTTTTTTCCCGATGCCATCGCGTTGCTCGATTCCGCGCTGGGGCATGGGAGGGCGAAGATCTGCTTCTATGACATCGACACCCCCATTACCGTGAAAGATCTCGGTGAGGGCGCCTGTACATACCTTCGCGCCGACCACATTCCCGCTCTGGATATTTACCTGAGTTTTACCGGAGGCCCACTGCTCACTGAACTGGAACGTCGCTGGGGAGCGCGCCGCGCTGCACCGCTTTACTGTTCCTGCGATCCGCAAGGCATCATCGAGGACGACGGCGAGCGGCGTGCCGAGGTGACGCTCAGCTACATGGGTACCTTCACACCGGACCGACAAGCCAAATTTCGCCGCTTGTTTCTCGCCCCCGCCGAACGGCTGTCAGAAGCGCAGTTCCTGGTTGCCGGTCCCCTGTTCCCCGCGGTCGCTCGCTGGCCGCGCAACGTACGTTACCAGTACCATCTCTCGCCTCGCGAACATGCCACCTTCTATCGCAGTTCGCAGTTCACCATCAACCTGACCCGGCAGGCTATGGCCGAGGCGGGATATTCGCCGTCCATCCGCCTGTTCGAGGCCGCCGCCCATGGTGTTCCCATCATCACCGACTGCTGGCCAGGACTGGAGGAGTTCTTCGCCCCCGGCACTGAGGTTCTGACCGCAAACGAAGCCGATGATGTCGTGCGGCACCTGCGAACCACAACACCCCCAAGGCGTCGACAGCTTGCCGCCGCGGCCCGGCTCCGCCTCCTCAATCAGCACACCCCTGACCACCGCGCCCAAGCACTGGAGGGGTATTTGCAGGCCCTCGCGTAAAGGCCATCGTGCCAAAATGCCGGACGGTGGACGGCCTTGACAGTCCGGCATGCACCTCGCAGACTCAGATTAGGGAACGGTCCCGGCGGTCATGGGACCCCGATCAGCTACCTTCACTTTCAGGAGAACCACCTTGGCTCGAACACGCGGCAAAGTGAAATGGTTCAACAACAGCAAGGGTTTTGGCTTCATCGGCCTGGATGGCGGCAACGATGTCTTCGTCCACTACTCGGCCTTGCAAGGCGAAGGCTACAAATCGTTACAAGAGGGTGACGAGGTCGAATTTGACATCGTGGAAGGCAAGAAAGGGCCGCAAGCCGAGAACGTCGTTCGCGTCGAGTCCTAAAAGGTGAGGTCGTTGTCGGCCGGCAGTGGGGAGATGTGGAGAGCCGCCGCGATGGCCTTCACTTGCTGCAGCAGCGGCGCCAGCCGCGCCAGCGGCAGGGCGTTGGCGCCGTCGGAGAGCGCAACCGCCGGGTCGTCGTGGACCTCCAAGAACAGGCCTTCCACCCCGGCCGCCACGCCCGCCCGGGCCAGGGTCTCGATGTACTGCGGCGTGCCGCCACTGGCGTCGCCGGCTGCTCCCGGAAGTTGCAGACTGTGCGTCACGTCGAAGACCACCGGCGCTCCAAGGGCCCGCAGGATGGGAAACACGCGCATGTCGACCACCAGGTTGTTGTAACCGAAACTGGCGCCGCGCTCGGTCAGAATCACGTTCGCGCCCGGCGCTGCCCGGCGCACCTTGTCGAGTACCGCCTGCATGTCCCAAGGCGCCAGGAACTGGCCCTTCTTTACGTTGACCACACAGCCGCTGCGCGCTGCGGCCTGTACCAGGTCGGTCTGCCGGCAGAGAAACGCCGGGATCTGCAGAACGTCGACCACGGACGCCGCCGCGGCAACCTCCTCCACCTGGTGCACATCGGTCAGCACCGGAACTTCGAGTTCCTGTCGGATGCGCGCCAGGATACGCAGCCCTTCGACCAGTCCGGGGCCCCGAAATGCTTTCCCGCTACTGCGATTCGCCTTGTCGTAGGACGCCTTGAAGATATAGGGAATGCCCGCCCGGCGCGCAATGTCGCGAACCTGGCGCGCCATGTCAAAGGCATGCGCCTCGCTCTCGATCACGCAGGGACCGGCGATCAGGAAGAGCGGGGCGTCAGGCGCCACGCGCACCCCGCCGACGTTGAACGTCTCGTAGGGGGGCGTCATACCGCCTGCTGGGAGCGAACCGGAGTCGTGGTGCGCTCGGGGGCCACACCTTGGTGCCGGCGGAACGCCGCGCCGATGAAATCGCGGAACAGCGGGTGCGGTTCCAACGATCGCGACTTGAACTCGGGATGGAACTGGCAGCCTAAGAACCAGGGATGTCCCTCGATCTCGACGACTTCGACGTAGGTGCCGTCCGGACTGTTGCCGGTGATGCGCAGCCCGGCACCCACCAGCAGCGCCTCGTATTCGCGGTTGTACTCGTAGCGGTGGCGGTGCCGTTCGCTGATCTGCGCCATCCCGTAGGCGACCAGCGCCCGCGACGGCGCCTCGAGATGGCAGGCCCAAGCCCCCAGACGCATGGTGCCCCCCATTTCTTCGACGCCGCGCAGTTCGCGCAGTTTGTAGATGACGCGATGCGCGGTGGCAGGGTTGAACTCGGAGCTGTCGGCATCGGCCAAGCCGCAGACGTTGCGCGCATACTCGATCACCGCGCACTGCATCCCCAGGCAGATACCGAAGAAGGGCACCTGGCGCTCGCGGGCATACTGGATGGCCTTCAGCATGCCGGCAATGCCACGCTTGCCGAAGCCTCCGGGTACCAAAACACCATCCAAGCCTTCCAATTGCGGACCGCAGTCCGCGGTCTCCAAACCTTCGGCCTCAATCCAACGCAGGTTCAATTGCAGATTGTGCGCCAAGGCGCCGTGCACCAAGGCCTCTTTCAGGCTCTTGTACGAGTCCTCGTACTCGACGTACTTGCCGACAATGCCGATCGTGACCTCGCCCAGCGGGTTCTTGGCGCGCCGCACCAACTCCTCCCAACGCTCCATGTTGCGTGGTGGGGCCTCCAAATGCAGGTAGCGGAGGATGAGGTCGTCAAGACCTTGTGCAGCCAAGAGGACCGGGACCTCGTAAATACTGTCGGCGTCCTTGGCGGTGATGACCGCCTCTTCCGCCACGTTGCAAAACAGGGCGGTCTTCGCCTTTAACTCGCGCGACAGGAAACGATCGGTACGGCACAACAGGATGTCGGCTTGGATGCCGATCTCGCGCAGTTCCTTGACCGAATGTTGCGTCGGTTTGGTCTTCAACTCGCCGGCAGCGGCAATATAGGGAACCAGTGTGACGTGGATGAAGACCGCATTCTCGCGGCCTACCTCCTGTCGCAATTGGCGGATGGCTTCCAGGAACGGTAGCGACTCGATATCGCCCACCGTACCGCCGATCTCCACGATGGAAACGTCAACCTCCTCGGTGATACGGCGGATGGCGCCCTTGATCTCATCGGTGACGTGGGGAATGACCTGGACGGTCTTGCCCAAGAAATCGCCGCGCCGCTCCTTGGCCAGGATCGTCTCGTAAACCCGGCCGGCGGTCACGTTATTGGCACGCGTGAGACGGGCGTGGGTAAAGCGTTCGTAGTGTCCCAAGTCGAGATCGGTCTCCGCGCCGTCGTCGGTGACGTAGACCTCGCCGTGCTGGAACGGGCTCATGGTTCCAGGATCGACGTTGAGATAGGGATCGAGCTTGAGCAGCGACACGCGCAGTCCGCGGCTCTCCAGCAGCGCTCCAATCGAGGCCGCCGCCAGCCCTTTGCCCAAGGACGAGACCACCCCGCCGGTGACGAAAACCAACTTACAAGCCACGAGGACCTCCTGCGGCGACGGCTGAAATTCTGGGTTCAGAGGTGGGAAGGGCGAGCGATCCAAAAACGCTGCACGCGAAGCGTCCACTGAGGGGCACGGGTAAGTATACAAAAAGCGTGCGTCCCTCGCTGGTCACATTCTGGTCCTGGGCCGGGAGCCGGCTGCAACCCACCTCCAAGGGGCCAACTATCGCCCGCCGGACGGGCCACGGAGGTTGCGCGGCGCGTGAATTTTGGGCATTATGGAAGGGTCCTTCCAAGTGGGGCTGTGGCGCAGCTGGGAGCGCGCTTCCATGGCATGGAAGAGGTCAGGGGTTCGATCCCCCTCAGCTCCACCAACCTTCTTCTCGCGCTGTGGTGCCTGTCGCGCTGTCGTGCCGTGGGAACTTCTGGAAGCAGTCGTCGCCAATGCCGCCTGCAATTCCTCGCGGTACCGTCACCCTGAACGGGCCTGCATCAGCGCTTCCGCGGCGCCCGCCCCGGACGCCCTCGGCATCAGCAATCTGCACCGTGGTCGTGCTGACACTTTGCTGCGGCTTCCGAGCCATGGCCCAGAGCGGCCGGTTCGTGCGCCTCAATCAGCTGGGCTACGTAGGCTCCGGGACCAAGCGTGCATACCTGTTGACGCCGGGTCACGAGCCGGGCGCAATGTTCACGGTTCGCGACGATCAGGGTCGGGTGCGATATCGCGCCGAGGTGGGGAAATCAGGCGGGCGCTGGGGCCGTTTCAGCGTTCAACCCCTGGACTTCGATCCGGTCACGCAGCCTGGAACCTACACCATTCAGGTGGAGGGACGGCAGCCGACGACGTCGCCGCCTTTTCGCATCGCTTCCGGGAACGAGCGCTACCAGGCTGCTATCGCCCGCGCGCTTAAATATTTTCAGGCGGTGCGCGATGGTCCAGAGTTTCTGCCCTCGGCGCTGCGCAGCGCGCCAGCACACCTCCACGATTTGCATGCCCGGGTCTATGAACCGCCACACTTTGATCGCCACGGCCGGCTGCAGGGCGATCTGCGGTCCACCGGTGAATTCCGCGACGCCGCCGGCGGATGGTGGGATGCGGGCGACTACCTGAAGTTCGTCGAAACCGCAAGTTACAGCGTGGTTGTGCTCTTGGCGGGCGTGCGCGATTTTCCGCGGCAGATGGGTGCACAAGCCGGGCCTTCCGACTTCACCGCGGAAGCCAGGTTCGGTGTCGACTGGCTGCTCAAGATGTGGGATGACCGGCATCGAACGCTCTACTACCAGGTCGGCCTGGGGGCGGGCAACGATAGGACCTTCGGCGATCACGATTTGTTTCGCCTCCCGCAGGCGGACGACAGCATGGGTGGCGCCGACTCGGCCTATCGCTACATCCGACATCGACCCGTTTTCCGTGCCGGGCCCCCCGGGTCTCCGATCAGCCCCAACCTGGCGGGGCGTTTGACGGCTGCCTTCGCACTCGCCGCCCAGGTCTTCGCGCAACAACCGGAGTATGCCCAGCGCTGCTTGGCGGCGGCCGAACACATATACGCCCTGGCCGATACGGCACCGCGAGGACGCCTGCTGACCACCTCGCCGTACCGCTTCTACGATGAGCATCAATGGCACGACGATCTCGAGTTGGGAGCGACGGAGTTGGCCCTTGCCTTGCGTGCCGCGCCGCAGCCAGGGCGCGCCGGCCCATTCCTGCAGCAGGCGGCCCACTGGGCGCATCTTTACATCCACGACGCGCAACGCGGGCCCGATACGTTGAGCTTGGATAACGTCGCCGGCCTGGCGCATTACGAGCTCTACCGCGCCCTGCCGGCCACGGCCTCCGGCGCGCTGGAGACGTCGCCACACGAGTTGCTGGGAGACCTGCGGGATGAACTGGACGAGGCGGAAAAGAAGGGGCGACACGATTCTTTCGGATTCGGTGTCGGTTGGGCCGCCGATGACCCGGTCAGCCACGGCGCCGGTTTGGCGGTAATGGCGAGCGAGTACGCGGCGCTCACCGGGAAAGCCCACTATCGGCAGCTGGCTGACCGCTGGCTGGGCAACTTGCTTGGCGCCAACGCTTGGGGAGTCTCCTTCATCATCGGTGATGGCACCGTCTTCCCTGACTGTCCGCAACATCAACTGGCGAACTTGGCCGGCTCGCTGAACGGTCAGCCACCGATCCTACAGGGTGCTGCCGTGGAGGGCCCGAGCCACGCCACGCACGGCGACGGGCTCAGTGGAATGCGCACCTGCGATGCCAGCGCCCGTTTCATGCCGTTCAATGTCGACCACGTCATCTACGCCGACCGGGTCCAGTCCTTTAATACCAACGAACCGGGGATCGACCTGACCGCGACGACGCCCTTGGCCATGGCCTGGGTGATGGCCGCGCCCCGGCCCTGAGCCGCCTATGTCCGGTGCGGCCGGCAATTGGGCGCGGCGCCGAGAGGGACGGCGGCTACGGCGCGCCTTGCAGGCCGAGTTCCGGCGCGATGCCCTGCAGGGCGGTGATGCAGAACTGGATATGTTCCTCCAGCGGCACACCCAGCGCCGCGGCGCCTTGCACAATGTCATCCCGGTTGACGGTGCGCGCAAATGCCTTGTCCTTGAGCTTGCGTCTGACCGACCCCGGTTCGACCTCAAAAATACTTTTGCTGGGTTTCACCAAGGCACACGCGGTCAGAAAGCCGGACAACTCGTCGCAGGCAAACAGCGCCTTTTCCATCGGCGAATCGCGCGAGACGTTCAGGTACTCGGCATGCGAGAGAATGGCGCGGCGCAGATCTTCCGGGTAGCCCAACTCGGTCAGGATGGCATGCCCTTTTTGGGGATGGTCGGGTGGGTCGGGCCAGCGTTCGTAGTCGAAGTCGTGCAGCAGGCCGGTCAACCCCCACTTCAGCTCATCCTCCTGCCAGCGGCGCGCGTAGGCCCGCATGCAGGCCTCCACCGCCAAGGCATGCTTCAGCAAGCTCGCGGATTGCGTGTATTCCTGAAGCAGGGACAGGGCGGCGACGCGGTCGAGGGTCATACGCGCACAGGTGCCTAGGCCAGGTTCAGCGCTTCTTTGAACGTGCCGCGCTCGTTTTCGATCTTCTTTTGCAGCATCAGGATGGCGTAGATCAACTGTTCCGGACGCGGCGGACAGCCGGGAACGTAGACGTCGACCGGGATCACCTGGTTGACGCCCTGCACCAAGGCATAGTTGTTGAACACGCCGCCCGAGGTGGCGCAGGCGCCCATGCTGATGACGTACTTCGGTTCCGGCATCTGTTCGTAGAGCTGCTTAATGACCGGGGCCATCTTTTGCGACACGCGACCGGCAATGATCATCAGATCCGCCTGGCGCGGCGAGGGACGAAAGACCTCAGCCCCAAAACGGGCGATGTCGAACCGTGACGCCGACATGGACATCATCTCGATGGCGCAGCAGGCCAAACCGAAGGTCATCGGCCAGAGTGAGTTCTTGCGCACCCAGTTGACCGCCTTGTCGAGCGAGGCCAGCACGATGCCTTCGTGCTGTTGGTGCCCGTAATACATCTCCCGGAAGTCGTGCGGATCGAGGTTCTGGTACCTCTCCTGCCCGATGCTCAGCGGTGTTTCGAACTCGGCGCTCATGGTCATAGTGTCCCATATCCGGGAGCGAAAGCGAAGATGCGGCCAGGCCGCCGGGAACGGCTTTCGACCCGGCCCGAGCGATGGGCGCCTCCGCAGCAGCGGCTTACCGTTATCATTGCTGCTTCGGTCAGCCCTATGCTTCTCAGCCTTGAAAACCTGTTCCGCGCCACCTTGTTGGCCCACCTCAAGCGCGTCTACGCGGTAGAGCCGGCCTCGTTGGGGCTCGCCCAGCCGCCCCAGACGGCCATGGGGGACTTCGCCACCCCCGTGTGTTTTGAACTGGCCCGCACGCTGCGCCGGGCGCCCGCACAGATCGCCGCCGAGATTGCTGCCCAGATCACCCTGCCTGCCGCGTTCACGCATATCGAGGTGGCCGGCGGCGGCTATCTGAACGTGTTCCTGCGGCGCGAGCACGTTTGGCAGCAAACCTTTGCGGACACCCGGGACGGCGGCCTGCTTCCCCAGTTTCCCGGCAAGGTGGTGGTCGAACACACCAACATCAACCCCAACAAGGCGGCGCATATTGGCCACCTGCGCAACGCCGTGCTGGGCGACACTTTTGTCCGCCTGCTGCGGCATCGGGGCGAACAGGTGGAGGTGCAGAACTACATTGACAACACCGGGGTGCAGGTGGCGGACGTGGTGGTGGGATTCGAGCACTTGGCGCCGACCGCGCCGGGCGAATTGGCGACGCAAATCGCCGCCCTGGAGACCCGCCGCGCCGAGGCCATCGCGAGCGGACGTCTCTCCGAACTTCCCCAGTGTGTCGCGCTGACCCCCGATGCCCCCGCCCGCGAGACGTTTGCCTTCGATTACCGGTGCTGGGACCTTTACGCCCGGGTGTCTCAGTTCTACGAGCAGCGGCCTGAAGCGCTGGCGTGGAGGTCCAGCACGCTACAAGCCATCGAGGCCGGTCCCGGCGCACCGGGAACCGCAGGCGGCACCGCCCAACTGGGCGAATTGGTCGGCACGGCGGTGGTGCGTGCCCACCTCAACACCATGCAGCGCATCAACGTGCGCTACGACCTGCTGCCACG
>Ga0102924_1001450_pt1 | contig 27347 bp, 28 predicted proteins | sample PaiPotPPM11metaG_FD_80116 | JGI IMG/M metagenome (GOLD analysis project Ga0102924, IMG submission 80116) | Iron sulfur acid spring bacterial and archeal communities from Banff, Canada, to study Microbial Dark Matter (Phase II) - Paint Pots PPM... ... | reverse complement strand
CGACCAGCAACGGCCGCCGGGCGGCTGCGTCGAAATCTTTCGCCTCTGCACGGATCATCGTCATGCAATTCGCTTTCGCGCTGCCCATCGGCAAGCGGTCCTGCGACGGTTCTCCCGCCCAACCACGCCAGCGATCGACTGCCTTTAGATAATCAGGAATTGTGCCGGATAAAGCCCTGATCGTCCAGGATTTCCGGCTGGTTTCCCGGGTAGTGCGCGGCGTCCCGATTATTGCCGCGGCGGCGGCGGGAATGGCGAGGACTGCGCCTGCGGGCCCGCATAGGCCGGGCCGGTGCTCGAAACCTTGTGCGGCTTCGGCTTCATCGCCGGCCTACGCGGCGGCGGTGCGGCCGGTTGCAGCATCACTGCCACCGGGTTCGGGGCCAGTGTGGGCGGCGGGCTCTCGAAGAGTGAATGTTCCGGCGGCGGCCCGGCGGCGATTTGCACCGTCTGCGGCAGGAAGCCGGGCTTGGCGAACGACACCGCCTGACTCTCCGGCGGCACGGCAAGCGAGCAAGGGGTCTGACAGGTCTGGCCTTGCGCGGTGCGCACGTCGGCGCCCGGCGGCTGCGACTCGAATTGCACGGTCTGCAAGGCCGGCGGCGACTTGCTGAAGCTCATCCAGTCCGGCATGGACAAAGACGAGCCCGAGCATCCGGCCAACGCGGCTCCCGACGCTATAGCGGCGGCACTCATGATGAGTCGTACGCGGAACATTGACCCCATCCGTCCTAAATCGACCCTAGGCCGGACAGCCGCTTTGGTAAAGTCCGATAGCGGTCTGGCGCAAATACACGCAGGCGCCGCAGCGGCGGCGGCAGGCCCCTCCGAACGGTCGAGGTAAGGGATAAAATCAAGTTTTTTCAGATAGTTATGGGGGAACAGCGGCGGCGCCTTGGCCGAGTGTCAGCAGGCCCGAAAGTGTTAACCTTAATTAGCGCCGGGCGGTCACGGCGCTGATGGCCGAAGGCAACTCGGCGTACGAGCTGATGATCCGGTCCGGCCGCAGCGTCTCGATCGGGACCTCGGCGTAGCCGAAATCGACGGCGATGACCGGCACGTTTGCGGCGCGGGCGGTGCGCACGTCCGTCCCGGAATCGCCCACCATCACCGCCTGCCCCGGCACGCCGCCGGCACGCCGGATGGTGCCCAGGAGGATTTCCGGATTTGGCTTTTGCACCCCGAACGTGTCCTGGCCGCAAATCGTGGCGAAGCGCCGGGCAAGACCGAGCGTGTTCAAAAGCCTCACCGCCAGCCATTCGATCTTGTTGGTGCACACGGCGAGGCAGTGGCCGGCGGCGGCCAGGCTATCGAGCGTCGTTTCGAGCTGCGGATAGGGGCGCGACCGGTCGGCGATATGGGCGGCATAATGCTCGATGAAGCCGGCGAACATGCGATCGATGTCCGCCGTCGCGGCCACCCGTCCCTCGGCAGCCAGCGCCCGTTCGATCATGCCTCTTGCCCCCCCTCCGATCATCGGCCGTGCATCGCCGAACTGGACGGCGGGCAGGCCCTCCCGTTGCAGCGTCACGTTGAGTGTGTCGATGAGATCCGGCGCAGTGTCGATCAGTGTGCCGTCGAGATCGAAGACGATGGTGAGCATGCGCTTCGCCTAGCGGGCGCGCGTGCGCAGCGCAAGCACTGCCGCGCTTTTATCTAGGATCAAGGTCGGAACGCGGCTAGATACCGGCCATGGACATCGAGGCTCAAAAGCGCGCCGCCGCTGCCCGCGCCGTGGAGTTCGTGCGGCCGGGCATGCGGCTTGGGCTCGGGACCGGCTCGACCGCCAAGCACTTCGTCGAATTGCTCGCCGAGCGTGTCCGGACGGGACTCGACGTTGTGGCTGTGCCGACATCGGAGGCGACCCGCGCCTTGGCGGATCGGCTCGGCATCGCGCTCACCACGCTGGATGAGACGCCCGAGCTCGACCTGACAATCGACGGCGCCGACGAGATCGCGCCGGATTTAACTCTGATAAAGGGCGGCGGCGGAGCGCTTTTGCGCGAGAAGATCGTCGCCGCGGCATCGGCGAAGATGATCGTGATCGCTGACGAGTCGAAATGGGTTTCGATGCTCGGCCGTTTCCCGTTGCCGATCGAAATCGTGCCGTTCGGCGCCACGGCGACCAGGCGCGCGGTTGAAGCTGTGACGGCCGCGGCGGGGTGCCCCGGGCCGGCAATACTGCGCAAGGGGCAAAACGGCCATGCTTTCGTCACGGATGGCGGTCACTGGCTGTTGGACGCCCAATTGCAGCGCATCCCCGACCCGCAAGCCCTTGCGGCGCGGCTCGCTGCGGTCCCGGGCATCATGGAACACGGCTTGTTCATCGGCCTCGCGCGGACTGCTATTGTCGCCGGTCCGGATGGGGTGCGGCTTATCGAGCGGCCCTAATCTCAAGCACGGAAGGGAGTGCGCCTATGATCGCCCGTCTCACAATGCGTCACGTAACGGCTGCGCTGATCGCGCTCGCCGCGATCGGCGTCGCCGGCCCAGCGGCGCCCCAAGCGCCTCAGCCTTCGCCTGGCGCGGTCTTGATCGCCAAGCAGATCATTGTGCTCAAGGGCGTGAACGCCATGATGGACCCAATCGCGCGCGGCGTCGTCGAGAAGGTCAAGAACTCCATCATGCAAACCAATTTCATGTGGCAGAAGGACATCAACGAAATCACGGTCGGCTTGCACAAGGAGTTCGATTCACGCTCCACGGAGCTCGTAGACCACACGGCGGAACTCTATGCATCGCGTTTCACCGAGCCGGAACTGAAGCAGATCCTGACATTCTATCAGTCGCCGCTCGGCAAAAAGATGACTGCCGAAGAGCCGAAGGTTATCGACGACAGCCTGCAGCAGGCCAACGGATGGGCGGACAATCTCTCCGTGGACATCATGGCCAAGATGCGCACGGAAATGAAAAAGCGCGGGCACGATATTTAATATGTCGGATTACGACGTCGACCTTTTCGTCATTGGCGGCGGGTCGGGCGGTGTGCGCGCTGCGCGCATAGCCGCGCAGCACGGCGCGCGCGTGATGCTCGCCGAGGAATATCGCCTGGGCGGCACCTGCGTCATCCGCGGCTGCGTGCCCAAGAAGCTTCTGGTCTATGCATCGCGCTTCCGCGGCGAATTCGAGGACGCTGCCGGCTTTGGCTGGACCGTGCCGCAAATGTCATTCGACTGGGCGACGTTGATCGCCAACAAGGACAAGGAAATCTCGCGGCTTGAGACCGTCTACAACAACCTTCTGGAAAAGTCCGGCGTCAAGGTCTTCAAGAGCCGCGCCACGCTGGCCGATGCCCACACCGTGCAGGTGGCGACCGGCGATCGTGTTCGCGCGGCTTACGTTCTGGTCTCTACCGGCGGCACGCCAAGCTACGGCGACAAGATTCCCGGAATCGAGCACGCCATCTCCTCGAACGAGGCGTTTCATCTCGCCGAATTGCCGCGGCGCGTGGTGATCCAGGGCGGCGGCTATATCGCGGTCGAGTTCGCCGGAATTTTTGCCGGGCTGGGTTCGCACGTAACGCTCGTCTATCGCGGCGAGAATATTTTGCGCGGTTTCGACGACGACGTGCGTCAACACCTGCGCATGGACATGGAGAAGCACGGCATCAGGGTGGTCACCGGCCGCACCATCACGGCGATCGAGCATGCCGGAGCGCACTTTTCGGCGCGGCTCTCAGACGGCAATCATATCCCTGCCGACCGCGTGATGTTCGCCACCGGACGCGTGCCGAACGTGAGCAAGCTTGGGCTCAAGGAGATCGGCGTCGACATTGCCAAGAACGGCGGCATCGCCGTCGATGAATACTCGCGCACCAGCGCCGCCAACATCTATGCCGTCGGCGACGTGACCAACCGGGTCAATCTGACCCCGGTCGCGATCCGCGAGGGCCATGCCTTTGCCGACACCGTGTTCGGCGGCAAACCCACGAGGGTCGATCACATCAACGTTCCGACCGCGGTGTTCTCCGAGCCCGAGGTCGGCACGGTCGGTCTCACCGAGGTGCAGGCGCGGGCGCGGCTGGCGCAAACCGACGTCTACAAAGCGATGTTCAAGCCGCTCAAGGCAACCTTGTCCGGCCGCGACACCACCGTGCTGGTGAAGCTCGTGGTCGACGCAATGACGGACAAGGTCGTTGGTTGCCACATCGTCGGCGAGGGCGCTGCCGAGATGGTCCAGCTTGCCGCGGTCGCCGTGAAAATGGGGGCTACCAAGGCCGATTTCGACGCCACCATGGCGCTGCATCCGACCATCGCCGAGGAGCTGGTCACGATGCGGACGCGGAGCGCGACCTACGCCCGGGAAGCCGCCGAATAGGCAAAATCAGGCGGAAAAGTCGGGCTGTCGCGGCCGGAGGTCGTTGTGTATAAGACCGCCAAATACCGTCACCCTGCGGTGCACGGAGACAGCGTGATGCCCAAGCTATCGAACTCGGTGAAGTGGAGCCCGGATTCCTGGCGCTCGAAGCCGAGACTGCAGATGCCGGATTACCCGGACCCGAAGGCGCTTGCCGACGTCGAGGGCCAGCTTGCGACCTTTCCGCCGCTGGTCTTTGCCGGCGAGGCACGCAACCTCAAGAAGGCTCTGGCGCAGGTCGCGGCCGGCAACATGTTCCTGCTGCAAGGCGGCGATTGCGCCGAGAGCTTCGCCGAGCACGGCGCCAATAACATCCGCGATTTCTTCCGGCTGTTCCTGCAAATGGCCGTGGTGCTGACCTATGCGGCGGCGTCACCCGTCGTGAAGGTCGGCCGCATCGCCGGCCAGTTCGCCAAGCCGCGCACGTCGCCGACGGAGAAGCGCGGCGGCGTCGAGCTGCCGGTCTATCGCGGCGACATCATCAACGGCACCGAGTTCACGGCCGGGGCACGCACGCCCGATCCGCGCCGGCAGTTGGAAGCCTACCGGCAGTCCGCGGCGACGCTCAATCTGCTGCGCGCCTTTGCCGGCGGTGGCTACGCCAATTTGTCGAACGCCCATCAATGGATGCTGAGCTTCGTCAAGGACAGTCCGCAATCGAAGCGTTATCAGGAACTCGCCGGACATCTCACCGAGGCGCTCGACTTCATGCGCGCCTGCGGCATCGATCCCGAAGTGCATCCCGAGATGCGCACGACCGATTTCTTCACCAGCCATGAGGCGCTGCTGCTCGGCTACGAGCAGGCTTTCACCCGCGTCGATTCGACGACCGGCGACTGGTACTGCACCTCTGGCCACATGGTCTGGATCGGTGATCGCACCCGGCAGGCCGATCACGCCCATGTCGAGTACTGCCGCGGCATCAAAAATCCGCTCGGCCTGAAGACCGGGCCGACGCAAAAACCGGACGAGTTGCTGAGGCTCATCGACATTCTCGATCCGGATAACGAGCCCGGCCGCTTGACGCTGATCTGCCGCGTTGGCGCCGACAAGGTTGCCGATCTGCTGCCGGCCATGGTGCGCGCCATCAAGCGCGAGGGCCGCAACGTGGTGTGGTCGTGCGACCCGATGCACGGCAACACGATCACCTCGGTCACCGGCTACAAGACGCGGCCGTTCGATCAGATCCTCAAAGAAGTGCGGACGTTTTTTCAAGTTCACGCGGCCGAAGGCACCATTGCCGGCGGCGTGCATCTGGAAATGACGGGACAGAATGTCACCGAATGCACCGGCGGCGCGCGCGCCATCAGCGACGAGGATTTGAACGATCGCTATCACACGGTGTGCGATCCGCGGCTCAACGCCGAGCAATCGCTCGACCTCGCCTTCCTGTTGGCCGACTTGCTCAAATCGGAGCGTCAAGGCAAAGCAAAGCCGCTGCCGGCGGTGGCGGGGTTGTAGCGGACGGACGACAGACAACGGACGACAGAATGGACGAGGCAAGCAATTGATTTTCTTTTGCGTCCTCTGTCGTCCGTTGTCCGTCATCTGATTCGGCGCTAGACATCGCCATGACCGAGCGCCCCGCCGACCGCCTTGCCGTTGCCGTAGCGCAACTCAACCCGATTGTTGGCGACGTTGCCGGCAATCTGGAATGTGCCCGCGCCGGGAGGGCGGTAGCCGCTCAAGACCACGCCGATATCGTGGCCTTCTCCGAGCTTTTCATTGCCGGCTATCCGCCGGAGGACTTGGTGCTCAAGCCGGCGTTCCAGGCCGCTTGCCGGGCCGCGGTCGAGGCGCTGGCGCGCGATACCGCCGATGGCGGCCCCGCGGTCTTGATGGGAACGCCGTGGGTCGAGGACGGCAAGCTCTACAATGCCTACGCGCTGCTGGCCGGCGGGCGGATCGAAGCGATCCGCTTCAAGGTCAACCTGCCGAACTACGGGGTGTTCGACGAGAAACGCGTTTTCGCGACCGGACCCGTGCCCGGACCGGTGAATTTCCGCGGCGTGCGGCTCGGCTTGCCGATCTGCGAGGATACCTGGACCGACTGGGGCGACTACGAGAACGTGGTCGAGACCCTGGCCGAGACCGGCGCCGAACTCTTCATCGTGCCGAATGGTTCGCCGTACTGGCGCGACAAAAGCGATGTGCGGCTCAACGTCGTGATCGCGCGCGTCACCGAGGCCGGTCTGCCGCTGATCTATGTCAATCAGGTCGGCGGCCAGGACGAACTGGTGTTCGACGGCGCATCCTTCGCGCTCAACGCCGACCGCTCGATCGCATTCCAACTGCCCGCATTCCGCGAAACCGTCGTGACGACGCAGTGGTCGCGAACCGGCGGCGCGTGGCGCTGCACGCGCGGACTGATCGCGCCGCCTGAGCAAGCCGATCGAGCCGATTACGCCGCCTGCGTGATGGGGCTGCGCGACTATGTCGAGAAGAACCGCTTCAAAAGCGTCGTGCTCGGCCTTTCCGGGGGCATCGATTCGGCGCTCTGTGCGGCGATGGCGGCCGATGCGCTCGGCGCCGGCCGGGTGCGCTGCGTGATGCTGCCGTTCCGCTATACATCAAAAGATTCGCTCGACGATGCCTCAGCGATCGCAAAGACGCTCGGCGTGAACTACGCCATTGTTCCCATTGAAAGCGCGGTGCACGGGCTCGAAGCGGCCCTTGCGCAGGTGTTTGCCGGCGCGCCACGCGATGTCACCGAGGAAAATCTCCAGGCCCGCGCCCGCGGCACGATCCTGATGGCGGTGTCCAACAAATTCGACGCCATGGTGGTGACGACCGGGAACAAATCGGAAATGTCGGTCGGCTACGCCACGCTCTACGGCGACATGAACGGCGGCTTCAACCCGATCAAGGATCTCTACAAGACCGAAGTCTATCGCCTGGCGCGGCTGCGCAATCGCTGGAAGCCGGAAGGCGCGCTTGGCCCGGATGGAACTGTGATTCCGGAAAACGTGCTGACGCGGGCGCCGAGTGCCGAGTTGCGCGAGAACCAGACCGACCAGGATACGCTGCCGCCCTACGACATCCTGGATCAAATACTCGAGCGCCTGGTCGAGCGCGAGGAGCCGACCGCGACGATCGTGGCCGCAGGCTTCGACCGCGACACGGTGATGAAGATAGAGCGCATGCTCTACCTCGCCGAATACAAACGCCGCCAGGCGGCGCCGGGCGTGAAGGTGACGCTGAAGAATTTCGGCCGGGACCGGCGCTATCCGATCGTCAATCGGTTTGTCGATCCCGGCAAGCCGCTGCCGGAGCCGGATCGCGCCTCGATCAAGGGCGCCGCCATGGCCAAGGCGGCGGACCTTTGATCAGCGCGATGACATGAACGGCGGGCCGACGGTCCGTACGGCATGCTTGGACGCATCGGTGTTGCTGCCGTTCGCCGGCTGAGCGACCGGCGTCGCGGTGGCGGCAGGCGCAGTGGCGCCGGCTTTTGCCGCGGCCTTGCTGGCGGGTGTTTGCGGCGCTTGCGACAGCGCATTCGCGTTCTTGTCGGTCACGACGATGTCGCCGCTCTCGAGCGTCGATGAATCGTCGGCATCCTTCAGTGCATCGGCCCAGCTCTGGCCGGGCCGGCGGCACGAGCACGCCGGCGTGAACTGCTTGCGGTATTGGAACGCGGTCGGCAAAGCCGTATAGGGCTGGCCGCTCATCGACACCGCCTGCTCCATGTCCTCGCCCGGATTGTGGAAGGCGTAGAGTGTGGCTTCAGCCGCCGGACACAGGCGCTGGCAGGCGCGCTGATCGTCGCCGAAATGGCTCGCCACCGTCGAATACGAGATCGGAAAATAATAGCCGTCGCAGGTGCGCACGCAGACGGTGTGGTAAGTGCCCGACGGCGCGCCGTCACCTGACGGATTGAGGATGGTGCCGCCGCCAAACAGCGCGTCGAAGAAGCCGCGCGGTCCGCCGGCGGCGTTGGCGGCGGCGGTGTACTGCGCGCCACAATTGTTTTGCGCCAATTGGCCGAGCACGGCTCGGCGCTGATCGTCCTGATTGTTGCTGCCGCTCTTGAGTTTTTCGAGATCGCTCATCATGCGGTCGAGATTGCCGCGCATCTGCTGGATCTGCGAGGTGATCGGCCCGCATTGCGGCACCAGGCTCGAGAACAGCGAGAGAAAGCCTTGTCCCTCGCAGCCCTGCTTGTGGCCTTGCGCGATGGCGCGGTCGAGCTCGGCCTGCTGCTTGGCGACGGCGTCTTCCGCCTGCTTGATCTGGGCGGCGCGCGCCGGATCGGCCGAACCGGTGTTGATCGAGGCAAGCTGGCTTTCCAGCCGCACGCAGACCGGATTCGACGCCTGCGGATTCGCAACGCCCTGTGCCGCCGCGGTCGCGGCAAGCGCGAATACACCAAGCGTGGCAAAAGGCACGTGTTGGCCGAGACCGCGCAGCAGTCTGGTGATCATTGGCCCCGGCTCCCTCCGATCGTCGGATCAAGCCCGGCAATGGTGACTAAAGTGTGGAGGATTGCGTCCTTATTCCGCATCCGGCTGGTTCTCCGGACGGGCGTGGTCGAAGGCGGGCAGCTTGAGGCAGGCCGCATCCACGCCGACGATCTTGGGGAATTTTTCGAGCGGAACTTTCAGTCGCCGAGCATTGTAAACCTGCGGCACCAAACAGACGTCGGCGAGCGTCACCGTGCTGCCGAAGATATAGGGCGACAGCGCGATCATCGTTTCGAGCGCCTCGAACCCCTCGAGGATCCAGTGATGGTACCAGGCGTCGATCGCGCTCTGCTCCTGGCCCATGGTGTTCTTCAGGTAACGCAGCGGGCCGACATTGTTGAGCGGGTGGATGTCGCAGGCGATGATCTCGGCGAGCGCGCGCACCTTGGCACGCGCGATCGGATCCTTGGGCAACAGCGGCGGATCGGGATGCGTCTCGTCGAGATATTCGATGATGGCAAGCGATTGGATCAAAGTGTCGCCGCCCGGCGTAACCAGCACCGGCACGCGCATCTGCGGGTTGACGGCACGAAATTCCGGCCGCCTGTTGTGGCCGCCGTCCTTGACGAGGTGAACGGACTGCATCTCATAGGCGAGGCCCTTGAGATTGAGCGCGATGCGCACGCGATAGGCTGCCGACGAGCGAAAATAGGTATAGAGCTTCACACGTCCTCCATGGCGTCGCCGTTTTGCTCCGACACTTCGGCGACGAGTTGCGCCGAACGATGGGTGAGCTGCTTGAGCGCGCGATTGAATGCGTCGCGGTCGCTTGCGTTGAGGATTTCCGTCAAACGCCTGGCGAAGTCCAGCGCGTGCGGCGCCAGTTCCTGGTACATCGCCCGCCCGGCGGCGGTCAGCGAGAGGAACGACTCCCGCATGTCGGCGCGATTGGTGCGGCGCTCCAAGAGCTTGCGTTTTTCAAGCAGCGCTACCGCCCGCGACACCTTGGTTTTGTGCATGTGCGTGTGCGCGCCGATGGCCTTGCCGGTCATGACGCCATATTGGCCGAGCGTGACCAGCACCCGCCATTCCGGAACGCCGATGCCGTAGCGGCGTGAATAGACGCGCGACAACGCCTGCGAGGTAAGGCTCGCCACCACGTTGAGCTGGTAGGGCAGGAACTTTTCGAGCTTGAGCGGAGCGTCCTCGCCGGCCGATGGCTGGGCGGCGGCCGGACCGTCGGCGGCGTTGTCCTCGCTGGTGCGTTGCGCAGCCATGGCGCGAAGATGGCCGAAGTCGTTGGGCCACGCAACGGCTTTGGGCGCCGTCCCAACGCCGGCAGTTGAATACAACGCCCTTTGCGGCGTTGGTTTTGCTGCTAGGGTAGCAACGAAGCCGCCGCAACAGACGGCGTCGATATTGGGGGAGAGAACGTCATGTCGCTACAATCGAACAGATCATCGCTCCCGGTACTATCGTGTGCCGACGGGATCGCGGCGGGAATGACCGACACGTTGATTTTGCTCGGGCGGGTGCTAATCGCCGCTGTGTTTTTCCTGACCGCGTGGTTCGGGTCGCCGAATGTCGGCTATCTTACTTCGCTCGGCTATCCCTATCCGGACCTCTTGAGCCCGGTTGCCATCACGGTGGAATTCGTCGGCGTCGTTTCGATCGTGCTGGGTATCGCGACACGATATGGCGCCTTGCTCGGCCTCCTCTTCGTGATCATCGCGACCGTGACCGCGCACCGTTACTGGACTTACCCGCAGCCGCAGCAACTCGTGCAATACATATTCCTCACCAAGAATCTGGCCATCGCTGGAGGATTAGTTCTGCTATTTGTAACCGGAGCCGGGCGCTACAGTATTGATCGGATACTGTCAGGCAAAAGCTAACTCGGTAGCTCGCTCAGAAAAGCATCAGCGCGAGCACTGTATCGCAACATAATCGCACGTTGCGCTGTGGCAGGCTTCGGGCCCGGTGGCCGGAACGGCGCCGGTGATGTCGTCGCGGTCGACCTTCTCGAACGACAGCGCTTGCGCGAATTCGCGCGAATGGCAGTACGAATTCGCCACCGCCTTGCCGCAATCCGCGCCGGAGGCGAGACAGCGGTCGACGCCGTAGCCGTCGGGATTGTTGGCGACGATAAATAAGCGCTTTTCCGCCTGTGCGGCGGCGGCGCCGAATAGCACGGCGGCCATGGCCGTGGCTGCGATCGTAAAACGCATGAATTCTCCCCAAACGGCGCCGAAATCGCCGCAAATTCGGGTCACGGCCTGCAAGATGCGACGGTGGGGTTAAGCCCGCGTTAACTGCGCCGGTCCGCCGGCCTGGGAGCTTGACGGGGGTCGCGGCCTCGACCATTGTCCGCGCCATGAACGGTCAGACAAATATCTGCGGCATTTGCCGGAAGATTATTAGCTAGCGACATCGCTGGCTGCGGCCGTCTTTATCTCAGCATCGAGACCGATAGACGCCCGGCCAGCAGGCCTTCAGGCGTATAATTTGATTCGGTGCGATGGAACTGAAACTCTACGATACGCTCACGCGCGAGAAGCGCCCGTTCAAGCCGATCGATCCGGCGAACGTGCGCATGTATGTCTGCGGGCCGACGGTCTATGACTTCGCCCATATCGGCAATGCGCGGCCGGTGATCGTGTTCGACGTACTGTTCCGCCTGCTGCGCCATCTCTATGGCGATAAGCACGTCAAGTATGTGCGCAACATCACCGACGTCGACGACAAGATCAACGCGCGCGCGGGGGAGGAATATCCGGCGCTGCCGCTGAACGAGGCGATCCGCCAGGTCACGGAAAAGACCGACCGGCAATTCCACGAAGACGTCGCCGCGCTCGGCTGCCTGCCGCCGACCATCGAGCCGCGCGCCACCGAGCATATCGCCGAGATGCGCACGCTGATCGAGCGGCTGGTCAAATCCGGCAACGCCTATGTCGCCGAGGATAATGTGCTGTTTTCCGTGCCGTCGATGCCGGACTACGGGCGGCTGTCGAAGCGTGCGCTTGACGAGATGATCGCCGGCGCCCGCGTCGAGGTCGCGCCGTACAAGCGCGACGCCATGGATTTCGTGTTGTGGAAACCCTCGAAGCCGGGCGAACCGGCATGGCCGTCGCCCGCCGGCATCAAGGCGCCCGGCCGGCCGGGCTGGCACATCGAATGCTCGGCCATGTCATGGAAGCATCTCGGCGAGACCTTCGACATCCACGGCGGCGGCATCGATCTCGTTTTCCCGCACCACGAAAACGAAATCGCCCAATCTCGTTGCGCCTTCCATACGCCGGTACTGGCGAATTACTGGACGCACAACGGCTTCTTGCAGGTCGAGGGCGAGAAGATGGCGAAGTCGGCGGGCAACTTCGTGACGATTCATGAGCTTCTAAAAGGTCTGGCGGCTAGTGGACCGACATGGCACGGACGATCAATTCACAAAGCATGGCATGGTCACGTGGTACGATTAGCAATGCTTATGACGCATTATAGACAACCAATTGACTGGACCTTCGGGCGTTTAATTGAAGCTGAGGACTGTTTGGAGAAGTGGGTCGAGGATGCCGACATCTCTGGTTGGGAGGCCCAGCCTGTGCCGTCAGAGATCGTCGCGGCGCTCGCTGACGATCTTAACACTCACGGTCTCGTGACTTTGTTGCACACATTGCGCAGAGATATCCGTGTGGCGAACACCGTAGCGGGTCGTCTCCTTGCACAGCGGAAGCTTAGATCTGCGCTTGAATTTATTGGCGTCTATGCGCCGTTGAAATGGATTCGAGACCCAATTGAATCGGAAGCACATATCGACATTGAAATGATAAATGGCTTGGTCGCAAAGCGAGCCGCTGCGCGCAAGGAGAACGACTTCAAGGAATCCGACCGCATCCGCGACGAACTCGCCACAATGGGCGTGGTGCTGAAAGACTCCAAAGACGGCACCACCTGGGAGATCGCGCGATGACTCTCAGCCGTCATGGCCGGGCTTGTCCCGGCCATCCCGAAATGTTGTGCACTATTTGCCGGGATGCCCGCGACAAGCGCGGGCATGACAAGACAATGCGTCTTCAGCGAGCAGTTCAATGACTCCCCGCCCCCGGCCAAAGCTCGCGATGCGGCCGATGCTGCCGGCGGATGTGCCGCTGCTGGCGGAGATTTTTCGCGCGGCGATCGAGGAACTGACGGCCGAGGATTACAGCGAGGCGCAGCAGGAGGCCTGGGCGGAGGCCGCTGACGATCTGGAAGCGTTCGGCGCGCGGCTTGCCGGCGCGCTGACGCTGGTCGCGACCTTTGCCGGCGCCGCGGTCGGCTTTGCCTCGCTTGCCGACAACACGCGTATCGACATGCTCTATGTGCACCCGGCGGCGGCCGGGCAGGGTGCCGGCGGCATGCTGTGCGATGCGCTGGAAAAACTCGCGGCCGGGCGCGGCAGCAAGGAAATCACCGTCGAGGCGAGCGACTCAGCGAGCGGCTTTTTCGAGCGCCGCGGCTTTACGGCGCAGAGCCGCAACACCGTGCTCCGCGCCGGCGAGTGGCTCGCCAACACCACGATGGTGAAGCCGCTCGGGGACCGTCCGTCATGAAGCGTCCCGACACGCCGTTCCCGCGCCATTGGCTGTATTATCTGATGCTGAAATACGCGGTGATCGCCGCTGCGGTTGCCATCACGTTCTACACCGTCTACCGGCTCTATCGCGGATAGCACCATGGCTCGCGAACGTCTTTATCTGTTCGACACCACGCTGCGCGACGGCGCGCAGACCAACGGCGTCGATTTCACGCTGGCCGACAAGCTTGCCATCGCGCGCATGCTCGATGAGCTTGGCGTCGATTATGTCGAGGCCGGCTATCCCGGCGCCAATCCGATCGACACCAGCTTTTTTGCCGAGCGCCGGCCGATGCGCGCCTGCCTCACCGCGTTCGGCATGACGCGGCGGCCCGGCCGTTCGGCGTCGAATGATCCCGGCCTCGTGGCGCTGCTCGACGCCCATGCCGACGCCATCTGCTTTGTCGCCAAATCCTGGGACTATCACGTGCGCGTCGCGCTCGAGACCACCGAAGACGAGATGCTCGCCTCGATCCGCGACAGCGTGCGCGCCGCCAAGGCCAAGGGCCGCGAAGTGCTGCTCGACTGCGAGCATTTCTTCGACGGCTACAAGGCCAAGCCCGCCTATGCGCTCGCCTGCGCCAAGGCGGCCTATGACGAAGGCGCGCGCTGGGTCGTGCTGTGCGACACCAATGGCGGCACGCTGCCGCACGAGGTGGAGAAAATCGTCGGCGAAGTTTGCCAGGCGATCCCCGGCGATCACATCGGCATCCATGCCCATAACGACACCGAGCAGGCGGTCGCCAACAGCCTCGCCGCGGTGCGCGCCGGCGCGCGCCAGATCCAGGGCACGCTCAACGGTCTCGGCGAGCGCTGCGGCAACGCCAATCTGGTTTCCATCATCCCGACGCTGAAGCTGAAGCCGGAATTCTCGGAACAATTCGATATCGGCGTGTCGGATGAGAAGCTCAACAGCCTGGCCCACGTCTCGCATACGCTCGATGAGATGCTCAACCGCGCGCCCGACCGCCACGCGCCTTACGTCGGCGAGAGCGCGTTTGCCACCAAGGCCGGCATCCACGCGTCGGCGATCATGAAGGAGCCGGCGACCTACGAGCATGTCGCGCCGGAACGCGTCGGCAACCGGCGCAAGCTTCTGGTCTCAGATCAATCGGGCCGCTCGAACGTGCTCGCCGAGCTCGATCGCATCGGCCTTGCCATCGACAAGAACGATCCGCGCGTGGCGCGGCTCCTCGACGAGGTCAAGGACCGCGAGGCGATCGGCTACGCCTATGAAGCCGCCGACGCCTCGTTCGAGCTGTTGGCGCGCCGCATGCTCGGCAAAGTGCCGCATTACTTCGACGTGGAGAAATTCGACGTCAATGTCGAGCACCGTATCGGCCCTACCGGCGAGCGCATCACCGTCAGCCAGGCCGTGGTGAAGGTCAAAGTCGGCGACGATCTCTTGATCTCGGTGTCCGAAGGGATAGGCCCGGTCAATGCGCTCGACCTCGCGCTGCGCAAGGACCTCGGCAAGTATCAGAGCTACATTACCGGCCTTGAGCTCACGGACTACCGCGTGCGTATCCTCAATGCCGGCACCGAAGCGGTCACGCGCGTCTTGATCGAGAGCGCCGACGAAAGCGGCGAGCACTGGACCACGGTCGGTGTGTCGCCGAACATTATCGATGCCTCATTTCAGGCGCTGATGGATTCTATCATCTACAAGCTGGTGAAAGCGGGCGCGCCGGCGTGAGGAATTTCCTGCACCGTCATTCCGGGCTCCTCGCTTCGCTCGGCCCCGGAATGACGTATTGTAAGGCTTGACGAGGGCCAGCCATGATCGACCACGTCTCCATTTCAGTGCGCGATATCAAGGCTGCGGCGCGGTTTTATGAAATGCTGCTGGCGCCGCTCGGCATGACGCGGGTGCGTGAAGCGCCAAAGAGCGTCGGCTTCGGCAAGACCTATCCTGAATTCTGGATCAACGAGCGCTCGCAGCTTGAGCCGCTGGCACAAGACAGCGGCGCCCATATCGCACTGCGAGCTCCGGACACCAAGGCGGTCGATGCGTTTCATGCCGCAGCCCTCGCCGCGGGCGCGCAATCCGACGGCGCGCCGGGCATGCGCCTTGAATATTCTTCGCACTACTACGCCGCCTTTGTCCGCGATTGGGACGGCAACCGCGTTGAAGCCGTGACGTTTCTGCGCGATCCGGCCTGATTTGCCACCCTTGACTGGTTTCGCGCGATCCCGGAAACAATCCGCGGGCGCCGCTGGTCATCCCAATGCTGTTTCAGTCGCAGTTCTATGTGCTGTTCTTCCTGCCGGCGGTGGCGGCGCTGTATTACGCCACAGCCCGCTCCGCCGATATCCGGCAATGGGTGCTGATCGGCGCTTCACTGGTGTTTTACGGCTGGTGGGACGTGCGCTTCGTGGTGCTGCCGGTTTCGCAAATTGCCGCGACTTGGCTGCTGGCGCGGGTGCATGAACAAACCGGCCGGCGCGAGGCGCTCATCGCCGGCGTGGCGCTGAACCTCGCCTCACTCGCAACCTTCAAATATCTGAATTTTCTGCTGGGATCGTTTAGCGCGGCGATCGGCGTCGCGCTGCCGCGCCCGAGCATCATCCTGCCCATCGGCATCAGCTTTTTTTCGTTCCAGCTGATCTCCTATCTGGTCGACCGGATGCGCGGCCAGGCGCCGATCTATCCGTTCCGGCCGTTTGCGCTGTTCGTGCTGCTTTATCCGCACCTGATCGCCGGTCCGATCGTTCGTCACAACGAGCTTGTTCCACAATTCGCCCTTGATCCGTTGCGCGACGGCATGTGGCAGCGGATCGGCACTGGGCTGGTGATTTTCACCGTCGGTTTTGCCAAGAAAGTGCTGCTTGCCGACACGCTCGGCGTCATGATCGATCCGCTGTTCGCGGACGCGCGTCTGCACATGCTCAATCTCGGCGAGGCTTGGAGCGCGGCGCTGGGATTTTCGTTTCAGCTGTTTCTCGATTTCTCGGCCTATACCGAGATGGCGATCGGCTCGGCGCTGATCTTCGGTTTGGTATTGCCGGAAAATTTTCGCCGCCCCTATCTCGCGGCCGACATCCGCGACTTTTGGCGGCGCTGGCACATTACGCTGTCCACTTTTATTCGCGACTATCTCTATATCCCGCTCGGCGGCAGCCGCCACGGCACACAGCGCTACGTGCTGGCCACGATGGTCGCGATGGGCCTTTGCGGGCTATGGCACGGCGCGGGCTGGACATACGTGACGTGGGGACTCTGGCACGGTCTCGGGCTTGTGGCGTGCCACGTCTGGCAGCAGCGCGGCCGCCCAATGCCAAGGCTCGCAAGCTGGGCCGTCACCATGCTTTTCGTGCTTGTCGGCTGGGTGCTGTTTCGCGCCGCGAGCTTTGCTGTCGCCGGTTCGATCGTGCTGTCGCTCGTCGGCGCCGGCGGCTTTGCCGGTCACCTCCAGGAGATCAAGCTTCTCATCGTGTCGGCGCTGGCATCGGCGCTGATCCCGTCGGCGCACCAGATCATCCTGGGCCTGAAAAGACCGACTCCGATCCTGGCCGGCGGCGGCGCTTTGCTCGCGGTCTATTGCCTGCTCGAAGTGGGGCAGGGCGCGCCCGTTAACTTCATCTACTTTCAATTCTAGGTGTCCGGCGTGGACTGGCAACTCGTCAAATCGAAGCTGACCGGGACGACGAGCTGGCGTGAATTCGTCACGCTGTTTGTCGGCGTCCTCGCCGGCGCGGTTGCCGGCATCTATGTATTTATTCTGCTGATCGATCCGTACAACGTTGTGCCGTTCTCGCTGCCGATCGATCGGCACATCGTCAGCATCGCGGACCGTTTCATGTATCCGCAGATCGTGCGCAGCAAGCGCTTCGATTCGCTGATTATCGGCACATCGACCGCCCGCCTGCTCGATCCCGAAATCCTCGATAAGGAATTTCATGCGCGCTTTGCCAACCTGGCGTTTTATTCGGGCATGGCCTGGGAGCAGAAAACGATGCTGGACTATTTTGTCCGCAAAGTCGGGCCGCCCAAAGTGCTGATCGTCGGACTCGATTTCCCGTGGTGCGATCAGAAAGCCGACATTCACCGCATCACGTTTCGCGGCTTTCCAGATTGGCTCTACGACGACAATCCGTGGAACGATTATCTTTATCTGTTCAACTACGGCACGCTGGAGACCTCGGCCCGCGTGATCGGATATCGCCTCGGCCTTTATCCCGAGCGCATCCGCTACGACGGATACGACGTTTTCGTGCCGCCAGAGCAGGAGTACGACCCAGTGCGCGCTCATAACGATATCTGGCGCGATGCGCTACAGCCGGCCGACCTCTTGCCGCCGCTGTCGCCGAACGATCGCGCCGGCTTGAAATTTCCGGCTCTGGCCTGGCTCAATCAAAGCCTTGCTAGATTGCCGCCCTCGACCTTGAAAATTCTCGCCTTCATGCCGGTCAATGTCGCCGCTCAACCGGTGCCGAACAGCGAAGCCGCCTCGGTCGAGTACGAGTGCAAGGCGCGGATTGCGGCCATGGGGAACACCTACGGCGCCAAGGTGATCGATTGGCGCATCGCCTCGCCGCTCACCAGTAACGATGCCAACTATTGGGACAGCCTGCATTATCGCGTCCCGATCGCCACCCGAATTGCCAAAGACCTTGCCGCCGCCGCGCTTAATGGGCGCGCATCGAAAGACGGCAGCTATCGGATTTTGGGCCCGTGACGGAGCGGCGGCTCACATCCGATCGGCCGGCACCGCCATCACCGTTTCCGCTTCGTTGACGCCGCGCGCCGCGTCGCGCAGGTTCGGCAAAATGTCCTCGACACGCGTGGCGACGAGACAATCCACCCGCGACGCGGCTGGAAGGAACTCTTGCGCGCGCATGTGCGAGATCAGCGTCAGCAGCGGATCCCAATAGCCGCTGATGTTGGCGATCAGGATCGGCTTCTTGTGCCGGCCAAGCTGCGCCCAGGTGAGTTGCTCGACGACCTCCTCGAGCGTGCCGATGCCGCCCGGCAAGGCGACAAAGCCGTCGGCACGCTCGAACATCGTTCGTTTGCGCTCGTGCATATCCCGCGTGACGATCAGCTCCTGCGCCAATCGCCGCGGCTGCTCGCGCTGGGTCAGGAATTCCGGGATGATGCCGGTCACCTCGCCGCCATGCGCGAGCACGGCGTTGGCAAGCGCGCCCATCAGGCCAGTCGAGCCGCCGCCAAAGACCAGCCTGACGCGGTTTTGGGCGAGGATTTTGCCGAAAGTCTGCGCCGCCTCGACAAAGACCGGATCGGTGCCTGGGCTCGATCCGCAATAGACGCACAGCGCATTGATTTTGCTCATGGAGTCATTCCCACTAAAAGGAATATGTGGCGTTGATTCGTGCGCGCTGCAAGCGCTTTGGGCGCGCTGCTGCGTTCGGGTGCAGAGCGCGGCAAAACCCTCTATATGACCGGAAACACTTGATGAGGAACTTTTGGACGGCCTGCTGCGGCCGGTCCAGGCCCGGGCTTCGATGAGCGACTTCCAGCGACCCAGCCATGTGCTCAAGCGCGAGGTATCCGCCGACGGCGGCGCCATGTTCCGCACGCTCGTGCGCTTGTGGCCCTATATCTGGCCGTCGGACCGGCGCGACCTGAAGAACCGCGTGATCTTCGCGACGGTGCTGCTGTTCGCCGCCAAGCTCGCGACCATCGCGGTGCCGTTCACCTTCAAATGGGCGACCGACGCGCTCGCCGGGCACGGCACCGCGCCGCTCGGCCCCGACGATGTCATCGCTTGGGCGCTCGCCACGCCGGTGATGATGACGCTCGCCTATGGCGGCATGCGCATCCTGATGTCCGCGCTGACGCAAGTGCGCGACGGCATTTTTGCCAAGGTGGCGATGAACGCGGTACGGCGGCTGGCGATGCTCACTTTTGAGCACATGCACCGGCTCTCACTGCGTTTCCATCTTGAGCGCAAGACCGGCGGACTGACCCGCACTCTCGAACGCGGGCGCAACGCCATCGAGACCATCGTGCGCATGGTGCTGTTGCAGCTCGCGCCGACCGTTGTCGAATTGATCCTGATCGTCGCCGTTCTGTTGTTCCACTTCGACTGGCGCTACGTGGTTGTGATCGGGATCACCGTCGCGCTCTATATGTGGTTCACCTATGTCGCGACCGAATGGCGCATCGGCATCCGCCGCGAGATGAATACCAGCGACACAGACGCCAACGCCAAGGCGATCGATTCGCTGCTCAATTACGAGACGGTCAAATATTTCTCCGCCGAGACGCGCGAGGCCAAGCGTTACGACCGCTCGATGGCGCGCTACGAGGACTCCAGCGTCCGGGCCTACGTTTCGCTCGCCGTCATGAACGCCGGCCAGGCGGTGGTGTTCACGTTCGGGCTCGTCGCCACCATGGTGCTGTGCGCCTACGGCATCAAGGCCGGCACCAATACGGTCGGCGATTTCGTCATGATCAACGCCATGATGATCCAGCTCTATCAGCCGCTGAACTTCATGGGCATGGTCTATCGCGAGATCAAGCAGGCGACGATCGACATCGAGCTGATGTTCGCGATGCTGTCGCGCAAGCCGGAGATCGAGGATCGCCCGGGCGCCAAGCCGCTGCAGGTGCACGCCGGCGGCACGATCCGCTTCGACAACGTCTCTTTTTCCTACGAGCCGGCGCGGCCGATCCTCAAGGGACTGAGCTTCGACATCGCGGCAGGTCACACCGTCGCCATCGTCGGGCCTTCGGGCGCCGGCAAGTCGACGATTTCGCGGCTGTTGTTCCGGTTCTACGACGTCACCGGCGGCCGCATCCTGATCGACGGCCAGGATATTCGCGACGTCACGCAGACCTCGCTGCGCGCCGCGATCGGCATGGTGCCGCAGGACACCGTGCTGTTCAACGACACCATCCGCTACAACATCCGCTACGGCCAGTGGGATGCGAGCGATGCCGAGGTCGAAGAAGCGGCGCGGCAGGCGCAAATCGACGACTTCATCCGCCGCTCGCCCAAGGGCTACGACACCGAGGTTGGCGAGCGCGGTTTGAAACTCTCCGGCGGCGAGAAGCAGCGTGTCGCCATCGCCCGCACCATCCTCAAAGCGCCGCCGATCCTGCTGCTGGACGAGGCGACTTCGGCGCTCGACAGCCACACCGAGAGGGATATCCAGGACGAGCTCGATCGCGTGTCGAGAAACCGCACTACGCTCGTCATCGCGCACCGGCTTTCGACCATCGTCGGTGCCGACGAGATCCTGGTGCTCGATCAGGGCGTGATCGTCGAGCGCGGCACGCATCATCAGCTCCTCGCCAATGGCGGGCTTTATGCCAGCATGTGGAACCGCCAGCGCGAGGCGCAGTTGGCCCGCGAAATCCTGGCGGGGGTCGGCGACGACGTGCCGGCCGCGCCGAACCGCAACCCGCCGGAATTGCCGGAAGTGGACAACGTGCTGCTGCCCACCGCCGACGCCGCGGAATGATTCAACTCAGTGTCATGCTCCGCGCAGGCGGGGCATCCAGTAGACCGTATCGTGGAAGATGAATTCAGACGTCGGTGATTACTGGATCATCCGCCTTCGCGGATGATGACATTCAAGGAAATCTGGCTGCCTATGTCTGTCATCAACTCCATCCGGTCGCAGCTTTCGCCGATCCATCCGCAAGGCTATCCGTTCATCGGCGGCTTTGCGCTGGCGAGCCTCATCCTGTTCTGGCTGTGGTCGCCGCTGGGCTGGCTCGGCACGGTTGCCACGCTGTGGTGCGCGTATTTCTTCCGCGATCCGCCGCGGGTGACGCCGCTGCGCGACGATATCGTCGTGGCGCCGGCCGACGGCCGCGTCAGCCGGCTCGCCAACGCCGTGCCGCCGAAGGAGCTCGATCTCGGCGAGCAGCCGCTGCCGCGCATTTCCATTTTCATGAGCGTGTTCGATTGCCACGTGAATCGCAGCCCGGTGTCAGGGCGCATCGAGCGCATCGTCTATCGCGCCGGAAAATTCCTCAGCGCCGATCTCGACAAGGCGAGCGAGCACAACGAGCGCAATGCCTTCGTCATCGCCACCGGGACCGGCCAGCGCATCGGCGTCATCCAGATCGCCGGCCTGGTGGCGCGGCGGATCGTGAGCTTTGCCCGCGAGGGCGAGGCGATCGCCGCCGGGCAGCGCATCGGCATGATCCGATTCGGCTCGCGGGTGGACGTCTATTTGCCCGAGGGCACGCGCCCGCTGGCCGCTGAGGGGCAGACCGCGATTGCCGGGGAAACCGTGCTCGCCGACCTCAGGGCTGCCGACGCTGGGCGGACGTTTCGCGTGATCTGAGAATGGGTTAACCGAAATGTCGTGGCGCGTGGCAGGACCCGGCCAGAGCCGCTATAATCCTTTCATGCCTCCGCGTTCGCCAGCTTTCCGCCGTCCCCGGCTGTCGCGCCTGCAACAGCAGCGGCTGCGCCGTATCCCGGTTCGCACGCTGGTGCCGAACGTCATCACGCTATTGGCGCTCTGCGCCGGCCTGACCGCGATCCGAATGGCGTTCGAGGACCGTTATGTCCTTGCCCTTGCGGCCATCGTCTTCGCCGCCATCCTCGACGGCATCGACGGCCGGCTGGCCCGCCTGCTCAAGGGCACCTCGCGCTTCGGCGCCGAGCTCGACAGCCTCTCCGACTTCGTCAATTTTGGCGTCGCGCCGGCACTGATCCTGTATTTTTGGGGCCTGCACGATCTCAAATCGGCCGGCTGGATCGCCGCCATGGTGTTTGCCATCTGTGCCAGCCTGCGGCTCGCCCGCTTCAATGTGATGATCGAAGATCCGGACCGTCCCGCCTGGGCCAGCAATTTCTTTGTCGGCATGCCGGCGCCGGCCGGCGCCATCACGGTGCTGTTGCCGATTTACCTCGTGTTCCTCGGCGTGCCGCGCTCCGAGGTGCTGATCTGGCTGACGCTGTTCTACACGGTAGCCATCGCGTTGCTGATGGTGTCGCGGCTGCCGGTATTTTCCGGCAAGCGCGTCGGCACGCGCGTGCCGCCCGACCTGGTGGGACTGGTCATTGTCGTGGTGATCCTGTTCGTCGCGCTGCTGATCGCCTATCCGTGGGTGATGCTGACAGCGGGCACGCTCGCTTATCTCGTCAGTCTGCCGTTCGGATATCTGTCCTATCGCCGCTACGAGCGAAGATCGCGTGAGGGCAAAACGGAACCGGCCGCGGCTGCCGCCGCTCAGCCGGCGCCGATCGCCGCCGGACTTGTCCATCCGCCGGACAATGAAGAGCGTCCGTCGCGCCTCAATTGAGCCGTACCGCCGGCGCTCCTGAACGGCGCGAGAAACAAAGCATGCGTGTTGCCCGCCGCACCTTCCTGGCTTCGACGATGGCGTCGCTGGCGGCTCCTGCAGTGCTTCGTCTGGCCTTCGCCGACGCCGCGCAATATGCGCTGAAGCTGCATCATTCGTTTTCATCGGTGTCGAGCGTACACGACAAATTCCTCGCGCCGTGGTCGCGCCAGGTCGAAGCGCAATCGGGCGGACGCATCCGGATCGATCTGTATCCCTCGATGCAGCTCGGCGGTGCGCCGGCGCAACTGTTCGATCAAGCGCGCGACGGCATTGCCGATATTGTTCTGGCGGCGCCGAGCACGACGCCCGGGCGGTTTCCGAAGATCGAAATGTTCGAATTGCCGTTTGTGCCCTCGCGCCGGGCGCTGGTCAGCTCCAAGGCGATCGAAGATTTCGGCCACGCCAATTTGATGGATGAATTCCGCGACGTGCATCCGATCTGCTTCTCGTGCTCCGACCGCGGTGTGGTGCACTCCAATCGCCCGATCCACACCATCGAGGAAATGCACGATCTTCGGTTGCACGTGCAGACCCGCTTTGCCGGCGACGCGGTGCACGCGCTTGGTGCGGCCGCTGTCCCGATGCCGAGCGCGCAGCTGCCGCTGGCGATCACCCGGCATGTGATCGATGGCTGCGTCGATCCATGGCAACTGGTGCCGGCGCTGAAGCTGAACGACTTGTTGAAGGCCCATACCGAATTCGCCGATTCTTCGCTCAGCTCGACGACATTCGTGCTGGCCATGAACAAGGCGTCGTACGACCGGCTGCCGCGCGAACTCAAGGCGGTCATCGACGCCAATTCGGGCCAGCCTACCGCCGGCATGGCCGGCGCGATGTGGGATCTGCAAGCCGCCGCGGTCGCCGATATGGTGGCGCAACGCGGCGATCCGATCACCACGCTGCTGCCGGAGGCGGTGGCGCACTGGCGCAAGGCCACCGAGCCGGTGATCGACGCCTGGCAGAAATCGATGAAGGAGCAAAAGACCGACGGCGGCAAGCTCCTCGCCAGCGCGCACGCGCTGATGGCGAAATACGTCAACGAGCCCGAGCCGCAACCGGCGCAGGTGCCGCAACCCGAGCAAGTGTCGGAGCCGGCGCAGCCATCGCAGCCGCAACTGCCGGCACAAGCCAAAGCCGACGTCAACACGATGCCGAAGCCGGATGCGCCGAGCCCTGCGCCCGCCAGGCCCGTTGCGCCTGCCGCTCCCACGCCGATGGCTGCGAGGCCGGTAGCCACGCCGACGGCGTCTGCCGCGCCGCACGCCCCGGCGCCGATGAAACCTCTGACGTCGCCGGCTCACGCCGCTACGCCGATGAAACCTCCGCGCGCTCAGATGGCATCCTCGCCCGTCGCAAGCCCGGCACCGGCAACCGTGCCGTCTGCGCCCGCCGGGAATCCTGCGCCGGTGACCGCCTCCTCGGCTCCCGTCGTGAACCCTGTTCCGGTTCCAGCGCCGGCCGCTCCCGTCGTAAAGCCGCCGCTGCCTAAAACTCTGGATATTCCGCTGTAGAGCGCTCGCGCCGGCTCACTTCGGCGGCGGATGGCCCGGCATCAGCTCGTAGGGATGTTTCCAGCCGGGCAGCGCCTTCATACGGTCGAGCCAGGCGGCAATGTTGTTGTGCTCGGCGGCGATGTCGAAACCGAATTCCTCGGCCGGATAGTAGAGGTATGCGCAAAACGAAATGTCGGCGATGGTTGGCCGATTGCCGAGCACGAACGGCGATTTCGTAAGCCGCTTGTCGAGGATCGCGAGATTGCCGTCGATACGGCCCTTGAGAAACGCCATCACCGCCGGATCGCCGGCTGGCTTTGCGAAATTTTTCAGAAACCGGTACGGGCCGAGGAAGCCGTTGACCTTCTGATTGTCGAAGATGATCCAGCGCAGCGCCTCGAGCCGGCCGTCCTCGCCATCCGGCTTGAACCGGCCGCTGCGCTCGGCGAGATAGGTCAGGATCACGCCGGACTGGCTGAGCTTTTTGGCGCCGTGCGCCAGCACCGGCGCCTCGCCCATCTCATTGATCTCGGCGCGGTACTTCGGCGTGCGCGTCTCGCCCTTGAAGAAGTCGACAAAGACCGGCTGCCAATCGGCGCCAATGAGATTGAGCATCAGCGCCGCGCGATAGGCGTTACCCGACTGCGCAAAACAATAAAGCTGATATTCGGCCATGGGTTTTCCTGTACCTGCCGTGCCCTAGCGCGATAGCGTGATGGTGCCGCCGTTGTTGTCCTGACCTTCGAAGTGGCCGCCGGTGAATGAAAGCTGCGCCAGCGGCTCGCCCTTGTGGTCGCGCACGATCAGATTGTTGTGCTCGAATGTCCATTTGCGGCTAGTGAAGAAGTTGCCGGGACAGCCGCCTTCGGGAGCGATAGTGCCTTGGGCTGAGCCGGGCGCATCGCCGAGCGTCATGAAGCAGCCGCCGCCTGCGGCCGCCGTGAACCGCCAGCGTCCGGAAAGATCGAGGGGCGGCGGTGACGGCGGAGGCGGTGGCGGCGGTGTTGCGGCAGCGGCCGGCGGCGGCTCCGGCTTGGGCGCCGTGGCGCAGGCGGCAAGCGAAACCAGCACCAGCAAAGCGGCGGTCGCTTTCGCCGCGCCTGATCTCCGTCGCCGCATGCGCATCACGCCGGTCATCACCGCATCGTCGGAATGACGAACTCGGCGCCTTCCTTGGTGCCGGACGGCCAGCGCGCGGTCACCGTCTTGGTTTTGGTATAGAAACGGATCGCATCGGGACCATGCTGGTTGAGGTCGCCGAAGCCGGAGCGCTTCCAGCCGCCGAACGTATAGTACGCCAGCGGCACCGGGATGGCGAAATTGACGCCGACCATGCCGACCTGCACGCGGTTGGTGAAGTCGCGCGCGGTGTCGCCGTCGCGGGTGAAGATGGCGACGCCGTTGCCGTAGTCGTGCTCCGACGGCAGCCGCACCGCTTCCTCGTAATCCTTGGCGCGTACCACCGAGAGTACCGGCCCGAAAATCTCCTCCTTGTAGATCGTCATGTTCGGCTTGACCTCGTCGAACAGGCAGCCGCCCATGAAGTTGCCGTTCTCGTAGCCCTGGAGCTTGAAGTTGCGGCCGTCGACCACGAGCTTGGCACCTTCCTTGACGCCCTGATCGACGTAGTCCTTCACCTTATTGAGCAGAGCGCGCGTGACCATCGGCCCGTAATCGGCCTGCTGGTCGGTCGAGGGGCCGATCTTGAGGCCTTCGACGCGCGGGATCAGCTTCTCAACCAGAATGTCGGCGGTTTTTTTGCCGACCGGCACGGCGACCGACACCGCCATGCAGCGCTCGCCGGCCGAGCCGTAGCCGGCGCCGATCAGCGCATCGACCGCCTGGTCCATGTCGGCATCCGGCATCACGATCATGTGATTCTTGGCGCCGCCAAAGCACTGCACGCGTTTGCCGTGCGCGGTGCCGGTTGTGTAAATATATTCGGCAATCGAGGATGAGCCGACAAAGCCGACCGCCTTGACGCGCGCGTCGGTGAGCAGCGTATCGACCGCCTCTTTGTCGCCGTTGACGACATTGAGCACGCCTGAGGGCAATCCCGCCTTGATGAACAATTCGGCGATGCGCATCGGCACCGACGGATCGCGCTCCGACGGCTTGAGAATGAATGTATTGCCGCAGGCGATGGCCGGCGCGCATTTCCACAACGGGATCATCGCCGGGAAATTAAACGGCGTGATGCCGGCGACGACGCCGAGCGGCTGCCGGATCGAGAACAGGTCGATGCCGGGGCCGGCGCCCTCGGAGTACTCGCCCTTCATCAGATGCGGGATGCCGCAGGCGAATTCAACCACTTCGAGCCCGCGCTGGATGTCGCCCTTGGCATCGGCAAAGGTCTTGCCGTGCTCGGAGGACAAAAGCCGCGCCAGATCGTCATATTCGCTGTGGATCAGCTCGAGAAACTTGAACATGACGCGGGCGCGGCGCTGCGGATTGGTGGCGGCCCAGGCCGGGAACGCCGCCTCGGCATTGGCGATCGCCTTCTCGGCCTCGGATTTGCTGGCGAGCGCGACCGTGGCCTGCACTTCGCCCGTATTCGGATTGAACACGTCGCCGGATCGCCCGGATGTCCCCTTCACCTCGCTGCCGCCGATGAAGTGGCCAATGTCACGCATGGGAGCTCTCCTTGGCAAAGTCACGGCATCTGGGCCGTATGAATTTGGGCCGTATGAGTTGGCCCATTGTGCGGCTTTTTTGCATAGCGGTCACGGGGGTGGGCGTGCAGAACCAACCGCCGTGGAATATCGGTGATTTCTAGGCTATTTTTGCGGAGCCATCCGATCCCGGCCAGGAGCGCGGCGAATGAACTATCAGGACATCATCACCATCGAAGTGGGCAAGCGCGGCGGGCGCCCGTGCATCCGTGGATTGCGGATCACCGTCGGCGACCTGTTCGGTTGGCTAGCAGCGGGCCAGACGCATGAGCAGATTCTCGCCGATTGCCCTGAGTTGACCGAAGACGATATCCGGGCCTGCTTGGCCTATACCGCGGACCGCGAGCGGCGGCTCACGACCGCCGCGAAATGAGGCTCTTGTTCGATGAGAACCTAAGCTTCAGACTCTGCGAGCGGCTAGTACCTCTGCACAGTGATTATGACTCTTTGGAAGTGTCGGGATAAGCGTGGCCCATTTTGGCGCGAGCTTTGTCGGTTGTGAACATCCATTTGATGCGGGCGCGGGCGGCATTTCGCTGT
>Ga0102924_1001449_pt1 | contig 27351 bp, 22 predicted proteins | sample PaiPotPPM11metaG_FD_80116 | JGI IMG/M metagenome (GOLD analysis project Ga0102924, IMG submission 80116) | Iron sulfur acid spring bacterial and archeal communities from Banff, Canada, to study Microbial Dark Matter (Phase II) - Paint Pots PPM... ... | reverse complement strand
CTCGAGGGTCGTGAGCATCGGCGGGGCGGCCCCGCCGACGATCGCTGCCGGGTGAGGGTCGAACGTCAGAACGCAGGCGGCCAGACCGCGCGCGCGCGCTTCGCTGACGGCCTCGCGAAGGACCGACTGATGGCCGAGGTGCACGCCGTCGAAGTTTCCGATGACCAGCGAGCACGCGAGCTCGCAGGGCGCGGCATCCTCGCCGATTCTCACCAGAGCCGCCCGCAGGGTCATCCGCCACGCACCGTTAGCATGCCCCGGGGTCTACTGCTGCGAGCCGCACTGCGGCGGGGTGGGCGGGACCTTGCCCGACATCCTCGTGCAGTTGCTAGGGTCTTGCGGCCCGACGATCTCGACCACCGCGCGGTTGCCCTGGGACAAGAGCACAGGTCGCTGCTTGAGCGTGCATGTGAGGCCGTTGTAATCGGTGGGGCCCTCGGTACCCGAGCACGCCCCTGCCTCGTTCGGGACCGTCCAGGCCTGACCGTCGGGGTACACGAGGTTGATGGCGTAACGGCCCTTGGGGAGGCAGCCTTGCTGGACGTTGCTCACCAGGTTCTTCACGGCCTGGCGACTCGGGTCGTCGTTCGTGAGCAGATCCGGCGGCACGAGGGGTTGATTGGGCTCGGGGTTCGTCGGATCGGACGACGTGCCGGTCAGATACGGCGTCACGAGCGTGCCGCGCTTGTCCGGATTCGACGCGTCGAACAGCGTGTCGAAGCAGATCACCGAGGGGCGCAGGATCACGTTGAGGTGGTCCTGGCCGGTAACCGCCTTCGGCTTGCCGGTCTGCGGATCCACGTAGTTCGCAGGGTTCGGAGGGTTGGGAAAGTTCGCGAACGCCGGCAACCCGGCTCCCAGGAGGGAGTCCGCCGGGGCAGTGCCGGCGCTCTCCGTGATGCCCAGCATGACGATCACGGGGTTCTTCGGGTCCCCTTGCGCGGTCAAGCTCGCGGGATCCAGGGTGTGAAAGCTCCCGTTCGCGTCGGGCTGGTAATCGTCGACGAGCTTGCTGAGCACCACCGCCGGCCAGAAAAACGGGATATGGTTGCCCTCGGGGATCTGCTGATCGACGTACTGGCTCTTTTGAGGGTCGAACACCGAACCCGCCCAAACTGAGATGTTCTTGCTCTGATTGCCCGGGATCTGCATGTGAAAGGGCTGCGACGGGCTGACCGCCGTCGACAATTCGTTCGAAGGAACGCCGGACAGGAGCTTCAGATGGGGGAACGACGATTCGAACTTGGGCACCGCTGCCGCCAGACTCGCCAGACCGACTGCGCTCGTGGGCGGCGGCGGCGGCGCCAGCACCTGAATGTCCTGCGGCATGGTGAGCACCGGCACGTAGTACGCGTAGTCCCGGTCGGACGGAGTCTCGAGGGCGTTCTTCAGAGCATCCGGAACGGGATTGGCCGCGGCCTGTGCCGACGACTCGATCGGGTCGTACTGCATCGTCGTCGCGTTGTACTGTAGGCCCGTCGGCCAGAAGTACGGCCGCGTGGTCGTGAGCGGCGCGCCGATGGTGACCGTGACGTTGTCGGCGACGAAGCCTGCCGGCGGGATGACGTAGTCGGGAATCGCGTCGGGTAGCCCGTTGGCTCCCGAGCCGAGCGCCTGGGGTATTCCCACATCGACGGGCAGAAAGACGGGCTGGTAGTTCGGGTTGCCCACGTTTCCGGGTTTGAGCGCGTCGGCCGTATCGATATCGCCGCCGACGATGTCGCCCATCTCCGGCAAGTTGCGAAACTTGAACTCGGGCAGCCAGTCCCCGGTGTAATCGAAGAACGCCTGCAGCTCGTACGACCCTCCCGCAACGGGCCCGATCTCGAACGAGCCGCTGGCAGTGATGGTGCCGGTGATCCCGTGTCCGGCCGGGCAGTAGATCATGTCGTCGCCCTGGTAACGCGGCTCGTTCGCGAAGAGACGATCCCCGGTGACGTCGCCGAAGTTCACCGCCGTCGTGGCGAGGCCCCCGGGCGGAGGCGGATTGCGTCGATCGAACACGAGGACGATCGCGTTGCCGACGATGTGGCCGTTGCGCGAGCAAGGGTGCGGACCCTGGTAGACGACGGTGCCGCGAATGACGCCGGACGGCGGAAAGATGCGCGCGCCGGGATCGTTCGGCACAGAGCCGCACGCGAAGAGGATCGCGCCGAACGAGAGCGGGACCAGCAGCCGAGCGGTTCTCATGTTCGCCCTACCTCTCAGAACTTGTAGGAGAAGAGGCCCATGATCCGGCGGTCGATGACCTGTCCGTACGGGTGCTCGCGGTGGAGGTCGTCGAGGAGGTTGAACACGACGCCGCGAATCTCCGCCTGATTTCGCAGGAACCGGTACCCCAGGCTGGCGTTCAGCAGCGTGTAGGCGTCCAGGTGGAAACTCTGGAACTCGATGTCCTGCTTCTGGATGTTCTGCACCTGCTCGGCCCAGTCCTGCGGCGACAGGTAATGGAAGTCGATCGAGCCATCGAGGCCGAACTTCGTGCGCAGCTGCACGCCGGTGTTGATCTTGTGCTCGCTCGTCCTCGTGTCGCTCTGCGGCTGCGGCCCGGAGCACCCGCTGGTGTCCTGATTCACATCCATGAGCGTGTAATTCGCATAGAGGTCGAGGCCTTCCACGGGGAAGACGCGGACGCCGAGCTCTGCGCCGTAGACGTTGTACCGGCGGCAAGCGTTCTGCCATCCGTTGAAGAAGAGGGGATAGTAGCCCGTGGAGTCGCTCGCCTGCGTGGGAACCTGGGGAGTCGCGAGGTCACCGACCGTTACGGGGTTGGGGCTCGTCAGCTCGATGAGATCGGTCACCCGGTTGTAGAAGAATGCGCTGTCGAGCGTGAAGTAGTCGCTCTCCGAATTGAGGTAGCCGAACTCGGTCGTGAAGATCTGCTCGGGCTGCAGCTTGAAATTCCGGTTGTCGGACGGAGCGCCCTGCGCGATCAGCGCGGCGCCGGAAACGGGCGTCGGGACGGGCGTGCCCAGATAGGCCTCGAGGAAGTCCGGAGTTCGGAACGCGGTGGCGACGATGCCGCGCATCGTCGACTGCTTGCTCGGGTGAAAGAGAACGGATCCGCGCGGCGACTGCACGACGCGGTTGAGGTACGGGACGTAGTCGGCGCGGTAGTCGCCGACTACGGCGAACTGGCGCCCGAGCTTGATCTCGTCGTGCACGAAGAAGCCGAGGTGGTTCTCGGTCTCGGTCTGCGCGAGGTACGTCCAGGCGATTCGCTTGAGGCGATACTCCGCCCCGACGTGCAGGTCGTGGTTCACGCCGGTCCCGGTCTCGAACTGGTCGACGTACTGCGCCTCGCCGTCGACGATGTCGAGGCGCCCCTGGCCCTCGAAGAAACTCTGCCCGGCGTAGGCGGCGTTGTTCGCGTTCGTCACGAAGTAGTTGTTCCAGAAGACGCGCGCCTCGATGTGCTTCGAATGAAGGAAAGCCGAGACGTCGCCCACGTCCAGTGGCTTTAGGATGAAGTCGTTGATGAGACCGACGGCGAGGATCTCGAGCGGGTTGCTCTCGCTGTAGCCGCCCTGCACGCCGACGCTCACGTCCTTTCCGATTTGCCGTGTGACCGTTCCGTCGACGCGGAAGGAGCGCTGCGAGACGTTCTGATCGTCGTTGAATACGTCCACGTCGGCGCGCCCGGCGGGCACTTCGCGGCTCCACCGCGGCAGGTTGTCGAATCCGGCCGAGATGCGGTAGGCGAGGTCCTTGTCGCGGCCCGACGCCCACACCGAACCGTGCGCGGAGTCCCGGTCGCCGTAGCCTACGTTGAACCCGCTGCCTCCCTCGCCCGGCTGCTTGGTGATGATGTTGATGACGCCGTTGAAGGCGTCGGCGCCGTAGAGCGCGGACCCCGGACCGCGGACGACCTCGATGCGCTCGATGTCCTCGACGCCGATGGATAGCGTGCCCCAGAGGGTTGCGCCGATGAGGTCGACGTAGACGCTCCGGCCGTCGATGAGGACGAGCACCTTGTTCGAGAGGCGCTGGTTGAAGCCGCGGATCGAGACCTCCGTCTGCGCGCCGGTCGTCTCCATGATGTCGACGCCGGCGAGGCGCCGCAGAAGCTCGGGGATCTTCGTGATGCCCGAGAGTCGAATGTCCTGCTCGGTGATGATCGACGTCGAGTTGGGGGCGTCGAGAGGGCTCTGCGCCGTCCTCGATGCGGTGACGACGGTCTCCTCGAAGACCTCCTCGGTCTTCAGCTCACCCGCGTCGATGTTGCCGGGCGACGGCGCGACGGCCACGCCGTGCGCGCCCCGCGCGGGACCCGGAGGCGCGCCCGCGCCGGGCGCGGGTCCGAGCCCTGGGGCAGTGGGTCCGAGAGGAGGCGGTCCGGCTTGCGCCGTCCCCGGGGCACCCGCCGGCGGCGGCGAGACGGGCGAGCCGCCCGGCGGAAGCGCGGGCGCGATGCCGACCGCTTGCTGCGCCTCGAGGAGCTGCGCCTGCTGCTTGCGAATTCGCGCTTCGAGGCTCGCGACGATCTGCGCGACCTCGTCGCGATCCTTCGGATTGCCCTCGAGGTACCTGCGGTAATAGGTGACCGCGTTCTCGAGGTCGCCCACGTCTACGTACGCGCGTGCGATGTTGTAGAGGACGTTCGGGTGAGGAAGGATGTCGTAGGCCTTCTTGAGCTCTTCGATACCCGCGTCGTAGTGGCCATCGGCGATGGCGCCCATGCCCCTCTTGAAGTGAGCCCGAGCCTCGGTGCGCTCGTCGGCTGCCGCGGTGCCGGCAGAGAAAACGACGGCGCCGAGCAAGAGCCCCGCGGCAATCCTGGTCCAGTTTCGTTGAGGCACGTTCGAGCTCCTCGAATGAGCCGATCACGGTCCGGGCGACAAGTCCGAGCAACGACGCAGCAGCGCCGGGGATCGCAGGCGTCGGGGTTCGCCCCGACTCACGGTCGCCTGTGGGCGAATCTCGGCGCCGGCAGGCGCGAGAATAGATCACCGGTCGCGTCGGCGTCTCTATTTCAGTACGGGATATCCGGCTTGTATCCGGGCGGGAGAGATGGGCTCTCGCTCTTCGGCGACGCTTGGGGCGCCACGTAGTGCGCCGGACCCGCGGGGATCACCGCGAGCTTCACGATCACGGGACTGTCACCTACGCGCACGCTCCTCGTGTCGGAGCGATATCCAGCTCGAACGAACGTGAGGCGGTGTTCTTTCGCACTGTCGGCGTCGGCCCCCTTGTAGAGAATGTCGCATGGCGTGCTGCTGCAAAGTTCGACGCCGTCCTCTTTCACGCTCGCGCCGTCCGGTTCGGTGTTGATTCGAACCTTCACCAGCGCAGGGGGCGGGGGCGCCAGAGGGACAGCCTCCGTGGGCGGAGCCGCGGTGAGGGTTCCCTGCAGCGAAGGCGCGCCGCCCTGAACCACGCTTGCCGGGGCTCCGGCAGCCGGGGCGTGCGGGGGACGCATCGCGAGATAACCGGCGAGCGCCGCGCAACCGAGCGCGCTGACGACCGCCGTGATGAGCGCCGCCTTCGACCCGCCCCTTCCTGGCATATGCGACGTGAGCAGTGCGCCGCCGCCGGGGGAGTCGCCCGTCCTGCCGAGCGGAACGGGCATGTCGCTGACGCTCGGCGAGAGAAACGCGGGATTCGCGCCGCTTCCGAGTCCGCGCGGCATGACCTGCGGTCCGCTGCCGGACCCCGAGAGCGACCGGTATTCGCCGGTTCCGACCCCGCTGACCGTGCCCGTGATCGCCGCTCCGCCGATGCGCTTGAGCGCAGCCAGTACCTCGTCCATCGACCGGAAGCGCTGGTCGGGGTCCTTCGCCATACAGCGCGCGACGGTGTCCTCGATCTGAGCGGAGATCTGGATCGCGGGGTTCATCTGGCGTAAGGGTGGGGGTTCCTCGTTCACGTGCGCCATGAGGATGTTCACGCTGTTCGGACGATCGAACGGCACCTTCCCCGTGATCATCTCGTACATGATGATGCCGAGGGCGTAGATGTCCGTGCGGGCGTCGACCTTGTCGCCACGGATCTGCTCCGGCGCCATGTACTTCGGGCTGCCCATGAACAGACCTGTCTGCGTGAGGTCCTCTCCCTTATCGCCCGACACGTTCTTGACGAGGCCGAAGTCCAGCACCTTGACGAAGTCGGTCTCGTCTCCGTGCTCGACGAGGAAGATGTTCGCCGGCTTCAGATCCCGGTGGATCACCCCGAGGGAGTGCGCCTCGCGGAGCGCCCGACAGATCTGCCTCGCGATGTGCGCGGCACGTTCTTCGGGAAAGAAGCCCTCACGGATCGCGCGATGGAGCGTGTGCCCCTCGAGGTACTCCATCGCCATGTAGTAGATGTCGTCCTCGGTTCGCCCGTAGTCGAAGATCGTGACGGTATTCGGGTGCGTGAGCTTCGAGGCGATGCTTGCTTCGAGGAAGAAGCGCTTGTGAAATTCCGGGTCGTGCTCACCGGCGTAGTTTGGATTGAGCACCTTGATGGCGCATATCCGCCCGAGGGGTGCCTGCTCCGCCCGATAGACCTTTCCCATCCCCCCACGTGCAATGAGCGCGCTGATCTTGAACCGGTCGTTGATGACGCGTCCGACGAGCGGGTCCGGCGCCCCGGTGCTTTTGGACAGTGCCGCCGCCGCTCGCTCGCTCATAGAGCCGCTCCCCACGGAAGCCCCGTACAACGAGCGCAGGCGTCCACAATCTTGAGTGTGCCTGGGGCCTTGCAGGGTGTCAATGTGACCTCTTCCACCGACAAATACCGTCCTCCCCGGCGATAGATTTGCGCCCCAGCCGGTACGCGACGGGTTTGGGACAACGTGTCAAACTGGAGCGTAAACAAGCTAGGTGCCGCGGGCAAGCGACCGCTGATAAGTTGCCCTGCGCATGTTTCCTCTCAACCGAATGACGCGCGACATTGGGGCGAGCGCGGCCGCTCCCTCCAAACCGCCGACCCACACCCAAGCAACGTCGAATCCGATCGCACGAGCACGCCCCACACGCCGCACCAGCGCGCTCGCGCGAGCATGGGTGCGGCGGCGCGCGACGCTGCCTTTCTTGCTCGTCTTGCCCCTCTTTGCCTGGCTGGTCGTCACGTTTGCCGCGCGGCCGGCGCTGGCCGGCGGGAACTTCTCCATCAAGACGCCCGAAGTCAGCGAGAGCTCGGGGGAGTGGCACGTCAAAGTGCGCATCGATCTCCCACGGGCGCCGAGCATGATGCACACGCCGATGCGCTTCACGTTCTCGAAGGAAGCGGTCGATGAGCGCGCCATCATGTCGAAAGGCGCCGAGCCCGTGCACCACCGGATGGTGCAGGACATCCCGCCGAAGCAGATCGTGTCTCTCGACGTCGACTTCGCCGACGCGAGCGGGAAGGTCTTCAAATCCACGTACTTCGAGTTCCCCCTCAAGCGAGATACGGGCTACTTCGAAGCCGGCGAATATCTCGTGACGCTCTCGGGGCCGGACGGGGACGTCGGGGCGGCGCAGCGCCTCACGCTGAAGGGCGACAATCCCCCCGTCTACCGCGGCGCGATGGACTTCAGCACGGACGCGAAGAGCGGAAAGGGCGGCAAGCAGCAGAAGGGACCGCGCATGGAGAACGTGAGCAGCGGCCTGGACGGCGGGCAAGTCGCGCAGAACGACGACCAGCCGTCCGCGGCTGCGCCGGTCTCCACGGACGTCGCTGCCGAAGGCCCCGCGCCGGACATGGTCCCCAAGGGTGCGTACAACAAGACCGCGGAAGAGGAGGCCGTTCATGGCCATCCGAGTGGTTGCGGCTGCGTCGCCGCGGGCGGCCCCAGGTTTGTCCTTTGGGGGCCCGTCCCTATCGGTGCGGGAGGCCTCGGCGCCGGGCTGGTCGCAGGTCTCGCGTTCGTGGCGGCGCGCCGGCGGCGATCGCGCTCGTGACGCCGGCCGAAGCCCTCTCCGAAGCACGACGGGGGGCGTTGCGGCCGGTCTACGTGGTCGCGGGCGAGGAGCGGCTCTTGCGCGACGAGGTGGTGGCGGCGCTGAGGACCGCGTCGCTGGCGCAGGGGGTGGCGGCCTTCAATGAGGACAAGTTCACCGCTGGGGAGGCGGACATCGAGGCCGTCCTTGCGGCGGCCCGCACCGTGCCGATGATGGCTCCGCGGCGCTTCGTGCTCCTTCGCGGAGCCGAGCGTTGGGGCGGCGGGGACGAGGGCGAGCCGCGCCCGCCGCCGAAAGCACAGGCCTCGGGAGTGCCCCCCTTCGACCGCCTCGCGGAGTACGCCGCCGCTCCGGCGGATTCCACCTGCCTCGTGATCGTCGCGTCAAAGCTCGACGGTCGGCGGAAGCTGGCCCTCCTCGCCCGCAAGCAGGACTTCCTCGTCGCGTGCGACCCGCCCGACTCCCGCGGGTTGCCGGACTGGATCGTCCAGCGGTGCGCCGCCAAAGGAAACCCGATCGACCGCGACGTGGCCGAGCTTCTCGCGGCACTCTCGGGGCCGCAGCTCTCGCCGGTCGACGACGCGATCGAGCGCCTCTCGTTGTACGTCGGACCTGGCGCCGCCATCGACGAGAACGCCGTCGGCGCGTGCGTCGCGCGGATCCGGACGGCCGACACGTGGGCGCTCGTCGACGCCGTCGGCGCGCGCGACCTGGGACGCGCCCTGCGCACGCTCGCGGACGCGTACGACCCGCGCGACCGCGGCCTCCCCCTCCTCGGCGCGTTGGCCTGGTCGATCCGCCAGTTGGCCCGCTTCCAGGCGGCGCTCGCCGCGGGAGAACGGCCCGACGAGGCGGCGCGCCGCGCCGGCGTCTTTCAGCCGTACCGTGCGCGCGAGCTAGCCACCAAGGCCAGAGCCGTGCGCCCGAAGGAGGTCGAGCGCTGGGTCCTCGTCCTTGCGGAGACCGACCTCGCCCTCAAGAGCTCGCGCCGAAGCGCCGACGCCATCCTCGAGGAAATGCTGACGCGCCTGTGCCGCTCCGAAACCCGTTCGCAGCGCCCAGCATCGGACGCTACGAGTAGCTCGAGCCGTACGAGCCGTACGATTTGACGTGCGGGCGACTCGTCCCTACCTTCTCCTCCTGGGGCTGCGCGAGGTGCTCAAGCCCGCGAACGCCCCCGAAACGACAATGAATACACGGAGATTGAGATGCACGTCCCCCAACGGGTGATCCGGCCTCAAACCTCGCAAACGCAGTGGGTGGCCAAGGCGACCATCCCCACGCGTCACGGGGATTTCGAGACACACGTCTTCCGTCAGGTTTCGAGCACGCTCCGGGAGAGCCGGAGACGTGCCGTCGATCCCGACACGCCCGAGGCGGGAATGGCCGCGGCGGAACACGTCGCCCTGGTCCTGGGTGAGCTCGAGGGCCAGTCCGACGTTCTCGTGCGAGTCCATTCGGAGTGCCTGACGAGCGAGGTTTTCGGATCGCTCAAGTGCGACTGCAAGGAGCAGCTCGACGTCGCGCTGGCCGCCATCGCGCGCGCGGGGGCGGGGGCGGTCCTCTACTTGCGCCAGGAAGGGCGCGGAATCGGCCTCGCGAACAAGATTCGCGCGTACGCGCTTCAGTCGCGCGGCCACGACACGGTCGACGCGAACCGCCTCCTCGGTCTCCCCGACGATGCGCGGCAGTACGACGTCGCGCGCGACATGCTCGATCACCTCGGCGTCGCGAGCATACGGCTGATGACCAACAACCCGGACAAGGTCACCAGCCTACGTGCCCTCGGTGTGCGCGTCGGGGGGCGCGTACCGGTGATCGTTCCACCGAACCCACACTCAGCGCGCTACCTCGAGGCCAAGCGCCTGCGCATGGAGCACGACCTTCCGGCGACGTTTCTCGCGGCGAGCGGCGACGCCGAATAAGCGCAGCCCCGATATAGTGGGGGGCACAGCTTGCATGCGCATCGCCCTCACGCACAACCTCCGCGTCGCTGACTCCGAGGAGGAAGCCGAATTCGATCCGCCGGAGACGATCGCCGCGATCGCACGCGCCCTCTCGAGCGCGGGCCACCGGGTCGAGCCCATCGACGTGACGGGCCCTGCCTCCCTGCTCGTCACGCGCCTCGAGGCGTTCGCCCCCGACATCGTCTTCAACCTCGCCGAAGGTCACCGCGGAAAGACTCGCCGCGCGTTCTACCCCGCGCTCTTCGAGGAGCTGGGGATCCCCTCGACGGGCAGCGACGCCTACACGCTCTGCGTGACGCTCGATAAGGCGCTCACGAAGAAGCAGCTCGCCGCCTGGGGCGTTCCCAGCCCGCCGGGGCGCTTCGTGACGCACGCCACGCTCGCGAGCGGCGGTCTCGACGAGCTCCCCTTCCCCGTGATCGTCAAGCCGAACTTCGAGGGGTCGAGCAAGGGCATCGAGGTCGGCAGCGTCGTCTCGGATCCGCTCGCTCTCGGCCGCATGCTCGACGATCTGCTCGCGAAGTATCCCGACGGCGCGCTCGTCGAGCGGTACATCCCGGGCCTCGATGTCCGCATGGTGCGCGTCGAGGGACTGCCGCAGCTTCCCGCCGTCGAGACCCTCATCGACCCGAGTTACTCGCGCCGCTTCGACCTCCTCGATTATCGCCTGGCGAACGTCGAGACGCGCTTCGTGGAGCGCCGAGCGCCGGCGCAGCTGCCTGCCGCGGTCGCCGAGCGGCTGCGGCACCTTGCGGAGCGCACGTTCATGGCGTTCGCGCTCCGGGATGCTGCGGCGCTCAACTTTCGCGTGGGTCCGGACGGCGAGGTCTGGTTCTTGAGCACGACGGCCATCCCCGGCTTCGATCCACGGGGAGCGCTGGCCACGGCCGCCGCCGCCGTCGGAGTCGACTACGACGCGACGGTGCTCGCGGTGCTTCGTTCGGCTGCCGCACGCCACGGCCTGACGGCGATGCTCGACGCGGCCAGGCCGCGCCCGCGCGCGCGTCGCACGAGTTTGCGCGTCGGCCTCGCCTTCAACATGAAGCGCATCGACTCGCACGCCGGCGACGACCGCGAAGCGGAGTACGACGCCCCCGAGACGATCGCGGCGATTTCGCGCGCGATCGAGAGCCACGGCCACGTCGTCGTGCCCCTCGAGGCGACGCAGGAGTTCCCGCGAGCTCTCATGGCGGCGAACGTCGACGTCGTCTTCAACATCGCCGAGGGCGTCAGCGGAAGGAGCCGCGAGGCGCAGGTGCCCAGCTTGTGCGAGCTCCGCGGCATACCCTACACGGGGAGCGACTCGGCGACGCTGTCGATCTGCCTCGACAAGGCTCTGGCGAAGCGGTTGCTCATCGACGTGGACACGCCGGCCTTCCAGCTGCTGGTGACGGGCCGCGAAAAGCTCCGTGCCTTCCGCTATCCCGTCATCGTGAAGCCCAACCAGGAGGGCACGAGCAAGGGCATCACCAAGAAGAGCGTCGTCTCCGACGAGGCGCGACTTCGCGAGGTCGCGCGGGAGCTCATCGATCGCTACGGCCAGCCGGCGCTCGTCGAGGAGTACATCGAGGGCCGCGAGCTGACGGTGGGCCTCCTCGGAGAGCGCCGGCCGCGCGTCCTGCCCCCGATGGAGGTCGTCTTTCTCGCGCAGAAGGAACGCCCCGTCTACGACTACGAATGCAAGCAAGACTGGCCGCGGCACGTCCGCTACGAATGCCCGGCGAAGCTCACGAAGGAGGAGCTCAGGACGGTCGAGCGCGCGTGCCGCACGACGTTCATGACCCTAGGTTGCCGCGACGTAGCCCGCGTGGATCTGCGCCTCACCCCGGAGGGCCGCGCCTACGTGCTCGAAGTCAACCCCCTCCCGGGACTCACTCCCGACTACAGCGACCTTTGCCTCATCGCGAACGGCGCGAAGATCGACTACCGCACGCTCATCGGGGAGATCCTCAGCGGCGCCATCAAGCGCTGGCAGCTTCGCCATGACGCCGGACGCGCCTCGGGCGACGGCGCCGCTGCCGGGCCGGCGCGGCGCGCGGAGCGAACGCATTCGGACGTCGCAGTCGACCGCGTAGAGAACGCCGCGGCGGCCGGGCGCCGCCCCGACGCCGAGGAACAGGACGCGAGCACGCCGGACGTGACCGTCGCGAACTGACACGGGCTCGCGATGGTGCGCCGATTCGTCTACAGCTCCCCCGGCACGGCACGCCGCTGCCGGGTCCTCTTGGCCTGCGCCACGGTATGGACGGCCTCCAGCGGGTCTTCCGCGCTCGCGCAGACGTCGCCGTCTCTCGATGCGCGAACGTGGCGACCGTCGAGCGACCCGCAGGCCACGCTCGTCCTCGAACCGCCGTCCACCCCGGGCAGCTGGCATTGGAACGTCGGCGCGTGGGTCTCCTACGCGCAGGCTCCGGTCGTGCTGCGCGATGGCGCCGGGCAGGTCGCCTTCAAGCCGCTGCTCCACTCGTTCGGCTCCGATCTGGTGGCGGGGGTGGGCCTGGGCGATCGCGCGGCGCTCGGCGTCGACGTCCCGTTTTTTTTCGGTCAGGACGGGTCGTCGGGACTGCCCACGACGGTCTCGAGCCGAGGAAGCGTTTCCGCGGCGGGAATCGGAGACATCTTCGTCCACGCGAAAGCGGCGATCGTCGACAACGACCACGCGGGCGTCGCAGCCGGAATCGGCCTCGCGGCCGTCGCCTCCGTTTCGCTGCCGACAGGCGACCGCACGAGCTTCCAGGGCGAGGGTGCCCCCACGGCGTCGCTGCGGGTGCTCGCCGAGTACGCGTTCGCCGTCGGAGCGCTGCGGGCGAGCGTCGGCTACGCGGCTCGTGTCGAGGACCGTACGTGGCCCGACGCGAGCGTCGGCGGCGTGACGTTCGGAGACGCCGTGCCGTGGTCGGTGGGGCTCGTCGCTCGACCCGCCGTGCTTCTTCCCTCGGTCGACCGCGACGACCGGCAACTCTGGGAGCTCGCGCTCCACGGCGCGGTCCCCGCCGGACCGGTCGCGCCCTTCGGCCTCGGCGACACGGGAGCGTCCACACTCTCTCCGCTGCTCCTCGCCGGCGACGACCGCATCGCCCTCGGTCACTATCGCGACGCGTTCGTGCTGATCGGCGCAGAGGCGGGGCTCGACCAGGCCGTCGGCGTCCCCGCCGTCCGCGGCGTCGTGGCCCTCGGGTGGGCGCCTCGCTCCCACGACCGCGACCACGACGGAGTCGACGACGACCGCGACGAATGTCCGGATCTCGCCGAAGACCGCGACGGGATCCAGGACGAGGACGGTTGCCCCGAGGACGACGCCGACGGCGACGGCGTGCTCGACACGGAGGACGCGTGCCCGCTCGTACCGGGCGTGTGGTGGAACGATCGTCGCCGCAACGGATGCCCTGCCCCCGATAACGACGCCGACGGGGTTCCCGATCCGGTCGACGCGTGCCCGGCCGTCAAGGGCACCCGCAGCGACGATCCGAAGAAGAACGGCTGCCCGCCGTCGGCGCAGGATCGCGACGGCGACGGGATTCCCGACGACGCCGACAAGTGCCCGGAGCAGCCCGAGGACCGGGACGGCACCGACGACTTCGACGGCTGCCCCGATCCCGACGACGACGGCGATGGAATCGCCGACGTGGAAGACGCCTGCCCGCGAGAGAAGGGGGAACGGTCGGCGGATCCGTCGCTCAACGGCTGCCACAACCCCGACCGGGACGGGGACAGCTTCGACGACGACGTCGATGCCTGCCCGGATGAGCCGGAGACTTTCAACGGAGTCCGCGACGACGACGGCTGCCCCGACCGCGGAGGTCGTCCCCTCGTCACCGCGAGCGCAAAAGAAGGGCGCGCGGTGCTCGAGGTCAACGGCCCGCTCGCGTTCGCAGCCCCGGCCGAAGGCGCGACGGTCGACCCGAAGAGCCTGACGACGCTGCGCGCGATCGCCCTCGAGCTGAATCTTCATCCAGACTGGACGCTCGCGATCGCGGTGCGCCCCGGACGGGGGAAGCCGGTCGACGCGCAGCGCGTATCCTTGGAGCGCGCAATGGCACTCGCCAACCAGATCGTGACGCTTACCCATCGAACGCCCTCGGCATTGGCGGTCTCGTGGGACGCCGTGAAGTCGCAGCCGCTGGCTGCGTCGAGCTCGGCCCAGGTCGTCGTCGTCGTGCTCGACACTCATCTCGAGAGGGGCAGCGCAACCTCGCGGGAGAAGACGGAGAAGAATTGAGATGCGGCGCGCTGTCGGGCCCATCCTGGCCTTGCTGTACCTTGCCGCCGCGCCGGCGGGCGTGCTCGCCCAGACCAAGCCCGCGCGCTCGCCCTCGCGCGCGCCCCCGACAACCTCCGCCAGCGCCGTGACCACGCTGCGTGGCCGCTTCGGGGTCGAGGCGGCCGCCCGCCTCCTGCGGTCTCCCGATCCGGACGAACGCCTTCGCGGGGTGGAGCGCGCCGCCGCCACGCACACGTCCGAGGCGCTCGCCTTGCTCCAGAGGGCGGCCGGCGCCGCCGTCCCGGGCGCCTTCGACCCGCGCGCGCCGATCGACGGCGTCGCGCGCACGGACCCCCGCGCGTTGCTTGCTGCTGTGCGCGGCCTCGCCGCATGGGCCGACCGCGAGAGCGCGCGCGGCGCGCTTGCCGCCGTCGTGTCCGGACCGACGCAGTCGTTCGCGACGCGCGTCGCCTCGCTGCCGAGCGACGACCCCGCTGCGGACGAGAGCACGGGCGCAGCGCGCGTCCTGCTTGCGAGGCAAGAAGCCGCCATCGCCCTGGCCGACTCCGGCGGTCCCCTCGCCGTCGAGGCGCTCATGGCGCTCGCACGGTCGGGCGGGCCCGGGCAGAACGCAGCGCTCGACGCTCTGGCGCTTCACCCGCCGGTGTGGCCCGTGCTCGGCGGCGTGACGCTGACGACGCCCGCGGCGATCGCGCTCGCGATCGGCCTCGGCGACCTGCGCTCGATTGACGCGATCGAGGGTGCGCTGCGAGCAAGCGACCCCGCGCTGAGGGCCGGGGCGCTCGCGGCGCTCGGAGCTGCGCGGGACACCGCCGTCCTGCAGACGGCGCGCGCGTCGGTGCGCGACCCGGACGCGCGGGTGCGCCTCGCCGCGGCGGAAGCGCTGGTGCGCCTCGGTGCGCCCGACGGACCGACGGCCCTCGAAGCGCTCGTGGCCGACGACGCGACGGCGCGGGGCGCCCTGCGCATCGCGCAGGAAGCGCAGGGCGAAGGGATCGCGAAGGCCGCCGCGGCGCGCGCCGCCGCGTCGTCCGACCGAGAGCTTCGCGCGCTGGCCGTGGTCGCCCTCGGCCGGCAAGCCAGCCCGCTTGCCGTGAGCGCGCTCCTTCAGCTCGCGACCGATCCCACCCTGGGCGGCGATGCCGCCTATGCCTTGGGCCGCTCGCCCAGTCCCGCGGCAGCCAGCGCGCTCGAGACGCTCGCCGCGGCAGCTCCCACCCGGCGGCTCGCGGCGCGCGCGTACTTCGTCCGCCGGTTCGCGCGCGGAGAGCGGACGCATCGTCTGGACTCGCTGCTCGAGGCGCTCGCTTCGTCGCCGGATGCCCGCGACCGCGCAGTCGCCGTCGAGGCGCTCGTTGCGCTGGGCGAGAAGCCGCTCGCTAGCGCGCTGCGGGACCCCGACCCCCGCGTGCGCCGCGGCGCCGCGATGGGCGCAGGCGCCCTTCCACGGGCCCACGCGGCGCTCGTCGCCGCGTTCGCGGTCGAGGCGGACGAAGCGACCCGGCGGGTGCTGGCGCTCGGTTTCGCGGACGACGGCGCCGCCTCGGGGGTCCCCACGTCGACGCTCGTCGACCGCGTAGAGGCCGCCGGCGCCGACGCTCCCCTCGCAGCGCTCGCTCTGGCCCGGCGCGGCGACGGTCGCCAGGCGGACTTCGTCAACGGCCTCCTCGCGTCGCGGGATCCGCTGATCCGCGTCCACGTCAGCCTCGGCCTCGGGGGGAGCGCGTCGCAAGACGCGACCGGGCGGCTGGCGCAGGCCTACGAGTTCGAGCCCGACGCCGAAGTCCGGCGCGCGATCGTTCGTGCCCTCGCGTGCCGCGAGGCGAGCGATGGGTCCACCCCTCCGTCGGGTCGCGACGCGCTCGAGTGGGCAGCGGGGCTCGACCCCGACCGGATTGTCCGCCGCGTTGCGGCGCGCGCTCTCTCCGGCGGCAGCGCGCGCGCGACCGAGGGCTCCGTGTCCGCCGAGGTGGCCTGGATTCGCCTCGTCCCTGCCGCAGGTGCGTCGCTTCCGGGCGGAGAGACGGCCGCGATCGTCGGCGCCGATGGGCTCGCGAGACCCATAGCGTTCGACGACGACGGATACGCGCTCGTTCCCGGCATCTCGGCCGGAGAAGCGAGCCTTCGCCTTGCGCCGCGCCTTCCGGCATACGAGGCTGCCCAGCCATGAACCGACGCTCGCCGCCTCCCGAGGTCCCCACGCCCGCCGCCGCTTCCGCCGGGGATACTCCGTCGTTCGAGGCGGCCATCAAACGCCTGACCGAAATCGTGCAGACGCTGGAGCGCGGGGACCTCCCTCTCGAAGAGTCGCTGCGGCTGTTCGAGGAGGGAGTCAAATTGTCGGGCGTATCGCAGGCCCGGCTCGACTCCGCGGAGAAGCGCGTCGAGCAGCTCCTGGCTGTGGACGAGCAAGGCCGCGCCCGCACGACTCCTTTCGCGACCGACGCGCGCGACGAAGCCGAGGACGACCGCGACGACCGCTGACGCGGCTGGTGCCGCTATTTCCCGAGCGCGCTGCGGAAGACCCAACCCCCGGCGGAAAAGCCGTCCCCGTACTTGACCGGGTACCATCCGTCCTTGACGGACCCGAGCCGCACCGCCGTCCCCCTGGGCAGGCGCGCGACCACCCTTCCGGTCTTCGGCGCGTCTCGCACGAGGGCGACCTCCCAGACGACCTGCGCCGAAACATCGCCGGACGCGTCGTCGGTCGGCCGAGGAGTGTGCGCGACCGGAGTCGCAGGCGGGGTCTCGGCGCGATCGCCGGCCGCCTCGGGAGCGGCCGTCCCGCCGGCTCCGAAGGTGATCCGGTAGGAGACGCTGTAGCGCGGGTTGTCGTGCGGGATTCCGGCGAGGCTGGCGCCGGCGCCGGCCAGGTCGGTCTTCGCGCAAGCGAGCAACGCGTCCGGCGAGCCGACGCCCTGTCCGCGGCCGAGCTCGACGGCGACTGTGCCGCGCGAAAAGTCGGGATGGACGATGAGGTGTAGGCCACCGCTGGCCGTCGCCGCATCGGGGCAGTCGGCGAGCTTGCGAAGCCGCGGAACGACCAGATTGTCCAGACCAGGCAGGGTCCCGCACGCGGCGCCGCCCTTGAGGGAATCGCCGTCCGCAGATTTGCACGCGAACACAGCGCCGTGCCCGACCGACAGGTTGACGGCGCCAGCGGTCGGCGCCGCGGCCGCTGCGGGGACCGCGTTCGTCGGCGCGGACGGTGCGACTCCGGCCGGAGCAGGCGTCGCGACAACGACGGGCGCAGTGGCCGGCGGCGGGTTCTGCGGGACTCCCGGCGCCGCTGCGGCGTGCGACCCGCGTTCGGGCAGATTCTGGGTGGGCGCCTCCGAGGACGCCACGGCGGACGCGGACGCGCTGTCCGGGACCGCTGGGCCCAACCGGAACCCGGCGACGCGCGGCCAGGCGACCCCCGCGATGAACCCGATGGCCGTGATGACCCCGACCTTCATCCACGAAGGTCTGTCCTCGGCCGGGGTCGGAACGCGGACAACCAGAGGAGCGTCCGCCTTGGGAGAAAACATCTCCGCTTTCGTTACCACAGGGGTCGCAAGTGGGTCGAAATCACGGCTAGTGACGGCGAGTGTCTCGGGGGGCTGACGCGGCTCTAGCGGATCACCAGCTCCAAGAACAGCGTGCCGCCGTCGTAGCTCTGACCGGCGACAAAGAACGGCTGGTTGGCGCTCGCAGTCACCTCGAGGCTCCGGAGGAACGCCTTCTTCCCGGGCTCGCCGATCTGCGCCTGAACGCGATAGCGCTTCTCGCCCGCATCGGCGGCGACTCCTTCGAGGACGACCTGGAGCGACCGGCCGTTCGCGAGGTTCTCGCCGACCGGCTTCCCCTCGTCGAGACGGAACTGCCGGCGATCGAGCAGGCGGTACACGTTGTAACGGACGAACGGTTGGTCTCGCGTGAGCTGGGGCAGGTCCCGGAGCTGGGGGTCGATTGAGGCGCCGCCGTCGGAGCGCGTCGCCTGGATGACGCTGATTTCGAGCGAGGGGCCCGCAGCCGCCGGCGCCGCGCGCGCCGGCGAAAAGTCGAGACCGGGAAGGAAGGCGCACGCCAGCGCCGCGATAGCGACGCGGCCCTTCATTTGCCCCCCGGCTCGTCGTCGATCCAGATGACCACGCTCGACGGCCCTGCAGAAGCCGCCGCGGCCGCTGCGCTCCGCAGGGGAATTTCGAAGACCGAGACGCCGCGAGACGGCGAATCGATTTCATCGACCTCCACGCCTTGCGCGGGTCCGGCGCTCTGTTGCGCGACGACGGACGGGGCCACGGTCGGGCCCTCGATCGGGCCGGGAGCGGGGACGCTCGCGACGGGGGCCGGCGCCGTCGCGTCGTCGTGCCCCACGCGGACGACGAGCGCGACCCCGGCGGCAAGCGCCACTACCGCGGCGCCGCTCGCCACCAGGGCCGGCTTGCGCGACGCACCGCGTCCTCGGCGCGATGCCGCCAGACGAACGACGCCGCCATCCTCTCGCGCAGCGGCCGCACCGAGCTTCGCCATGACCGCGTCGGCGATGCCGTCAGCCGCCGCCGAGCGCGCCGCAATCGCCTCGTCCAGCCACGGTCCGAGACGCGACCCGCGAATCGCCTCGACGACCTGCCGAGCCTCCTCGTTCTGCGCGACGAGCCTCTCGGCCCGGTCGCGCGCAGACCCATCGAGCTCGCCGTCGGCGAGCGCCATGAGCTCGATCATCGTCTGCCGCGACAGGCTCATGGCTCCCCGCCCTGCGGCGCGGGGTCGGACTCGCGCGCCTCCGCGGAAGGCGCGCCGTCCGGCACGGGCGCCGCGCCGACTTGCTCGGCGTAACAATCGGCGAGCGTCCGCTGCAATTTCTGGCGCGCGTGAAAGAGCCGGCTCATGATCGTGCCTTTGGAGACGCCGATGGCTTGCGCCATCTCTTCGTAGCTCAGGCCGTCTATCTCGCGCATGATGACGACGGCGCGGTGGTAGACCGGGAGCGCGTCGAGAGCGACTTGCAGACGCGCGGCGATCTCGCGCCTGCGCACGACGTCGACCGGATCGGCTCCCGCGATCCTCCCGAGAAGGGGCGTGTCGACCTCCGCGCCGTCGTCGTGTTCGAGACGAGCCTCTTCGAGGTCGGTGGTCTGCCTGCCCGGCTTGCGCATGAGATCGATGCTGAGATTCGTGATGATTCGATAAAGCCAGGTGAAGAAGCTCGACCCGCCCTGAAAGCTCGGCAAGCTCTTGTGAACGCGTAAGAAGGCATCCTGGACGAGCTCGCGAGCGTCGTTCTCGTCGCGGACGAGAGCGAGCGCAATCGAGAACGCGCGCCGCTGGTGGCGCTCGACCAGGGCGCGAAACGCGCCCGTGTCACCGGCCTGCGCCCTCGCGATAAGCGCACGATCTTCCTCCGCTTCTCTCGCTCGCTCTTCCTTGGTGTTGGACGGCGCGGGGCGCTGCGTATTCACCGGGAGCGGCGGCCGCGTTGCGGTCGGCTCGCTGGCCGGCTCACGGGAGCCGGGTGCGCCTCGAGCGGAGGGTTGGCTGCGCACGACGCTACGGTAGTACGTCTCCCGCCCACGGGCGAGACGGGTTCAGTCCCGGAGCGGGCCGAGGACTACGGTGAGGTCGAACACCTTGCCGCGGCGCTGCACCCGCAGCGCAGCCGACCTGCCCACACCGGCAGTGCTCGCAAGCCACTGGAGCTGCGTGGATCGATCGATGGGCGTCCCGTCGAACGCGACGATATTGTCCCCGGGCTGCAGGCCCGCCCGGTCGGCGGGACCCCCAGGGATGACGTCCATGATGACCCCGCCGCCGCTCTTCTCACCCTCGGGCAGGCCGAGCGCCTGCCGGTCCTCCTTCGGGAGCTGGCGCGGATCGACGATGTGAACCCCCAGCGCGCTCCGCGTCAGGTGGCCGTCGCGCAGCAGCACGGGGAGCAGCTGCTTTATCATGTTGATGGGGATCGCGAAGCCGATGCCCTGCGCGCCGCCGGCCCTCACCGCCGAGTTCATCCCGACGACTTCGCCGCGCAGATTCAGGAGTGGACCGCCGGAGTTCCCAGGATTGATGGAAGCGTCGGTCTGCAAGAAGTCGTAGTAGCCGGCCGGATCGAGGGGCACATCCTCCTTCGTGCGCCCTTTCGCGCTCAGGATGCCCGCGCTGACCGTGTGCGATAGCCCGAAGGGATTTCCGATGGCGACCACCCAGTCCCCGACTTCAATCCCGTCCGAGTCCCCGAGCGGCAGGGCATGCAGATGCAGGTCCCGGGCGTCGATGCGCACGACCGCGATGTCCGTCGGCGGGTCCGTCCCGACGACCTTCGCCGGAAGCTCGCGCTCGTCGGATGTCTTGACCTGGATCTCCTGGGCGTTCTCGACGACGTGGTTGTTCGTCAGGATGATCCCGTTCCGGTCGACGACGAAACCCGTGCCGAGACCGCCCGTCTGGCGGCGACGCTGCCGGTGCGTGAACGGCGAGACCTCCACCTCTTCGGCGGTCGTCTTGATCGTAACTACGCTCGGGTCGGCCCCGTGCACGATCGGCGCGAAGCTGGCTGGCTGCGCGACGCCCGCGGGCCCGAACCCTGGCTGGGCAGGCGTGGGCGCCGCAGGAGGGAGGGCCGGGCCGGGCACGAGCGTGGCCCCGGGCGGAATGGCCGCCGATGCGTCGCGGCCGCCCGCGCTTTCGTTCGAGCGAGGGACGCGGTCGCAAGCAACGACGCCGGCAAGAAGCATCGCTGCGCCAACGAAACGGGGCCGCACCGGAGACTGCTCCTACTTTCCTTTCGAGAGCTCGACGAAGCGCATCCGGAGGTCGAACAGGATCTGCCCGATGAGCCGCTCCTCGTCGCCCGTCAGGTTGCCCTTTGTCTTTTCCTCGAGCATCGCGATGAGGTCGATCGTCTGTCGCGCGAGCGGCAGACTCTTCTCGACCCCGCCCGTCTCCGGGTTGGGTGCCTCGCCCAGATGCATCAGGGCCGAGTGACTCAGCGACAGAACGAACGTCGCGAAATCGGTGCGGGGCAGCGCGTCTTCGCCCTGCCCGTATCCCGGCCTTGCTCTTGTCATCGCTCAAAGCCGCGCTCTCCTCGCTTGGCTCCCGGTGGGAGGAGATTACTCTTCGCGGCCGCCCAGCGCCGGCTGGGGGAGCCCCAGAGGCTCGGCCTGATCGCCCGCGTCCGGCAGCTGTCCCAGGTACTTCTCGACGTCTTTCTCGTCGAGAATGCCCTTGCGGAAGTTGCGCTCGCGCACACGCACGTCCCAGTCCCAGGGGTTGATCGTCTTGTTGTTCGCGCTCGCCATGGTCTCCTCTACTCCGATGTTCAATTGACCGTGCGCTTGCCGCGGCCAACGCCGACCGGCATGTCGTCGTGCTCGTGGTCGCAGTCGGGCCCGTGCACGTGAGCATGGGCCTCGTCGAGGTCGGCGGCCGCCCGCTCGATCTCGGCCTCCGTCGCCTGGCGAACGTCGCGGACCTTCACGCGGTACCGGAGCGTCATCCCGGCCAGCGGGTGGTTGGCGTCGACGACGACGACGTCCTCGCGGACCTCGACGACGTTCATGGCGATCTCGTCCCCGTCGGGGGACTCGGCCACGAACTCGTCACCGACCTCGACCTCCTTGGGGTCGGGGAACTCGGCGCGGTCGATCTGCAGCACGAGCGTATCGTCGTACTCGCCGTAGCCTGCCTCGGCGGGAACGATGACGTCCCGCTCGTCTCCGGCCTTGAGACCCACGAGGGCAGACTCCAGCCCCGGGACGAGCATTCCGTAGCCGTGGACGTACCGAATCGGGTGGCCCCCCTCGGCCTCGCTCGCGTCGAGCAAGTCTCCCTCGTCGTCGCGCAGCTCGTAGTCGACGACGACGTGAGTGTTGGGCTGGATGGTTAGGCTGCTCACGGGCAGCGCAACAAGTAGCGCGGGAAACTGCGGGCGTCGAGGCCCCTCAAACCTCGTCAATCTCGTCAGGCAGCGCGATCCTGCCGGCGATCGCGCTCGCGGCGACCACGAGTGGACTGGCGAGGTAGACCTTGCCCGGACCGCTGCGGCCCGGGAAGTTGCGGTTCTGGGCGCTGATGGTCACCTGGTCGGGTGAATCGCTGGCACCGGGACCCGCCTTGATGCACGCGCCGCACGACGGGTCGACGAGCTCGGCGCCGGCCTGCCGAAACACGTCGATGTAACCCTTCTCTTCCGCGTAACGGCGGATGTCCTGCGAGCCGAACTGCAGGTAAAGGTGCACGCCCCCGGCGACCCGCTTGCCGCTGGCCACCGCCCGGGACAGGACACTCGCGTACATGTCCATGTCGGCTTTCTTGCCGCCCGTGCAGGAGCCCCCGTAGGCGATGTCGATGCGGATCGGACCGCCGAGCGACCCGAGCGGCACGCCGTTCCGTGGATCGCCGGGGGTCGCGACCATGGGCGGGATGGCCGCGAGATCGATGTCGAACGTCGCGCAGTAGCGGGCCCCGGGGTCCGCCTTCACGATGCGCCGCCGCACGTCGTCGGCTTCATCTGGGCCGAGCCCGCGTTGGGCGACCAGGTACTCGACCACGAGCTCGTCCGCCTCGATGATGCCCGTGAAGCCGCCCGCCTCGACCGCCATGTTGGTGAGCGTTGCGCGCTCGTCCATCGAGAGCCGGGCGATCCCATCGCCGGCGAACTCGAGCACTTTGCCGATGCCCTCGCCGGACTTGAAGAACGGCTGACTCAGCACGTGGAGCATCACGTCCTTCGCGCACACCCCCGGTCGCAGGCTCCCGCGCAGAACGAAGCGCGCCGTCTCCGGGACGGTGACGCGAACGTCGCGCGTGAGCCAGGCGTTTGCCATGTCGGTCGAGCCGACGCCGAACGCGAAGCAGCCGAGCGCACCCGCCATGCACGTGTGGCTGTCGGTCCCGATGACCAGCTGCCCGGGAAGCGCGAGCTCCTCGATCACCTTGTTGTGGCAGATCGCCTCCGAGCCGACGAGCTTCCCGTCGCGGTGCACCTCTCCGTAAACCTTCACTCCCGCGCGCCTGGCGAAGTCGTCCTGGACCGTCGCGAGCTTTCTGGCCACGACGTCCAGCCCCATGTCTTTGTGCGCCTTGGGCATGATGAGGTCGAGGAACGTCAAGTGATCGCGGAAGGCGAACACGCTCTCGGGCTCGCTCACGTGCGCGTCGGCGCCGAAGCCCGCGCGGAAGAGCGCGTCGGCCATCGGTGTCACGTACTCGTGCGAAAAGCGAACGTCGGCGCGGGCGAAGAAGGCGTCGCCCGGCTTGACCGCCGGCACGCCCACGCGACCGGAACGCGCGTCGACGATCGCGTGCTGCGCGAGGATCTTCTCGCATAGCGTCATCGGGCGCGCTTCGGTGGTCACCGCCGGTGGCGAGACGCGGCCGGCGAGGCGCTCCTTGTTGTACGCGAAGAGCCCTCCGTGCTCGACGATGGACGCGCTGATCGGATCCAGCCCGCGGGTGAACTCCTCGATTGGGATCGCCTCGCCGGCGACGATGCGAGAAACGAGGGAGAAGTCCGTGCTCGTGAGGAGGCCGATGTTCTGCGCGTTCTGGCGATAGATCTTCTCGATGCTCTTGGCGATGACGAGCCGCACGCCGGCGGCCACCTCGCTGTAGGGCGCCTGCTCGCGCGACGAGCCGCATCCTTTCGAGATGCCGCTCACGACCACGGAGAACCCGCCCGCCTTGAGGGCGTCCGGCTTCACCTTTCCGCCCCGAAGGCCCACGAGGCAGTAGCGGCCGAGGGTCTCGTCGAAGTAGTAGCAAACCCAGCCAGGCGTGATCTCGTCGGTGGATATCGCGCCGATGAGCGGGCGGTCGGGGTCGAACTCGAGATCGCGCCCCGAGAGCTGCGCCTCGAGGAGGTTGGAGTCCTCCGTGAGATAGAGGATGCGGCCGGAGAGAGAGACCGTTCGCGCGCTCGTTGTCATCGCTTTGCCGGCGAGGAGCCGTAAGGTCCATTACCATCGCGCTGGCGGATTTGCCCGCGTCTCATGCGCATCGCCGTCATCGCCACCAGCTGGCCGTCGACTCCCGGCGACCCCTCGGGACATTTCGTGCGCGCCGAGGCGAGGGAGCTCGAGCGTGAGGGCCACGACGTCGTCGTCGTGACGCCGCAGCCGGACGGAGCGTTCGGCTGGCCGGGTGTCGCCGCGCGCGTGCGAGAGCGACCTCTCCGCGCGCTCGGGGCTGCGGCGTGGGTCGCGCAGGCTCGCCAGCGGATCCGGGGGCTCGCCGCCGAGCGCGTCGTCGCGCACTGGGCGGTGCCCAGCGCGTGGCCCATCGCGTGCGCCGCCAAGGACGCGCGCGTCGAGGTCGTGTCCCACGGGGGAGACGTGCGGCTGCTCGCGCGCATGCCACGCGCCGCCCGCGACCTGACGGCGAGCGTCATCGCGCGGCGCGCCGCCTCTTGGCGGTTCGTCTCCGACGCGCTGCACCGCCAGCTCGTCGAGAAGCTGGGCGCCCAGGCTCGAGCGCACGTCGAGCGCATCTCCGTGGTCCGCGCTGCGTCGATCGAGATGCCCGACATCGGGGCCCTGCGGGCCGCAGCCACCGCCCTCCGCGACGAGCTCGGCGGACGCCGCGCAGCCGTGAGCGTAGGTCGCCTCGTCCCGGGCAAGCGCGTCGACCTCGCCATCGAGTACCTGGCCCGATCGCGCGCGGCCGACGCGCTCATCGTTGTCGGCGACGGCCCCGAGCGACCGCGGCTCGAGCGCCTCGCTCGGTCGCTGCGCGTCGATGCGCGCTTCGTCGGCGTCGTCCCGCGCGAGGGCGCCCTCGCCTGGATCGCCGCCGCGGACGTCCTCGTGCACGCGTCCGCAGCCGAGGGGCTGAGCACCGTGCTCCGCGAGGCCAGCGCCCTGGGAACGCCGGTGCTCCGGCTCGACGGGGCCTGACGGCACCGCTTGGCACTACATCCCCAGGCAGCCCTTCTCGTCGGTCGAGTCCATGCAGTCGTACGCGATCGCGTTGAAGCCGTCGTACCAGAGGCCTTGCTCGCGGCCCGATCGCGACTCGTTCGGCGCCAGCGTCGCGGAGCGGCAGCCGCTCTTGTCGACCACGTCGCCGCGCGAGGGACACCAGGTGCACGCGACGGTCCGATCGCAGCGATTTACGATGGTGCCGACGACCTCGCTCGAGTTCCGCTGGTTCACGTCGAGCGCAACGCACGGGCGCATCTCGTGGCACTGGGACAGCGAGCGAGACGAGTCGGCCGTGGTCGTCGCGATCGGTCGCGGCAAGGCCGGCGCCATCCCCGTGGACGCCGCCGGGACCGAGCGCGTCGACGCCTTCGGCGCGATCGCCCCTTCGTCGCCGGCGGACTTCGCGTGGGCGCAGCTTCGCGAATCCCCGAGACTGCACGCGCGCGCGAACAGGCGGCCTGCGTCGTCGGGACCGCGGGGCTCGACGTCCTGGTAAAGCTCTGCCGTTCGCGCGCAGATCGAGGGTCGCGCGTCGGTCCCCTCCACGCCGACGACCATACCTGCGCACGCCCGCTCCCCGATGGAGCGCGCGCGCGAAAGCTCATCGGGCGGTAGCGAAGGCTGGCCTCGTGCGAGCGCGAGGTACTGTTCGCAGCCGCGCCCGTCTTCGAGCTCGCAGGCCTTGCGCGCGTACGCCATTGCGTCGGCGGGCTTCTCGTCGCCCGCCAGGCGCTGCGCCACCATCCGACACGCCGCCCCCTGTCGCAGCGGGAGCGACTCGTTGCCGTCCGCCACTCCCAGGCGACAGCGATTGAGCTCGGCCTGCGGGATGCCGACGGCGCAGCCGCCGGCTCCAGCGACCACCCAAGCGAGGAAGGCTCCGTGAAGAGGACACGCAAGGGCGCGACGCAAGTGCGGCCTGGAGCGTGCACTGTGCCGAGCCAGAGGCTGAGTCGTGCACGTCGCGGTACACACAACGCGGGCGAACAAATCCGGCAACACTCGCCGGGCGTCCAAGGTCCGTGACGAATCCATTTGCGAGATGGTACCTCTCCTCGTCGCCACGATCGCCCCCACGCGAGAGGCCACGAGGCCAGATGCGCGGCGGCACGGCAAAATTCGGCTAGCGGCGGCGGCGCCGGTGCCGCTGCCGCACCTCGAATCTGGTGATTCCCTTTCCCCACTTCATGCCCCATCTGAGCGCGACTGCCCATTACGGGACCCGTCACGTGGTGCACGCCGACTGTTACGCTCGAGAGGCGCGACAGGGCGGCCGCGTCCACTCGGGCGCCGAAGCGGCGCTGCAAAATTGGAATTACGCAAGAGTCCCTCTGGCGTCGCATCGCTTTTTCTTGCGACGGGGGCCCTAATTGTGGCCATAGGTAGCGATGCGCGGGCGGGTCTGAGGAGAGCGAATGGATGCGCCTGCGCGCCAGTAGAAGACGAAGCGAAGTGCTTTTCGTGTGTCCGTTCGTCCGTCGTCTGTAACCGCGGCAGTTACATCCGAAGCCGCACCAGTGACAGATAAGAGGGTCCCATGCGTCGGTACTCGTACATACTCACGGCCGTCCTCGGAAGCGCACTCGTGGCCACCGTCTCCACATCGGGGTGTGGTGGGACAAGTGGCGGGAGCGGCTTTGGCGGGAGCGGTGGCGGCAGCGGGACCGGTGGAAGCAACGGCGGCAATAGCAGTGGAGGGAGCAACGGCGGCTCCAGCGGCGGAGCCAGCAGCAGCGGCAGCTCGGGGAGCGCCTTCGGAACGTCCACAAGCTCGAGCTCGGGCGGCACCGTCGGCGCTGACGGCGGCATCATCTGCCCCGCAGGGCTGATGTGCAACGTGACGTGCTCCGGCGGAGGGTCGACCACGGTCAGCGGCAAGGTCTACGACCCTGCGGGCAAGAACCCGCTCTACAACATCGCCGTCTACGTCCCTGCCACGCCCCTCCAGGCTCTCCCGCCGGGCGTGCCCACGGGACCGGATGCCTGCAATTGCGCCGCGCTCTTCAAGAGCGGCGCCCTTACCAGCACCGTCACGGGAGTCGACGGAAGCTTCACGCTGACGAACGTCCCCGTCGGCAGCAGCGTCCCGCTCGTCCTCCAGATCGGCAAGTGGCGTCGCTCACTGACGATCAACGTCGCCCAGTGCAAGGACAATCCCCAGCCGGACAAGTCCCTGACGTTGCCGGGCACCGTCGCGGCTGGAAGCAACGACAGCATGCCCCAGATCGCGGTCTCCACCGGCTCGGCCGACTCGCTCGAGTGCCTCATGGTCCGCATCGGCGTGCCCGCGTCCGAGTACGTCGCGGGGCCGGGCGGCAACGGCCACATTCACGTCTTCTCCGGCGGCGACCCCGGCGGCGGCCGCGGGGGGCGCCGCCGGAGAAGACGTGAAT
>Ga0102924_1001447_pt1 | contig 27360 bp, 30 predicted proteins | sample PaiPotPPM11metaG_FD_80116 | JGI IMG/M metagenome (GOLD analysis project Ga0102924, IMG submission 80116) | Iron sulfur acid spring bacterial and archeal communities from Banff, Canada, to study Microbial Dark Matter (Phase II) - Paint Pots PPM... ... | reverse complement strand
GTAGATGACCCGGTGGTGCTGCTGGCCAGCCCCAAGGTCGTCAACCTGCGGACCTCGACCCCGGCCGTCGTGCTCAACCGCAGCGATACCCAACTGACATTGCGGGTCGATATCCTGCCCGCCAACATCGGTGGGCCGATCGTGGGCCCGGGCGGCACGGTCGTCGGCATCCTGATCGCGAGCGGGCGTGCCTTGCCGATCACCGTGGCCCTTGCGGACATCCCGCAATGGCGACGCGAGGCCGGTAACGCCGTACCGCTCGCTCCGCTGCCAGGCAACCTGATGCTGCGCGGAAGCGACACGACCAGCGCACCGTCTACCGGACCGAGCATCCAATCCGTCAGCCCCACGCGTGCCTCGGCGGCGCAGGACACGCTGGTCACTATCCAGGGCAGCGGCTTTACTGACGGAAAGATGCTTCGCGTCCAATTCGTCCCGCTGGCGAGCCCGAGCGGCGGCTTCGACGGGCTGGCACCCACGTTCGTGAGTCCATCGACGCTGACGGTCAAGGTTCCGGCCGGCCGCGTCGTCCAGGATTACATCGTCCAGGTCACCAACGGCGACGGCGACGTCACCAGCTCACGTATCGCCTTCACCGTCACACCCTGACCGCTCCCTAAACTAGCGCGATGAAATCCGCGGTCCGGACGTCGCCGCTGCTGCTCGTCCTCAGCAGCCTCTTCGTTACGGTTCTGCTCACGTCGAACCTGATCGCGGTCAAGCTGGTCGCCTTTGGACCGCTGACGCTTCCGGCCGCGGTGATCGTTTTCCCCCTTTCCTACCTCTTCGGCGACGTCCTCACCGAGGTCTACGGATACGGCGTGACCCGCCGCGTCATCTGGCTTGGCTTCGCCTGCAACCTCGTGTTTGTTCTCTTCATCCTGGCGGCCGGCGCGCTCCCAGGGGCGGCCGGGGCCTGGGATCCGAACGCCCAATCCGCCTACGAGCGCATCCTCGGCTTTGCGCCGCGACTGCTGGCGGCGTCGTTCGTCGCCTATGTGGCCGGCGAATTTCTGAACTCATTCGTGATGGCGCGGCTCAAGATCGCGACCCAGGGCCGCTGGTTGTGGACCCGCACCATCGGGTCAACGCTTGTTGGCCAGGGCGTGGACTCGGCCATCTTCATCACCGGCGCGTTCGCTGGGATCCTGCCCGGCAACGTGCTGGTCCGCACGATCCTGTATCAGTGGGCGTTCAAGACCGCCTATGAGGTCGTGGCTACGCCCGCGACCTACGCGGTCATCAACTTTCTCAAGCGACACGAGCGCCAGGATCCTTTTGACATCGGTACCAACTTCAACCCCTTTCACGTCGCCAGTTAGACCGGCCTCCCCGTTACGATTACCCCATGAAATACGGCGCCAAGATGATCGCCGAATCCACGCTGGTGGCGGTCGACAACGACAATCCGCAGCGCGACTTCGAGATCGACTTCACCATCCCCGAGTTCACCTGCCTCTGCCCGCAGTCGAACTTCCCCGACTTCGCCACCATCAGCATCCATTACGTGCCCGATCGCAAGCTGGTCGAGCTGAAGTCCCTGAAGCTCTACATCAACAAGTTCCGGGACCAGGAGATGTTCCACGAGACGGCTGTCAACCGGATCCTCGATGACCTTGTCGGCTTGCTCGACCCCCGCTACATGGAGGTCATCGGCGACTTCAACGTCCGCGGCAACATCAAGACCGTCGTCACCGCGCGCCACGCCCAGGAGGGTTTCTTGCCCAACGGCAACGGGCGCGGCCTATCGCGCTAGTAGCGATCTATAGAAATCATCTATAGATACAATAGAAGAGATTTTGCACCGGTCCCGGCCATTTCCATTTCAGGAGCCATCATGAAGGTCGAGCAGCGCCCCGCCGCCAGCCCATCGAAGGACACGCTGACGGACAAAGCCACCCTTCTGAAGCTCTATCGGGAGATGCTGCTCGTCCGCCGCTTCGAGGAGAAAACCGCCGAGATGTATCAGGCGGCCAAGATCGGCGGGTTCTGCCACCTGAACATCGGCGAGGAGGCGACCATCGTCGGCACGATTTCGGCCCTCCGCCCGCAGGACTATGTCTACAGCACCTACCGCGAGCACGGCCACGCCATCGCCAAGGGGATCGACCCCAACGCGGTGATGGCCGAACTCTTCGGTAAGGAGACCGGCACCTCGCATGGCCGGGGTGGGTCGATGCACCTCTTCAGCCAGGAACATCGCTTTTATGGCGGCTACGCGATCGTCGGCCAGGCCCTCCCGATCGCCTGCGGCAGCGCCTACGCCATCAACTACCAGGCGAAGGACGAGGTGGTGATGAGCATCTTCGGGGACGGCGCGACCAACATCGGCGCCTTCCACGAGTCGCTCAACGTCGCCAAGCTGTGGCACCTGCCAATCGTGTTCGTCTGCGTCAACAACCTCTACGGCATGGGCACGGCCGTCAACCGCGCATCGGCCGTCACCGAGATCTGGAAGAAGGCCTGCGCCTACGACATGACCGGCGAACGGGTCGACGGGATGGACGTGCTGGCGGTGCGCCGGATCACGGATCAGCTCGTGGCCCAGGCGCGGGAGAAGCACGAGCCCAGCCTGCTGGAGTGCGTGACCTACCGGTACCGCGGCCACTCCATGTCCGATCCCGACACCTACCGGGGCAAGGACGAGATCAAGGAATGGCAGACGCGCGACGCCATCCTCAGCCTCGGCGACCACATGAAGAAGCAGAAGATGATCGACGACCAGGAGATCCAGAAGATCGACGACGAGGTCACCGCCCAGGTCGAGGCGGCGGTGAAGTTCGCCGAGGAGAGTCCCGACCCCGATCCCAAGGACCTCTACCGCGACGTCTACGCCGACGAGGTGGCGAGCTGATGGCCGTCCTTGCCATGCGCGACGCCCTCAACCAGGCGCTCCGCGAAGAGATGAAGCGGGACGAGGCGGTGTTCCTGCTTGGGGAAGACATCGGCCTCTACGACGGCTCCTTCAAGGTCACGCGCGGCTTGATGAAGGAGTTTGGCGAGAAGCGCGTCCTCGATACGCCGATTGCCGAAGAGATCATCATCGGCACCGCGATCGGCGCCGCCATGTCCGGCTTGCGGCCGGTCGCCGAGATGATGACCGTCAACTTCATCATGGTCGCGATGGACCAGGTGGTCAACGCCGCCGCGCACATCCGCTATATGTTTGGCGGCGGCACGAAGGTCCCGCTGGTGATCCGCACCCCCGGCGGTGGCGGCCACCAACTGGGCGCGCAGCACTCGCACAGTCATGAGAACTGGTTCGCCCACGTGCCCGGGCTGAAGGTCGTCGCCCCTGGCACGCCGGCCGACGCCAAGGGGATGCTCAAGTCCGCGATCCGCGACGACAATCCCGTGATGTTTATCGAGAACGAAGGCACGTACGCGGTCAAGGGCGAGGTTCCCGATGGCGACTACCTGGTGCCCCTGGACAAGAATGAGGTGAAGCGACCGGGCGAGCACATCACGATCTGCGCGCACTCGCGCATGCTGATCGTCGCCATGGACGCCGCCGCCGAACTCGAGAAGGAAGGCATCAGCGCCGAGATCGTCGACATGCGGGCGCTGCGGCCGCTCGACATGGCGCCGGTCATCGAGTCGGTCAAGAAGACCAGCCGGTTGATCACCGTCGAGGAGGGCTGGCGCTCCTACGGTGTCGGCTCGGAGATTGCCTCGCGCGTCTACGAGGAAGCCTTCGATTACCTCGATGCCCCGGTGGCCCGGATCGGAGCCGCCGAGGTACCGGCGCCGTACAACAAGCGGCTGGAGAAGATCGCCTTCCCCGGCAAGGCCGACGTGATCATCACGGCGAAAGCCCTGCTCGGAAAGAACTAGGCTCATGGCCAGCGTTCAGATGCCGCGCCTGTCGGACTCGATGGAGACGGGCAAGATCCTCCGCTGGCTCAAGAAAGAGGGCGAGGATGTCAAGAAGGGCGAGCCCCTGGTCGAGATCGAGAGCGACAAGGCCAACATCGAGGTCGAGGCGTACGCTTCCGGCAAGCTGAGCAAGATCGTGGTTCCCGAGGGCGAGAGCGCCCCCATCGGCGCCGTGATCGCCGAGATTGGCGACGGCGCCACGGCGCCATCGACCCAGAATGTGGCGCCGCAGGGCCCGGCGGCCGCGGAAGCACCAAAGCCACAAGCCACCAAGCCTGAGGCGCATGTGACCCAGGCGGATCGAGCGGTGGCCGCAACCGCCCAGGCGGCCGCTGATGCCGGCGGCGAACAGTACCCCCACGGCGGACCCGACGACCGAACCGAAGTCGGCGCGGCGGCGCAAGCTGCGCTGAACGTCATTCGCCGTCCCACCGAGCAAGAAGACGGCGAGCGCCAGCGGGTCTCCCCCGTCGCCCGGCGCCTCGCTGAGGAACACGGCGTCGACCTTCGCCGCATCCAGGGCACCGGTCCCGGTGGACGGATTACCAAAGAAGATGTCGAAGCCGCCGCCCAGCAGAAACGCCAACCGCAGACCGCGGCGGCCACCGTCGCCCCCACCCGCGAGGCGCGGCCGGCGACGGCACGTCCCACCGGGGAGGTCGAGGTCGTCGAACTCACTAAGCTCCAGTCAACGGTCGCGATGCGGTTGGTACAGAGCAAGTTTTCCGCGCCGCATTTCTACGTGACGTCGGAAATCGCGATGGACGATGCCGTCCGTCTCCGCCAGATGTTCAACGAGGCGGTCGACAAGTCAGAGTCGATCAGCATCAACGACCTGATCGTCAAGGCGGTGGCGCTGGCGCTGACGAAGTTCCCCGAGGTCAACGCCTCCTGGGCCGATGGCCACATCGAGCGCAAACGCGACAGCAACATCGGGATCGCGGTGGGCCTTCCCGATCGGCTGATCGTGCCAGTGCTGCGCAACGCTGACCAGAAGTCGCTCAAAGAGATCGCCACGGAGTCCAAGCAGCTGATCGAGCGGGCGCGCGCGAACAAGGCCGCGGCGCAGGATTATGTCGGCAACACTTTCAGCATCTCGAACCTCGGGATGTACGACGTCGACCAGTTCACCGCCATCATCAACCCGCCCGACTCAGCCATCCTGGCAATCGGTGCCATCGTCGACAAAGCGGTCGTCAAGGATGGCCTGGTGGTGCCCGGCAAGCGGATGCGGGTCACGCTCTCGGTCGACCACCGGGTCTTCTACGGGGTGACGGCGGCGCAATTCCTGCAGGAGGTCAAGCGCCTGCTGCAGAGCCCGATGGCGCTGGTCCTCTAATTACTGCTGCCAAGAAATCGACTCAGGACACCGCCGCTGTCCCGGATAGCTTCGCGCCGGTGGTAACCGCTTTCGCAAAGGATCGATCCGTGAGCCGCGGGAAGATGTTCAGCTCGAGCAACGTGCTCAGCGTCAACGGGAAGATCTTCGCGATGCTGGTCAGGGGCAAGCTCGTGGTCAAGCTCCCGAAGCAACGGGTAGACGAACTGGTCGCGGCGCGTGTGGGCACCTACTTCGACCCCGGCCATGGTCGCTGATGAAGCAATGGATTTCGATCAGCCCCGGCCGGGTACCTGGGGTCGACCTGGCGAAAGACGCCTACGTCTTCGTCAAGCGACCGGTCGCCGGCTCCCATACGGCGTGATCGTGGGCAAAAAGGATCCGCGAGGGATCGAGCTGTTGCAGCCGCTCGATCCACGGCCGGTAGCTCAACGCAGGATCGTCGACGCGGCCCTCCTGACGCGCGCGCCAGGCTAGCTGGTCGGCCGTGTAATCGAACGCGGTGTTGTGCGCCTGGCCGGCGAGAATGACCGTCCCGTCGCCGCTCCACACCGCGATCGCCTGGTGGCCGTCGGTGTGCCCCGGCGTCGGAATCACGAGAACGTCCGGCAGGATCTCCGTCTCGCCATCGATCTGGCGATAGAGGGCACCGTCGAAATCAATCAGGTGGGGCAGCGTGTAATCCATGGCCGTGCGCGCCTGCCGGAGCTCGCGGGACTGGACGAAGATCGGACGGCCGGCGAGGTCCGGGTTGCCGCCGCAGTGGTCGAAGTGCAGATGACAGTTGGCCACCCAGCGGACGTCAGCCATGGCAATCCCAGCGTCACGCAGCGCGTCGGGCAGTGGCCGCCGGACGGGTCGGTAATGCGCGTCGGCCTCGGCGTCCCCCTCGCCCAGGCCGGTATCGAAGAGCAGCACGCCGGCTGAATGCTCGATCACGTAGCCAAGCACACCCTCGACGCGGGGCTTGCCAGTCCCGGTCTCTTCGGCGGGCCGCACGAAATAGCCAAAATCGATCCGCCTGACAGTAGGCATTGGCAACGCCATCTTCCCTACGCTAGCGACGACGCAGCGCGTTCACGACGAGCGACTCAGTAACTTCGATGCGCGCGCCTCGGGGCGCCGAGTCCCACATGTCGTCGAGCCTGGCACGGGCGCCTCGAGGAAACCGCGGACGTGGCGGGTTGATCAATTCGAGATAGGTCCGCACCTGCGAAGGACGGGCGAGATAGGTGCGGTATCGGGCAGATCGGACGCCAGCTAGGCTAAACGCGCCTTCGTCGACAACCCGTTGGAGAGCCAAATCGGCGGCCTCCAGATTGCGTTCAAACGCCGGGTTCAGAAGCGTTGCCACGGGCAGCCGTGGCCGACCCACCACGATGGCAATTGACGGCCGCCAGGTGCGATGCGGTCGAATGCTGATGAGCATGCCGCCGCGTCGGAGATAGCCACCCGCTCGCCGGAGGGCATGGACCATGCCCCGAAGTGCGATTCATCAAAGCGACCAGCTAAACAGGGCCACGTCAAATGGCGCACCTGGCGCGGGTAAGCGCTCGATCGAGCCCACGCGAAACTCGATATTGGAAGGCCCGCGCCGACGTTGCTGCAAAACGGCCTCGTCAATACTCGGCCGATCCGGGTCAATGGCCAGAACCGACGACGCACGCGACGCGTACTGGAACGTAAGCCGTCCGTCTCCACAGCCAATCTCCAGGACACGTTTGTGTCGAAGGCTCACGAAGCCCTCGATCAGCCGAGGCTCGAAGCCCTCCCCGGGATATGCCGAGAGCTCCGTGGTGGCCACCGCGGAATCGTATCTCAGTCTCTAGGCGACAGCGGCCGCGGCAGCTCGTCCCGCCGTCCGTCCAGAGAACAGGCAGCCACCGAGGAACGTCCCTTCCAGCGAACGGTACCCGTGCATACCACCGCCGCCGAATCCGGCGACCTCGCCGGCCCCATACAGGCCCGGTACCGGCGTTCCGTCCGCGCCAAGGACCCGACCAGAGAGATCCGTTTGAAGGCCGCCCAGCGTCTTGCGAGTCAAGATGTGGAGGCGCACGGCGATCAACGGTCCGGCGGCCGGATCGAGTAATCGATGCGGCTGAGCAACGCGGATCAACCGGTCGCCGATGTAACGTCGGGCTGCTCGAATCGCGTGAATCTGTGGGTCCTCGGTCGCGGCACTGACGATCGCGTCGTCGCGCGCTGCAATCTGACGCTCCAGCTTGCCCGGGTCAAGGAGCGGCTTGTCCGTCAGGGCGTTCATCCCGCGAACGAGATCGCCGAGGTTGTTGGCCACGACGAAGTCGGCGCCGCGCTCCTTGAAGGCTTCAACCGGAGCCGGTCCCGACTTTGAGACTACCCGTCGCAGCAACAGCCCGACGTCTTTGTTGGTCAGATCCGGGTTCTGCTCGGACCCGGAGAGGGCGAACTCTCGCTTGATGATTCGCTGGGTCAGCACGAACCAGGAATAGTCGTAGCTGGTGGTTCGCAGGTGCGCCAGCGTGCCCAGCGTGTCGGACCCCGGAAACAAAGGCGCCGCCAGGCGATTGCCAACGGCGTCGAACCACATCGATGACGGCCCGGGCAGGATCCGGATGCCATGCCCGGGCCAGATTGGGTTCCAGTTCTGGATTCCCTCCACGTAATGCCACATGCGATCGCGGTTGATCACCGATCCACCAGCGGCCTCCGTGATGGCCAGCATGCGACCATCGACGTGGGCCGGTACCCCGGTCAGCATCTGCCGGGGTGGACTCCCCAGGCGTGCGGGCCAGGCCGCACGAACCAGGTCGTGATTGCCGCCGATCCCTCCCGACGTCACGATGACGGCCTGCGCCTGGAGCTCGAACTCCCCGATGGCGACACGCGAGCTGGGCCTCCCCCGCTGCACGGAGCCCGGTTCGAGGACGGCACCACGTACGCCATCCACCGCGCCGCCACGGAGGGTCAACGCGTCGACGCGATGCCGGAACTTCAGGACGACCCGGCCGCGAGCCACGGCGTCGCGCACGCGCCGCTCGAAGGGGGCCACGACACCGGGCCCGGTGCCCCAGGTGACGTGAAAGCGTGGGACGGAATTGCCGGGAGCGGCTGGCCGGTCGCTCCGTCGCTCCGCCCAGCCCACAACGGGGAAGAATCGAACGCCCTGGGCATGCAGCCACGACCGTTTCTCACCGGCCGCAAACGCGAGATACGCCTCGGCCCACTTCCGTGGCCAGTGGTCTTCGGGTCGGTCGAACCCGGCCGTCGCCATCCAGTCCTTCGTTGCCAACTCATGCGAATCGCGGACGCGCAGCCGCCGCTGCTCTGGCGAGTTGACGAAGAAGAGGCCGCCGAAGGACCAGAAGGCTTGCCCACCCAACCAGGGCCCTGGTTCCTGCTCGAGCAAAATGACGCGGCGACCCGCGTCGGCGAGTTCGGCGGTCGCCACCAGCCCCGCGAGGCCTGCCCCCACCACAATCACATCAGCGTCTGCCACTCGTTTCGGGATTATGCCCGCTAAGCTCCTGCTCGTGGAGCCTCTGAACCGTCAAGCCGACGACGTCCCGGTCGTTCGGGAGGCGGTCCGCGCCGTCGTACTGGATCGTGACAACCGCGTCCTGCTCTTCAAAGCGTTCCCCGACAGCACCCGCTCGCGACACTTCTGGATCACCCCTGGTGGTGGCGTCGCGGCTGGAGAATCCGCGACCACCGCCTTGAAGCGAGAACTAGCCGAAGAATGCGGCCTCGTGGACGCCGAGATCGGTCCGCTGATCTTGGTGCGAGAACACGTATTTCCGATGCCTCACTCGGGCCAAGCCACACGTCAACGGGAGCGCTTCTATCTCGTCCGCGTCGAACAGCACCAGGTCGATGTCAGCGGTTGGGATGATTTCGAGCGCAACTTCATGGGCGAGCACCGCTGGTGGACGATCAACGAAGTCCAAGCGTCAACCGATGAATTCGCGCCGCACCGGCTCGGCCACCTCCTGGCCGATCTTGTCAGCGGTCGGATCCCGAGCGAACCGGTCGACACCGGAATCTAATCTGAGTCTCACGCCGCAGCCGCGGGTTACGCGGTCCGTCCGATGTAACTGGAGCCTGGCCTAGCGCGTCATACAGTTAGCACCACCGCGCTGCCCGGCAGAAAGGAGCCCGCATATCGTCCACAACGAGCTTGCCGCTGACAGGCCGGCCGACCAGCTGAGCCGAACGCGCCAGGCTGTGGATCGCGCCGGTTTCGACGGGCTGATCACGCCCCTGGTCGAACCGGCCTACCGGCTCGCGTTCGCCATGCTGCGGCAGCGAATGGCGGCCGAGGACGCCGTCCAGGAAGCCACCCTTAAGGCCTGGAACAAATTCGCGAGCTTCCGCAACGAGCGCGGCGGCTTTCGTGCCTGGTACCTGACAATCGTCGCCAACGAGTGTCGCTCTCTTCAGCGGGGGCGGTGGTGGTCGGTCCTCCGATTCGATGAGGTCCGGCCACCGCAAGGGAGCGATGAGGCGGCGATGACCGCTTCGGACCTGCGGCAGACCATTGCGCGCCTGTCGCGGTCCGACCGCCTGCTGCTTTACCTCTTTTACTGGCTCGATTTTCCACTCGAGGAGGTCGCGGCCGTCGCCGGCCTATCGACGGGGGCGGCCCGGGCGCGACTGTACCGGGCTGTCGGGCGCCTTCGACTCGAGTTCGATCCAAGCAAGGAGAAGTCAACATGAAACCATCCGCGCGATCCGCAATCCGCAACGACGTCCTCGCCGACTACGAGGCGCCGCGTCCTGACCTCGTCGTGCGGGTACTCCGTGCGATCCCAGAGAGCCCGAAGCGACCGGCCTCGCATCGCGGCCGGGTGGCTTTGCAGACCGCAGCCGTCGTCATGGCGGCGCTGGTCATCGGGATCGCGACGGTAGGTCTGCGCGTAACGCGTGGCGACATTGCCCTGCCCGCCGGCTTGCCCTTTGGCGTCGGCGGACTGCACCCACCCGCCGCCAGCTACTCCATCGTGGACGCGCAGTACATATCAGCCGACACGGCATGGATCATCGCCCAGCTTCACGTACACAACGGGCCGACCGTTCTGCTGAACACGACCGATGGCGGAAAGACCTGGCATGAGCAGTTCCGGATCCCTGATGGCTCAGGCATCGGGTCACTCCGCTTCTGGAATGCTATGGACGGCGACCTGGTCGAAATGGTACCGTCGACGCTTCCGCCTAGCAAGACACCCGGCGCTCCGGGCTCATCCAACATGGTGCCACGCACCTACCGGACGCACGATGGGGGCGCACACTGGTCGCTGATCGACTTGCCCATCGATTGGTCGAACCCGTTCGGACCCGACTTCTCGCTGACGCAACTCGAGGCCTGGCGGATTTCCGGTCGTGAGCTCCGCCCGCCCAAACTGGACCTGCAACACACGACCGACGGCGGTGTCCACTGGACGTCGCTCGGGGCCATTCCTGCCGGGGCCAGCCTCAGCAGCGATCTAACGTTCACGGACCGGCACACGGGATGGCTGACGGCGAACCAGTCCAAGTCCAATGCCTGGGACGCCAGTGGGAAGCCGATCACGTCAACAGATCCGACCGCGTTGATCTGGGTGACCCGTGATGGCGGGCAGACCTGGGCGCCGGTCGACCTCCCGCTACCAGCCGAGGCGGCAGCCAACAACGTGCGGCTTGAGCCACCGCTTTTCTTCGGGAACGACGGCCTGCTGGAATTCGAGGTCAACGGGCCACCCCCGACCTTCCAGCCCGATCCGTCGCAACCGCCGACGACCCAGAGCTGGATGCACAGCTACATGCTTCAGTCGCACGACGGCGGCCGCACCTGGGGAGAGCTGCAGCAGACCCCAGGCGGCCTCCAGCAGGGCGGCGCGCTGTTCTTCGATGCTCGCCACTGGCTGCTGTCGCGCGGACCCGATATCAGCGAAACGGTCGACGCGGGCAAGACATGGACCACGCGCCAGGTTCTGGCGAGCGGGCTCGCGTTCAGCTTCGCGCCCTGGAACTACATTGACGGGAAAGCCGTCTGGTCGCAGGTCGGGGCCGATCGGCTGGTCCGCTCGACCGACGGCGGTGCCCACTGGACGGCCGTTACGCCACCCACGATCAACTAGGAGGCCGGGCTACGCGGCGACGATCGGCGCCTCTTCCTCGCTGGCCGCCTGCCGGGCACGCAGTGGCACGTCCTTGAGGAAGACCGACGCAACCAGCGCGACGATCAAGACCGAACCGCCGTAGAGGAAGACCTCGTGCAACGTCGAGGCCAGACCGACACGCACCGCGTGCAGCACCTGGTCGAAGATCGCCGCACCCTGCGGACCGATGGCGCCGGCCTGCGCCCGGCGGGCAGCGATCTGGGCCGGGTCGAATAGCGTCTGGGGGCTGCTTCCACCGCCGCTGACCAGGCGCGTAGCCTGCGCCGGCAGGTGAAGGGCGGCCACCTGCTCGGCGATGTGAATCGGGAGACGCTGGCTGAGGACCGAGCCGAGCACGGCCGTGCCAATGGTGCCGCCGATCTGCCGCCAGAATTGGACCTGGCTCGACGCCACGCCGAGAAAATTCCGCGGCAGCGCGCTCTGGACGGCGGTGAGATAGAGCGGGAAGGTGGTACCCAGGCCGGCGCCCACGATCACGATATCGCGGACGACTTCCAGGCGCGAGGTGCTGACGGTGACCTGCGAGAGGAGCCACATGCCGACCAGCATGACCGCGACACCGGCGGTCCCCAGAAAACGGTAGAGGCGAATGCGCACCATCAACTGGCCGACCAGCGTGCTCGCGACGATCAGGCCGAGCATCATCGGGGTCAGCAACTGACCCGAGTTCGTTGCGGTGACGCCAAGGACGCCTTGATAGATCAGGGGGACAAAGACGATCGTGCCGAACATGCCGAAGCCACTGAGAAAACCGACGATCATCGAGACGCTGAACGTGGAGTTCTTGAAGAGGTTGAAGGGCACGATGGGATGATCGGTGCGCAGCTCGAGGATGAAGAAGATGACCAGGAGAACGGCGGCCGCCGCGATGAGGCCCAGAACCTCTGGTGACGTCCACCCGTGATCACGCGTGATCGAGAGCGCAATCATCAGGGGCACGAGGCCGGCGATCAACGCCACCGCGCCCTTGAAATCGATGTCGCGGATCGAAGCGGATGATCGTACGAACGGCATCGTGCCGATGACGAGAAGGACGGCAATGATGCCCACCGGCAGGTTGACGTAGAAGACCCAGCGCCAGCCCCAGGTGTCCGTAATGTATCCACCGGCCGTCGGACCGACGATGGACGACAGGCCGAAGACGGCGCCGAACAAACCGGCCAGACGGGCCCGCTGGGAGGGCGGAAACAGGTCGCCGATCACGGCGAAGACGGTGGCGAACAACATGCCGCCAAAGATGCCCTGGATGGTCCGGAAGACGACCAGCTCGAGCATGCCGTGCGATTGGCCGCAAAGTGCCGATGCGACGACGAAGCCGATCATGCCGGTAAGCAGGAATGGCTTGCGGCCAAAGAGGTCGCCCAGCTTGCCCGCAATCGGCACCATGATCGTCGAGGCGACCAGGTAGGCCGTGATGACCCAGGTGTAGTAATTGAGGCCGTTCAACTCGGCCACGATCCGAGGCATAGCCGTGCCGACGATCGTCTGGTCGAGCGCGGCCAGCAGGAGCGCGAGCATGGTCCCCGCGACCACCCCGATGGTTTGCCCGCGCGTCAGCCCCTCGGTGAGGTGACCCCCGGTGGCGTCGGCGGACGGTTGCTGCGGTTGGTTTGTCATGCGCTCCTTTCTGCGATCGTCGCGCCGGTCATGTTTTCGATCAGCTGCAGGCAGGCGTGACGAAGCTGCTCGAGCTGTTCGGTCGAGAGTCCGGCCGCGATCTTGAGCTGCCACTCCAATCCCTGCTCCCGCATGCCCTCCAGCCGCTTCGCGCCCGCCATCGTCAGTCGGGCATAGGTCAACCGGCGGTCGGCCGGATCATCGATGCGCTCCACCAGGCCATCGCGCTCGAGATGATCGATGAGACCGGTGACGTTGCGCGGGGTGACCTCCAGCTGATCGGCCAGTTCCCCGAGGGGCAGCTGGCGTTCCGATGCTGCCTTGAGCGCCCACAGGACGTGGAGGCGGCCCTCACTCAGGCCATGCTTCTCGGCCCAGCGATCCATGAGCCCGTGAGTCAGCCGGGCGGTGATGCGCAGCGCCGTCATGGCCTCCACCGTGCGCATCTCCTTTTCCGACAGCGGCCGGCGCGTCGACCGGAGTGCGTCGCGGAAGCGGCTGTCATACAGGCGCCCGGCTCGATCGCTAGCCAGGGTGCCGTTGAACCGACACTCGCCCTTGATCTCAGAGAACTGCATAGTGAAGTGCTTCACTATGTACCGCTACGTGGTCGATTGTCAAGTTACGAGTTCGGCGGAGGCCCCCACCCTGCCCTCCCCCACAAGCGGGGGAGGGAAAATTTGAGAGCCCTCCCGCCGAGCCGGAGAGGTAGATTTAAGAGCGGCGCAGACGTTGCCGATGTTGGGCGGCGATGGCGGCCGTGCGCCGCAAGAAATCCGCGATGAGGTCGAGCTGCTCTTCGGAATAGCGGGCGAGGACCTCGCGCGTCGACCTTCGCAGCCGGGCAAAAATGGGTGCCATCTTCGCGTGTTGCGCCTGGCCGCCCGAGATCATGACTCGGCGGCGGTCGACGGTGTCGTGCACTCGACGGATCCAGTGGCCGCGCTTGAGCCGGTCGAGCACGGCCGTGATGGCACCAGCCGTCAAACCAACGCGATCCGCCAACTCCCCCGCCGTCATCGGCCCAAACCGGCTGATGATATCCATACACTGGGCATCAGTACGGTTCATCCCCAGGCGGTCGGCAATTGCCTGGTCCATTAGGTCCAGCTCGCCATCCAGGGCTCGGATTTCCTGGAGGGTCTGTTCGATCAGCCGCTCCTTCGAGTTGCGGTTTGACATGAGAATACTTTGATCTTTAAAGTATCAAAACTCCTAAGCAATCGTAACCGGAGGAATTAGGCGATGGCAAGGCCCGTGCAAGCGAAGAACGAATGGCTCGTCCTGGTGTTCCTGAGCCTGGGATTCTTCATGATTCTGCTCGACACCACGATCGTCAACATCGCCATCCCGGCGATGATCTCGGGCTTGAACTCTTCGCTCGACCAGATCCTCTGGGTGGTGAACGCCTACCTGCTGGCCTACGCCGTCTTGCTCATCACCGCCGGCCGGTTGGGGGACTTTTTCGGCCCTCGCCGGCTCTTCGCCCTCGGGTTGGCGATCTTCACCGTGGCGTCGGCCCTGTGCGGGCTCGCCCAGGACGGGAACCAACTGATCGCCGCCCGCGTCCTCCAGGGCGTCGGGGGCGCGATTCTCACGCCGCAAACCCTCAGCATCATCACCGTCATCTTTCCACCCGAGCGCCGCGGGGCTGCCTTCGGCATCTGGGGCGGTGTCGCCGGTGTCGCAACCGTCACCGGGCCGACGCTGGGCGGGTTCCTCGTCACCTACATCAACTGGCGCTGGATCTTCTTCGTCAACGTTCCGGTCGGGCTGGTCGCGCTCGCGGGGGCGCTCCTGGTTGTGCCCGATCTTCGTCCCGGGCGGCGGCACCGGCTCGACATCGTGTGCGTCCTGCTGGCCAGCGCGAGCCTCTTCGGCATCATCTTCGGGCTGGTCGAAGGCGAGCGCTTCAACTGGGGCGCGATCTGGGGACCGATCACGATTCCGGAGATCATCGCCGCCGGCGTCGTGCTGTTCGCCGTGTTCGTCGTCTTCGAGAGATTCCAGGCCGAGCCCTTGATGCCACTCTCACTCTTCAGCAATCGGAACTTCAGCATCTCGATCTGGGTCAGCTCCGCCGTGGCCTTCGGCATGCTCGGGTTCTTCATCCCGGTGACGATCTTCTTTCAATCAGTGCTGGGGTTCTCGGCGCTGAAAGCGGGGCTCACGTTCCTGCCGATGTCACTGGTCTCGATGGTCGTCGCTCCCATCGCCGGTCGGATGTCCGATCGGTTTGGCGGCAAGTACATCCTCGTTGCCGGGCTGACGTTCTTTGCCGCCGGGATGGGGCTCGTGGTGTTGGTGATTTCGCTGAACGCGACCCAGGCAACCTTCTGGGGACCCGCGGCGCTCGCCGGGCTGGGACTAGGCATGACCTTCGCGCCCCTGACGACGGTCGCGATGCGCAACGTCAAGCCACATATGGCCGGCGCGGCATCGGGCGTGCTGAATACCGTGCGGCAGGTGGGCGGCGCGATCGGAAGCGCGGTGATCGGCGCGGTCTTGCAGAACCGGCTCGCTACCCAGTTGCAGGAGCAGGCGGTCGCTTATTCGAGCCAGGTGCCGCCAGCCTTTCGCAGCAGCTTCGTCAGCGGCTTCTCCCATGCCGCCTCGGGCGGCTTCAAGGTGGGGGTCGGTCAGACGGGCGCTCAGTTACCCGCCGGCGTCCCGCCGGCGCTGGCGCCAACGCTGCAGCGCCTGTTTCACGATGTCTTCGCCAACGCCTACGTCAACGCCGTCAAGCCGACGCTCGCGGTATCGATCGCCGTGCTGGCCGTCGGTGCGCTGAGCTGCCTCCTCATCGAGCGACGCGCGAAAGCAACCGCCCGAGCGGACGCGGCGGAGCGGAGCGCCAGCGCAGCGGCCGGCTGAGCGGCTGGGCTCTAGCCGCCGAACGCCTTCCCGAGACGGCGAACCATCTGGCGCCAGGACAGCGCATCCCTGACCCGGTCCAAACCGCGACGGGACGGGGGCGTTGGTTCGGGCTTGTAGCTGGCGCCGAACTCGGTCGCGTAGGCGACCAGGTCACGAAGCTCGAGCAGCGGGATCGCATACTCTCTGGTCACCTCCGCCAGCAGAGCGGCCGTTCGGAGCTGCACCCCCGGGCTTTCCGGACGGCAGAGGGCCAGGGGACGCGCGTGCTGGGCCCGCATGCCTTCGGGATGGATCACGATCCTGCCCCAGCAGAGCACCGCTCCGCCGAACATGTACGGCTCTTCGCGCAACGCCCGCGTCATCGGCGTGATGTCGTGATAGGCGTAGATCCCGCAGCTGCAGCTCGGCTCGGGCGAGACCCGGAGTTCATCGTGCCGGTGCAGGCCGGCACGGGCCAGGCGGAGGCCGGGACGGGTCTGGCATTCGGCCTCGAGGGTCTCGAGTGGCGGCCACAGGGTCTCGGCCACCGGCGACTGAAGCCGGCCCCGCGTCCAGGCGTCGTCCGGGTCGACCCGCCAGAAGCGGTACCCGACGGCGAGGTTCACGCCGGCGTCGTGACCGGGGCCTCTTCTTCTCTCTCCGTGCGCTGCGGTTCGCGCTCGGGCGCGATCAGCGGCTCCGAAGCCGGCTCCGGTATCTCGATGACCCTGACAGGCTTGCTCGTGAATCCCATGATCCAGCCCTCGTTTTCACACTAGCAAAGCTGGGGCTCGAAAGAGGCCGCCGAATCAGGAGGAGGCGGTGGCGAGACGTCCATGACGTTAGCTCCGAGATGCGGGACCCGGGAGCGCCAGCTCACCGCGACTACGGATGCCCACGACCGGCGTCGCGGGCCCGTTATGCGCTCGCTGAAGGTATGACTGGGCCTTCGTCACCTCGCCAGTTAGCGCCTCGATGGTTTTTCGCATGCTGTCGAGCGCTTGCAGCTTGTACTCGTCAATCGTGTCCATCGTGGTGTAGATGTTGGCAAACGCCGCTTGCAGGTTCTCCACACCGATGGTGGAGCTGCCAGCCTCCTTCTGAATCTGGCCCGACTGTTCCTTCAGCATCGCGGACGTCGATTCGATCAGGTTGCCGGTCGTACTGTTCAGCGCCGTGATCTGGTTGAGGACCAGTTTTTGGTTGGTCAGCGCCTGCGCCACGATGACCGCCGTGCGAAGGGCTGACACCGTCGTCGTCGTCGCCCGGTCGACGCCCTTGATAAGTTCCAAGTTGTTCCGGCGTACCAATTCGAGAGCGAGGTAGCCCTGCACGTTGACGGCAAGTTGGGTGAGTAAGTCCTGCCGCTTCTGGCGAACATAGAAGAGCCCATCCTCGCGGAGCGCCTTGGCCCGCTCGGGATTGGTCTTGCCAATCTGGTCGATCTGCGCCGCCAGAGCGGCATCGAGCTTCCCCGCCATGTAGATGTACTGCTCGAGCTTGCCCTTGATATCCCAGACATTGACCTTTTCCTGTTCGATGGCGGCGTTGTCCTGCCGCAGCTCGTCCTGACCGTGGTAGAGCGCCTGGATGATGGCGTTCAAGTGCCCTTGGGCGGACTGATAACGGGCGAAATAGTCACGCAGCCGGTTGCCGAACGGAATCAGGCCGAAGAGGTGCTTCGGACTGAGCAGGCCTTGCTGCGAGGGATCCAGGTCTTCGACCGTCCGCCGCAAGTCGACCAACGACTTCGACACGGTTGCCCCCTTGCTGAACGGCCCCGACTCCATCGCCTTGACCGGCTTGTCGAGCAGCCGGTTGGAAACACTTGCCGATTGGCGGATTTCGTCATTGCCCATGCTCTGAATGGCATTGAGCCTGGTAGCGAAGTCCGGCGATTGCGGATCGAGCGAAGCGATGGACTGGATGTAGCCGTTGACGATGGCGTCGATCTTGCCAGCGGTCGATGGATCGAGCCGCACCATGCTCGCCGCTTCCCCATCGGTGATCGCCGCCACCGGCTCTGGTGGGGTCAGCGTAAGCGGCGCGCGGGAGGCGGAGGTATCGGGCGCAGAGGTCGGTGAATTGATGCTCACGGAGTCGCTCCTTTCTTTCGATCAGAGACGTTTGAACGGTTTCGCCATCGTTATACCCGGGTCCTCCTGCGGCAAACAGCGAGGTGCACGTGGTCGGCACTTATACTTCCCCGGCGTGGACCTAGTTCCTCGGGGCGTGCCGGTTTTCCTTGCGCCGATGCTTGTCATGTTGCTGATCGCCGTGACCGGCTGCTCGAATTCGACGACCTCCTCCCCGCCTCAGAAGGTGGCGCAGCAAGCTGAGGAATTGCCGCCCCCGTCGGCCACGCCGGACCCGGGGCCGACCCTCTCCCCCACCGCGCTGCCCGGTGAGTTGCCCGGCAACCTTTTGATCGCGGATCGCGCGAACAACCGGGTGATCGAAGTGACGCCCGCCCGCAAGCTCGTCTGGGAGTTCCCACGGCCGGGTGACCTTCAGCCCGGTCAGCACTTTCGCTGGCCCGACGACGCGTTCTATGCCCCCGACGGGAAATCGATTGTCGTCAATGAAGAGGAATCGCACGCCATCGTTCTGATCGATTACGCGACCCACCGCATCGTCTGGCAATACGGCGTGTCGGAACGCCGTGGTTCGGCGAAAGGCTACCTGAACGGTCCGGATGACGCCTACATGTGGCCGGACGGCAGCATCGGGGTCGCCGACATCCGGAACTGTCGATTGATCTTGATCGACCAGGCCTCAAAGGCGATCAAGGCCCAGCTCGGCCGGACCGGGTACTGCGCGCACAACCCGCCGAAGAGCTTTGGCCTACCCAACGGCGACACGCCGCTGCCAAATGGCCACCTGCTGGTGACTGAGATCCTGGGCGGCTGGGTCAGCGAGCTTGGCTGGGACGGGACCCTGTACTGGACGGTGCGAGCGCCAGGCATCCACTATCCCTCTGACGCCCAGATGCTTCCCGATGGCAACATCCTGCTGGTCGACTACTCCCGTCCGGGTCAGATCCTGATCATGACCCAGCAGGGCAAACCGGTCTGGCGCTATGCGCCACGATTTGGCCCGGCGATGCTCGACCATCCGTCGCTCGCGATCCACCTGAGCAACGGCCTGATCGCCCTCAACGACGACTTTCGTCAGCGGGTGATCGTGATCGATCCCAAGACCGACAAGATCGTCTGGCAATACGGGCTCAACGACCGCCGGGGGCGGACCAACGGATTGCTGTTCATCCCGGACGGTATCGATATCAAACCAGTGGACTGGGGCGCCGGCTAAAAGCCGCGCGTCAGGCGCCAGCCGGCATCGGGACCGTTGATCACGGTGGCAGTGACGAGCGACACTTCGGCCCGATGCGACCCAGCCTCGATGAACAGGGTCCCAACGCGCGATCCCGCCGGCAGGGTCGGCGGCAGATCATCCAAGGTGACTCGCCGTGTGACGCTGGTGCCGTCGAGAAGCACCCAGGCGATCGACTGCTCCGCCACGATCGCTCCCCCTTCGCCCCACGCGGTGAGATACCGGGCGATGACATCGTTGCGCCCGACGACGGAACGCAGATGCAACGCGGGGCTCACTGCGCGCAACAGGGTGCTCGTGGCACTGAAGGCACCGACCAGCGCATTCGGCTGCCCCATGACCGCCCCGTAGATCCGCGCGGATGCACCGTCGACGGTCAAGTCGGCCGCCAGCACGAAGCAGCCACCGGCCTGGTCGGTATAGCCGGTCTTGATGCCCACGACCCCGCCCTGGCCGAGCAGCGTGTCGAGGTTGTGGACCAGGCCGGCGACCGGCAGCGTGGCCTGCGGCTGGGCCACGATTTGCGCGAAGACGGGCTGCTGCATCGCGGTCCGCGCCAGCGTGACGAGATCTGACGGGCTGCTGACGCTCAACGGCGAAAAGCCGCTGACATCCGCGTAATGCGAGGCGCTCAGCCCCAGCGCCGCCGCGCGTGTGTTCATGTGATTCACAAAGGTGGAAACATCGCCGAGGTCCCACTTCGCCAGCAGGTCAGCGTAGTTGCTGGCCGACGGTAGGAGGAGGCCCTGCAGGAGCTGGTACTCACTCAGCTGCTCGCCCGCCGCCACGGGAAGGACGGACTCATTCTGGTTTCGCTCCGCGACGAAGGTCGCGACGTCGGCCTTCGTGACGGTGATCACCGGGCCCGGCTGTCCGAGGCTCAGCGAGTGATCCTCGAGCACAACCAGCGCGGTCATCATCTTGGCCGTGCTGGCCATCGGGGTCGGCGATTGGCCGCCCGAGGTCCCGGCCGCGCCGGCACCCTCGAGGTAGAGCGCGGCCGCGCCGGCAGCGGGCCACGGCAAGGCAGGCGCGACTCCCAGCCGCTCCGACGCCCCCAACGACAGAGGTCGCGGTGGTCACCGCCAGCGGCCGGAAGTACTGGAAGGCACCGACGGCCAGCACCAGGGCGAGCAGGTACGGAAGTGGACGGCGAACGAGTGAATTCTGCGCTAGCGCCAGGCGATTGGGGGTCCGAGCGCGGGCTCAGCCAGCGTGAGGATCTCGCCCGGCTTAGGGAACCGTTTCAGTTTCGCTTTGCTGAAGATGAGCTGCTCGTCGAGCGTGACTTCGAATCGTCCCTTGCTGCCCGAGCGCAGTGACACGTCGATCATGATCGGCGCCCAGGCCCCGAGGATCTCAGCCGCCAGACCGACGGCCTGCTCCAGGTAGTTTCAGGGAACGCAGTATTCGATCGTGACGCGATGCCTGGGATCGATCATCAGCCAAGCGTATCAGCGGTTGCGGCCGATCCGTCCCAGGTGCGTGTCCTGGAACCCGGTCGGCAACTTGAGCCCGTAGCCGAGCAGCCGGTCGACGCCGATGTGACCAATCCAGATCAGCGCCACGTCCACAGCCAATGACGTCCCACCGATGATCCCGACAGCCGCAAGAATACCGGGCAGCAGCCCGGTGTGGCCGAGGTTGTAGACGGCGGCGCCAAGCCTCGGTCCACGGACGTACCCGAGCATGAAGAGGTCCGGGGCCAGAATCAACAGGACGTACCAAAGCCACGGTCCTGCCAGCTTCCAATAGATGAGAAGGGAAAGCACCAGCAGCACGCCGCCTTCGAGCCGCTGCAGCGCGATGGGGTCGGTAAGAACCGGAATGCGCTCGCGGTTGGGCCGGCTCATGGCGCGACTCGGGAGACCTGTCCCCCTAACACCGCGCTGTCCTGCTCGCAGCGGACCCAGATCTTGCCGCTCGCGGCGGCTAACGCAAGGGGCCGCCGCCCGACCGGGATTTCGGCCAGCAGCGACTGCCGGGCGGTTACCGCGTGCGTTGTCGTGTCGATGCGGGCCACCATGTTGTCTTCGAACGATACGACCCACACCAAGGCGGCGTCAGCCGCCAGGTTAAAGACATGAAATCCGACCGGGATGGTGCGACGATCCGCCCGGATGCCGGATCGAGGCGAACCACAGCCTGACGGTCATTGCGGCCGGTCCAGACACTGCCGGCGCCGGCCGCCACCCCGCTCGGAAAACATCGAGCCGACGATCGCCGCTGACGAGGTAGAGCCGCCCCGTCGCATACCCGGCGATCCAGAGCCGATCGCCGTCGGCGGCCGCCGCCCCCGGCAGGTCGCGAAGGTTTACAAACCCCGCCTGCACGGACCAGGTCGCGCCGACGCATCGACTTCAGGGTGTGCGAACGGCCGCAGGGGGACCCGCCAGCGCCCGCAGCAGGCGCTCCGTCACGCTGCCGATCCCGTACGTCTCGTTCAGCTTCGCGAGCGCGGCGGGGTCGGTTGCCTTGGTCGGGCGCGTACCGTTCGGCGTCGGCACCGGCGCGACGCTGACCGGGACGCCGACGCGCCGCGCCCGCTGGATATAGGCATTCGCCGCTTCGCCAAGCTTTCCGCCGGCCACGATGCCGTCCAGATCCTTAAACCGCCGAACCAGCTGCGCGGCCGTCTTCACCCCTACGCCTGGCACGCCCGGCAGACCGTCCGACGGATCGCCGCGCAACACAGCGAAGTCACCATAGGAACGGCCGGGGATCCCGTAACGGCGCTCGACTTCCGCCTCGTCGACGACGAGCAACCGTCCGATCCCCTGCTGCGTATAGAGGACGCGCACATCCGGATCGCGCACTAGGGCAAAGAGGTCGCGGTCTCCCGTGACGATCTCGACCGCGCCGGTGATCTTCGGCAGCAGCGAGGCAATCACGTCTTCGGCCTCGAACCCATCGGCCCCGATCACCTCGACGCCGATCGCCGCCAGCACAGCATGGATGATCGGCTCCTGCGGCTCGAGCTCCGGCGGCATGTTGCCCTGCACCAGGCGATGCGTCTTGTAGCTGGGGAGAACATCGACGCGGAATGCCGGACGCCAGTCCTTATCCGTCGCCACCACAATGGCGCGCGGCTTGCGATCGGTGACCAGCCGCCCCAGCATGTCGAGGAAGCCGCGCACGGCGTTGACCGGCTGGCCGTCGGGCGCTTTGAAGGCAGTGACCGGAATGCCGAAGAAGGCCCGGAACATCACGCTCGACCCATCGATCAAGAGCCAGTCAGTTGCCATGCGGATTACCCCGATTTGGCAAACGCGGCCGGCGGCCCGATCGCCGCCTCCAGCTGAGCGCCAAGCGACAGGATGCTGTATTCGTCGCGAGGGCGGCCCACCAGCTGGATGCCGATCGGCAGCCCTGCCCTCGATTGCGCGAGCGGAAGGCTGATCGCCGGCTGACCCGTGCAATTGAACGGATGCGTAAAGCTCAGCCAGTCGAGGAACTCCGCGGATGCGCGGTTGACGTCCTGACCGAGCTCGCCAATCTTCGGCGCCGGGTAGGTCAGCGTTGGCGTCAGGAGCACGTCGATCTGATCCATGGCGGCGATCAACTTGCGGGCCTGCTGGTGCAGTTCGGACAACGCGCGCAGATAATCGACGGCGGTCGACATCGGCGCGACCTCGAACATGCGCTGGTTGAGCGGGTCGAGCCGTTGCGGTTGTGTGATTGGCAGGGTGCCGACCGACGTGACCGCGAGGATCTGTATCAGTGGGCGAAACCCACCGAGGTCCGGTTTGACCCGGCTGACGCGATGCCCAAGCCGCGCAAGCTCCGCGGCGATGGACTCGACCGCCGACGCGACCTCGGCGTCGACGGCCGCCGGCGCGTCGATGGTCCAGCCGATCCGCAGGCTCGGCGCGTCCCGCCGTGCCGCCGGCAGGAATGGCTCCAGAATCTCGGCCCAGTAGGGATCGCCGGCCAGGTGGCCGCTCATCGCATCGAGTCCGAGCGCCGCGTCGGCGACGGTTCTCGCAATCACGCCGCTGGTGGCGAGGCCTGCCCAGTCCTCACCAAGGATCGGACCGCTGGAGATCCGTCCACGTGATGGCTTCAACCCGACCACCCCGCAGCACGAGGCCGGGATGCGGATCGAACCACCGCCGTCGCCGCCATGGCTCAATGCACAGAGTCCGGCGGCGACCGCCGCCGCGGCGCCGCCAGAGGAACCGCCGGCCGTCCTGGTCGTATCGACCGGATTTCGGGCCGGCGGGAACATCGGACCCTCGGTAACCGGCCGGGTCCCGAACTCCGGCGCATTCGTCTTTCCCAAGATGGCCGCCCCCTCGTCCTTCAGGCGGCCAACGGCGAAGCCGTCGAGCTGTGCAATCGATTTCTCGAAGTGAAGCGACCCGAGGCTGTTGCGATAGCCGGCAAGCGATGCCGTTTCCTTGATGGAAATCGGCACGCCATCGAGCAAGCCCAGCGGCTCGCCGCGCGTGATCCTCTTTTCGGCAGCGGCCGCCTGGCTCTCGGCCAGGTCCCGAGTCAGAAGGACGTACGCGTTGAGTTCCGGATCGATGCGCGCGATGCGCTCGTAGTAGAGCGCAACCAGCTCACCTGGCTTGATGCTCCGTTCCGCGATCGCGCGTGCCTGCTCCCATGCAGGTTTGAATGCCCAGGCGTCATCGATCACCCGCTAACTGTATCGACTCTACTGCCACTGCCAGGACGAAAGGATGGCCGAGAAATCGCTGTCGCGCAGGCGGTCGAACTCGCTCGGGTCCGACGCCATCTCGACGATGTACGTCTTGCTGCCGTAGTCGATGAAGAGAAGCTGACCTGTGTACTTCGATCCGTGGAAGTCGACGCTCAGCGCCGGCGCACCGGCGACCGTGGTCCGCGTCAGTCCACTGAGCGTGCCGGGCACGTTGACCCGGCCGCTCCGCAGGACTGGATCCCAGCCAGCCTCGATGGTCGAGAGGGGAACCGACTGACCCAGGTCGGCAACGACGAACTCCGGCTTCACGCCGTTGGTCGTTTTGAGGCTGGCGAGCGCCAGCACCGGCTTCGCCATGGTTGTCGTCACCGCGCCGCCCTGTGCCCAGCCCTTTGGAACCTTGACCGAAAAGACACCATCGGATGACGTCACCGGGCCGAGCGCCCCGGTCACCTGCAGGCCAAGGACCATAAGGCCGACCACGGCGATAACGGCAATGGCGCCGCCCCCAATCAGGAGCCACACCGGCCAGCTGATGCCGGAGGAGCCCGATTGGGCGGGCGCCGGAAACGGCGCGTCCGCGGTTGGTTGGGTAAGCGCGGGTGGCGGGGTCGCGATCGCCGGGCTTGGCGTCGGGGCAGCCGTCCCGGCAGCATCGACCGCCGAGGCCGAGGCCCTGTTATCCGCCCCGACGAGTCGAGTGTGGCACTTTGGGCAGACGGACTCGCCGTTCGCGTACCACGTCCAGCAGGTGCGGCAGACAGCCCGGCTCAAGAGTGACCCCCGCTGGAGCAACGCGACCATCCCCGAATCCCATCACCTGGGGCGACGTCGGAAAAGAAAACAGCCCGCCAGAATCCTGGCGGGCTGTCGATGAAGGGGGGTTCGGGTTAGCGAGACTCGAGTACGGCTTCGGCCTCGATTTCCTTCTGGGCCTCGGCCGGCGTCGGCGCCGGAACCGCCTCAACGCCGATCTCGAGCTTGACCTCGTCACCGAGGATGAAGCCGCCGGCTTCGAGCCCCTGGTTCCAGGTCAGATCGAAGTCCTTGCGGTTCAGCTTGGTCTCTGCGTCGAAACTCACGCGACGATTTCCCCACGGGTCCTTGCCCTCGCCGTTGAAGCTGGCGTTGAGCGCCACTTCCTTGGTAATGCCGTGGATGGTCAGATCACCGATCACCTTGAAGTTCGAGGGATCCTTGCCCTCGACTCGCTTGCTCTTGAAGGTGATGGTGGGATAATTCGCGACGTCAAAATGACCGTCGGCGCTGCGCAGGTGGTTGTCGCGCATCTCCACCCCCGTATCGATGGACGCCGCATCCAGGACGACATCGACTTTCGCCGTGCTCAGGTTGTCATTGTCGACCTCGAGCCAACCTTCCTTGATCTTCATCTGGCCGCGCACCTTCGACATCATGTGGCGGATGGTAAACGTCACGCTGCTGTGATTCGCGTCGATAGCCCACTTCATCCTATATTCCTCCCGATCTTAAAAATTGTTGCAAATACAACTACCTCACTAGCAACAGCTTGATGCGAAGATCTATTCCACATGGCTCCGAAGCTCAAACCGGCAGAAATGCGGGCCTGGCGCGCCTTCCTCGATGCGCAGGCCTCCCTGATGCGGCGTCTGGGCGCGGACCTCATCAAAAATGAAGACATCACGCTCGCTGAATACGATGTCCTGGTCCAGCTCAGCTTTGCCCCGGGCGGGCGCCTGCGAATGACCGAGCTGTCCGACCGCGTGCGGCTCAGCCCCAGCGGTCTGACCCGGCTCGTGGACCGCCTGGTCCAGGGTGGCCTCGTCAAGCGAGGACGGTGCGCCTTCGACCGACGTGGCAGCTACGCGATCCTGACCTCATCCGGCAAGGTCCGATTGCGCCGCGCCTCGCCGGTCCATCTTCGGGGGATTCGCGAGTACTTCTCCAAGCACCTCTCGCCGGCGCAACTCGTGGCGGTCGCCGAGGCCCTCGAGCCACTCGGGCGCGACATGCCCATTGGGGTAAGCTCGGATTGATGGGTCTCGGAAGGGCCGTCGTACGTTTTCTGTTTCTCAGCGCCATCACCGCGCTCCTGGTCGCACTGGGGGCTCGAGTCTGGGACGAGATCCTCGGCTTGCGTCGACGCGAGGGCGTCGATTGGTCCGAGCAGATCGAGCTGGATCATGCGGTCCAGCCCAGGATCTCCATCCGCTCCTAGCCGTGCTGCGTCACGTCGCCCTCTTCCGCTGGAAGCCTGAGACCACTGCGGCGGATGTCTCCAAAGTCGAGGCCGCGCTGCACCAACTCCCCACCAAGATCCCGTGCATTCTCTCGTACCGTTTCGGGCGCGATGTCGGCGTCCAGGACGGCAACGCTGACTTCGCGCTGGTGGCCGACTTCACGGACCAGGAAGGGCTGGCCGCCTATGCGAACCACCCCGATCACCAGGCGGTGATTGAGAACCTGATCCGCCCGATCACAGCGCAGCGCGAAGCCATCCAGTACGTCATCGATCACTCCGATTGACCCTGCCCTGACCAGGGCCGTCGTTCGTACGACGGTCGCAAGCAGCTGGTCGTGGATGCGCCTCGACCTCCTCCTTCGATTGGTTCCGCTCACACTGGTTCCCCTGCTGTTCAGCTGGCTGACGGGAACGCCGCTGCGCAACTTCGGGTTGGTGGTCACCCATCCACTGCGCGATCTCCTGGTGGCGATCCCCCTCAGCCTCGCGGCGTTTGCGATCGCCGCCGCCTTTGCCGCTTACCTTGCCCGGCGCAGCGGACGCTGGTTTGTTCCCACTAAGCCGGACCTCTTGGTACAAAGCGCCTACTACCTGGTCCTCAACGCCCCGGTCGAGGAGTGGTTTTTCCGCGGATTCCTCCAGGGCAGCCTGGCTCGATGGTGGAACGAGCCCGTCCTCGCCCTGCTCCTGACCACTGCGGTCTTCGGCGCCTACCACTTCTTCGACCGCTGGGGTTGGCGTCCCGTGGCCGGCGCCACGGCGGCAGGTCTGGCCCTGGGACTGATTTATCTGTTGCAGCCGTCGCCACCGTCGTTACTCGCGCCGGTGCTGGTGCACGCCGCCATCACCTGCGGGTTCCTGAGCCTCGGACCCTACCTTATCTATCGCTGGGGTCGTTAACCCCCCACCCAGGACCCTCCGCCGCAAGGGAGGCAGATTTTCCTAGCCCTCTTCGGGTTGGCCGAGCCACTCCCGTTGCTTGTAGCCCCAGTGATGTCGGGCGTAGATCCTGCGCAGGGTGCCGGATCGGCTGCGCGTGACCAGGGATTCCGTCTCGGCCCAGTTCATGTGGTACTTGACGCCTTGCAGCACCTCGCCATCGGTGACCCCAGTGGCGGCGAAGAACACGTCGTCGCTGCGGACGAGGTCGTCGATGCCGAGCACGCGATCGAACTTCGCACCCGCCTCCTCTGCCTTCTCTTTTTCTTCAGGGCTGCGAGCGTAGAGCTTGCACTGAATCTCGCCCCCCAGGCATTTCAGCGCGGCGGCCGCCAGCACCGCCTCGGGTGATCCGCCAATCCCCATCAGG
>Ga0102924_1001446_pt1 | contig 27376 bp, 26 predicted proteins | sample PaiPotPPM11metaG_FD_80116 | JGI IMG/M metagenome (GOLD analysis project Ga0102924, IMG submission 80116) | Iron sulfur acid spring bacterial and archeal communities from Banff, Canada, to study Microbial Dark Matter (Phase II) - Paint Pots PPM... ... | reverse complement strand
CCTTCTCCCCGCGCGCGGGGAGAAGGTTGGGATGAGGGGGCGTCGCCGCCAGGCTCAGAATCGCGGAGAGGCCCCCTCACCCTCGCTCGCTTCGCTCACTCGACCTCTCCCCGCGCAGCGGGGAGAGGTAATTCGTCAGCCCTCAATCTTCGAAAAGTCGGCAACCGCACGCGTCGCGGCGCGGATTTCGTTGAGCAGTTTTAGGCGGTTCTCACGCAGTGGCTTGTCGTCAACGTTGACCGTCACCTTGTCGAAGAAGGCGTCAACGTGCGGCCGCAGCTTTGCCATGGCTGTCATCGCGGCGGCGAAATCTTCCTTCTCGACCGCACGCGTCGCCTCAGCCTTGGCGGCATCGATCGCCTGCGCCAGCGCCTTTTCCTCGGTAAGTTCGTAACGCTTCGGGTCAGGCGCACCGGTATATTCGCGGCTGTCCTTCTTCTCCTCGATGCGGACGATGCTGGTGGCGCGCTTGTAGCCCGCGAGCAGATTCTTACCGTCCTCGGTGTCGAGGAATTTTCCCAGCGCCTCGACGCGGCGGACAATGAGGAGAAGATCGTCCTGGCCTTCGAGTGCAAAAACGGCATCGACTAGATCGTGCCGCGCGCCCTGATCGCGGAGCTGGACTTTCAGGCGGTCGGCGAAGAAGGCGAGTAGGTCTCCGATTGCTCTGCCGTCATCACCGGGCTTGACCCGGTGATCCATCTTTCTTGTTTGTCCGTGCGACGCAGTCGCATGGATTGCCGGGTCACGCCCGGCAATGACGCGGTGATGATCGGCGAATACGCGAATCAACCGAAGCCGCAATCTGTTATCCAGAATGACGCGGATCACCCCCAATGCCGCTCGGCGCAGCGCATAAGGGTCCTTGCTGCCCGTCGGCTTCTCATCAACCGCCCAGAAGCCAACCAGCGTATCGATCTTGTCTGCGAGCGCCACGGCGACAGACACCGGATCGCTCGGCACAAGATCGTCGGGCCCTTTCGGCTTGTAATGATCCTCACAAGCATGGGCGACCGCTTCGTCCTCGCCCTGCGCCTCGGCGTAGTATTTCCCCATCAGGCCTTGCAGCTCGGGAAATTCACCGACGACTTCGGTAAGCAAGTCCGCCTTGCACAGCCGCGCGGCGCGTTTGACCTTCTCCACGTCGGCGCCGACCAGCGGCGCGAGTTCAGCTGCGAGCCGCTCGATGCGCTCGATGCGCTCGGCCTGGGTGCCGAGCTTCTCGTGAAACACGATATGCTCGAATTTTGCCAGCCGGTCTTCGAGCCGCGCCTTCAAATCCGTCTCATAGAAAAACTTTGCGTCGGATAGCCGCGCGCGGATGACGCGCTCGTTGCCGGCGACGATGGCTTTGCCGCCGTCGGTGGCTTCCATGTTGGAAACGAGGATGAATTTATTGACGAGCTTGGCGTGCGCGGCGTCGCGCAGCACAAAGCATTTCTGGTTGTTGCGGATGGTGGCGCGGATCACTTCTTCGGGAATTTGCAAAAATTTCGCGTCGAACGAGCCCATCAGCACCACCGGCCATTCCACGAGACCGGCGACTTCGGCGAGCAAGCCGTCGTCCTCGACCAGCTCAAGCCCTTGCGCGAAGGCGAGCTGCTTTGCTTCGGTGAGAATGATGTCGCGCCGCCGCTCGGCGTCGAGCACGACCTTGGCGTTGCCGAGCTTTTGCGCATAATCGGCAAAACGCCGCACGGTGAAACTCTGTGGCGCCAGGAAACGGTGGCCGCGCGTTTGGTTTCCGGCGGCGATGCCGCCGACCGTAAACGGCACGATGTCCGGCACCTCGGTCTCCGGGCCGAAGGTCGCGACGATGGAATGTAGCGGGCGGACCCAAGTAAGCGCGCCGGGTTGTTTCGAGCGTTCGCCCCAGCGCATCGATTTCGGCCAAGGAAAGCCCTTGATGACATCGGGCAAAATTTCGCCGATCACCTCGATCGCAGCGCGCCCCGGCTTCTCGATCACGGCGACATAAAAATCGCCCTTCTTATCGGGCTGAATTTTTGCCTCGCTGATCAATTTCAGCCCCGCGGCTTTGAGAAAGCCGGCGACGGCGTTGTCCGGCGCGCCGACGCGCGGGCCCTTCTTCTCCTCGCGTATGTCGGGTTGGCGCACCGGCACGCCGTGCACGGCGAGAGTGAGCCGCCGCGGCGTCACAAACGCCTTGGCTCCTTCATAGACGAGGCCAGCGCCGACCAGCCGGTCGGTGACAGCTTTGCGCAAATCCTCCGCCGCCCGCGCCTGCATGCGCGCCGGGATTTCTTCGGAGAACAGTTCGAGGAGAAGATCGGGCATCAGGGTAGAGTTTTATGACTGCCGTCGCAGAGCGGCTGGTGCGATGAGCGCTTGCAGGCGCAAAACCACACCTCCTCGTTGGCTGTCGCCTTCCATTCCTGCGGCCGGAACTCGGTGGTTTTGTGCGATCCATCGCAGAACGGCTGCGATTTCGAGCGCCCGCAGGCGCACCACCAATAGCTTTCGCCAGCCACGACATTAATTGGGATCGGCCGCCGGCCGCCGATTTCGGGTCCGTTGCTCATGCGCTTTTCCCTCCGCCTTCTGTTGCGAGCCACGCCTCGCCGCACGCTTTGGCAAGTTCGCGCACCCGCAGGATATAGCTCTGCCGCTCGGTCACGGAAATCACGCCGCGCGCGTCGAGCAGATTGAACACGTGGCTCGCCTTGATGCACTGGTCGTAGGCCGGCAGCGCCATCAGATGCCGGCCCCGATTGCTGCCCGCGCGGCCATCGGATTGCCAGCCGGCATCGAGATATTTCTTGCACGCTGCCTCCGCCATGCGGAATTGCTCGAACAGCATGTCGGTGTCGGCATATTCGAAATTGTGCCGCGAATATTCCTGCTCGGCTTGCAGGAACACGTCGCCGTAGCTGACGCGTGCGGCGCCGTCGCGGCCGTTGAAGTTGAGATCGAAAACGTTTTCGACGCCCTGCACGTACATCGCCAGCCGCTCGAGCCCGTAGGTCAGCTCGCCCGCCACCGGCGCGCATTCGAAGCCCGCGACCTGCTGGAAATAGGTGAACTGCGAAACCTCCATCCCGTCGCACCAGCACTCCCAGCCGAGCCCCCAGGCGCCGAGCGTCGGGCTTTCCCAATCGTCCTCGACAAAACGGATGTCGTGGATCTTTGGATCGATGCCGATGGCGTAGAGTGACTTCAGATAAAGCTCCTGCAGGTCGTCGGGTGACGGCTTGAGGATGACTTGGAGCTGATAGTAGTGCTGCAAGCGGTTGGGGTTTTCGCCGTAGCGGCCGTCCTTGGGCCGGCGTGACGGCTGCACATAGGCGGCGTTCCACGGTTTCGGCCCGAGCGCGCGCAAGGTCGTCGCCGGGTGGAAGGTGCCGGCGCCGACCTCCATGTCGTACGGCTGCAAAATGACGCAGCCCCAGTCCGCCCAGTAGCGCTGCAACGCCAGGATAAGCCCCTGGAAAGAGCGTTCCGGACGCATGTACAGCGGTAATTCGTCAGCCATGGGCCGTTGTTGGTGGAACGCTTGATGCAGGTCAAGTGTGGTCACAGCGGCAACGCGCAATAGCGATTCGCCAAGCGCGCGCTATGCTAGTACCTAACATCCGACGCCCGATACAGGGAGGAAACGCGTGCGAAAGATTCGATTTGTGCTGGCCGCCATATGCGTGGGCCTTTCATTGGCCACAGCGCAGTTCGCTCAGGCGCAGGATTATCCGACCCGGCCGGTCCGCGTCGTGGTTGCTTTCCCACCCGGCGGCCCGACCGACTTCGTCGGCCGTCTGATCGCCGACAAGATGACGGGAACGCTCGGCCAGCGCGTCTATATCGAGAACAAGCCCGGCGCGGCCGGGACCGTCGGCGCCGATAACATCGCCAAAGCCGACCCCGACGGCTACTCGCTGTTCCTCACCACGTCCGGCGCGGTAACGATAGCGCCGCATATCATGGCGAGCGTGCCATACGATCCGATGCGCGATTTTGCGCCGGTTGCCCTTGTCACCAAAGTTACCGAGGTGCTGGTCGTCGCGCCGAAGCTCGGCATCAAGACGGTCAAAGAGCTCGTCGCGCTCGCCAAGGAAAAGCCCGGCGCAATTTCGTTTGCGTCCACCGGAATAGGCTCACCGCCGCATCTCGCGCAGGAATTGCTCGACGTCTCCGCCGGCGTGCAATTCCTGCATGTACCTTATCGTGGCGCCGCGCCGGCGCTGACCGATCTGCTCGGCGGCCAGGTGCAAGTGGTCGCTCTCGACGCTCCGGTGCTGATTTCGCAAATCCAGGCCGGCGCCGTCGTGCCGATCGGCGTCGCGGCGGACAAGCGCGACGCTGTTCTGCCGGACGTGCCGACGCTTGCCGAACAGGGCTATCCCAACACCGATGCGTCGAACTGGTACGCGCTGCTGGCGCCGGCAAAGACGCCGCCGCCGGTGATTGCCAAGCTCAACAAAGCGGTCAACGACGCGCTCAACGATCCCGAAGTGCACGAGAAACTCGTCAAATCGGGCGCAACGCCGGTTGGCGGCACGCCGGACTCATTGGGCGCGTTCATGAAGGCCGAATACGAGAAGTGGGGAAAGGTCGTCAAAGAGCGCGGCATCAAGGATACGCAGTGACGCGCGGGCCACGTGTCCCGGATGCTGTGCAGCACGAAGCGTAGCGCAGTGCTGCGCTGCTGATCCGGGACCTTCGCAAGCTCGGCGTTTGTAACGATCCCGGGTCTGCAGCGCACCACCATAGCGCGCGCAAGACGCGCGTGAACGCGCTTATGGTGCTGCGCTGCGCCCGGGAAACGTCCGTTTTATCCCGGCCGATACTCGCCGCTTTCCGGATCGCGCTTTAGCTTCGGCAGCGCGTTGCGATCGACCGGATCGACGGCCGCTTGGGCGCGGACATTGTTGAGTTCGTTGTTGACGCGGCGCACCTCTTTTACGCACCAGCGCGCCAGCGCAGCCGCTCCCAACATTCCAAGCGCCACGGCCAGCACCGGGTGCATTTCCCTCTCCAGCGTTACAGGCCGAACCGCGCCCACAGCGCACGCGCTTCAAGCGCCGAGATCAGGTCCCCGGCAAGCCCAACTTGCATTCCCTGCATCAACTCGCCGCCGGCACCGCCGGCCACGCCCGCGACCCGCCGTCCCAGCCAGCCTCGCTCGGCGCTGATCAAGGGTGTAACGACTTTATCGCCAAATCGTTCGCGCAGCACGCTGCGTAAATCGCCAATGGCGTCGACCAAGCCAAGCTCAAGGCCCCGGGTTCCGGTCCAATATTCGCCGGAGAACAAGTCGTTTTCGGGGCCGTTGAGCTTGCCGCCACGGCGCGATTTTACCAGCGCGATGAAACTGTCGTGGATTTCCCGTTGCAGCTTTTTCAGCCGCTCGACGTCGCCGGGGTTCTCCGGCAGGAACGGATCGAGCATCGCCTTGTGGTCGCCCGACGTGTAAAGCCGGCGCTCGATGCCGATTTTCTCGATCAGCTTGTCGAAGCCGAACGAACCGCCGACCACGCCGATCGAGCCGACGATCGAGTGCGGATCGGCGATGATCTCATCGCCCGCGCAGGCGATCATATAGCCGCCTGACGCGGCGGCGTCTTCGACGAACGCAATGACACGGCGGTTCTTCTCGGCCGCCAGCTCGCGGATGCGGCGGAAGATCAGGTGCGATTGTACCGGCGAGCCTCCCGGCGAGTTGATGGCGAGCGCGACGGCGGGCGCATTGCGCACGGCGAACGCGCGATCGAGCGTGCGCGCAATGCCGGCAAGGGTGAGACCCGGCCGCAGCGGCGTCGAGAATCCGATGATCCCATTCAGGCGCACCACCGGCACGACGGGCCGATCGCGGCGGAAACGCCTCGGAATGAACGGCCGCAGCGCTGCCAGGGCGCGAGTGGCAAGGCCGGAAGCGCGCTCGTGTCGCAAATTCTCACTCATAGAATCCACATAAGATTTGCCAATACCACGGGCAAGTAACCCTTTGTTAAATCATGGAACGCTTCTTGCTTAAAGAACGCGTGCCGGCTCGATAGGGGACGATGGAATGGAAATGAAGGTATACATGCTCCTGATGCTGATTGGCGTCATTGTTGGCCTTTCGCATCTTCCCATCCGCGTCCGGGCAAAACAGACCGCCCCAGTACCGCCCGATTCGGTGCCAGCTTGATGCCTAACGGCTAAGCAGCGCCGGCGTTTCAGTTCCCAGTCACAGACAGTGCCGCATTTTCGCGCAGGATGGCTTCGGCCTGCGCCGTCGGCTTGCCGTCGGCATCGGCGAGCAACAAACCCGGCAACAGCGCAACGGGCGCCCGGCTGCCTTTGATGGCGCGCGCCAAAACGCGGATCGCCGGCGCGCCGGGCTTCGGATGGAGCGGCAAGATCGCGACCGCGCCAAAATCTTGAGCCAACGCGCCAAGCAGATCGGGAAGACCGTCGGCGCGCCAAATCAGCGTGACGACGCCGCGTGCGCCGAGCAGCCGTGCCGCCGCGCGCAGCCAAGCAAGCAGTGACTCATGCGACCCCACATGCGCGCTGCGACGGCCGGGATCGGACGACGGATTTTGCGGTGCGACATTGTACGGCGGATTCATCAACACATGCGCCGCGGATGCCGCCGGCAGCCCTACTGCGGCAAATGCGGCGACCGACGATTCGACGTCAAGGCAGACTGCGCGCACGCGATCGGCAAGACCGTTGCGCTCGGCGTTACTAGCAGCAAGCGCCGTCAGGTCCGGATCGATCTCGACAAGGGTGACGGCAAGCCCATCGACCCGGCGAGCCAGCGCCAGCCCCGCCGCGCCGACGCCCGAGCCGAGATCGACGGCGTGCTCGCCGGCCACAGCCGAAACCGCGGCCGCGAGCAAGATCGCGTCGTGGCCGAAACGATGGCCGCGCAACGGTTGACGCAAAATCAGCCGGCCGTCGAGGACGGCGTCCTCGCTCGCTTCCGCTTGACTAACGGACATCGGGACGAAGCTCGTTGCCGAGGCCTGCTTCCGCGAGCAGGCGGCGCGCGGCCGTCAATTGATCCTCACCCACAAGGATGCGCCGCGGAAATATGCCGATTGAGCCTTCCAGCACGCTCATGTTCTGATCGACGATCATATGCTCGATCTGCGCGCCGTTGAGCAGCGCGTCAATCGCCGAGATCAGCACAGCGTCGTTGGTGCGAACGAGTTCGCGCAACTTTCAGCTCCGCCGCCGTTCTTCGCCTGGCGCGCGCAGCGCAAGATAGGCAATCAATTTCACCTCGCGCCGTCCGCGCGTGACGGTATCAAGGATCAAGCCGCAGGCGATCGACAGGAACGCAAGTACCATCAGCCCGGTGGAGAGGATCGCCGTGGGCAGGCGCGGCACCAGCCCCTCCTGCACATAGGTAATAAGGATCGGGATGGCGAGGCCGATCGACATGATGGCGAGTGCGATGCCGAGCGAGCCAAACAGCGCCAGCGGCCGCTCGGCGCGGTAAAGCTTCAGCACGGTCCAGAGAATGCGAAAGCCGTCGGTCCAGGTGCTCAGCTTCGACGCCGATCCGGCCGGCCGCGAATAATAGGGTGTCGCAACTTCGCCCACCGGCAATTCCAGCTCGAGCGCATGGACCGTCAATTCGGTCTCGATCTCGAAGCCGCCGGAAAGAATCGGAAACGACTTCACGAAGCGCCGCGAGAACACGCGATAGCCGGAAAGGATGTCGGTGAAGGCGCGACCGAATATGTGGGTGACGAAGCCGGTCAACAGCAGGTTGCCGGTACGATGGCCGCGCCGATAGGCCGCGACCTCCTGATCTATGCGGGTTGCGACCACCATGTCGAGGCGGTCGCCAATGAGTTTTTCGATCATCGCCGGCGCGCTCGGCGCGTCGTAAGTAGCATCGCCGTCGACCAGCACATAAACATCCGCCTCGATGTCGTTGAACATTCGCCGTACGACATAACCCTTGCCCTGATGCGTCTCGCGGCGAACCACGGCGCCGGCCCGCGTCGCCGCTTCGACCGTACCGTCGGTGGAATTATTGTCGTAGACGTAGATGGTTGCTTCGGGCAGCGCGGCGCGGAAGTTGGCGACAACCTTGGCGATCGCGCGCTCCTCGTTGTAGCACGGCACCAGAACCGCGACGTCATACCGGCGCTCGCTCATGATCCCCCGCAAGACGTTGGTGACTTGACATTGCCGCTCTCTGCCGCCACGTCGAGTGGCATGATCCGGCATCGGCCGGTGTTATTGACGGTAGATTTGCCGCTGCACTTGCCGCATCACCATAGCGTTTCTATGCTCGCGCGTCGTTAGTGGAGAAAGCTTAAGTGGCCGTTGTCCTTCCGTTCGGAAGTCCGGGCGAGCCCTCGATCGACCCGCTGGTCGATCTCGTCGCGGCCGACATGGAGCGCGTCAATGGCGCGATCCTGGCGCGGACCGGCTCCGAAGTTACGATGATTCCGGAAGTCGCCAATCACCTCATCAATTCGGGCGGCAAGCGGTTGCGGCCGATCCTGACGCTGGCGCTGGCGCGGCTGACCAATTATGCGGGCGACGGCCACATCAAGCTCGCCGCGGCGGTCGAATTCATGCACACGGCAACGCTGCTGCACGACGACGTGGTCGACGAAAGCGAGTTGCGGCGCGGCCGGCTGGCGGCGCGCATGCTCTGGGGCAACGAGGCGAGCGTCCTGGTCGGCGATTTCCTGCTCGGCCAAGCGTTCAAGATGATGGTCGAGGTCGGCAACCTCAAGGCGCTGGAAATTCTCTCCTCGGCCGCGGCCGTGATCGCCGAGGGCGAGGTCATGCAGCTTGCCGCCGCCAAGAACACGGCGACGACGGAGGACGAATATATCGCGGTCATCCGCGCCAAGACCGCCGAACTGTTTGCGGCGGCCTGCGAAGTCGGGCCCGTGCTGTCGGCGCGGCAACGCGACGAACAGGCAGCCTGCCGGTCATTCGGGATGAATCTCGGCATCACCTTCCAGCTCGTCGATGACGTGCTGGATTACGGCGGCGCAGCCGCCAAGCTCGGCAAGAATGTCGGCGATGATTTCCGCGAGGGAAAGATCACGCTGCCGGTCGTGCTCGCCTTCCGCCGCGGCTCGGACGCCGAGCGCGAATTCTGGCGGCGTACCCTCGAACGCGGCGAGGCCGGCGACACCGACCTCGAACACGCCATCGGCCTGATGGTCAAGCACCGCGCGCTCGAAGACACGATCGGCCGCGCCCATCATTACGGCGCGATCGCCCGCGATGCGCTGGCGCTGTTCCCCGACTCGGAGATGAAATCGGCGCTCGCCGAGACCGTCGACTTCTGCATCGCGCGCACGCACTAATTCGAGGGCATTTTATCCCCGAAAATGAGCGCCTTAGCGCCGCTCCGCGATGGAACCATGCCACGGCACGCCGCGTTGTTTCGGCGTTAGCCACGGGGGCATGAGCCAATTCGATGCAACACGGCGAGCGGCCTCAGGTTGAAAGCGCGGGAAGTTCTGAGGCAACGGCATCCGCCGCGGAGCCGGCCGTCTTTAATACATTAACGGCTTCGGTACTCCTGAAGTTGTTGGCGCGTCGCGCCCTAGTTTCCACCTGCGATACCGCGAGCGTAGCGAAGGCATGGTTGGAGACGCAATGGCGGACGCGACGTCGTGCGCAATCACCATTCATTAAAGCGGCCGTGATGGCCCTGGCTAGCGCTTCGCACCGTGCACGCGAGCAATTCGCTATGCTGGCGCCATCCGGCCGCACCAGAGTGTTGCCGACGCAATTTCGTCCGGGGCGACGTTTTGCATTGATCGGTCTCGTGGCGTTGCTGCCTGCAATCTACGTCGCCTACTGCATCATCACGATCCCATTGTCCGGCGGCACGCCGGTGCCGGCTTCGTCAAGCGCGATGGTCATCGAAGCCGCAGACGGTAGCGCTTTTGCCACGCGCGGTATCCTCAAAGGTGACGCGATTTCTCCGGACCAGGTGCCTCCGCTTCTGGCGAGCGCGGTTATTTCCGTCGAGGATCGCCGGTTCTATCAGCACGGCGGCTTGGACCTGCGGGCGATAGCCCGAGCCACTTGGCACGATGCTCTCGGCCGCAAAATTGAAGGCGGCAGCACCATCACGCAGCAATTGGCGCGCCGGCTGTATCTGACGCCGGAACGCAGTTTGAGGCGGAAAGTGCAGGAGGCGGCGCTTGCGCTTCGGCTCGAGCTTCGTCTGTCGAAGAAAGAGATCCTCGCAGACTATCTGAACACTGCGTATTTCGGCGACGGCGCCTATGGCGCAGATGCGGCCGCGCGGCGCTACTTCGGCAAGAACGCGCAACAACTGTCGCTGAGCGAAGCCGCAATGCTCGCGGGCCTAATCAGAGCGCCTTCGGAGCTCGCGCCTGACCGCAATCTTGCCGGCGCGCAAGAACGGGCCGCTATCGTCCTCGATGCGATGGTGCAAAATGGCGCCATTTCGCGGCAACAAGCCGGCAATGCGCGGCAACAGCCCGCTGTGTTGCGCGTTGCGCCCGGGACGCCGCCGGGAAGCAATTATTTCATCGACACCGCCGCGGCGGAAGTTAAGTCACAGATCGGCGCAACCACCGCTGACCTGACGATCAAAACAACGCTCAATCGCGATTTGCAGCAGCTCGCCGAAAGCGTGATCGCCAAGCGGCTCGCGGCGGCTGGGAAAGCCAAGAACATCCACCAAGCCGCGCTCGTCGCGCTGGCCCCCGACGGGGCAATCCTCGCGATGGTCGGTGGGCGAGATTACAACGAGAGCCAATTCAACCGCGTCACGCAGGCGCGAAGGCAACCCGGCTCGCTGTTCAAGCTGTTCGTATACCTGACCGCGTTGCGAAAGGGCTTCACGCCAGATTCGATCGTCGTCGATCAACCTGTCAGTATTGGCAATTGGGAGCCCGATAATTATGGCGATCGCTTTTATGGGCAAGTGACACTTCGCACCGCCTTTGCCCACTCGCTCAACAGCGTCGCTGTGCAACTCGCACAATCCGTCGGCATCGAAAACGTGATCAGCACCGCCAAGCAGCTTGGCGTCCGGTCCGATCTGCCGACGGTGCCGAGCGTGGCGCTGGGTTCGGGCAACGTCACACTCCTCGATATGACTCGCGCCTTCGCGAAGGTCGCGATGAATAGAACCGATATCGAGCCTTATGCCGTGCGCGGGATCACCAAGGATGATCAGCCCGCGTTCACCAGATCAACGCCGCAGGTCGCGCCATCTGACAATCCGGCCGTGCACGCGGAGATGGTCGATTTGCTGTCGAGCGTGGTGCGGGAAGGGACCGGCAGGGCAGCGGCGCTGGATCGGCCCGTGGGCGGGAAGACCGGCACGTCGCAGGACTATCGCGATGCCTGGTTCGTCGGGTTTACCTCCGATCTTATCGTCGGCGTCTGGGTAGGAAACGATGACAATACGCCGATGAATTCCGTCACCGGCGGCAACGTCCCGGCGACGATCTGGCACGATTTCGTCCGCGATGCCGAACCCGGAAAGCATCCGCAGCCCGCACCCGGCGTATTCGATCTCAACGCTGAAACTGTTGACGCCAATGGCGACGTGCGTGCTCACCCGACGCGCGGCAGTTCCAGGCATCAACCTTTCAGGCTATTTTGGCTTCCGCGCTTCTGAGCTAGCCCAGCGCGGTCGCGCTCACCCACCAGTCCGGATATTTGCCGCGTAAAGTTTTCTCGGCGGCGGCCGCTTCGGCTGCTGAAGAAAACAGCGCAAAGCAGGTCGAACCCGAGCCGGACATGCGAGCCAGACCGCATCCGGGCAGCGTGCGCAACGCTGCGAGCACGCTGGCGATCACCGGCGCGAGCGTGACTGCCGGACCTTCGAGATCGTTCGATTGCGTCTTGAGAAATTCCAGAAGCGCTTCGCGGCTCGTGAGCTTCGCGAGCGCCGCCGGCTCAAGCGCAACAGGCCGCGTCGCGTGCGGCGTCCAACCGGCGAAAACCGCCTTGGTCGCAAGCGCCGCGCCGGGATTGACCAGCACTGCATGCAGCGGCGGCAAATCGAGCGGCGCGGACAGTACTTCACCGATACCGCGCATCATTCGGCCGTGCGGATCGAGACAGACCGGCACGTCGGCGCCGGTTGCGCGCGCCGCCTCATAGAGACGCGGGTCGCCGGCGGCGAGATCGTTCGCCCGTGCAATCAACCGCAGCGCCGCGGCCGCGTCGGCGGAGCCGCCGCCAAGCCCGGCGGCGACCGGCAACTGTTTAGTGAGATGAAATGCACCCAGGCGGATGCCGGAGATGCGCGCGGCGAGCGCGCGAGCCGCTTTAAGCACAAGATTATCGGCGCTTGCTCCGGCCAGTTTCGCGCTCGGGCCATCCACCGTTAGCGTAAGCTCGCCGCCCGGCGACAAGCACAATGTGTCGCCGCAGCGCGCGAACGCAACCAGGCTTTCGATCTCGTGGTAGCCGTCGCTGCGGCGGCCAAATACCCGCAGCGTCAGATTGACTTTGGCCGGTGCAGGTTCGACGAGCGGAACGGGCAAGGACGCCCCTCACCCGCCGTTTCCGGGCTTCTTCGCCTTGTCGGCATCGGCCGCCGAAGACGTGTCGTCGGGCAGCCCGTCCTTGAGCTTGGCCTCGATCTTGGGCAGGTCTTCCGGATCCGGCTTGAGATCCTTGGCGTGCGACCACTGGAAGTGCGCTTCGAGCGTCCGCCCGACCCGCCAATACGCATCGCCGAGATGGTCGTTGATGGTCGGATCGTCCGGCTTCAGCTCGACGGCGCGTTCGAGATTCTTGACCGCTTCATCGTAATTGCCGGTGCGGAAATAGGCCCAGCCGAGCGAGTCGACGATGTAGCCGTCGTCCGGCCGCTGCTCGACAGCGCGGCGGATCATGTCCATGCCATCATCGAGATGAACGCCCTGATCGACCCACGAGTAGCCGAGATAGTTGAGCACGAGCGGCTGATCGGGGAACAGCTCAAGCGCCTTCTTCATATCGGCTTCGGCGTTCGGCCATTGGTGCGAGCGCTCGTAACAGATGCCGCGGAAGTAGAATACGACCCAGTTCCCCTTTTCGGGTTTCGCAATCGTGTCGATCGCCTTGCCGTAGGTGTCGGCGCACTCTGCAAATGCCTTGCGGCCGCGCTCGATATTGCCAAGCGCCAGGATCGCTTCGGTGTCCTTCGGATGATCGGCGATGACTTGATCGAGCTTCTTCTTGGCTTCGTCGGTGCGGTCGAGCGAATCGAGATCGCCGGCAAGCTGAATCTGGGCATTGCGCGAGAGCGGCGAGGACGCCGGAACGCGTTCGTAGATCTTGATCGCAAGGTCGGGCTTCTTGAGCGTTTCGTAGAGATCGGCAAGTGAGAGCAGCGCCATCGCGTGGTTCGGCTCGAGATAAAGCGCGAGCTGCAAATAGATCAGCGCCAGATCTTCGCCGCCGCGGCGTCCGATCGAGGCGCCGAGGCCGTACAGCGCTTCGGCCGCGCCGGCCTGCGCGGAGTCCACCAGCGGCGGCAGCTTGTCGCCGCCGGAGACCGCCTTCATCTCCTGCGTAATCAGCGGGTGATCCGGCAGCACTTTGTCGAATTCTTTGTAGACCTTCAGGGCATCGTCCTTGCCGCCGTTGCGCGACAGATAGCGGCCGTAGGCCTCGACCGTGCGCACCGCCGTGGGATCGACCTTATAGGCGCGCTCGTAGCGCTTGCCGGCGTCCTTCTTGGAGTTGGCGAGGTCGAGGATGAGCCCAGCGTGCAGATCCTTGAAAATGCCGTACCAGTCCGGACCGGAAAGCTTGTCCATGGTGTCGACCGCGACGCGCGTATCGCCGCCGCCGGCAAGCGCCCATGCCGACAACAGCGTTGCGGTCAGATCGGTCACCGGCCCGCGCACCGACTGGGAAAAGTTCTGCCGTGCGGCCGAATACTCTTTCTGTTTGAGCGCGCGCACGCCGATCACCAGGCGCGCAATGCGATCCGTCTTGTCGGCCTGGATCACGCGGTCTGCGAGCTTCCCGGCTTCGTCGATATCGCCCTCAGTGAGAACCGAGAGAAAGGTGCGGCTGAGCAGATCGGCATTCTTCGGATCGGACCTAAGCACATTGAGGTAATAGGTTGCCGCCGAGGCGGCGTCGCGGTCGGCTCCGGCATGCCGGGCAGCCAGATAACTGCCCGCTTTCGTGAAATGCGCGATATCCTGCGACGTCGGCGCCTGGGCGGCGAGAGCTGATGGCAGGCTCAAGGTTACGGCAGCGCCGACAATTGCGGCCTGCCAGGACAGCAGCGAATGAGTCACGAGATCTCCATTGGCGAACTGATGAATCGGGTGCCGGCACCGTGAGCGCGAGAATGACGGTTTTGCCCCGCGCCCGCAAGGACGCAGGCGCTTTAGGCCCCAAGGGAGGCGAAATCGCGGCAGTTGGGAATTGCGATGATTTGTCCGACCCGGTCGAGGCCAGTTGGCATCTGGGGCCAAAAGCGATAGTGCACCGTACGATGGAGATTATCTTGCTGTCGCTGCGCCTACCCACCACGATCGAAAAGCGCCTGAACGCGCTCGCTAACAAGACCGGGCGCAGCAAAAGCTTCTATGCCCGCGAAGCCATTCTCCGCCACATCGAGGACATCGAGGACGAGCATCTCACGCGGCTGCGAACCGCCCGCAGAAGGAAGCGCGTTGCACTCGAAGAACTTGAACGCAAAATCTTCGGCTGAATCACATATTCGGATAATTCGGGCCGCCGCTGCCCTCGGGCGGAACCCATGTGATGTTTTGATTGGGATCCTTGATGTCGCAGGTTTTGCAGTGGACGCAGTTCTGCGCGTTGATGACAAAACGCGGGCTGCCGCCGTCCTCGACCCATTCATAAACGCCGGCCGGGCAATAGCGCGCTGATGGCCCGGCATAGACGTCGTGCTCGGAGGATTTTTGCAACGCCCCGTCGCGCACGATGAGATGCACCGGCTGATCTTCCTCGTGATTGGTGTTCGACAGATAGACCGATGACAGCCGGTCGAACGTCAGCTTGCCGTCGGGCTTAGCATAGGCGATGGGCCGGCATTGCGCCGCGGGCATGAGCGTCGCGAAATCGGCCTTGCCGTGCTTGAGCGTGCCGAACAGCGAGAAGCCGAGCGTGTTGGTCCACATATCGAGCGCACCGAGCGCGACGCCGGCGACCGTGCCGAGCTTCGACCACAGCGGCTTGGCGTTGCGCACCTTCCACAGGTCGCGCCCGATCGGCGATGCACGCCATGCCGCTTCGTAATCCGCAAGCTCGTCGTTGCCGCGTCCGTGCGCCAGCGCGGCCGCGACATGCTCGGCGGCGAGTTTTCCGGACAGCATCGCATTGTGGCTGCCCTTGATGCGCGGCACGTTGACAAAACCCGCCGCGCAGCCGATCAGCGCGCCGCCTGGAAATACCAGCTTCGGCACCGACTGATAGCCGCCCTCGGTGATGGCGCGGGCGCCGTAACTGATCCGCTTGCCGCCGGCAAAGGTGTCGCGCACCAGAGGATGCGTCTTGAAGCGCTGGAACTCTTCGAACGGCGACAGATAAGGATTGCGGTAATTCAGATGAACGACGAAACCGACCGCGACCAGATTGTCGTCGAAGTGATAGAGGAACGAGCCGCCGCCGGTACCGTTGTCGAGCGGCCAGCCCATCGTGTGCTGAACGAGACCCTTGCGGTGCTTGCCGGGCGCGACTTGCCAAAGCTCCTTCAGGCCGATGCCGAATTTCTCCGGCTCGCGATTTTCCGCCAAACCGAAACGCTGGATCAGAACCTTCGAAAGACTGCCGCGCGCGCCTTCGGCGAACAATGTGTACTTGCCGCGCAGCTCCATGCCGCGGGTGAAGCCAGACTTCGGATGCCCATCCTTGGCGATGCCCATGTCGCCGGTGGCGATGCCCGCAACCGCGTCGCCCTCGAACAGCACATCGGTGGCGGCAAAGCCCGGATAGATTTCGACGCCCAGCGCTTCCGCCTTGCGCGCCAGGTACCGGCAAACATCGCCGAGCGAGACGATGAAATTGCCATGATTGCTCATTAGCGGCGGCATCAGCAGGTTAGGCAGCCGCAGCGCGCCGGAAGCGCCGAGCACGTAAAAGCGGTCGGCGGTGACCGCGGTCTTGATCGGCGTGTCCTCGCCGCGCCATTCGGGGATCAAGCTGTCGAGGCCGATCGGATCGATGACCGCACCCGACAAGATGTGCGCGCCGACCTCGGAGCCCTTCTCCACCACGACGACGGATTTGTCCGGCGCCAGCTGCTTCAACCGGATCGCGGCGGCAAGGCCGGCCGGCCCAGCGCCGACGATGACGACGTCGAACTCCATCGCCTCCCGGGCCGGAAGCTCCGGTGTGTTCATGGCCTGCTCCGTATCCCGGACAAGGCTGAGATTTTCACGCTTTCAACCATCCGCATAGACTCGATGCACGGCTATGAATATGCCTGAGCCATGACCCCGGGACGCACAGACGCGCGCGAGCTACTCGCCTTCTACCTCGATGCCGGGGCAGATGCACTCGTCGGTGAGGAGCCGGTCGATCGCATGGCGGATGAAACCCCACCGCCGGCACCGAGCGTTAAGCCCCCCTCGTCGCCGTCGCCGTCGCGCGAGCGCAATGTGGCGAACACGGCATTGCCTCGGCAGGGCGGAGAGCGGACGTTTTTCCAGACCGCCGCACCAGCTTCGCCCGATGCCGCCATCATGGCGGCACGCGAGGCCGCCAAGACCGCCGCGAGCCTCGACGACTTGCGCGCGCTCCTTGAAAACTTCGAAGGCTGCACGCTGCGCTCGACCGCGACCCAGCTCGTTTTCGCCGACGGCAATCCGCAGGCGCGCGTGATGTTCGTCGGCGAAGCACCCGGCCACGACGAGGACGTCACCGGCCGCCCATTCGTCGGCCGCTCCGGCAAGCTGCTCGATCGCATGATGGAGGCGATCGGGCTCGATCGAACTTCGGCCTATATCGCCAATGTCGTGCCATGGCGGCCGCCCGGCAATCGCACGCCGACGCCGCAGGAGACCGCCATCTGCCTGCCGTTCATCCGGCGCCAGATCGAGCTTGCCAATCCGGATATCCTGGTTTGCCTCGGCGGACCGGCGATGCAAACTCTGCTTGGCACCAAGGACGGCATCACCAGGACACGCGGGCGCTGGTTGCCCTACGACACCGGCACGCGCGAAATCCGCGCGCTGGCGACATTCCACCCCGCGTTTCTGCTGCGCAGCCCGCTGCAAAAGCGGTTTGCCTGGCGCGATTTCCTGGCGATCAAAAAGGCGCTGGCGCAGTAGCGACTGCTACCCCACCGCGAACTTGATGGCGAAGATGAGCGCGAGCACCAATACCGCGGGCTTGGCGTCGGCAAATTTGCCGGCAAGGAGCTTTGCCAGCGCGTAAGTGATAAAGCCAAGCCCGATGCCGGTGGCGATCGAATAGGTCAGCGGCATCGTCACCGCCGCGACCACGGCCGGCGCCGACTCGGTGATGTCGCCCCACTCGATTTCGGCAAGGCCCCGCGCCATGACGCAGGCGACGTAAAGCAGCGCCGCGGCCGACGCATAGGCCGGGATCATACCGGCGAGCGGCGCGAAGAACAAAGCCGCCAGGAAGAAGATAGCGACGAAGAATGCCGTCAGCCCGGTGCGGCCGCCGGCGGAGACGCCGGCCGCGCTCTCGATATAGCTCGTCGTCGTCGAGGTGCCGATCAGCGAGCCGAACATGGCGGCAAAGCTGTCCGCGATCAGCGCCTGCTTCATGCGCGGAAGGTTGCCGTCCTTGTCGGTCAAGCCGGCGCGGTGCGTGACGCCGATCAGCGTGCCGGCATTGTCGAAGACGTCGACGAACAGAAAGCTGAAGACGACGATGAGGAAAGAGCCTTCCGTGATGCGCGAGAAATCGAGCTGAAGCAAGGTCGGCGCCAGCGACGGCGGCGCCGAGACGACGCCGCTGAATTTTGCCAGTCCCAACGGTATGCCGATCACGGTGACAATCAGGATTCCGATCAGCGTGCCGCCGATGATCTTGCGATAGTTCAGCGCCGTGATCAGAACGAGACCGAGCAGACACAGGATCGCAACCGGATTGCGCAGGTCGCCGAGCGTGACCAGCGTCGCTGGGCTCGCCACGACGATTTTGGATTCCTCAAGCGCGATGATGCCGAGGAATAGTCCGACGCCCGCCGATATCGCGAATTTCAAGTTCCGTGGAATGGAATTGATGATGTATTCGCGGATACGGAAGATCGAGATCAGGAAGAAAATCACGCCGGAGCAGAACACCGCAGCAAGTGCCTGCTGCCAGGTATATTTCATCGTCAGAACGACGGTAAAGGCAAAGAACGCATTGAGCCCCATGCCCGGCGCGAGCGCGATCGGGTAGTTGGCGTAGAGCGCCATCACCAGCGTCGACACCGCAGCCGCGATGCAAGTCGCGACGAACACCGCGCCCTTGTCCATGCCGGCATTGCCGAGGATCTGCGGATTGACGAACACGATATAGACCATTGTCAGGAAGGTGGTCAGGCCGGCGACGAATTCGGTGCGGACGTTGCTGCCCGACTTGCTCAAGCCGAAGATGCGGTCGAGAAAGGATTGCGGGTCCGGTGTGCCGGTGGCGGCGGATTGGCTCATGGCTCCCCCCTTAAGCTCGCAGCGCGCGCATCATAGGGCCTTTTGCCCGAATTAGCGCGCCGCGGCGATGCTGCCGGGCCTGATCACACCCCAGCCGATGCGCAGTATCGGCAAGCGGCCTTGCACCGGACGATCGAACGCCCGCGGCACTTCGGGAATGAGATCGGGGAAGCGCGCCTTGATCTGCGGAGGCGGTGTCGGCGTCGTATCGGCCGTCAGCCAAACCACCACCGCGCCCTTTTGCCGGATGTCATCGGGCGTCACCCAGGGCGAGCGCGCCGGGTCGGCATCGTAATAGACGCTCGGCCGGCTTGGCGCGGCGAGCGCAACAAGCGCGGCGGTGTGCGGATCGCCGGTAACGACGGCGAGCGGCCGCCCGGTCCTGCGCTCGAAGCTGTCGGCGAAGAAGCGGCCCATGGCGGCGGCCGGCTGCTCGACCTTGAGCTCGGTACCCATCGTCCACGGCAACAGCAGCATCACGGCGGGTACGAACAGCGCCGGCACAATCAGCAGGCCGGCCCAGGCGTAACCGAGGATGCGTTGATGAAAAATCGCGATGCTGTCGCCGGCGGCCATGACGACGCCTAGCCCGGACAGCACAACAAGCGGGGCGGCGCCGCCGACCGGCAGCGGCTGATCGGCCAGCACCGCGACGATCGTCGCCACCAGCGCCGGCACCAGCGCAAAGACTTTCACGAAAGTCACCGCATCGGCATCGACCGGCATGCGCGCGATGGCGGGCGCCGGATCGGCCGGCGCTCGCGGCCAGCCGCTCGCCAGCGCCACCAGAATGACGAGACCGGCATGGGCGAGGACAAGGGCGCTCAGGAGCCGCAGCCATGCGTAGGTGTTCTGTCGGCCGGATTCGGCGGCATGCAGGCGCCCGATTGCCGGCGTCAGGCTGTCGCTCGCGCCTTGGAGCCACAGCAAATGCATGAACAGGAAGAGGACCAGGGCGGTCGCCACGATCCACGGCTCGACGACGCTGAGCGCCGCACGCCCGCGCTCGGTCACCGCGGTGTAGAGCACAAGCGCGCCCAACAGGATCAGCGCGGCATCCGTGGTCATCAGGAGCAGCGCCGCAGCGCCGCCGAGCGCATACCATGACCAGCGGCGCCCCTGCATCACGGCCCGCCAATAATGCAGCAGCACGACGGCCCACAGCGCCATGGCGAGAACCGGCGGGCCGAAATCCGGCGTCGGCACCGTGAACAGCGAAATCCCGACCATGAGCAGCACCGCCAGGACCGCCTGCGAGGGTCCGACGATCGCACTGCCCAGCGTGAAGACGCACCAATAGGTCGTGATGACGCAAAGCTGCGACAGCGCATAGACGCCGAACAGACCGGCGAGGCGGAACGCGATTTCTCCAAGCCAGTAGGCCAGCGGCGGGCCGACATCGCCGCGGAGCTGGAATTCGTGGCCGACGGCGAGCAATTGCGGCAGATCGCCGGGCGGCGCCGCGTAAAACACCGTCGGCACCACGATCCAGATCAGAGCTTGCGCCAGCGTGGCCAGCCAGAACACCAACGCTGGGCGTGAGCGCAGGCCTTCAATGTAAAGCGGCACAAAGAACATCGGGCCCTGCGCGGAAACGGCCTCATCGCAACCGCGTGCCGTATAGGGCCGAGCCGCTATAGAGGCAATACGTCCGGAGCCGCCGCATCGGCGTCGCCAGGCTTATTCAGCGCGATTGCCACCGGCGCGAACGAGCGGCGGTGATGGATGGTCGGGCCGAGCCTGTCGAGCGCGGAGAAATGCTCGGGCACGCTGTAGCCCATATGGCGCTCGAAACCGTAGCCGGGATGCGCGGCGCCGAGGCAGGCCATCAGCCGGTCGCGCGTCACTTTGGCGACGATCGAGGCGGCCGCGATCGAAGCCACAAGGCCGTCGCCGCCGATCACCGCCTGGCAATCGCAGCCGGCATCGATGCGGTCGCGGCCATCGACAAAAACCAGCCGCGGCTTTACCGGCAATGCAAGAACCGCGCGAGCCAGCGCCCATAACGAGGCCCGCAGAATATTGTCGCGATCGATCCGCGCCGGCGGCGCCAGCGCCACCGCGACCTGCGCCCGCGCACAGATGCGTTCATAGAGCACTTCGCGGCGCTCCGGCGTAAGCCTTTTGGAGTCATCGAGGCCGCGCGGCACGTCGTCGGGATTAAGGATGACCGCGGCGGCGACCACCGGGCCGGCCAACGGTCCTCGGCCCGCCTCGTCGCATCCTGCAACCGGCCACACGCCGCGCTTGAGCGCCGCGCGCTCGCGCCGGAATGTCGGCCGGGCGATTTCCTCGTCGAGCGGCAGCCGCGCCGCCTGGGTTCCATTGCGACTCACGCCGCGATGGTGCGCGGAGCGCGCCGCGGACGCAACCCGGCAGGAGTCTCATTATACCAGCGGCGTTAGGCGCTGACTTATCTCCCTGTCATCATCCGCGAAGGCGGATGATCCAGTACTCAAACAGGATCGGTGTGAGCAAAGCCGCGTATGTGGTGGTTACTGGATGCCCCGCCTTCGCGGAGCATGACAGGTCAAGAATTATCGCTGTTGGTATTTAGATCGTTCAGAACAGGTCGAGCTGATCGGCTGCCGGGCGCGGCGGCCGGAAATGCTCGGTCGTGATTTTCTGCTTGGTCGTGTTGAAGCCGAGCCGCTCGCAGGCGACTTCAAAGCGGCGGCCGATCATCCAGGCGATCGGGCCGGTTCCAGTCTGACGCTTGCCCCAAGTCGAATCGTAATCCTTGCCGCCGCGCGTGTCGCGGACGAGCTTGAAAACGTGGTCGTGGCGGTCCGGAAAGTTCTCTTTCAACCACTCGCCGAACAGATCGCGGATTTCCAGCGGCAGGCGCAGCAATACATAACCGGCATGATGCACGCCGGTCGCCGCAACCGCTTCGAGGATGCGCTCGATTTCGGCGTCGTTGATGGCAGGGATGACCGGAGCGACCAGCGTGGCAGCCGGCACGCCCGCCTTGACCAATTGCCGCAACGTATCGAGCCTAAGCGAAGGTGTTGCCGCGCGCGGCTCCATGGTGCGCGCCAATTTGGCGTCGAGCGTCGTGACCGAGAGCGCGACCTTGACCAGATCGCGCTTGGCCATCCGCGCCAGGATATCGAGGTCGCGCAGCACCAGCGCCGATTTGGTCACGATGCCGACCGGATGCCCGGCGCGCTCCAGCACTTCGAGAATCCGGCGCATGATCTGGTAGCGGCGCTCGATCGGCTGGTAGGGATCGGTATTGGTGCCGATGGCGATGATCTTCGGCTCATAGCCGGGCGCCGACAATTCGCGCTCCAGCAGTTCGGGCGCGTTCGGCTTCATGAACAGCTTCGATTCGAAATCGAGCCCCGGCGACAATCCGAGATAGGCGTGTGTCGGCCGGGCGAAACAATAGACGCAGCCGTGCTCGCAGCCGCGATAGGGATTGATCGAGCGATCGAATGAGATGTCCGGAGAATCGTTGCGGGTGATGATCTTGCGGGTGGCGTCCACCGTCACGCTGGTCTTGAACGGCGGCAGCTCCTCCAGGCCCTGCCAGCCCAAGTCTTGCCAGCCATCATCGAACGCAACCCGCGCCAGCGGCTCGTAGCGGCCCGAGGCATTCGACACCGTGCCGCGGCCGCGGCGGCGTTCGCGGTCGACGAATGTTCCCGGCTCGCCCGCCGGCGCGGAGGGCAGCGGCGCCGGCGGGCGTTTCAAGGCGGACGAGCTACTCATAAGCTAAAGCTAATCCCTCTCTGTGAACAAAACAAGAACAAATTGCCGTGATCCACCGCAACCTTGGAAGTCGCCGGACCGGGGCCTAAAGAGCGTTGCGCATGCTGAGCGTCATTATTCCGACCCACGATTGCGAACGCGCCCTGGTGCCGACTTTGGCCGCGCTGGTGCCCGGAGCGATGGCCGGCGTCGTCAGCGAAGTCGTGGTGGCCGATGGCGGCTCACGCGACGACACCGCGGCGATCGCCGAGCACGCCGGCTGCAATTTCATGATGGTGGAAGGCGTGCTGGCGCAGCGGCTCCATCTGGCGGCGGCGGCGGCCCGCGCGCATTGGCTTTTCTTCCTGCGGCCCGGCACCGTGCTCGATGCGACCTGGATCGGCGATGCCCAGCGCTTCGCGGAGCTGTCCACACGCGACGCCAGCGCCGCCGTGTTCCGGCGCGGCGCTCCCGCGCGGGCCGGGGTACGCGACGCGCTGTCGCTGCTGGCCGCCGCGCTTGGCAGACGGCCTCGCCCCGAACAGGGCCTGCTCATTGCCAAGCCGTTCTACATGGCCCTCGGCGGCCATTCGCGGTCGGCTACCGATCCCGAAGCCGACCTGATCCGCCGCGTCGGCCGCCGCCGGCTCGTCATGCTGCCGACCATCGCCTACCGCGCGGTGTAGCCTTCACGATACTTGACTGAGTCAAACATCTGCCCGAAGCTTCAACCATGCCTGCGCTTGCGCAACACCAGCGCCGCATTGCCGCGGTGCGCCGTTTCAACCGCTTTTACACGCGGCAGATCGGCGTGCTGCGCAAAACCTTTCTCGACAGCCCGTACTCGCTCGGCGAGGCGCGGGTGCTTTACGAGATCGGCCGGCGGCGCCTGCCGACAGCAAGCGACGTTGGCCGCGCGCTCGGTCTCGATGCCGGCTATTTGAGCCGCGTGCTGCGCGGCTTTGAAAAAAGCGGCCTGATCGAGCGCACCGCGGCGGCGCACGATGCCCGCCGCAGCTATCTTGCACTATCGATGCGCGGCAAAAGGGCTTTCGCGCCGCTGGAAGCCCGTTCGCAACGCGAGGTCTCCGCCATGCTGGGCAAACTCGATGCGGCGGAACAGGCCCGCCTGATCGCGGCGATGACCACGATCGAGACGCTGCTCGGCGGCGCTGCGGAAGAAAAGCCGCAAGCCGGTGCCGGCTACGCCCTTCGTGCGCCGCGCCACGGCGATTTTGGCTGGGTCGTCCAGCGCCACGCCGAACTCTACGCGCAGGAATATCAATGGGTGGAACCGTTCGAGGGCGTGTGCGCGCAAATCGTCGCCGACTTCGTCAACAAATACGATGCTAAGCGCGAACGCTGCTGGATCGCCGAGATGAACGGCGAGAATGTCGGTTGCGTTTTCCTCACCAAGGAAACGCCAGACGTCGCCCGCATCCGGCTCTTGCTGGTCGACCCGAAGGCGCGCGGGCTTGGGCTCGGCGCGCGGCTGACCGGCGAATGCATCCGCTTCGCCCGCCGCTCAGGCTACAACAAGATCACGTTATGGACGCACAGCGTGCTCACCGCCGCGCGGCACATTTATCAGAAGGCCGGCTTCAAGCTGATGCGCACCGAGCGGCACAATAGCTGGGGCCGCGCCGTGGTCGGCGAGCACTGGGATTTGCAGCTTTAGTGTTCCGTCATCATCCGCCAACGGGTCCGGCCCGAAGTGGCCGGCCCGATGACAAGCTCCGGCGGGTGATCCAGTACTCGTTATCCAAGGGGATTATTATTAGTGCCTGCGATTACTGGGTGCCCCGCCTTCGTTCGCGGGGCATGACGAACCGCTAGACCGTCGCCCCCTTTGCCTTCGGCCGGCGCAAATGCTCGTCGAGCCGCGGCATGATCTCGACGAAATTGCACGGCCCGTAGCGATAATCGAGCTGGTGCACCAGAATCTCGTCCCAGGCGTCCTTGCAGGCGCCGGGTGAGCCGGGCAGGCAAAAAATATAGGTCGAGCCGGCAAGGCCGGCGGTGGCGCGCGATTGAATGGCCGAGGTGCCGATCTTGGGGAAGCTCACCACCAGGAACAGCGCCGAGAAGCTATCCATCTTCTTGTCGAACAGCGGCTCGATCGCCTCGGGCGTGACGTCGCGCCCGGTGAAGCCGGTGCCGCCCGTGGTGATGACCACGTCGATCACCGGATCGGCAATCCAGGCTTTGATCCGGGCGCGGATCGCATCGATGTCGTCAGTGACGATGCTGCGCTCGGCGACGTAGTGGCCGGCGGCGACGATGCGCTGCACGAGGACCGCACCCGACTTGTCGTCCTTGAGCGAACGGGTGTCGGAGATCGTCAGCACCGCGATCTTCAGCGGCACAAACTGCTTGGTTTCGTCGAGCCCGGGCATGTCGGTACACCTTTACTAGACCGCTAGATTAGGGCGGCGACCGGCCCTCTGCCAAGCGTCCTGACTATGGCCCAGCGCTAGGCGCCTTCGCGGGGCTTTCCTCAGGCGGCCTGACGTGGCGGCAGGTGTAGAGCAGCGCAAGGTCATAAACGATCTTCAGGCTGCCGCACAGGATGAGCGGCAAGCCTGAAAATGCGGTGCCGAACAGGACGCCGGCGAGCGCCGGGCTGATCGAGGACGCAAGACCTCGCGGCACCGCCGTGACGCTCGCGGCGGATGCGCGCTCGGCGGGTGTCACCACGGCCATAACGTAAGACGTGCGCGTTGGAACATCCATTTGCGCCAGCGCCGCGCGCACCAGCAGCAGCCCGAGAACGACGCTGAGATTTGGCGTAAACGCCGCCACGATGAGACACGCGCTTGAAGGGATATGCGTGAAAACCATCGTGTTGACGAGCCCGATACGCCGGGCAAGCCAGCCCGCGAGCGGAAACGACAGAGCGCTCAGCACGCTGGTCCAGAAAAAAAACAGGCTCGCGGCGGAAAGCGACATGCCGAAGTGCTTGAACAGCCACAACGCCAGCAGCGATTGCACCACAAACCCGCCGGCGAATGCGTCGAGGCTGAACAGCGCCGCGAGCTTATAGACCATCACCCGCGATGGCCCGAGCGGCGTGCTGGCGTGGTGTTCTTCCGGGCGGCTGCGGCGCAGGCGGCGATAGAGTACGGCAGCCAGAATGCCCAGTACGCCATAGAAGCAGAACATCAGCTTGAATGCCGCGATCCGGCCGACACCCTCGGTAACCAGGACATCGGGAAAAGCGGCGGCGAGCGCACCGGCCGCGGTCGACAAGGCGCCGATCAGGCTGTAACGGGCGAAGACGCGGGTGCGCTCGTGGTCAGCAGCGCCGCGCGCCAGCATGGTGTGCTCAAGCGGAACCAGCATGCCGACATCGCCGCCGGACGGATTGACCGTGCCGATGAAGCCGACGATGGCGATCCACAACAAGTCCTCGACGTTGAGCGCCACGCCGGTTGCCGCCATCAGCGCTGCGCCGGCTATCAGCAGGTGACGCAATTCGTAGCGCGGGGCGAGGATGCCGACGCCGAGGGTAAACAGCGCCGAGCCGAGCAGCGAAGCCGCCGCCACAATGCCGATCTCGACGGTGCCGAAGCCGATCGCCGTCAAATAAGCCGGCAGCACGATCGCGGCGAAGCCATCGCCGAAACCGCGTATGCCGCGGGCGACCAGCAGAAGCACGATATCCGACCGGCCGGCCTGCATCGGCGGGTCGATTGCCGTTGCCGCCTCATTCGGCTGCGTTTCGGACACTGCTGCTATGGCTGTCGGTCGTGGCGATGATGGTCCGTCCATGCGCAATCCTCTCGAAACATCGAGTGTTGCGCAGAGCTTGGACGGAGTGGTCTGAAGGGGAGCCTGCGTTTCCCCTTAGTGGAATTTAGCCCGTCCATTCGCGTTCGGGCAAGGCTCGACATCCCGGCGCCGCTACAGTGTCTTCGCCGATAGCGTATCGCAGCCCGAGATTTGGCCGCCGTTATAGCCGTTCTGGAACCAGCGTTTGCGCTGCTCGGACGTGCCGTGGGTGAAGCTATCGGGCACCACACGGCCCTGCGTCTCCTTCTGCAGACGGTCGTCACCAATCGCAGATGCTGTTTGCAGGGCTTGGTCGACGTCGCCCGGTTCGAGGAAGTGGTGCTTTGCCTGGGCGTGGTTCGCCCACACGCCGGCGAAACAGTCGGCCTGGAGCTCGACCCGCACTTGCAGCGCGTTGGCGTCGGCCCGGCTTGAAGCGGCCTGCTGCGCCTGCGTTACCCGCGGCAGGATGCCTAGCTCATCCTGGACGTGATGGCCGACCTCGTGCGCGATCACATAGGCTTCCGAGAATTGGCAGGCCTTGCTGTTCGAGCAGGCGCCAAACTTGGTCTGCATGTCGTTGAAGAACGAAACGTCGAGGTAGATGCGCTGATCGCGCGGGCAATAGAACGGCCCCATGGCCGACTGCGCCATGCCGCAACCGCCCGGTTCCGTGCCGGCAAACAGGCGCAGCGTGGGCGGATGATAGGTCTTGTTCATCGACGCGAGAATCTCCGTCCAGCGGTCCTCGGTGTCGCCGAGCACCAGCGCGACGAAGCGGCCGGTCTCGTCCTGCGGCGTTCCGGCCGTGACCGGCGGGGCCTGACCGGTCTGCTGCGAAGTGCCGCCACCGGTGAGAATCTGCGCGCCGTTCAGCAACACGCTCGGGTCGATACCGAAGTACCAGCTGATCAAGCCGATGATGATGACCGTTCCGATGCCCAGCCCGCCCGCTCCGCCCGGCATACCGCCGCGCGAGGCGCTGGCTTCGCGATCGTCTTCGACATTGTTGCTGGGACGGAAATCATCGGTGCGCATGTGCCTTTCTCCTTGGCAAATCCAATCGACGCGCCGCTTGCGGCCTTGTCATGTCGGGCGCCGAAGCGCTCGGGCGGCGCGCACGATTAATTAAGTGTTTCCGGCATTTATTGCCTAGCAGCGGCTCGACGCAAGTAACTCGATTTTTACTTTGGCGCGGCATCATCCCGTCCGTCGGTTGTAGGTCCCGCGTCGCCGGCCGCGTCGCCTGAGTCAGAGTTCTGAGTCATGGTTGTGTCGCGTCGCGGGGCGTCCGTGAGGGCGCCCCGCGTGAGTTTTGAGTCCGCGCCTTCCGCACGCATTCTCGT
>Ga0102924_1001445_pt1 | contig 27400 bp, 19 predicted proteins | sample PaiPotPPM11metaG_FD_80116 | JGI IMG/M metagenome (GOLD analysis project Ga0102924, IMG submission 80116) | Iron sulfur acid spring bacterial and archeal communities from Banff, Canada, to study Microbial Dark Matter (Phase II) - Paint Pots PPM... ... | reverse complement strand
CGCAAAGTTTGTAACTTGCTGATTCCAAGTTAATTGCTTGGCTTTGTTCCTGAAATCGATGTAACTCTAGCAACATCTATGTGTTAGCAGCATTTTCAATGGCTTTGATAGTGGCTTTGAATGGCTTTGTATCATTAGATTTATCCATGTTTTCATTGTGTTACAGACTTTTCAACAGGCAAAAAAAGATTGTTTTTTCGCTCATTTGGCTCGCACCTGCATTTTTACTGGGTTTTTCACGCTCTCATAATGGCTTTGTTCCTGGAGCCGCAAATTGGTCCTTCTTTTCAATAACATAGATTCACCGGTCATGAGAAACCTTTCAAGTGACATGTACTACAACTATATTACTCCATAAGTACATCATTGTCAAGGACTCTTTCGGTTGGGTGTGACTCAGTTTGCTGTAGCGGCGCTGGCAAAAAAAACCATGAGGGCCACCCTGACTGAACAGTGTGGGCGATGACCTACCAATTTCAAAATTATGTAGTCAAAAGATTCCATTATTTGTATTACTGGTAAAACGCGATCAGAGACATCCCAATCAACCCCTGCAAGTTATTCATAAATAGGTATAAAAATAGTAAAGTTCTATTCAACGTATGGCATTTAACGTGCACTTGTAACACATTCTAATCGCTCCCATAATTGAAAGGATGCACTTAGGGGGAGCTCTCAATTTCTTGCTTTCAGGTTTAGGATGAGACGGCTCACGAGTAGCGAAAGGAGCAAAAAGATGGCGTGGAAAAAGGTGTTGCTCGCATTGTTCGTGATTTGGGGCTTGGCATATCCGCTGAAGAGAGCCTACAGCCAGATTGTGTATGGGAACATCATCGGCACGGTGACGGACAGCTCGGGAGCGGCGATTCCTGGAGCCAAGGTGACGATTACTAACGTTGGGACCAGTGTGAGTACCACCACCACGACCAATCAGTCCGGGAACTATACACAGCTTCACTTGGCGGCCGGAACGTACACGGTGAAAGTGGTGGCGCAAGGTTTCCAGGTGTTCCTTCAGCAAAACGTCATCGTGAACCCGGACTCTTCGGTCCAGGTGAATGCCCAATTGCAATTGGGCCAGGTGACGCAACAGGTGCAAGTAACGGCGGCGCCACCCAACCTGCAAACCCAGAATACGGACTTGCATACGCTCTATACCTCGCAGACGCTCTCCAGCCTGCCGGTCCTGAACCGGAATTTCGCGTATTTTGAGTTGATGACTCCCGGCGCCCAGGAATTGGGCTGGCAGCATGCCTCAAGCGAGAACCCTCAAGGCTCGGTTCAGATGATGGTGAACGGGCAGCATTTCGCGGGAACTTCCTGGCTTCTGGACGGCACGGATAATCACGATGAAATCCTGGGAATCATGGCGGTGAACCCTAACATAGATTCTTTGCAGGATGCCAAAGTCATTACTTCGGACTATAGCGCGGAGTACGGGGAAGCCGACGCTGGGGTGGTAACCGCGACAACCAAATCCGGAACGAATCAGATCCACGGGAGCGCCTTCGAATACCGCCAGACCGCCTTTGGGGAATCGCGCAACCCATTTTCAGAGTCAACGGTCAATGCAGTGACCGGCACGGCACTTCCTGCGACCTTGTACAACCAGTTCGGCGGATCGCTCGGCGGGCCTATCCGGAAGGATAAGACCTTTATCTTCGGCGATTACCAGGGAGCGCGGGAGAGCAATGGCGGATCGGTGCTCACTTTTGTCCCCACCGCTGCAATGCGCAGTGGTGATCTGAGCGCCTTGGGTGTCCCAATTTTCAATCCCTTTGGCGCCAACGGGAGCGTTATACCCTGCGGCAGCGCCGGCAACTGTTCCCGGCAGCAATTCCCGGGCAATGTGATCCCTACAACGATGATTTCTTCTCAGTCTCAGTATTTGCTCTCCCACTTCGTTCCGTTACCCAACATTCCTGGCGCAACTGGCGGTCAGCCTAATTTTTCTTCCCTGGGTACGCAGGTTTTTGACATCAATAATTTTGACGTTAAGGTAGACCAATATCAGACTGAAAAGTTGCACATATTTGGCCGCTACAGCTTCCAGCAGTATCACCAGCAGGCGCCTGGCGCTTTTGGGTTGGAGGCGGGTGGCCCGAACTTCGACAATATCCATTTCGCCGGAATTTCCGACAATCGAGACCAAAGCCTCGCCGCTGGATTTGATTACACCGTAAGTCCCAACCTGCTCACCGACTTCCGCTTTGCCTTCTTCCGCTACCGCGTGTTTGTGAATCCGAACGGACTTGGAACAACTCCAGCCACGGATGCGGGCATTCCAGGTCTGAACATCAGTCCCATTACCAATGACATGCCAGCGTTCTTCGTCGGCGGAGCCGGTGGGTTTAACTTGGGTTACGCCCTCGGTATCAATCAATGCAACTGCCCGCTGAACGAGCAGGAGCAACAGTTTCAGTTTGTCGACAATTGGAGCTACATCAAAGGCAATCATACCGTTGAGTTTGGAACCGATCTTCGCCACCTGATGAATCTGCGCGTGCCGAGCGACTCTCACCGCGCGGGTGAACTGAGCTTTTGCCCGGCATTCACCGAGGGCGCCCTCAATGGTTCGGTCACCGGTGGTTTGGGACTTGCCGACTTCTTATTGGGCGGCACGACTTCCTTCAATCGCTACGTGAGCAATGTGACCAACGCCGCGGAACGCGAGAATCGCGAATTCTTCTTCGGCCAGGATACTTGGCGCGTCACCCCGAAACTCTCCTTTAACTATGGATTGCGTTGGGAAATCTACAATCCCCAATACGTGAATGCGGCGGGGAACGGCGGCTGGGTTAATCTGGCCAACGGCGAAACCTACGTTGCCGGTGAGCAGGGGGTAGGATTAGGCGGTCCCATTCAGAATTCCTTCACCAATTTTGGCCCTCGTGCCGGCTTGGCCTACCAGATTAACGATAAGACTGTGCTGCGCATGGGCTATGGCCGGTTCTTCGATTCCGGCGTGTTCGGCTCGACGTTCGGTCATACGGTGACTCAGAACCTGCCAGTGCTGGGACGGCAGCAGCTTACTCCCGCCAACAATTATCAGGATGTGTTCAGCCTCAACCAGGGTCCGACTCCGTTCAATCCAACCACGGCCCTGGATGCGTCACCCCTAGGACCCGGAGGACGTCACATCTACCCCGTTGGCGTCAACCCCCGCGTGCTGCCACTGCAGATGCGATTGCCCACGGTTGACGCCTGGAACGTAACGCTGCAACGGGAAATCAATCCTAATACGAACTTTTCAGTGGCCTGGGTTGGCAACAAGGGGACTCACGTTTTCATCGGGGATGGCCCCTGCTACAACATCAACACCCCCACCATCGTGGGCTTCGGAACGCTCTCCACCAACCAGCGCGAGCCATTCTTCCAAAAGTACGGATGGAGTCAGGGTGTGGGATGGTACGGCAACGATGTGTCCAATAACTACGAATCCTTGCAAGCCGTCTTCAACAAGCGTTTCACCAAGAACTACATGATCAATGCGTCTTACACATGGTCCAGAGACTTCAACTTTAACAATTCCTATTACATTTACAACCCGTCCCTGGTTTATGGGCCGACCGACTTCAACCGCACCAACGCCCTCATTGTGCAGCATATCTACAACCTGCCGTTCGGCAAAGGGGAGCGTTTCGGCAGTAATGTCTCGAAGTGGGAAAACTATGTGATCGGCGGCTGGCAGTGGAACGGTGTCACCACCTTGGAGAGCGGGATGCCGTTCACCCCATCATTCCAAAACTGTGGAGCGACGCAGGACGTGGGTATCTGCAATCCCAACCGCGTGGGTAATGTTACTCTGGCTAACCGGACGCAGAACCAATGGTTTGTCACCGTCCCAACCGCTCTGGCCCCCGGCACGACGGCTGGACCCTGGGGCGCCCCCAATCCTGGGGTTCTCGGCAACATGGCCTTCGACTCGATGATCGGGCCACATCTGTTCAATTCCGACATGTCCCTGTACAAGCAGGTTCAAATCACCGAGAAGCTTAAGGGGCAATTTGAGGCCGACATCTTTAACGCCTTCAATGTTGCCAACCTGGGTCTACCCAACGGTTGCGTGGATTGCGGCAGGAACAACAATTCCGGCGTCATCACCAGTATTGCCGCTGGAACCATTATGCGAACCATGCAGTTTGGCATTCACCTCTATTGGTGATCGGGGTAGCGGCGCCCTTTAGCCTCAATACTGTTCACTTAAGGCCCGTTCGAGAATAACGCGTGCGCTTGAAGCAGATCCCCTCACTCCGGCCCCTCTCCCCGCAAGCGGGGAGAGGGGCCGGGGTGAGGGGTCAGGCGACGCCTTTGACATCAAGATCGTGAGACTCGCCTTAAGTGAACAGCATTGCCTTTAACCTGGATTATTCACCGAGTTTTATTCGAAGACCGGAAGGGCACGGTTAAAACCGTGCCCTTCCGGTCCTCCAAGGGAAGTTCATGAATAATCCAGGTTAGTGCGGCACTGCCGGGCCAAAGCCCGGCGCTACATGTTTGACGAAAAGAGCCCGCTGCTTGCGGGCTTTTTTCATGGTGGGGCAGCCCTGGCGGCTGCCCGCTCTCTTCGTGCCTTGTAATTGCGTGGACAATGTAGCACCGTCGTTGCGGCGGCATTTGCCGGCGCCACGGGGACTATGTCCCGATATTTCGAGGACGCTACCCGGGCGGCAAGGAGTGAGGTACCCTACATCAGTCGCCACTATGACTGCGCGCGCTCCTTCTTGGCTTTTTCTTCTCCTGGCATTCTTCGCGGCTGCATCCTCAGCGCCTTCCCATCAAGCCCAAGTAGCGGCTCAGCCGCAGACTGCATCGGATAATCCTTACCTGAACACCCGGCCCGGCATGGCTTACGTAGGATCGAAAGCCTGCGCCGCCTGCCACCAGGATATTTACAACCAATTCGAACGGACCGGCATGGGCCAGTCCATATTCTTGGCGAGCGACCCGGACCGACTGGCGCGGTTGCCCTGCCCATGCCGTGAAGACGCTCCGCGAGGGACTCGATCTTTTTCCGGAAGACTTCCGAATTCGGGCGTCGCTTGAGAAGATCAAGGCCCTTGATAACCCGTAGAGGGCGACGATAACCCTGCATAGCTGGAACCAAAAAGCGCCGCCCTTTAGGGCGGCAGGTGCCGGGCTAAAGCCCGCCGCTACGTCGGTATGGCCGCACCGGGGCAAGTCCGGTTATTCTAAAAGAGGAAACGGAAGGCTCAGGACATGGCCGGCATTAAGAGAAAAGTTGCAATCGGCATTCTCTTCGCTACCTTCGCTATCAGCGGCGTGGCACAGGTACCGATAAGCAACGCCACACCCCCAAGCTCACCGGCGGATTCTGTGACTCAGGCCAGGACTCTCCTGGGCCAGGGCAAGGTGGACGAGGCAATCAAATTGTTAACGCCGCTCGCCGCTGAGAAGCCGGAAGCGCCGCGTGTGGAGGCCACGCTCGGCAAAGCCTATTACGAAAAGCAACAGTACGAGGAGGCTGCGAACCATTTCGAGCTTGCCCTGAAGCAAAACCCGAAGGACGCCGAATCCACACAATTGCTGGGCATCTCCTACGACCTGCTGGGCCATTTGCAACAAGCCATTCCTTACCTCGAAAAGGTTCAATCCTGGATGCCAAATCCGGACCCCACCGGGTCCTACATCCTCGGCAAGGCCTTCCTCGATACTCGCCAGTTTGATAAGGCACGGGCCGCATTTGCCAGAATGTTTTCTGTGCCGCCGGACAGCGCTGCGGCCCATCTATTTCTGGCCAAGATGATGATGCGCGAACAGTTCGAGGAGCAAGCCGTGCCGGAGCTTCAGAAGGCGATTCAGCTTGATCCGAAACTGCCCATGGCTCACTTCATCCTGGGCGAGGTCTATCTGTTCAAGTCGAACATCCAAGGAGCGCTGGATGAGTTCCACAAGGAACTTGCTCTCGATCCCATGAGCTGGCTCACCTATTGGCGTATGGGCGATGCCTATTCGCGCCTGGAAAAGTGGGACGACGCTGAACGCGCCCTGAAGCAGTCCATTTGGCTGGATCAAACCTTCACGGGACCCTATATTCTGCTGGGGAAAGTGGAAATGAAGAAAGGAGAGTTGCGCCTCGCGGCCGGCTTCTTGGAGCACGCCTTGTCGATGGACCCTAACAACTATTACGCGCATTATTTGCTAGGTACGGTGTTCAAGCAGGAAGGCGACATGAAAGAGGCTAACATCCAATTCCAACTGACCCAAACTCTGCGTCAGAAGAAAGGACCGTGAGGGCAGGTGTTAGGTGCAAGCAGGCTGCGGAAAAACCTGCCGTCCTGTCATTCTGAGGAGCCGCAGGCGACGAAGAATCTCGTAAGTGTTTGATTCTCAAAATGCAGAGATTCTTCGCTTCGCTCAGAATGACAGGCCTTACGAATTTTTCCGCAGCCTGCTAGGTTTTAGGTTTCAGGTTCGAGGGAAAAGCCATCAGACGTCAGCAATCAGGAAATCTGATTGCACTCGGATCGTGTTTGCTGACTGCTGAATGCTGAAGGCTTCTCCGTGACACCTAAAACCTGATACCTGCTACCTCATTGAGAATGGGAAAAAGGATCACAAGGCGTGAGATTTTGAAGGTGGCGGGCTTTGCTGCTGGCCTGCCTCTTGCCGGTTCCTCCCTACGTTCAATCCTGGGATCTGGCCTGGGATCAGGCTCCCAAGCTGGCGCATTACAACCCGGCAATTCCCCCTCGCTGGCGCTGCCGCCGCTCGCCGTCAATTTTGTGGATGTCGCCAAAAACGCGGGCCTGACCAGTGAAACCATCTTCGGCGGGGAAGAACACAACACTTATCTACTCGAAACCACCGGTTGCGGCGCGGCGTTCTTCGATTACGATAATGATGGTTGGCTCGATATCTTCCTGGTGAACGGCACAAGGCTCGGCGGCTTTCCCAAGAGCCACGAACCCACCAACCGGCTTTACAAGAATAACCGCAATGGAACCTTCACCGAGGTGACTGAAAAAGCCGGGCTGTTTCACACCGGATGGGGACAGGGCGTGTGCATTGGGGATTACGATAACGACGGATTCGAAGATCTATTCGTCACGTACTGGGGCAAAAATGTTCTCTACCACAACAACGGCGATGGCACATTCACCGATGTCTCGGAAAAAGCCGGCATCACGGGAGACGGCACCCGCTGGAACACGGGTTGCGCTTTCGTGGACTACGACCGTGACGGCAAACTCGATTTGTTCGTGGCCAACTACACCGGCATGGACTTGAAGACCGCTCCGCTTCCCGATTCCGGCCCCTGCCTGTTCAAAAGCGTGGTGGTGGCCTGCGGACCCCCGGGACTTCCCGGTGGAAAGAATATACTGTTCCACAACAACGGCGACGGCACCTTCACCGATGTTTCCGAAAAAGCCGGCATCACCAAGGCCAGCGGCGTTTATGGGCTCGGCGTTCTCACCGGGGACTTCGATAACGATGGCTGGCCGGATATTTTTGTCGCGGATGACTCCAATCCCAGCCTCCTTTATCACAACAATCACAACGGCACTTATTCGGAAAACGGCATCATGGCCGGTTGCGCTTACAGCCAGGACGGCAAGCCCCAAGCCGGCATGGGCGTAACGGCGGGTGACTATGATTGCGACGGTTGGCTCGACATTTTCAAGACGAATTTCTCCGAGGATACTTCCACGCTCTACCACAACACGGGCAACGGCATTTTTGATGATGTGACGTTTCCGGCGGGGATCGGCGTGAACACCCGGATGCTCGGCTGGGGATGCGGGTTCATGGATATGGATAATGACGGCTGGTTGGACATCTTCGTCTCCAATGGCCACATTTACCCGGAGCTAAAGAAGCTGAGTCTCGACATTAAATACAAAGAACCGAAAGTCGTCTATCGAAACCTGCGCAATGGCCGCTTCCAGGATGTCACCAAGGAATTAGGCGGGCCTCTTCTGACGCCGATTTCCGCGCGTGGCGCCGCCTTTGGAGATTTTGACAATGACGGGGATATTGACGTGGTGGTGAATCCGGTAAACGACTTCCCTCAACTCTTCCGCAATGACGTGAAAACCGGTTACCATTGGCTGAAAGTGCGGACCCACGGGACGCGGTCCAACCGCAGCGGCATCGGCGCCCGCATTGAATGCGTCACCGGCAAGCACCGCCAGATTGACGAAGTCCGCAGCGGCGGCAGCTACGCTTCGCAAAATGATCTGCGCGTGCATTTTGGATTGGGCGAAGCCACCCAAGCCGATCAAATTACTATCAAGTGGCCCAGCGGGCTTGTGGACCAGCTTGAAAATGTCGCCGCGGATCAGGTGATCCACGTGGAGGAAGGAAAAGGGATCGTGAAACCGGCGTGACCGCCGCACCAGCGAAGAAATACCTATGAAAGTTGTCTTCAAATCATTTGCGCTTGCTCTGATGGCGGCACTTTGGCTTTGCTCCAGGACTCGGCCTTCCTCTGCGGCCCAAGGCGCACGGCCCTCGTCCGAATCAAAGCCTTCCGGCCATCTGAAGGCCGGTCTTGACGCGCTAAGCCAGAATCACATTCAGGCCGCTATTCATGAGCTTCGCCTCGCCGTCGCCAGCCAACCGAAATCTGCAAATGTCCACAACGCCCTGGGCCAAGCTTACCTTCAGGCAGGCCAGCCGGATCCTGCGGCGGTGGAATTTCGCAAAGCCATCGCCCTGCAGCCCGATTTTGCCGCCGCTTATTTGAACATGGCTCGCGCGTTAGAGATGCGAAACGACGTTGACGGCGCGCAAACTTTTTGCCTGGAGGCCATCCACCTGAAGCCGGACTGGGCAGAGGCCCATGACGCGCTCGGCGTGATTCTGGGACATCAAGGGGACCTCGTGGCGGCAAAAGCCGAATTTGAAAGCGCCATCAAGTCCGAACCCAATAATGGCATAGCCCATCTTCATCTGGGCGCTGATTTATGGTTGATGCGCCATCCCAATGCAGCAGATGCCGAGTTACACCAGGCGCTCAAACTGCAGCCGGACCTTGGCGCTGCTCACTACTACTTGGGCCTCATCGACGATCAACAGGGCCGGGACACGCAAGCCATCCAGGAACTTCGCGCCGCGACGGAGATGGAGCCTGATAATGGACAAATCCACGACCGGCTCGGGTCGATCCTCGAAAGGCAGGGACATGCGGACGAAGCAGCCCAGGAATTCCAGAAGGCCGTCCAGCTTGAACCCGGGAAAGCGGAGCCTCACAACAACCTGGGATTGGTTTTGCTGAGCCAGGGGAAGGCGGGCGATGCCATTCGCCAATTTCAACGGGCAGTGCAATTGGACCCGAAGATGTTTGCAGCCCGGAACAATCTGGGTCTGGCTTATCTTCAAAAAGCCCAGTGGGACGATGCGATTGCCCAGTATCAGTCACTGTTGGCGGTGGATCCGTGGGACGCCGAAGCCTATTACAACTTGGGCGTGGCGCTGAAACAGAAGCAGGATTATCCACGCGCCACGGACGCTCTGAAAAAATCCATCGCCATTGACCCGGCCCTGCCCGACGCTCATTACACGCTCGGCGTGATTGATTGGCAACAGGGAAAGCTCAACGAAGCGGAGGAGCAACTGCAGGCGGCCATCCAGGTCCAACCCGGCTACGAACAAGCTCATTACATTCTGGGGACGGTCCTGCGGCAACAAGGCAAGCTGGATGAAGCGAGACAACAAATCCAGACGGCTCTGCGATTGAATCCCAAGGATGCGGGCGCTCACCAGGAATTGGGCATGGTCCTGCGCAAGAAGGGCGATTTGGCAGGCGCCGCAAAAGAATACCAGGAAGCGCAGGCTTTGAATCAGGAGCTGGCCAATCTCCAGGCCGCCACCCTGACCACCAACACCGGAGCCAAAGAACTCCAGCAGGGACAGGTGGACTCCGCCTTAGCCCGATTCCAGGCTGCGCTCAAGCTAGCCCCGAATTTTGCCCGGGCTCACTACGAGCTGGGCTTGGCGCTACTCAAGAAGGGAGAGAAAGCGCAGGCCACAGCCGAATTTCAAAAGGCGCGCACACTCGACCCAAACCTGAATCCACCCGCTGAATAGCGGCCAATTCACTTTTGAGGTATGATGCCGTGCGGCTTTGGAAAAAACCCCGTCTGGAATTCAACTCCGGAGGCGGCCGCTACTTCTGATAGTACTTCGAGTTCGTTTCCGTGAATGGTGTCCACTTTTCGGGTAAGTCTTCAAGTGGAAAGATGGCAGTCACCGGGCAAACAGGAACGCAGGCGCCGCAATCAATGCACTCGACCGGATCGATGTAAAGCATCGGCACGTCCGCAAAGTTGGCTTCGTCCTTGCGCGGGTGAATACAATCCACCGGACAAACATCAACACATGCCGTATCTTTGGTGTTCAAGCAGGGTTCAGCAATCACATAAGCCATTCGGATATTCCTCCCACAAAAATCCCGCTCAGGGGCAGGTGGCCCAGACCATTCATACTAATTGGACAGCCGGACAAACGCGACGACTTAAGTCGTGTGGGGAAGATTTCTGGATAGAACCTAGCCCCGCTTGAGTGCGGCGGCTTCACCAATAGGAGGTGTTCGGGCCGAAAGTAAACGCATTGTTAACCGATGCGGCCTTGGCGTTGATTTGGAAACAAGGGCGGAGATAAACTGTCGGATCGCATTTAGCAACAAGACAGGAATGCGGATTTTCAATAATCCTGAGCGGAGGAGATCGAGGAAATAGAATGAAATCATCATCGCGGAGAGAATTCTTAGGAAACCTTATTTATGTCCCACTGGCGGCGGGCGCCAGCCGCGCGCAACTCTTCAGCGCTCCGGGCACGCTGGGTGGATTGGCAATGCTTCAGGCGGCCGGCGGGCCTCAATTTGAGAATCCACACTTCATCCGCTATGACTCAAATTGTTTCACTATCAATGACCGTGACGCCTTTATCTACAGCGCCTCGTTCCATTATTGCCGAACCCCAAAACCGCTGTGGCGGGATCGCCTCCTGAAGCTGAAGCTGGCGGGCTTCAACACCATTGAAACATACGCCTTCTGGAACTATCACGAGCCGGTTGAGGGCCAGGCCAACATGGGAGACCTGGAGGATTTCATCAAGCTGGTTCATGAAATGGGGTTGTGGCTGATCATCCGTGTGGGCCCTTACGTGTGCGCCGAGTGGGATGCTGGAGGCTTTCCGCATTGGATCATCGCCCAGCAGTTTCCGCTGCGCGGTGATAGCCCGGAAAGCATCCAGACTTCCAAGCACTGGTACGACCTGGTTCTGCCGGTTGTCCGGCGCTCCATGATCGAAGCGGAAGGGCCTACGATCATGATCCAGATTGAGAATGAGTACGACTACTGGAAGCTGCCGAACCAGCAGAAGCTGGCCTATATCACAGCCCTGGCGGAGATGGTGTGGAACGCTGGAATCGACATTCCGGTCATCACCAACTGGGTGAAGCAGGCTCGTGAAAATGCCAACCCGGTGATGGCCCGCATCATGGATACCTGCGATTTCTACCCTCGTTGGAACATTGTCAAGGAAACCGTGCCGGCCCTTGCCAAGCTGCGGAAAGAGGAGCCCAGCTCCCCGGTCAGCGTCGCCGAACTGCAAGGAGGTTGGTTCAGCCAGATTGGAGGCAAGCTCTCCGTGGACCAGGATGGCATCGGCGGGGACCAGCTCAACATGCTGGCCAAGACGGTCATAGAACAGGGTGCCACTTACCTGAACTTCTACATGGGATACGGCGGAACGAACTTTGATTGGGCGGCGCGAGGGCTTACCACAACCTACGATTACGCCGCTCCAGTACGTGAGCCAGGCGGCCTTTGGGAGAAATATTATGCAGCGCGAACCATTGGCGCCTTCATCGACAAATTCGGCGGATTGCTGGCGCGAGCGGAACCGATGCATGGGCCGGTCAGTTCCACGAATCCCAGCGTATCCGTCAGCGGGAGAGTGAATGGCAAAAATGGATTCGTCTTCGTCCGGGAAAACGCAAATGTTCCGCAGCGGTTTAAGATGACCTTCCCCGATCCGAACAGTCCTACGCGCCGGTTGATCACCGTGCCGCGTGAAGGTGAATTGGCCATTGGACCGCGCGGCATGAAAATGCTAGCCGTTCAGGCCCCTATCCCCGGGGGCCAACTCCGCTATTCCACAGCGGAGGTTTTGAGCTATGGTTCGAACGCTGATCGCAATTACCTCCTGATTTATGATGAACCTGGAAGCCTGATTGAGATGTCCTTGGCCACAGAGAAAACACCCGATGTGGAAGGCGAAACGGTCTACCAGTACTACGATCCGGATTATGAGTCCGTTGTGATTGGCTTTCGCCTCGATCGACCTCTTAAGATGTTTCTCTTGAATGACAACTTGCAGATTATTGCGATTAACCGTGAAATTGCAGGACGCACTTGGACCGCGGAATTTCCTGCCAGTGTCATTCCACAAACCGGTGATAAGGACCCTATGGACTGCCCGCTGATCACGGACTGCGCCCTGGTGACGAAGACTGTTTCCCAAGGGAATAACGCATGGGTTGATCTGGAATACGCGGCGGGCGAACACCAACTGACTACACTTCTGCCGCTGGCGCCGGACAAGTGCGCGGTGGACGGTGTTGACACACCTATCCAGTACGACAGCCATTGGCGGACCACACGCCTGCGCCTCACCACGCCATCGCTGCCCCTCCAGGCCGTCAATCTGACGGATGTGAAATACTGGGTGGAGAGGTTTGATCCATCCGCGGGGGAATGGTTGAATGCTGCTCCATCACCTTTGGAGAAACTTGGGCCAGTTCCTTACGGGTACGTGAAATATCGCGCCCCATTTGAAAGCAAGGCAGGGAACACCCTTTTCATTGACTCTTTCACGGCGGACGGGGTTCAGGCATTCTTGAATGGGAATGCCATTAAGAAATTGGTCAAACCCTCGAAGTCAATTTCCATTGACTTGGCCGGCCGGGGTCAACCCGGCCCAAATCTTCTCGAAGTTTCCTATGAGGCGTTTGGCAGCGCCAACTTCGGACCCGAGATTCAGGAGATGAAGGGAATTCAATCGATTCGCATAGAGACTGGGCAGCAATCGAGAACGATAAGCCCGGTTCAATTTCAGCGATTCCCGGCGGCCATGCACGGCCGCGAGCTTAACCAGGATTATTCGGGGGGCCCGTGGCAGGCTGAACAGCTCGGGGCGTCTTCTCCAAACGATTCGTTGACGCCGAGCTTCACTTGGTTGCGTGCGGAGTTTCACTTATCTTCTCTTCCCGAGTGGTTCGCGCCGTGGAAGGCGACGATCGACGCGGACCGCGATGCGCTGCTTTATTTGAACAGTAAATTTGTAGGCCGCTATTCGACACTCGGCCCTCAAAAGGAATTCTATCTCCCGGAACCTTACCTCTTCCTGGACGGGAGGCAGAGCAATATCCTGACTGTTATACTTGCGTACACAGCGAATCCGCATCACGTCCACCGGATCGAGCTTTCACCCTATCAGGAGTTCGCAACTCGGAAGACCAGAGTGCAGTTCCACTGGGAATAGTGAATCTCTCCCGGAGTTCTGCTACCCAAGTTGTCAACAGTAACCCCCAGATGGCCACACTTGCCAAACGCCTTCGCTCCCTTGACTATTTCACACTGGCCTTCGGGACGATGGTCGGTGTGGGCTGGCTCGTGGTCATGGACGACTGGCTGCGCCGTGGAGGACCGGTTGGAGCAATGCTCGGTTTCGCCATTGGCGGCGTGGCGTTGCTTCCCATCGGCTATGTCTACGGCCGAATCATCGCCATCATTCCTGACGCCGCAAGCGAAATAGCCTATACTTCAAAATCCTTCTCACCGGGTATCAGCTTTGCAACTGGCTGGATGATGACTCTAGCCTACTTCGTGGTGTGTCCCTGGGAAGCGGTGGCTGTGGGAAAGATTGCCGCCTACATCTTCCCGGGGATGGACTCGATCCCTCTCTACCGCCTGGGGGAAAACACGATCTACTTGCCACAACTGATCTTGGGGCTGGGGGTGACAGCCTTGATCACCGCCGTCAACTACGCCGGCATTCGCCCCGCCGCGAACATTCAGAACTGGCTAACATTCGGCCTCCTGGCTGCCTTTGCTGTGTTCTTAATCGCGGGGGCCACCCGAGGCTCTCCCAGGAATCTTCACCCCCAATTCAGTCACACGGGCTGGGTCTCCGTCTTGTTGGTCGTCCAGATTGTTCCCTACTTCATGACTGGATTCGAAAGCGTTGCAAAGTGCGTAGAAGAAGCGGCAACGGGCTTCGAAGCCCACGAGTTTTTCCCGGTTATCTTCGCCGCCATTGCCGTGGGGGCGCTTTTTTACGTTTTGGTGATTGGCGTGGTGGCTTATGTGTACCCCTGGAAAGGCTTGCTGCGCAGTTCTTTTGCCACCGCGGTGGCTTTCAAACATGCGTTCGGGGCAAGGTGGATCGTCGACCTAATTCTGGCGGGGGCGCTACTTTCACTGTTGAAAGTTCTGAACGGCAACTTCGTAGCAGCAAGCCGTCTCGTCTTTGCAATGGGGCGAAGGCGCATGATCCACGGAAGCTTGGGCCGCGTACATCCTTCAAAGCAAACCCCTCATATGGCCGTCCTCATGGTGGGTTTTTTGACCGCCGCTTGCATGTTGCTGGGTGAGTCGATCCTGGTTCCGGTTACGGAAGTCGGGTCAATGGCAGCGGCAACCGGATGGCTTGCCACTTGCGCTTCCTACATCGTGCTGCGGCCCTCAGCAAGACCGCGCTGCATCGCACTTTTGGGAGCCGTTGTCTCTGCTCTGCTGATTTTGATGAAAATTGCTCCTTTCGTTCCCGGACACTTCACTTACCAGGAATATTCTGCGTTGGCCCTTTGGATTTTGGCGGGGATCGTGATAAGCAGGTCCGGTGGCACGAAGGCGGGGCCCGTCAAGAGCAAGGGTTGACTCGATTTGGAATCGAAACTGCCTTGATTCGTTCGCGACCGGATCAGAGACGCTGGAATGAGTGGAGCAGGACCCACAGATCCCGAATGGGTAGATAAGGTGATAAGGCATGGATGGCACGGAAAAGTCTCACCGTGGATGCGGCCGAGATATCGAGGACAATACACATGACCTGGCTTGATTCGAGAGTTCGCTTGAGATGTTCGATTTTCCTCTTCCTGATGGTGGCTCTGCCAACCGCTGTGCTTGCTCAAAAGGCATCTTCGCAAATCGCTTGGAAACTGGTGTGGAGTGACGAATTTGACGGTCCGCGGAACACCCCGCCGGATCCCGCGAAATGGACTTACGACCTGGGGGACAAAGGCTGGGGGAATAATGAATTGGAGGTTTACACCAATCGCTTGAAGAATGCGTATCAAGATGGCCAGGGACATCTTGTGATCCAGGTAGTGCGGTCCCGGTCAGGAGTCTATTCCTCCGCGCGTCTAAAAACTTGGCAGAGATTCTCAGTGAAATATGGACGAATTGAAGGCCGTATCAAGATGGCCTTCGGGCAGGGGATTTGGCCCGCTTTCTGGATGCTTGGAGCCAACATCCATGATCCTGGAGTTGGTTGGCCTCGCTGCGGTGAAATCGACATCATGGAGAACATAGGGCGCGAGCCGGGAACCGTTCACGGAACTGTCCATGGACCCGGCTATTCCGGCAGCCATGGGATTGGAAAGCCTTATTCCTTGCCGGCAGGTGAGAAATTTGCTTCTCAATTCCACCTCTTCAGTATTGACTGGGAACCGGACTTCATTCGCTTCATGGTTGACTCCCATGTGTTCCATGTCGTGACCCCCGCCACCCTGCCCCGCGGGACCCGCTGGGTTTATGACCACCCGTTCTTCCTTCTTCTTAACGTGGCGGTGGGTGGAGATTGGCCGGGCAATCCACATACCACAACCGCGTTTCCCCAGAAGATGCTGGTGGATTACGTGAGGGTCTATATGGGCCGGAACCCTCCTCTACAGCCAGTGGGGGTTGCGGACAAGGCCGCGGGTGGCAAAATCAGAAATGGAAATAACAATGAGGATCAAGAGCCAGAAAAAAGCGCCGACCACGACCACCCGCACCAGTCCCTCACTATGACGCAGATGCATAAAGAACAACACAACGAGTGCGGCCTTACACACCGCAATAGCAAGCGCGACGATGGTATTAAAGTTGCCCAAGTCGATGTAGGCAATGCCCGTAGTCAGCGCCGTGAAACAAAGGAGAATTGCCCAGATGGTAAAATATAATCGCTTGTTTTCAATGTGGCTGATTAATTCACTCATCTTGTACAAGTCCTCTTCAGGGAACTCCGGAAGCTATGAGTATCTGCCGCCAATGAGGTAGAGCAGGGGGAATAAAAAAATCCAGACAATATCCACGAAGTGCCAGTAAAGGCCGGCGATTTCGACGGCGTTGAACCGGTCCTTTGAAAAAGCGTTCCGCGCGGCCATGATAATCAGACCGGTAAGGACACCTACGCCGATAATCATATGCAGAGCATGAAGCCCCGTCAGCACAAAGTAGAACACCATGAATAGTTCCACATGCCTCGCATGAGGTCCAGCAAAATCAAAATTGATGCCGGGCGCCAGATGGTCAAGGTACTCATTCCTCCACTCGAAGGCAAACTTAATGAACAGGAACATCAGACCAAAGATCAAGGTAACGACGAGAAGAGAGATGAGATGTTTCTTCTTTCCAAGCTGGGCGGCGCGAACGGCAAGCGCCATGGTCAAGCTGCTACAAATGAGCACCGCCGTATTCGTCGCGCCCCACACCACTTCCAGGTGGCGGCTTCCCACTTCGAATGCGGGTAGGTACATGAACCGGTAGATTGTGTAACTGGCAAGGAGACCACCAAAAAAAAGAATTTCAGTCGCCAGAAACACCCACATTCCCAGACTCGCAGCTTGGTGTTGCTGCACCACATCGTCGAATTGTTCCGCAACTAAGGTAGCGTGCGCTTCAGACAACTCTATCCTCCCTCACTCTGCGCCAGTCCATCCATCCGCTTGCCAGACAGCTCAGGATGGAGGAAGCAACCCGCAGACCCTGCAAAGTCCCTTTCCACCTCAGTCCTGCGGCAGAGCGCAATTCTAACGTTCCTCCGGTTCGATTCAACTTCCATCAGGAGGCCGAAACCGTCACGGCACGATGCTCAGATCCATAGGCGTACGCCTCCTCCGTGACAACGGGCGTGCGCTCAAAGTTGTGGGTGGGCGGAGGCGATGGTGTCTCCCACTCCAAACCCTTCGCCTTCCACGGGTTGGGGCCCGCCGCCGGACCATATTTCAGCGAATAGATCAGATAAACAAGCGGCAATGCGTAGCCGATGGCAAGGATTGAAGCCCCGGCGCTGGACATCACGTTGAGGATTTGAAAATTGGGCGGATACGTTGCATACCGGCGCGGCATACCTTCGAAACCCAGTATGAACTGCGGGCCGAATGTCAGGTTGAATCCTACAAATATGATTAAAGCCGCCAATCTAGCCCAATAGTCGGAGTACATTCTCCCCGTCATTTTGGGCCACCAGTAATGCAGCCCACCCATGTATCCCATGATGGCGCCGCCTACCATGACGTAATGGAAATGGGCAATGACGAAGTAGGTATCGTGGAGGGTTTGATCGAGCGCCAGGGTGGCAAGAAATACTCCGGTCAACCCGCCAATCGTAAACAGACCAATGAAGCCGATGGCGTAGAGCATGGGCGCCGAATAAGAAACGGAACCCTTGTAAAGCGTTGCCGTCCAGTTGAAAACCTTAACCGCGGAAGGAACCGCTACAACCATACTCATGGCCGAAAAAAAGACTCCGGAGTAAAGGGACTCACCGGAAACGAACATATGGTGTCCCCAAACGATGAAGGAAATGATTGCAATCGAAAAGCTGGAGAAGGCCACAAAGGCATAACCGAAAACCCGGCGCCGGGAGAAGGCTGCAACGAGTTCACTGATTACCCCCATGGAGGGCAGGATCAGAATGTAAACTTCGGGGTGGCCAAAAAACCAGAAGAGGTGCTCAAACAGGATGGGGTCGCCGCCCAGCGCGGGATCAAAAATTCCGACATGAAACAGCCGTTCGAGCACCAACAAGACCATGGTGATGGCAATGACAGGCATGGCGAGAACAAAGATAATGCTTGCCGCATACATGGACCAGATGAAAAGCGGCAGGCGAAACCAGGTCAGACCCGGAGCCCGCATCTTGTGAATGGTGACGATGAAGTTCAATCCGGTCAAGATTGAGGAGAACCCGGAGATAAAGACTGCTAACGCAGCCGAGACAACGTGGCTATTAAGGTAACTGGTACTGAGAGGCGTATAGAAAGTCCACCCGGTGTCAACTCCACCGGCCGCCACTGAGTAAAGTAAAAGAGTCCCGGCAGCAACAAAAATATACCAGCTCAGCAGATTCAGGCGCGGAAATGCCACATCGCGCGCACCGATCATGAGCGGAATCAAAAAGTTGCCAAGCACGGTGGGCACGGCTGGCGCCAAGAAGAAGAAGATCATGACGGTGCCGTGAATGGTGAACAACTTGTTGTAAGTGTCAGGCTCGACCAGAGCGCCTTGGGGTGAAATCAAGTTTAACCGCATCAGGGATGCTGAGACACCACCGACGACGAAGAAGAAGGAGGTTGTCAACAAATAAAGCCAGGCAATGCGTTTGTGGTCCGTGGTCAGCAGCCACGACTTGATGCCATAAGCTACATTGAGATAATTAACGGGTTCTTCCCCAACCGGCGGTTGAAGGGTTGCGCTTGCGCTCGCCATTACTTTCTCTCCTTTGCCGGAGCCGGTTGCGCGCCTTGCGCGCCCGGCGTGGCGGCCAGGGACTTGATATAAGCAATGACCTCGAGGATCTGGTCCTCGGAGATTTGCCCTTGAAAAGTCGGCATGATGGGCTTATATCCCAGGACAATCTGGGATGACGGATCAAGAATTGACTGCCGGATATAAGCATCGTCTGCGGTCACGGTCTGTCCCCCTTCCAATCTCACCGTCGAGCCATAAAGTCCCACAAACGGCGGAGCCTTGCCCGTCCCGTGGCAGGTGATGCAGCCATATTGTTCGTAGAGTTTAGCTCCCGAGGCTGCCATGGATTCGGTATGGTGCATTCCACCGCTCAGCCACTGCGCATAAGCGTCCCGGCTCATCACATCCACAAATCCCCGCATCAGGGAGTGCTGCGTCCCGCAGTACTGATCGCAGTAAAGATGGTATTCCCCGGTTTCTTTCGGGGTAAACCAAAGTGTTGTATAGCGATCGGGCAGAACGTCCATCTTCACGCGAAACGCAGGGATGGAAAAATCGTGAATGACATCCTCAGAAGTCATAATCAATTCCACCGGCTCCCCCACGGGGATGTGCAATCGATTAATCTCCCGGGGCCCCTCGGGATGTTGGAGCTTCCACATCCATTGCTTCCCCACAACGTAAACATGAACAGCATTCGCCGGCGGGCGGGCATTCCGTATAAAAAGCTCTACTCCCCAAACAAACACGACCGCCATAATAAAAGCGGGGATGACCGTCCAGGCAATTTCAAGCGGAAGGTTTCCCTCAATCTGGGGTGGAACTTCATCTTCAGACCGGCGCCGGTACTTGATCGCGAAATAAAAAAGCAACGCAAAGATGAGCGCAGTGAAAAATACCGAGATGCCAATCTCAAACCACATGAGACGGTCCACGGCAGGCGCCAACGTGGAAGCTTCTTTTAGAAAATACGGCAGCAAGAGCGCCATTATCCTGAATCACCTCGAATTGGCAAAAAAACATCAACTCCGCACCCTTTTGGGGTGTCTCTTCCCTTAATGGCCCAGAGCTTCATGGCCCAAGCCTCGATCGCCTATGCGGCGGCATGATGATGGCGCCCACCCAGAGACAGCACCAAGATCATGATGCCGATGCAAAGAACCGTCACAATGCCTGCAAGGAATAGAACCCGCTGGATAATCCAGCCATACTTTCCCGTTGCCGGATCATATTGGCAGCAATATAGAATCAATGCATCCACAGGGGACCCGATCTTCTCGTCGGACGCTTGTATCAAAGCCAGACGTAAATCCCGCTCCGGATAATTGAGGCCGTAAAGGTATTTTGAAACTCTTCCTCCCGGCGTCAACACGATAATTCCCACGGCATGTGCGAATTGGTGGGTGTTGGGATCATAGTTATAGTGAAATCCCACCGCATCGGTCAGAGCCTTGATGGAGGTCTCATCACCTGTTAAGAAGTGCCATCCTTTGACGGCTGCGGACCGGCCATATAAGCCCAGGTAGAGCCTCCGCTTATTGGCAGCGATCTCTGGCGTGTCGTGAGGATCGAAACTGACCGTCATTACGTTGAATTCCTTGCCGACCGTAAATTGCAACAACCTCATCGTCTGAAGCAGGCTGTTCTCCTCCATGGTGCACAGCATCGGACAACTAAAATATACTAAGGAGAGGATCACCGGTTTCGAACCGAAGAAATCTCCAAGGCGCACCGCCTTGCCGCTAGCGTCCTGGAAGACAAGACCAAGCGGTACTTGGGCGTTGAGCTTCTGGTCAATACCGACACCCCGCAACAGGGCCGGCACCTGCTTGGAATTCCTCAGCGCCTTGCCCGAGCCCGGTCCGGGACCGGCTTCACCTCCCACCATTTGCGGGGCAGATTGGAAAGCCCCAGAAGTAAAGGGCGGGGCGGCCACCGCAATAGCACTCAAGCCCAGCGAAACTAGAGTAGTAATCAAGGCGAGAACCCAGGAAAAACTTTTGGCAAAGCCCCAAGTCTGCAAACTCCGCATCGTGGGTTGATGAGAGGAGCCATTCAATACCATTCTTTCTTTCGATCTCATTGCTGTTGCGGTCCTTTAACACCCACCGGGGGCGGCCCAAAGTCGCCACGCGGCGTCTCAATGGGTGTTGAAACCCCAGGAGTCACTTGGCCTTCCGGCCGGGCGGGTAATCCCTTTTGAAGCACCAGGGCCATGGCGCGGTCGATGGGAATCCGGACCGTCCCTTGCTTCGGATCAACCCAGCCATAAGAATTCAGCATCTTGGTCTGCTGCTCCATATAATGTTCGTAGTCAGCAGGGTCTGAGACCAGAAGATGGGGCTTGGGAGGAATCTGGTTGGCATTTTCGAAAGGGCTTGCGCGCCGGTGCGCATTCCCCGCATGAATCGAATAACGGAACAAAGCCTCCGTCACCACAAAACCGAACAAAACCATAGCCGCCAAGACAAGACCAAAGATGGCCAACTTATTGACGTCGGCGTCCTTCGTCTCATGGCCTACGGCTGCGGCGCCAGCGGAAAGATGAACTTCACTCATGTTGCAGCACTCCTTGGAAGCGTGGATCATTCAGCGGCAACAAGGGTCTCGACTTCAATTGGGAAAGAAATAGGGCGACCCAGATGCCTCCGACCCCCATGATCGCCACCCAGTCCGTCCAGTGGAAGTGCGGTCCGGTCTTGTCATAGGCGGGCACCATCAGCCAGAACAAATCCACAATGCTGACCACAAACAGCAGCGCGGCTGCGATTGACAGCAGACGCTTTTGGTAGGTGACCACACGTTGCAAGAGGAGCAGGAACGGCACTGCAAAATGGAATACGATCAGAAACAGGGCAACCCACGCCCACCCGCCGTTGGCGCGGACCACATACCAGGGAATTTCATTCTGTAAGTTGCCGGCCCAAATGATCAGGAACTGCGCAAAGGAAAGGTACGCCCACAGAATGGTAAACACCAGAAGAAGGTTCCCGAAATCATGAAAGCGGTCAGGCACCAAGACCTTGGACAAGGGCTCGCGGTCGGAAAGCAACATCGCCACAATCGTCATCAAGGACATTGCCCCCACGGCCTCGGTGATCACAAACATCATTCCATAGATCGTCGAAAACCAGTGAGGCTCGAGCGACATAATCCAGTCGATCCCCGCCCAGCTCACCGTAAATCCATAGATCACCAGGCCAGGTCCACTGAGGTTCCGCATTTTCTTGATCAGTTCCGGCTCTCCGGTCTGGTCCTGCTCTGTGGACCACTTGACCAGAAAATAGCCAATTACAATCCAAAGCGCGAAGTAAATGATCGTGCGGATCACAAAGAATGGAACGTTGAGGTACGGTTCCTTGTATTTCAGAATGGGGTCCGCCGCAACGGCTGCAGGTTGCGCCCAAAGATAGAGATGGCGCAGGCCAAGGAGGACGGGAATAAAAAAAATGGCCATCCATCCGATGGTCTTGGCCCCAGATTCCAGTGGCCGCCGCAATACAAAGCCCCATCGTCCGGCTACCAGGTGGTGGAGCATCAGGATCCCCATCGAGGCCAGCCCGATTCCAATCCAGAAAACGAAGCCCAGAAGATAAGACCTGAAGAATTGCGTGGGCTGAATGAAATATTCCACCGCGCACAAGGCGAGGCCAATCAGGCCCAACGCCAAAGCAATCTGCCGGGGGCGGGAAAGTTCGGGTTGGAGCGATTCGCTGGAGGTCATTTTCCCTTTTCCGAAAGGAGCTGTGGGCGCTCAGTGGCCGGCACATTATCAATCGTAGAAGCCTGACTCAACTGCAGAGCGCGAATATAGGCCGCGATACGCCAGCGGTCTTTCACCGGGACGCGCTCGGCGTAACTGTACATGGTGCCGTATCCGTTGGTCATTACATCAAAGAAATGTCCAACCGGCGCCTGCACCAACCGTTGGACATGGAACGAAGGCGGTGGCGGAAACCCTCGCCGCACCACTGTTCCTCTGCCACTACCGGTGTAATCGTGGCAAGGCGTACAGTAAATATTGTACCGCTCCCGGCCCCTCTCGAGATCCTTCTGAGTGATTGGAAACGGGAAAACGTCCGCCAACTGGCCATTGATCTTTCCCGTATAGAGCAACTCATCGGTGCGAAGCTCGCCGCGAGCCACCGTCCCCGGCACGGCGGGCCGCTCCGAGCGTCCATCCGCAAAAAAATTGGTGGGAGCCAGAGGATCATAGCGCGGCTGGACGTGCATATCGTTCCGGCAGGCCGAAAGAGCAACAACGGCCAAGAAGGTGCAAGGCAAACCCGCTTTCGAAATGAGGCGGCGCCGCCACAAGCCGCCGCACCCCTTGAGGAGAGCAGAAGTAGGATGATTGCATGACGGAACGAATTCCGCCCCATGAGAATTACGAATGAGTTTCCACAATTTCAAGTGTCCCAACTCCATCCAGCAGGTCCTTAACTCTGAACCTTGCTGCACTTATACTGGCACTTCGCTGACGCCCTTGGGGCTCAAGGATTGCAAGAACTCTTTGGTCCTTTCCCGGTCAAACTTCTTGTCCCGCGCCTTGATACACAGAAAGAACTTGGTGCGGCTGGCGAGCTCAAACCGGGACACGTTAAAGACCGGATGATAGGGCGTCGGAAGGCCGTCAAGAATCAGCATTCCAAAAACACAGGAGACCGCCGCGCAAAGGACTGTCAACTCAAATGTGATCGGAATGAATGAGGGCCAACTGTAGTAAGGCTTTCCGCCGATATTGAGGGGGTAGCCGAACACATTGGGATAAACCTGCAGAAAGAACCCGCCAAAGCAGCCGATGAATCCTCCAATCAAGGTAATCATGGGCAATCGAGTCTTTGGAAAACCCACCGCCTCAGCGAGGCCTTCCACCGGAAACGGGGCGTAGGCATCGAGTTCCCGGTAGCCCGCCTCAGAAGCAGTGCGGGCGCTCTTCACGAGCTCCTCGGCACTGTCAAACTCTGCCATGAGCCCATACATCGTATTTTGCCTGGTCGATTCGCTCATAAAAACCCAATCCTGATGGCGGGCTCGCCGCCCCCTCACTCGAAGGGACGGACAGCAGGCTCAGTGCGCACTCTCCTCTACCGTCTTATGGACCAACTCCCTCACCTCAAAAATGGAGATAGCAGGCATCACCCGGATGAATAAATAAAATAGCGTCAGGAACAAACCCATGGAACCGGTCAGGACGGCCCAGTCCCACTTGGTGGGATAATACATGCCCCACGCAGAAGGCATGAAATCCCGGTGCAAGCTGGTTACTACAATAATAAACCGCTCGAGCCACATTCCAATCTGCACCGTGGTCGCGATTAAGAACAGGGAAACGGTATTGGTGCGGATCTTGTGAGACCAGAGGAAAGTCATGGGAATAACGATATTGCAAGCCACCAGCAGCCAGTACCAAGGAGCATACGGGCCCGTCATCCGGTTCATCATCATGTACCGCTCATACTGGTCGCCGCTATAGAAAGCCATAAACGTTTCCATCACGTAGCTATAGGTAACAATGAAACCAGTGGCCAAGAGCAGCTTCGCCATGTTGTTCAAATGGCGCTCAGTGATGAACGCTTCGAGGTGGTAGAACTTTCGAAGAGGGATGCCCAACATGACCACCATTGCGAAACCTGAGTAAATGGCCCCTGCTACGAAGTAAGGCGGAAAGATCGTGCTGTGCCAGCCCGGAACCAGAGCGATCGTAAAGTCGAAGCTCACCACCGTGTGTACAGAAACCACCAGCGGGGTTGCAATACCCGCGAGCAGTAAGGATGCCGTTTCATGCCGCTTCCAATGGACGGCCGATCCTCTCCACCCCATCGATAACATTCCGTAAATCTTTTTAACAAACAGGTTCTTGGCTTTATCTCGAAACGTCCCGAAATCCGGAATCAGCCCGGTGTACCAAAAGAGCAACGAGACCGTAAAATAAGTGGACACTGCAAAGACGTCCCAAACCAGCGGACTGCGAAATTGGGGCCACACCCCCATCGTGTCCGGGTAGGGGAACATCCAGTAAAACAGCCAGGGACGGCCCATGTGCAGCAGAGGAAACATACCCGCGCACATCACTGCAAAAATAGTCATCGCTTCCGCAAAACGGTTGATGGAGGTGCGCCACTTCTGCCGCATCAGCAGGAGGAACGCCGAGATCAGGGTGCCGGCATGTCCAATTCCAATCCACCAAACGAAGTTGACGATGGCAAATCCCCAGGCGATGGGGACATTGATTCCCCAAATCCCGACGCCAACGGCGAACAGATAACTGATCGCCATATTCAGGATCAGTACAAAGATGATGGCAATCCCAAAACCCAGGAACCAACCCTTGGGAGTTTTCTCGGTCAGCACGATGCCGCCGATTTTGTCGGTCACCGAGGCATAACTCTGCCCAGCGCCAATCCAAGGGCTCTCAGGCGTGACGAGTGACGGCTTTTCCTCGATCACAGGGTCCATCATGCTACTCCTTGATTTCCGGATTCGAATTTCGCAATTTCGCCAAATACGTGGTGCGCGGCCGGGTATTAAGATCAGCCAGAAGTGTATAATTCCGGGATTGCCCCTTCAACTTGGCTACTCGGCTGTTCGAATCAATGATGTCCCCGAACACAATCGCCTTGGTCGGACACACCTGCTGGCAGGCCGTCTGAACCTCGCCATCCTGGATGGTGCGGTTTGCTTCTTCAGCTTTGATCTTGACCTCGTTGATGCGCTGCACGCAGTAGGTACACTTCTCCATCACGCCACGGCTTCGTACTGTGACGTCAGGATTCCGCAAACCAAACAGGCTGGGCGTGTTCCAATCCGAATAGAGAAAGAAATTGAAATGCCGGACCTTGTACGTACAGTTATTCGAGCAGTACCGCGTGCCCACGCACCGGTTATAGATCATTTCGTTCAAACCCTCGGGGCTATGAACCGTGGCGCCCACCGGACAAACGTATTCGCAGGGGGCGTTCTCGCATTGCATACAGGGCACAGGCTCGTTGTAAATCTTTGGCTGGTCCAGATCGCCCTGGAAGTAGGAATCGATCCGGAGCCAATGCATTTCGCGGCCCCGCGAAACCTGGTCCTTGCCCACCACGGCGATGTTATTCTCGGCTTGGCACGCGATCACGCAGGCATTGCATCCAATGCAAGCATTCAAATCAATGGACATCCCCCATTGGTAGCCTTCCTTATAGTTATAAGGGGGATACAGAGACTGAGCTTGCGTCGTTTCTTCCGGCGGATTCTTGGCAAAGTCCGGGTTTTGCTTGAAATTTTCAAGCGTACCAACCCTCAACAGGCCGCGCTGGAATGCCGTCTGGCTTTCGATTTCGGTCTCGACGCCGTTTTCCTTCATGATGCGGTGGTGCTGGGTCGTGACCAGCTTATAAGTATCACTCGTCTTCTGGATTTGAAGACCGGAGGCGAACCAGGGCGATTGCGACGAACGAATGACGTAGGCGTCGTAGCCAATCCCCGTGCCGATCCGACCCGCCCTGCGGCGGCCATAGCCGAGGTAGACCACAAAACAATCATCCGCCTGCCCCACGGAAATCCATGCGGGCGCCGTGACGCTCCGCCCACCCATGGAGACCTTCAAAACGTCGCCATTGCTGATGCCAAGCCGTTGGGCCGTCGTGGGACTCACTGAGGCCACATTATCCCAAGTCAGCTTGCTAACCGGTTTTGGCAACTCTTGAAGCCAGCCGTTATTGGTATACCGGCCATCCCAAACTGTAGGGTCAGGACGGAAAACCACCTCCAGGCCGCCCTCACGGCTGCTTCCCGCGACCGGGGAATCGACGCCCGCCTTCAGAGCAACCTTCTTAGGCGGAAACGCTGTGTCCGGAATAACACCCTTTTCTAGCCACACCTCCCACTGCTCATCGAAATTCGCGCCGGGCTTCTGCTTCATCCAATATTCGCGAACGATCTCATGGCCCGTCCTGCCCTCCTGTCCTTGCAGGACCGTCAGGATCTCATGCGCTGACACGCCGTTATAAAGCGGAGCAATCAAAGGCTGGATAATTCCCGCCGTGCCGTCGTAAGCGCGAGCATCACCCCACGATTCCAGGTAATGCGCCTCCGGAATATGCCAGTGGCAGTATTCCGCGGTCTCGTTGTCGTAAAGGCTCAAGTGAATGCGCAACTTGGCCTTTTGCAGCTTGTCTAAAAAAGGAATGTCCGCCGGTGCGTCGTAGACGGGGTTCCCGCCGAACAGCACCAGCGTTTCCACCACTCCATTATCCAGATCGGAAGCTAACTCCCGCAGAGACTGAAATTGGCCCGTAGGATTCGCCTCAACCGGTTCCGTATAAGTCACACTCTTTCCCACTGCGCCCAAAACGTCATTCATCGCATGGGCTAGAGCATGGACCACAGGCGGCTGTTGTTCCCCGGCCACCACGACGCAAGCGCCCTTGTGATTCTGGAGGTCTCGGACCACCGCCTCGATCCAGCCGGCCGGAACCCCTGCGGGAGCGGTCACCACCGAATTCACCTTCACACCGAGCTGTGCAGCTAAGGACCCCGCCACCGCATCCACATCGCTCGACTTCAATCGCAGCCGGTGGTCCGCCTGCACACCCGTCACCGTCGGTGTGCATTCAACTGCGTAAAAACGGCTCATCGAGGAGTCGGGTCCGGTCACCCGGCGCTTGTTTGAAAATTCGCGCGCGTACCGCACAGACCCGGGGCCGCTT